>Ga0207652_10004377_pt1 | contig 11511 bp, 32 predicted proteins | sample KBSC63BmetaG_FD_184334 | JGI IMG/M metagenome (GOLD analysis project Ga0207652, IMG submission 184334) | Corn rhizosphere microbial communities from Kellogg Biological Station, Michigan, USA - KBS C6-3B metaG (SPAdes) (version 2) | ecosystem: Host-associated > Plants > Roots > Rhizosphere ... | reverse complement strand
GTCTTCCTCCAACTCCTTGAGGATCTTGGTCCTGAAGTAGGCGGCGGAGAGTTCCCTGAGATGGTAAACAGGTGTTCCCTTCCGTGTGTAGGCGTAGAAGTACCCACTCCAGACGTGTGCGTAGGCCTTGTCTTCGGGGATGAGCTCCTCGTTGTTCATGATGGCAACCTGAGCTCGCGCCATGTCTACAACGTTGTTCGCGTCGAAGCTGACGATCTCCCGCCCAGTGTACTCCTCGAACAGGATGACGCGCTTGTCGACTTGTTGGATCAGGAACTTCTCACTCGGCAGCCTGGCCATAACGGCAACAGTCCCTTCTTCTTCGCTTCCTGGACCTCGGGACGGTCCCAGTCAGCGATTCTACGTTCTTGTGCTCGACGTTCCTGCTTGGCCTTGAACTCAGCGTATTCGGCCTGAGTCGGAGAGTCGGAGACGATGGCACGAGGCTCGTGGACCACCCTGTGCGTATCGTACTCGGTGACTTCCTCGTCACGCATCTCCATCACGCCGTGCCAAGGCTCGGGACCGTACTCAGAGTCGGTGGTGTAGACCCTGTAGTTCTGCTGCTCTTTAGGCAGAGCCAGGATCCACTCCGCCAGCTCCTTGAGCGTCTCCGCTCCCGTCTCGATCTCCACTGTCTCTCCTCTTGGTGAAGTCGATCTCTCCAAGTACGTCTCCCCTGATGGGGCAAAGCCACAGGGGGTTTAGCGGCTTACCATCGTCACCGAATTGATAATGTAGGAGCAACCGTCCGGCGCCATTGTAAGGATGCCGAACGTGACATTTACTGCACCATAGTCCCATTCCAACGTCTTGTAGAGTGGGAGGTCGCCAGCTGACTCCGTCATGACTCCTCTTCCTCCTGTGCCACTTCGCTGGTCGTCTCGAGATCGGCGAATCCGAAGAGCTCATCTGCTTCAGCCTTCACGACGCAGTTGCGTCCACATTCACAACGTTCTGGAATTAGTTTCTTGTTCCGGATGTAGTAGTACACCCTCTGTGGAGCGATACCCCTAAGTCTCCCGTATTCAACGGGCGTGATCAGCCTCTGGTCTTCTCGTTCGTCGGCCTCCATCTGTCGCATGAGTTCGTCAATGTTCATTAGTCCTAAGCCTTAAATCTAAAGGTGCGCGCTGAGTTTAGAATGTTAGTTAGACCGATTCTAAATAGGGTCTAAACTGATGAGCCCGCGCTTTAGTTATCGAGCTAAGCGCTCGGGGCTCATCAGTTTAGATTCAGTTAGAACGCGTGGAGCAGAATCCAGACCAACCAGATGGCGAGCGCGATTGCTATCCATTCGATTGGCCGGATCTTTCCCAGCACGCTAGTCGGTAAGCTGGTTGCAGCCGAAGACGACCTCGGCGTCCCACGCGACGCCACCTACCTTGATCTCGACCGTGTCGCTGTTGTCCGCGACATCCTGGTCGAAGGTTCCATCGTGCTCGACCCGGAGAGTGATTGTGGACTTAGGCATTGCTAGCCTCCCAGCATCTGGATGATCTCGCGGCGGGTTAGGTTCGGGTGTAGGGACTGAGCTTCCAGGATCCGGAGCTCGTCGCGGGCGTTCTGAGAACGCTGCGCGTAGTGGTCGAGTTTCGGGAAGGTTTTCGGTCCTGGAGCGTTCTGGGGAATGGAACCGTCAGGGTTGGTCTGAACGATCCACCGCTCCTCAAACCTCTGGCATCGATCATTCACGCACTCGAACACGTGAACCTTGATACCGCCCTTCTGTGGTCGCACGGAGACCAGCTTGCCCGGCTGCTGGCAGTCCGAGTTCGGGCAGCGCTTGGCCTCTTCGAAGGTCGTGTCAGCCATCGACCACGGTGACGAACGAAGTGGCGTCGACGTCGGTCGCGACGATAACTCGGGTGATGTCGGGCGTCTTCTTCATGCGGCTCCTGCCTCCATTGCATCCATGAGGAGTTCGACCTTCTCCTCTAGGTCGGTAACCCTCGCATTGAGGGCCTTGATCTGGCCTCGGGCCTGACCAAGCTGTGTGTCGTTCTCGCGACGGCGTTCGTTCCACGCGGCGAATTCCTCGTACGATGGCTCGTCGAGAATTTCCCACTTGGATGGAGATGAGCCTCCGCCGCGTGCCAGCTGCTTAACGCAGCCCATGGCCTTGAGCCTGCGCATCACCGCTGTGTAGTACGGCATTGCTAGGTTGAGGTCGGCAAACAGCCTGGTGAGGTAGCCCTCGTACACCAAGCCGTACCGACCTTCGATCTGAGTCCCCTTGGCCTGTTCGCGCATCTGCTGGTACACCACCAGGCAATGCTCGAATAGCTTCGGAGGAGCTTCGTCAGTCATTGGAGCTGCTTCCTCAATTTCATGAGTATCGTGATCATCTGTGCAGGGATCGCGGACTCTCGTAGCAGCTCTTCCCACGTGTCGAAGGGCTGCGTGCATATTCGGTCAAGCTCGTCGTTCCAGTACTCAATGTCCATATCGAGGGTGTCACGGAGTGTGTCCGCCTCCTCGTCCGTTAGCTCGAGTCTGGCCATGTATTACCCGCTTTCCAGTTTAGAAAATGGCCGGAGGCGATCTCCGGGGAGCGTTGATTGCCTCCGGCCTGGGCCAGATCTGGTTTCTTCAGCTCTGGCTTCGTGCTCCTACTTGCTTTGATGCTACATGCTACGATCGGGGGGCGAGGACCGGGAAGTCCTTTTGGCGATCGTCCATGGTAGGAGACCCGCTCGGGACACCAGTGTGTGTGCATCAGCGTTGTCCCTTACGATATGGGGTACTCCGGCCGTACTAGGCTTGAGTGGGGGGCTTTTCGAGCCGGAGTCCCGTTTGTAGGTCCTGATGACCACCCGACGCACGTACCAGAGGAAGTACAATACGCCACTGGGCCTTCCCCGGTCATCAGTCCCTAGTGGATGGGCGGAGCTTGACCTCCGCCCACCCTCGCCGGTCGCGGCGGATTGCTATTCGGCCTCTTCGAAGTCGGCGTCCTCGACGTCGCCGTCCTCTTCCTCGACCTCGTCGCTCTCGTCCTCGGTCACGTCGCTGGCGGTCTCAGCGGCAGGCGCGGGAGCAGGCTTGGCAGTCGCCTTGCGCTGGTACCACGCGATGCCGTCCTCGAGCGAGGTCACGCCGGGCCGCGTCAGCGGAGCAGTGTCGCCTGCCGGCTGCGTGTCGTAGACGTTGCCCGCGGCGTCGTACCACTTGACGGGGAACGGGTCGTTCTTGCCCGGCGACTTGACCCAGGCGTAGGCCTGCTGCGGCTTCAGGGTCGCCGGCGCGAGGCCCTGCTTGACGAGCTCGTTGCGAAGAGTGATCGGGGGGACAGCCGGCGCGGGCAGGGGGAATCGAGCGGTGGGAACAGCTGGTGCAGCCTGCGCGGCTTCTGCGGTGGGCTCGGACATGATTTCCTTCCATTTCCAGGTTATGTTGCGATGCTTGAATCGCTCTTGCTTCTATTATAGTGGGGCTCACAATAGGAAGTCAAGAGGAATACAAAAGATTCTTTGGGAATCTTTTTTGGTGCTAGAGTGAACGGCGCGCAGGCCAATCCGGAGGCAGGTGTGTGCCTTCCTTGATGTAGCGGATGGCCATATCGATGCCCGTGAGGCCCTTGTTAGTCTTGACCATCTCGTCGTGGATGGCAAGACCGAGCGAGGTGATGATGGTCATGAAGTCGATGTTGTCGAGCTCGCCCTCGGCCATGGCAGCGCGGATGAACGACAGCTGATCCACAGGGGCGATGAAGTGCGCTTTGACGCGCATCTCGCTTTCGCCTGGGCGCGGCAGAAGGATGCGGTCGACCTGGATGTTGTAGACACCCGGCTCTAGCTCGGGCGGGATGCCGACGATGTCGAATTTCATGCGAGACCTCTCAGTTCTCGGTAGGTGGCCATGGCGTGCCGACCGCGGTCGCTGTCAGCTGAGTAGGTCGAGGACCAGTTGTTCCCGAAGCGGCAGATCATCTCCTCGCGAGCCCTCTCTTCGTCGTCCGCGGAGATCTTGACGTAGTAGCCGGCCAGCGAGATGCCCTCCTGTGGCTGTACGTCCTGGTGCATCTCGGGCAGGTAGGCATAAAGCTTGTGCCCGAAACCGAAGATGAAGATCCAGGACGGCTTGGGCGGTGGGATCTCGCCGAGCAGGTCCTTCTCCCACTCGACTTCCGGCCCGGGCACCGTACGCTCGCGGTCCTTGGCCGCGTAATCGTCGCGCGCGCCTCTGTCTCCGCCGGCCTCGCCGTCGTCGTTGTTGTTCATGTCAGCTGATCCTCTCGATCTTGAACCATGCGCCGGGCTCCATCTCGGCAGCTAGCCGTTCGGCTACCGTCATGGGAGTTTTCGTGTTGAAGACGTGCTCCTGCTCGTCGGCAGGGCTGTAGATAGTGACTTTGTACATCATATGCCGATCACTCCATCGTGCAGCGTGACTTCGTGGACGTAGTAGGCGGTTGCGACGTCTCCCATAAAGAGCTGGTAGGTGGCCGGATCGTCACTCTGCTTGACCCAGAGCAGGTCCTTCAGAGTGTACTGGCCCCAGTCCAGGTCCTCGTTCCTAACGTCCTCCTGCATGTCTTGAATATACCGCCACCAAGACTGCTCTGCCGTGGTCTTGGCGTAGATCTCCTGAGTGAACGGCCAGGCGTCGGGATCGTCTAGCCCCTCTACGCGGAAGAACCAAATGCTCTTCCGTTGCAGGTTGCACGCCTCGCCCGTCTGCGCGATGGCGTGTAGCGGACAGCTCTCCCGATAGTTCGGGCATACCATGACGGCACAGTGTATCTGATCCGTGCCGATCTTCGGATGCAAGCATCCTGTGTTGGCCATCTGACCTCCTAGAACTCGTCAGCACGCCTTTTAGACGTGGACGCCATCACGGCGTTTCGTTCTCAGTCAGATACGACGAGGTCGGGGACGAGGACCGCTGCTGGGGATCCAGCCGAGCAGTGACCAGCGATGCGGCCGCAGACTCGTGTAGAACCAGATCGTTGTTGCCCACCACCTGTGGACCTTCGGATCCGCGATGCTGACCTGTATGTACCGGATGCCGTTGTAGTTGTGCCATTCCCAGTTGAACCTCGCAGCTCTAGACCTGCGAATGACCAGGAACCTTCTGTATCGCCACTTCTTCGTCACGTCAGTATCCCTTCACAGCTCGGAGCGTGTCTCTGTAACGCTCCCACCTGACCTTCCGCTCTGGGTGCTTCTCTTCGTAGCGCCGGTTGCGTGCCTTCCCTTTGGCGCTCTGGTTGTATCGTCGGTCGCGTGCAGATCGCTTGCTCACGTCAGGACTGTCACCGTCTCGAAAGTGTCGCCGTCGATGTCGTCGAGCACGACTTCCTTGACGCGAAGCCAAGGATACTTGTCCTGCTGAATTAGGACGACCTCAGCTTTGTCGTCGGGCACTTCGACTGCGAAGTATTTCATAGTTTCCTGAACGCCTTCTTTCCGATTATGCCCACCACAGGGAGTAGGGCTATTGCGATCGGGATGCCGAAGATGGTGACTGCGATGGCTAGCTCGACGACCATGAACAGGCAAGCCAGCAGAAACCACCAGACGTTAAAACGGGGGTGCTCCCGGAGAATCGAACGCTGCGGCAGCGGCTTCCCGTTCTTCAGCACTAGTCAGTTCCTTCGCTGGAGTGGTCGTCATGCGCTCACCGTTGTAGATACCGCCAGTGCCGTCGGGGTACTCCACGTTGTACCATCCGTCGCTGAGGCTGTCGTGGAGAACCTTGCCCCAGCGGCAGTCGTTCGTAAACACCAGCAGTCCTGGCACGATCCGCGTTCCGCAGAGTGCGTGTGTCTTGTCACTCCGATCCTGCATCGAGGTACTCTCCCGTCTTGACTTCGAAGATGAAGCGGTGCAGAGCGTGAAGCCGCTCGTAGAGGAACATCAAGTCCTCGTCGGCCTCGTAGACGTTATCCGAGTACACCGAGTTGGCCGGTTCGCCAGTTACGATGAGGTGCATCGTCGCGTACGAGACTCCGCGGCGAGCGAACACGATGCACTCTTCCACGGATCGTCGATACTTCTCGGCCTGCTCCTCGGCCTTAACGAGCCACTCCCTCAACTCGACCTTGTCGAGTACGTAGAGTCGCTGCTCGTCCTCGTACGTCTCGGGCTGATCGAGGGTCGGCTCGACGTACACGCCGAGATCCATCTGCATGCAGATGCTCAACCGAATTTCTACATGGTCCCCGACCAGATTGGGCGCGATCTGGAACTCGTCCGTCCACTCGGCGGGATCGGTCTCCTCGTTGACCACCTTGCGGTACGTGAAGAAGTCCTGCACGCGCGCCTCGACGTCGATGCCTTCGGTGCCAACCTCCTGCACCTTGGCCTCTTCGACGTACTCGGCCCAGAGCGCGTCGAGTGCCGCCTTAGCTGCTTCGAACTCTGCCATTACCTCTCCCTGGAGTCTACTAGACCCTTGATGTTGGCGACGTTGAACCAGTCGTCAAACGCCTGCCGAGATTCGAACATGAGCAGAACCTGCTGCACGTCGAAGTTGTCCGCACCGTGAATGCGTGCGTCCACGTAGACCGCGACCATCATTCACCTCGACGCTGCTTGAGGTCGCGCTGGTACTTTGCGATGTCCGCGATGTACATCTCGTCGAGCGGGATCTTGAAGAGGGCCTTGAGGACGATGCAGCCGGACACTTCCTGTCCTGGTGCGATGTTGTGGGCGAAGAAGTTGACGACCTTCACCCAGTCCTCTTCGGTCTGGGGCTCGCGGCCGTCGAGCATTAGCGTCTTCGCACCTTCGAGCAACTCGTTCGGACTGAACAGACTCATGACTCTCCTTGGTCTCGTCAGGCCCAGAATCACTGGACGACGCCTCACCAGGCGTTTCGACCTGTTGGTCAGAAGTGCTTCGAGCCGAGCGGCTTCATCATCGACTCGCCGACCATCCCGTAGCCGGTCCCGGTCTGAGCGGGGAGACCCAGCGCGCGGCAGAGGCGGACGTGGACACCTGCGCTGGCGTCGCAGTGCTTTCGAAACGGGTTGGCGCGGTAAATCCGACCCAGGGTGATGAAGATGTGAATCATGACCTCTTCTTTCGGTCTCATCAGTGCAGGCTCCTTACCTGCAGACGCCTCCCGGCGTTTCGACCTGTTACTTGGAGCCGACGCGTCTCGTCCTCGATTGGAACCGAGACTTGGTGAACCTGCCGAGTTCGACCTTTCGCCGCTCGGCCTGTTGGGGGGTGTTGTAGACGACGAGGTCGGTGCCCTCAACGACGATTCGACGCTCGTCGCCGTCGGCTGCCTGCCTTGCGAACGCCCATGCAACCGGACTTGGTGACATGTTCTTTCTCCTGACCTTTCTCGGGGGACTCGTCAGCGCAGGCCTTACCTGCGGACCCCTCCCGGGGTTTCGTCCTGGACTCACATGTAGCAGCCGCTCGACTCGTTGCCGCAGTGTTCGACCGGACCAATCGGTACGTTACACTGGTCGCATCGGCAGCTGCACTTGCCGATCGCCCGGATTGCTTGGATGATCCGCCTCATTGGTTCTCTCCTTCGGTTTCTTCCCTGATGGCGCGGAGTAGTTCGAGGTCATCCTCGTCCTCCGCGATCTCCTGCAGATACTCGTCCTCCGGATCGCCGATCACTCGTCGTCCTCGACGATCACGACGTCGAGGTACTCCGCTTCGGAACCGGGCGCAATCTGCAAGGCGACCTTGAAGACTGCGTCCCAGTTGTTGGCCGCGGTCACCACGATGGAAGACTCGTGACCGTAGTAGCGGTACTTAACCTTGAACTTGTCCATCTGCGGTTAGCCCCCTGTGGCGATGTCGTACGTGTCGACCTCGATGTCCATGCCGTTGATCGTGACCGTTAGGTCCGACCCTTCAGCTTTCATCTCTCGGGCGTGATCGATTGCTTCCTGCACGTCGATCTCGATCCACAGTACCGTCTTACTCATTGACTGTGTATCTCCATCCCGCTGGAAGATGATCGTCCAGCTCTTCCACCTGCGACTCGGGAATAACGAGAGTCTCGCCCTGCTGCTGTTCGTTGTCGTCGTAGACCTTGATACGCACGAGCGGCTCGGCGGTTTCCTCGTACCGCGGGTTCTCCGACAATTGCGTCTTGATCATCTTGTTCGCCAAGACGAAGTTGACCACGCGGCCGTACGGCTCGAACATGCCCGACGTGTTGTGGCTGTCCTTCATCTCGTCGATGATGCGATCGAAGATGTCTTGTGCTCGCTTCACCTCCTCAGGTCCGATAGACCGTTGGAGTCTGCGATAGCCGCCGAATGATTCGTAATGATCGGCCACTTGGGCTCCCTTTGCTTGGTGTTTTCTTTTATTGTACATGGGAACATGAGAGATTCTCAAGTCCCAATTTGGGGCTCGGCTAGGGGTGGGCTCGCCGGGCTCGGAACTCTTCGACGATCTTGGTAATGTCGCCACCTTCAGGGTTCTCGACTAGGAAGAGGCCGATCAGCTCGAAGGCCATGTCGTCCGCGCCGTCGTTCGAGCCAGGCCAGCGCGGCCCGATGTATGACGTTCCGCCGCCACAGGGGCAGATAATCTTGGCGGTGACTGTGTTGTACAGGTGATCCATGCCGCCGCTGCTAATCTCGTGGTCGCTGTGTCCGACAGCCTTGGCCGCTTCGGCATTGAGGCAGACTCGTTCGATCCGATACCGACGGATAGTGTCGTCGTAGATCTTGTCGAACGAGTGCCTCTTGGCGAGGCTAATCGTGTATCGGTACTCGACCGGAACTTCCTTCTTGCGGGCTTCCTTGGCGGCCGCTTCTCGCTGTTCGGCCTGCCTAAGTTCGGCACGCAGCTCCGCGACTGTCCTGTCACTCATTCCTTACTCTCCTACTCTGTGACTTCGTGATGGAGCCTACCGTGCACTCCTTTATACCACCCAGCGATACGAGGTTCGTGAAAGACCGTGCTTGTCTCGCCCTTACGCTTGCCTCTGGTGTAGACGCACAGTTCGCCTGCACGCACTCCGCACCTTGGACATGGAAAGGTGGCGATCGGGCTGGATAGCCTGTTCGTTCCTAGGAACGCGGTGGACCCCACTTGCCTGCCTCCTGCGGAATCGAGTCGCGACCGTACGTCCCCGATTCTTCGAATTCTGGTGTTTCGTCGTCTTCCTTCTCTTCTTGCTCGATCGGCCCGAGATCCTCGTCTTCGCTCGGGTTGTACCACGACACCTTCTCCGGATGCCGCTGAAGGTACCGTTCGTCGTACTGGAAGGTCAGCTCGACGACGCGTCGCTCTTCTGAGTCCGTGTACATCTTGGTGGTGATCGTTCCGTGCATGTCACTGGCGCGGTTGTAAGCCTGCTGTCGGATCGAATTGGCGCGGCAGGTGAAGTCCTCGCCTTCGACCAGCTTAACCGTCTTGGCGTGCTGGAGCCACTCGTCCCATGGGTACTTGTTGGCTCGGCCGCGACGCACCTCGAGGTCCTCTGCGGTTGAATTCCGTATTTCCATTGATAGTTCCCTTGCACTCATAAGCGGTTTTCTGAGCTGTTATGTCAATTATATAGCGGAACCAAATAGACTTCAACGGGCAAATAAAACAATGTGAATAGCGTCACTAACCGATATTACTGTTGCGTGCCTTTTTCGTTCTGTTTTACGCTACTGATCTACCCTTCCACTGATGGAATCGGGGGAACCCAAAGGTTAGATGGTGTCCGTCATGTAAAGGTGACGCAGGCGATCACGCCGTTAGGTTTTAGTGGTAATTCGGTTCGTTATATAATTGTAAAGTCATATTAGTCTGTTCAGGAGACCATAGTAATACGCGCGGGAACAGACCGATATTTTTGCCTCTTAGCCTCGAGGCCTCAGCTACGTTTGTATTTTTGTGCTATTTTAGGCGAATTTACGGATTTCGCGGCTGAGTAGACTTGCCGTGCGGCCGGTCCGGCTCACACGATCCACCCAGGTTTGTCGTGAACTCGACTTTGGATGGATCGATCGTTTGAGCCTGATTCCATTGGTTGACGTCCTGATAGATTCCTTTGACGGTGTTTCGCGTTCCGGACTCTGCCCGGCGCTGCCGGTTGGACGTCATCCGCTTGACAGGCCTTGCCCGCTTGGGCGCGTCCTCTGGCCGCTGCGCTACCTCGCGTTCCATCGACGCGAGGTAGGCCTCCCAGTCTGCTGGTAGCATTAGTCGATCTCCACTATCTCACGGAACTCGTGCCGGTGCTGTAGGACGTACTGGACCATTTCTATCTTGAGTTCCGTCTTCGACAGAGACTCTGGATGTGCTACGACGTTCCGGAGCTGCGCTAGCGTACGCTGTTCGATCTCGCGAAACAGTGGCGTACGCTCGCCCGGAAGCTGAACGGTAACCTTCACTTGTCTCCTCCGATCACCATCAGTCCGATCCACGCGATTGCGCAGATCCCTGCCGCTACGACGTCCGCTAGGTAGTTGGTCTGGAACGTGTACAACAGCCAGTTCATCTTTCTCTCCTTCCGTAGTCGTTCAGAGCCGCGCACTCCCTGTGGCCACCGTGGGAATGCGCGACCCTCAGCGACTAGTGGCAGGTCTCGCCGTGCGTCTTCGTGATCTTCGGACTCGGGTAGCGAGTCCAGCCGGTCTTCGAGGACCAGTGGTAGTAGGTCGTCGTGACCTGGTCGTACGTGAAGCACCGCGAGTTGACGATGTGTTCCGACTTCGTCACCGTCTGCAGCGTTGTCCCGCTCGCGTTAGCCGGAGCGGAGTGGACGGCGAAGCCCGCGAACGTTCCGCCGGCGACGACTACCGCAGCAGCGATGGTCCGAATCTTCATTTGTGTCTCCTTTTCAGCCTGGCTCATCAGTTCCGAGGAGGCTACCCCCGGAAGAGGGCGGGGGGCTTTCGCCCCCTACCCTTTCGCCGGTTCCTACATGTACTGGTCGGCGAGCTTGTCGTAGTCGACCCGACGGGAGCTCTCGCCGCGCTCGACCTTACCGACGTACTCGTCCAGCCAGGTCTTGAACGCGGACCCCACGAACAGAATCGGCTTGCTGTTGGGCACCGTCTCGATCCGCTGGGACCGCGCGTACCCGTACATCATCTGCGGGGTGACCGAGTGATCGATCCCCTTGAGTTCCAGGACCTTGTTGACCACCTTAGCCGCTGCGAAGGGCGTGAGGTTGGCGAACGTTGCCTGCTGCTCGGCCATTGTTCTCTCCTTATCGAGAAGCCTAGTCTCATCAGTACGTAGTCGGCTGGGCTACGTAGACCGTATTACTACGGTTTCGACGTTTTTTTTAGTCGCACTCTATACATTCACCGGATACTGAGAGCTTGATGAAATGCTTCGGACAGGTAGTAGTCTTGTATCCTCCAGATAGTTTCTCATCAGCGATCTTGTCTAGTATCCACCCCGCAGGCATCGTACGCTTCGGAGTAGCTAGGTGTACTAGGTGCTGAGTACGTGTGTTGTGTTGAGTTGTTACGTACTGAGTACGTTGAGATTGAAGCATGAAGTTACTCCTGTTGAAGTAATTATTTAGTTATTAAGTTATTATTAAGTTTTTTATAAATTTTAGATTTTTTATTTTTTT
>Ga0207652_10004376_pt1 | contig 11511 bp, 7 predicted proteins | sample KBSC63BmetaG_FD_184334 | JGI IMG/M metagenome (GOLD analysis project Ga0207652, IMG submission 184334) | Corn rhizosphere microbial communities from Kellogg Biological Station, Michigan, USA - KBS C6-3B metaG (SPAdes) (version 2) | ecosystem: Host-associated > Plants > Roots > Rhizosphere ... | reverse complement strand
GAAATCGACCATCGCGTGGTTGTCGGCGGCCATCCAGCTGGCTTCCGCCGTGACGACCACGATCGGCACGCGCGCGAGGTTCGGCAAGCGCCGCGCCGGTTCACGCTGCACCTTTCCGGCAATCAGCCCTTCGCCGGGCGAGGGCCGCTCCTCCCATTCCAGGCTGTCGCCTTCATCGAGCGGCGGATCGTACGTCAGCGGGGCGTTGGTGATACCATAAGGGAGCGGCCCGCTAAGCGCGGTGAACGGCGGCCCGAGCGGCTCCATCGCGACGAGCGCCTTGACGAGCTCGGGCCGGGCGTCGGCGATCAGCCAACCCGGCGGCCCGCCGGCCGAATGGCTCAGCACGATCGCCGGGCCGATCAGGTCGAGCAGTTCCACGCCGGCGCGCTGCGCGTCCGTCTGGCTCTGCACCGGATCGGCCAGCGTCGGACCGGTGCCGGCAAGGAAATGCCGAAACGCCGGATCTTCGATCGTGCCGTCGCCGGGCCATTTGTCGTGCAGCTTCGCCTGCGGGTAGTTGTCGGCGAACGCCTCGGGCCGGGTGAACAGCCTCTCGAGGAACACCGTCGGGCCGACACCGCCCATCTCGCCCTGGATCGACGGATTGAAAGGGCTGCGGCCATGCTGCGGCCGGTCGACGACATAGACCGCCCAGCCGCGGCGGACGAACCAGTGGACCCAGCCCTCGCGCCCGTCGGCGGTGCCGAGGAAGTCGGTTCCCTGTCCGCCGCCGCCGTGGATCAGGACGATCGGCCATTCGTGCGTGAGCTCTCGCGGGATCCAGTATTCGACATACTGCTGCCCGCGCATCACGGGTCCGGCGGTCGGGTGCTGGACGATCTCGCCACCGGTCCAGAAGAACCCTTGCGCGGCAAGCTGGAGCGGCCGCGCTGCGCCCGCGGCGTGGAGATCGGCCGGGCGGTAGCTTCTGACGGTCATTGCCGCGGCCTTTCTCCTCTCCCCCTGCGGGAGAGGAAGGAGCCCCGCAGGGGCGGGAGGAGAGGGGTCGGCGGCGCCAGCCGACGTCCTTTTGGCCGCCGCTGCGCGGCGGACCCCTCACCCAACCCTCTCCCGCACGGGGAGAGGGCTTCAGCGCAATATCGTCCAACCCACCTCAATGGATCTGCCCCTGGCGTCCGGCGATATCGAGGCGGACGTTCGGCGTCGGGTCGGCGTCCTTCCAGCGCGAGTCCGGTCGCAATACGTCGCCGATGACCTTGTAGGCGAACAGCATCAGCATCGCCCCGGAATCCGGGTCCTCGGACAGCGCGCGGACGGCGGCGAGGTCCTTCTGCCGCTGCTCAGGGTCGTGCTCCTGCAGCATGCGCTTGTTCTCGGTCGCCGCCGGGGTGACGACATCCCAGAACACCCGCCGGCGCTCGTCCGAGAAGCGGTCGAGAATGCTCTCGTCCTCCTCGCCGCGCAGCACCGCGCCGAGCACGTCGGCCAGCACCACGCCGGTCCATACGCCCGACGTCAGGCCGAGGCCGCCACACGGGTTGGTCGCGTGGGCGGCGTCACCGGCCAGCAGCACGTGGCCCTTGTGCAGGGTTTCCCCCGCGCGCTGGTGTAGCATGTACGGGCTCGACGAGACGATCTCGTAATCCTTCGAGCCCCGCATGAACCATTCGTAGCGCTGGTGGATGCGCTCCTCGTACGTCTCCAGCGGGAGCGAGGCGTCCTCCATGTAAGTGCAGCGCCACAGCCCGTCGCGGTCGAGCTGGGCTATCACCGCCATGTTGACCGGATCGCACACGAAGTTCGCCTGTTGGTAGCCGAGCTGGCGAAAGTCGAACTTCACGTTGGTGGCGACGAAACGCTCCGGCCAGGTGTGGCCTTCGAAGGCGATCCCAGCCAGGCGGCGGACGGTGCTGCGCGCCCCGTCCGCGCCGATCAGCCACTTGGCTTCGAACGAGCGCTCGCCGGCCTCGGTCTTGGCGTTGACGGTCACGCCGCGGTCCTCGTCCTCCAACGCCGTCACCTCGTGATTGAACAGCACCTCGACGCCGAGCTTCTGCGCGTGCTCCATCGCCACGCGGGCGACGTCGTGCTGGCCGGCGTGGAGCTGGTAATCGTAGGGAATGCCCTCGATCGGCTCGGTGGTGACGACCGAGGAATAACCGAACTCTGGGATGTGGGTGCCGAAGGTGCGGTTCTGGAAGCCGATCGCGTTGAGCTCGTCGAGGATGCCGAGCTCTTCGAGGACGATCAGCGTCGAGGGGAAATAAACCGCAGCGCGCGGGCTATTGATGATGTGCGGCTCCTGCTCGAGCACCGTCACTTTCGCACCGGTCTGCGCCAGCGCCAGCGCGGTGAGCATGCCCACCGGCCCGGCGCCGACGATAATCACGTCGTGTTGGTCGGCCATTCGATCCTCTCTTTGCGCGGAGCGTAGAGAGGAGATTTGATTCACGCAAAGTCCTTCGAGACGAGCCTTCGACTACGCGCCTGCGGCGCTTCGCTCAGTCTCTCCTCAGGATGAGCGGACTTCGTTTGCCGAATTCACCGGTACCGCTCATCCTGAGGAGCGGCTGAGGAGCCGCGAAGCGGCGTCCCGAAGCCGCGTCTCGAAGGATCACCCGCGCGAGATTTGCGTTTCCTTTTCGGTGATGAACTCGACCAGCGCGGGCTGCCCCGCTTCGATCGCGGCGAGCGCGCGCTTCAGCGCGGGGACGATCTCGCTCGCCTCGGTCACGCGTTCGCCGTGGCAGCCGAGGGAGCGGGCGAAGGCGGCGTAGTCGCCGGTGATGTCGGTCGCGCGGTATTTCTCGGTGGCGATGGGCATGATGGGCAGCTCGATCGCCATCGCTTCGTTGTTGAGCAGGATCGACAGGATCGGAATGTTGTCGCGCGCCGCGGTTTCGAGGTCCGTGCCGGTGAAGCCGATGGCGGCATCGCCCCAGACATTGATGCACAATTTGTCGGGGCAGGCGAGCTTCGCGCCCATCGCCAGGCCGAGGCCGTAGCCGAGCTGGGTCGACTTGCCCCAGCCGATGTAGCTGTGCGGCGCGGTGCACTTCCAGAACGGCACCAGCTGGTCGCGCGGGCTGCCGGCATCGTGGGTGACGATGGTCTCGGCCACATCGACCGTGTCGTAAAGATCGCGCAGCACGCGATAGGGCGAGAACGGCGCGGCGTCGGACGAGCGCTTCGCTTCCCACTGCGCCAGCCACTCGCGCTCGGTATCCTTGATCTCCTGCGCCACTTTGGAGGCATCGCGCTTTTCCGGCACACGCCGCATCACCGCGTCGAGCAGGGCCGCCAGCGTCAGCTTCGCATCCCCGGCCAGCGCCAGCTCGCTCGGTACCGACTTGTCGATATCGAGCGGGTCAAGCGTCGCGTGGATCACCCGCTTTCCGGGCGGGATCGCCAGGCCGAACGAGGTCGCGGTGAAGCTGCAGCCCACGCCGAACAGCAAGTCGCACTCGTCGAGCCACTTGCGCACGCAGCCGTTGATGCCGTTGCCGCCCGAGCCGAGCGCCAGCGGGTGGGTCTCGTCGAACGCGCTCTTGCCGGGGAGGCTGGTCATCACCGGAATCGCCAGGTGCTCGGCGAGCGCGCGCAGCTCGTCGTAAGCTTCAGACCAGTGGATGCCCTGGCCGGCGTAGATCGCCGGGTTCTCGGCCGCGACCAGCAGCTCGGCCGCGGCTTCGATCTCGGCCTGCGCCGGCTGCGAACGCACGACCTTGCCCTGCGCATAATCGAACGGCGCGTCGTATGGCTTGTCGAGCACGTCGTAGGGCAGTTCGAGCACCACCGGCTGCGGGCGGCCGTTGCGCAGCATCGCGAAGGCGCGGCGCAGCACGGGCACGACCTGGTCGCCGCTCGTCAGCGGCTCGGCGTGCTTGGCGTAAGTCGCCATCGAGCGCGTCGAGTTGAAGTTATAGGGCACGTACATCTGGCTCAGCGCATAGCCTTGCGGCATCACCAGCACCGGCACGCTTTCGGCAAAGGCCTGGGCGACGCCGCCCATCGCGTTCTCCGCGCCCGGGCCCTGCTGCATCACGAACACGCCCATGTCGCCGCCTTTGCTCATGCGGCTCAGCGCGTCGGCCATGTGCACCCCCGTGCGCTCCTGCCGGACGATGACGGTGCGGATGTCGATCCGCGCGGCGGCTTCGAGGATCTGGTTGCGCGGGTAGCCGAAGACGATCGTCACGCCCTCGCGCTTCAGTACCGCGGCGATCGCATCGGCGACCGTTCCGTTCGGGTGGACCGTGAAGTCGGCTTGGCCGTTGCCCTGTCTCATGCTTTCTCCCAGGATGCGCGCGACCGGCTAGCCGAGCCGGCGGGAGAGAGCAATGAAACCGATCGAAGTCGGGCGCATGCGCATCCACAAGGTCCACGAGATGGACAGCCCCGTCCCGCTGCTCAGCCAGCTCCCCGGAACGACCGAAGTGGATATGCGCCGCCTGCTCGAATGGTACGACCAGCCGGACGAGGTGACCGCCGATCCTGAGACCAGCCTGATGACCTTCTCGGTCCATTCGTGGGTTATCGAACTCGACGGCCGGACGATCCTGATCGACACCTGCTGCGGCAACCACAAGAACCGCTCGCTGCCCGAAGTGAACCAGCTCGACACCGACTACCTCGCCAACTTGCGCCGCGCCGGGTTCGCGCCGGAAGACATCGACCTGGTGATGTGCACCCACCTGCACTTCGACCATGTCGGCTGGAACACCCGGCTGGAGAACGGCAAGTGGGTGCCGACTTTCGCCAACGCGACCTATCTCTTCGGCAAGCGCGACTACGAGTATTTCAAGAGCAATCCCGAAGGCGAGGCGCTGCACCACGAGGCGTTCCTCGATTCGCTCGCGCCGGTGATGGAGGCCGGGAAGGCCGAACTGGTCGACGAGGACCACGTCGCCCACCGCGAGATCCACGATGGGATCTGGCTCGAGCCCGCGTTCGGCCATTCGCCCGGCTGCTGCACGATCAACGCCGAGGCGGGCGGGCCACCGGCGCTGTTCTGGGGCGACGTGATCCACCACCCGGTGCAGCTCATCCGCCACGACCTCAAGTTCGCCTTCGACGCGGACGGGGCGATGGCCAGCAAGACCCGCGTCCGCACCATGCAACGCGCCGCCGACGAGGAGCTGCTGTGCTTTCCCGCGCACTTCCGGCGCACGAGCGCGGGGCATGTGAAGCGCGATGGGGCTGCGTTCCGGTACGAGTGGCTCGAGGGCTGAGCCCTCTCCCCTTTAGAGGAGAGGGTTGGGAGAGGGGATTGTAAGCTGACAGCCCCCTCTCCCTCCGCCGCTGCGCGGCTCCTCCGTCTCCCATTAAGGGGAGAGGGCAATACTTGATTACACCTGAAACCGGGTGCAGGGGCCGCGCATGATCGACCGCTGCGCGCTCCGCCAGGCTTTTCGCATGGATGAGGAGGCGTGCGTGGCGGAGCGGCTGCGGCAGGCGGCGCCGGCCTCGGAAGTCCACGGAGCCGCCGCCGCGCTCGCCGGCAAGCTGATCGAAGGGGCGCGCGAGCGCAAGGCGGCGGGGCTCGATGCGTTCCTGCAAAGCTACGGCCTCGCGACCGAGGAAGGCATCGCGCTGATGTGTCTGGCCGAGGCGCTGTTGCGGGTGCCGGACACCGAGACCGCCGACGCGCTGATCCACGACAAGCTCGCCGGGATCGACTGGGGCGAGCACCTCGGTGAGAGCAGCTCCACCTTCGTTAACGCGGCGACGTTCTCGCTGATGCTGACCGGTCAGGTGCTGCGCGCCCGCGAGGCCGACGGCATGGCCGGCAACTTGCGCCGCGCGGTCGGGCGGCTGGGCGAGCCGGTGATCCGCCAGGCGACGCTGCAGGCCATGCGCATCCTCGGCGGGCAGTTCGTCTTCGGGCGGACGATGGACGAAGCGCTCAAGCGCGCGGCGCCCGAACTCAAGCGCCTCAGCCACAGCTTCGACATGCTCGGCGAAGCGGCGATGACCTTCCCCGACGCCGAACGCTACCGGGCGAGCTACGCGGCGGCGATTGCCCGGCTGACGAAAGAGGCGAGGGGCGGGGTCAGGGCCAGTCCGGGCATCTCGGTCAAGCTCTCGGCGCTCTACCCGAAGTACGATTTCTACCACGCCGAGGCGGCTAAAGCGGCGCTGATCCCGATGGTCCGCGAGCTGGCGCTGGCGGCGAGCCGGGCCGACATCCACTTCACCATCGACGCCGAGGAAGCCGAGCGGCTCGAACTAAGTCTCGATATTATCGAGGCGCTCGCCGCGGAGGACACGCTGTTCGCGAACGGCTGGCAAGGCTTCGGCATGGTGCTGCAGGCCTACCAGAAGCGCGCGGTGCCGCTGGTCGACTGGGTCGTCGCGCTCGCCCGGCGGCACAACCGGCGGCTGATGGTGCGGCTGGTCAAGGGCGCTTACTGGGACAGCGAGATCAAGCTCTCGCAGGTGGGCGGCTACAGCGATTACCCGGTGTTCACTCGCAAGGTGGCGACCGACGTCTCCTACCTCGCCTGCGCCGCCAAGCTGCTTGCGGCCGAAGACGCGATCTATCCCGCCTTCGCGACCCACAACGCCTACACGATCGGCGCGGTGAAGGCGTTGGCGGCTGCCAGGGAATTCGAGTTCCAGCGGCTGCACGGGATGGGTGAAGACGTCTACGAGGTGCTCGCCGAGCAGGAGGGCGATCACCCGACTCGGGTGCGAATCTATGCGCCCGTAGGCGGGCACAAGGATCTGCTCGCGTACCTCGTGCGCCGCCTGCTCGAGAACGGCGCCAACTCCAGCTTCGTCAACCGCATGGCCGACGCTGAGGTGCCGGTTCGCGAATTGACGACCGATCCGGTAAAGGACCTCGCCGCGCTCGAACCGCGCCGCAATCCGGCGATCCCGCTGCCGGCGAATATCTTCCCGGGGCGCAAGAACAGCAAAGGCGTCGACCTTGCCGACCCGCTGGTGCGGGAGCCGCTGCTGGCAGAGCTGACCGCGCTGCGGGACCGAGAGTGGGCCGCCGCCCCGACGGTGCTGGCGTCGGAGAAGCCCTCTCCCCTTCAGGGGAGAGGGTTGGGAGAGGGGCCTGCAAGCGACAGCCCCCGCCCCCCGACCCCCTCCCCTGAAGGGGAGGGGGAGATTCGTTCGCCGCAGGACAATTCCGAGCTCGTCGGCCAGGCGCTTTATGCCAGTCCGAAAGACATCGACCTCGCCTTCGAGCGCGCCGTCGCAGCGCAATTTGCGTGGGACGCGCTTGGCGGCAGCGCGCGCGCCGATCTGCTCGACCGGGCAGCCGATCTCTACGAAGCGCACACCGCCGAGTTCATCTCACTGTGCCAGCGGGAGGCTGGCAAGACGCTGCTCGACGCGGTGCTGGAGGTACGCGAGGCGGTCGATTTCCTGCGCTACTACGCCGCCGAGGCGCGGCGGTTGTTTGCGGGCCCCCACCCGATGCCGGGGCCGACCGGCGAGGACAACACGCTGCACCTCCACGGCCGCGGGGTCTTCGCGACGATCAGCCCGTGGAACTTCCCGCTGGCGATCTTCACCGGGATGACGGTCGCCGCGCTCGCCGCCGGCAACACGGTGCTGGCCAAGCCCGCCGAGCAAACGCCGCTGATCGCCGCGCTGGCAGTGCGGCTATGTCACGAGGCGGGCATCCCCAACGACGTGCTCCAGCTCGTCCCCGGAGACGGCAAGGTCGGTGCCGCGCTCACTTCCGATGCGCGGCTGGCCGGCGTCGCCTTCACCGGCTCGACCGGGACCGCCCACGCGATCAACCGCGCGCTCGCCGCCCGCGACGGCCCGATCGCCACGCTGATTGCCGAGACGGGCGGGCAGAACGCGCTGATCGTCGATTCCTCCGCGTTGCCCGAGCAAATCACCCGCGACGTGATGGCGAGCGCGTTCCAGAGCGCCGGCCAGCGCTGCTCGGCCTTGCGCGTGGTCTATCTCCAGGAAGACATCGCCGACGCCACGCTGGAGATGATCCGCGGCGGGTTCGAGGCGCTGGCCATCGGCGATCCCGACCGCATCGAGACCGACGTTGGCCCGGTGATCGACGCCGAGGCGAAGGCGGCGCTCGACAGGCATGTCGCGGCGATGAAGAAAGCCGGCTGCCCGCTGTGGCGGCGCGAGTTGCCGAAGGGCGCCAAGGGCGGAACCTTCGTCGCGCCGACGATTATCGAGATCGGTTCGATTCACGACCTGACGCAAGAGAACTTCGGCCCGGTGCTCCATGTTGTCCGCTGGCAGGCGGGCAACCTCGCGGGGGTGATCGAGGACATCAACTCGACCGGCTTCGGCCTCACGCTCGGGCTCCACAGCCGGATCGATTCGGTCCGCCGCTTCGTCGAAGCCCATGCCAAAGTCGGCAACCTTTACGTCAACCGCAACCAGATCGGCGCGGTTGTCGGCAGCCAGCCTTTCGGCGGCGAAGGGCTTTCCGGCACCGGACCCAAGGCCGGCGGGCCGCATTACCTGCCAAGGTTTGCGGTCGAGCGCGTGGTGACGGTCGACACGACCGCGGCGGGCGGTAACGCAAGTCTGCTGGCGGGGGGCTGACGACCTCTTGAAGCCCTCCCCCTTAAGAGGGAGGGTTGGGTGGGGGTGTTCGGCGCCGGCGTGGACGCGCAGCTTTCGCCGCGCTCCCCCACCCCTAACCCCTCCCCGCCGGGGAGGGGGATAAAGAGACTGCCGAAGCTTGTGCATCCGCTGCACATCCGGAATCCCTTCCCCATGACGATTCTCTCCGACCGCTGGATTCGCGAACAGGCGCAGGCCACCGGCATGATCGAGCCGTTCGTCGAAGCGCAGCGGCGCGAGGGGTGCATTTCCTACGGCCTGTCCTCCTACGGCTACGACGCGCGCGTGGCGGACGAGTTCAAGATCTTCACCAACGTCGATTCCGCGGTGGTCGATCCGAAGGACTTCGCCTCGAACAGTTTCGTCGACCGCAAGACGGACGTCTGCGTGATCCCGCCGAACAGCTTTGCGCTCGCCCGCACGGTCGAATATTTCCGCATCCCGCGCGACGTGCTGGTGATCTGCCTCGGCAAGAGCACGTACGCGCGCTGCGGGATCATCGTGAACGTCACTCCGCTCGAGCCCGAGTGGGAAGGGCACGTGACGCTGGAGTTCTCCAACACCACCCCGCTGCCGGCCAAGATCTACGCCAACGAGGGGGCGTGCCAGTTCCTGTTCCTCAAGGGCAACGAGCCCTGCGAGACGAGCTACGCCGACCGCGCGGGGAAATACATGGGCCAGCGCGGCGTCACGCTGCCCAAGCTCTAACCCCCAGTTTCCGTTCGTCCTGAGCTTGTCGAAGGACGAATTGCCGCCGTCTCGTGGTTCGACAAGCTCACCACGAACGGAGAGGGGTGGGGCACCGAACCTTCTCCCGACCGTTAGACCGGGCGATGGCGGCGACGAGCCGTCGCATCGGGGAGAGTGCCATGTCGACGATAGCCGCGCTGATCGGCCGCATCCTGCTGGCGGTGATCTTCATCGTCTCGGGCATCGGCAAAGTGATGGACCCGGCGCCCGCCGCCTCCATGCTTTCGGGCGTGGGACTCCAGGCGAGCTGGGCGCTGCCGGTCGGGATTTTCGAGATCGCCGCGGGCCTGCTGCTGGCGATCGGGCTGATGACCCGGCTGGTGGCCCTCGCGCTGTTCGTTTACGTCGGGCTGACGATCCTGTTCTTCCACAGCGCGTGGACCGACCCCGTGCAGCAGGTCAACGCGCTCAAGAACCTAGCCATCATGGGCGGCATGCTGATGGTCTTCGCCTATGGCCAGATGCGCTGGAGTTACGACCACTGGCGCACAGGGGCCAAGCTCCACGACACCGAAGTCAAGCTCGCTCACGCCGAAGGCAAGGCCGAAGGCGCCGCCGCGGTGGCGGCGGATCACACCACGACCGTCGTGAGGGACTAAAGTCCTTCGAGACGGGCTTCGACAAGCTCAGCCCTCCTCAGGATGAGCGGGCGTATAACAGCTCGCTCGTCCTGAGGAGCGAGGTCCTGAGCTTGTCGAAGGGCCGAGCGTCTCGAAGGATCAGGCGGTGTGCAACACACCCCGGTATTCGAGATCCTCGAGCGCCCGCCCGGCGCCGCGCGCGACGCAGTTGAGCGGATCGTCGGCGCGGACCACCGGCAGGCCGGTCGCTTCGCTGAGGACGGTGTCGAGCCCGTGCAGCAGCGAGCCGCCGCCGGTCATGACGATGCCACCCTCGATGATGTCGGCGGCGATCTCCGGCGCGGTCATTTCCAGGGCATTGCGCACACTGTCGACGATCTGGCCGACCGTTTCCGCCAGCGCGTCGACGATCTCTTCCTGGCCGATGTGCTTTTCGGTCGGCACGCCGCGGACGACGTCGCGCCCGCGGATCGCCGCGCGGCGCGGGGTGTCCTCGGTAATCGTCGCCGCGCCGATCTCGAACTTGATCCGCTCGGCGGTCGCTTCGCCGATCACCAGGTTGTGATTGCGCCGCACGTGGGCGGCGATCGCGTCGTCCATCTGGTCGCCGCCGACACGCAGCGAGAGGGTGACCGCGAGGCCGCCGACGGAGAGCACGCCGACTTCGGTCGAACCGCCGCCGATGTCGACGACCATCGAGCCGATCGGGCGGGTGACGGGGAGATCGGCGCCGATCGCCGCGGCCATCGGCTCGTCGATCAGCCAGACCTTGCGCGCGCCGGCGTTGGTCGCCGCGTCACGGATCGCCCGGCGTTCGACCACCGTCGAGCCCGAGGGGACGCACAGCACGATCTCCGGGCTGCCGCGCATGCGCACCCCGGCGTTGGCCTTGGCCTTGGCGATGAAGTGCTTGATCATCTCCTCGGCGATCTCGAGGTCGGCGATCACGCCGTGGCGCAGGGGGCGGATGGTCTCGACGTTGTCGGGGGTCTTGCCGAGCATCAGCTTGGCGTCGTCACCGACCGCGCGCACCCGGCGCACGCCGCTTATCGTCTCCAGCGTCACCACCGACGGCTCGGCGAGAACGATCCCGTGACCCTTGAGGAAAACGACCGTGTTGGCGGTGCCGAGATCGATAGCGAGATCGGCCGCCCGAAAAGGGAAAAAACCCATGAATGACATTGATTGACCCGTCCTGTCCCCGCGCAAATGCGCAAGCCCGGGATCGTGGCCGGATGCTTGCTGGCAGATTAACCACGCGGTGAACGGAGGGGCTAAGCGACAACGGGTGGCCCAGCGGCGCTGAGCCGAGCCCCGGCTAAGCCGCGGCGGCCGCGAACTGGTCGCTGGCGGCGTTGAGCAGCGCGGCTTCGATAGCCCGCATCCGATCGGGGCTGTCGATCTTGTGGCCGATCAGGTCGGTGACATAGAACGTGTCGACCGCGCGCTCGCCGTAGTTGGTGATGTGCGCCGAATTGACCGTCACCTTGTTCTCGAACAGCGCGCGCGCCAAACGGTTGAGCAGCGCCGGGCGGTCGCGCGCGCTGACCTCGATCACCGTGAAGCGTCCCGAAGCCTTGTTGTCGAAGAACACCCGCGGGCGGACCTCGAAGCTGTCCGCGCGGGCGCGGGGCAGCGGTCGCTTGGCGAG
>Ga0207652_10004375_pt1 | contig 11512 bp, 6 predicted proteins | sample KBSC63BmetaG_FD_184334 | JGI IMG/M metagenome (GOLD analysis project Ga0207652, IMG submission 184334) | Corn rhizosphere microbial communities from Kellogg Biological Station, Michigan, USA - KBS C6-3B metaG (SPAdes) (version 2) | ecosystem: Host-associated > Plants > Roots > Rhizosphere ... | reverse complement strand
CCTTGCGGGTAGAGCCGCGGGTCAGCCTGCTGGACGCCCTGCGCGAGCAACTGGCCCTGACCGGGACGAAGAAGGGGTGCGATCACGGGCAATGCGGCGCCTGCACGGTGCTGATCGACGGTCGCCGGGTGCTGTCGTGCCTGACGCTGGCCGTGACGGCGGCCGACGCGAAGGTCACCACCATCGAGGGGCTGGGCTCGCCCGAGGCGTTGCATCCCATGCAGGCGGCCTTCGTCGCCGAGGACGCCCTTCAATGCGGCTACTGCACGCCCGGACAGATCATGAGCGCGGTGGGGATGGTGTCGGAAGGGCACGCCAAGGACGACGGGGACATCCGCGAGTTGATGAGCGGCAACATCTGCCGCTGCGGCGCCTACCCCAACATCGTCACCGCCATTCGTCGCGCCCAGAAAGAGATGAACGGCCTGGCGCTGCCGTCGAAGGGCCCGGCGTGACGGCGCCCTTCGAGTACGTTCGGGTGACCGGTGAGGCGGACGCCGCGCTGGACACCGCCACCCCCGGCACGCAGTTGCTCGCCGGCGGCACGACGCTGGTCGATCTGATGCGCCTGGGCGTGATGAGCCCGGCGCGGCTGCTGGACATCAATCGACTGCCGCTGGCGCGCATCGAGGAGACGACCCAGGGGCTGTCGATCGGGGCGCTGGTGCGCAACAGCGATCTCGCGTACCACCCGGCCGTGCAGGCGCGCTTTCCGGTGCTGTCGCAGGCATTGCTGGCCGGTGCCTCGCCGCAGCTGCGGAACATGGCCACCACCGGGGGCAACCTGATGCAGCGCACCCGCTGCGCCTATTTCCGCGACGTGGGGGTGCCGGCCTGCAACAAACGAGACCCCGGATCGGGCTGCGCGGCCTGGGACGGCTTCGCGCGCCAGCACGCCATCCTGGGCGGCGGCCCGGACTGCATCGCCGTGCACCCTTCCGACATGTGCGTGGCGATGGTCGCGCTGGACGCCGTCGTGCACGTGCGCGGTCACTACGGTGCTGACGCCGCGGTCACCGAGCGCGAGATCCCGATCGGCGACTTCCACCTGCTGCCGGGCGCCACGCCCGCGCGCGAGACCGCCATCGGACCCGGCGAGCTGATCACGCGGGTCACGCTGCCCGCCACGCCGTTCGCGGCCCGGTCGGCCTACGTGAAGGCGCGTGACCGCGCGTCGTACGCGTTCGCGCTGGCCTCCGCCGCCGTGGCGCTGCACCTGGAGGGGGGCAAGATCCGCGCGGCGCGGGTGGCGTTGGGGGGAGTGGCCACCAAGCCCTGGCGCAGCCGCGAGGCCGAGGTGGCGCTGGAAGGTCAAGCGCCCAGCGAGGCGGTGTTCGAGCGGGCGGCGGCCGCGGCGCTGTCCAGCGCGCAGCCCCGCCCCGACAACCGCTTCAAGGTGCCGCTGGCAAAGGCGACCATCGTGCGCGCGTTGACCCGCGCGCGGGAGGCCGTGTGAGCAGCTACACCAGCCAGGGCATCGATCGCCTGGACGCCCGGTACAAGGTCACCGGCAAGGCCGTGTATTCCGCCGAGGTGGCGGTGTCCAACGTGGCGCACGCCGTGATCGTGGGCAGCACGGTGTGCCGCGGGCGGGTGAAGGCGATCGACGCGCGGGCCGCGCAGAAGGCGCCCGGCGTGCTGGCGGTGCTGACGCACCAGAACGCGCCGCGCTTGCCAGGCGGCAGCGGCAAGGCCAAGGGGGATGTCGCTGACCGGGTGTTGCAACTGCTGCAAGACGATCGGGTGCTGTATCAGGATCAGCCGATCGCGGTGGTGGTGGCCGATACGCTGGATCGGGCGCGCTTCGCGGCGCGGCTGCTGGCGATCACCTACGATCAGGTCGAGGCGCCGGCGGTCACCTTCGATCAGCGATCGCCGAACTACGCCCCCGCGCGCGCCGTTCGCGGCCCCACCGATTCGAACCGGGGCGACGTGGTCCGCGCCCGCGCGGCCGCGCCGGCCGTGGTGGACGCCACGTACACCATCCCCGCCGAGAACCACAACCCGATGGAGATGCACGGCACCACCGCCGTGTGGCACGCCGGCGACGCCGTCACCCTGTACGACAGCACGCAGGGCATCTTCGGCGTGCGCAAGAAGATCGCGCACGTGTTCGGCCTGAACCCGCGCAACGTGCGGGTGCTGACGCCGTACGTGGGCGGCGGCTTCGGGTGCAAGGGCACGCCCTGGTCGAACGTGGCGCTGGCCGCGCTGGCGGCGCGGGCGGTGGGGCGCGCCGTGAAGCTGGTGGTGACGCGGCAGCAGATGTTCTCGCTGGTGGGGCACCGGCCGCACGTCATCCAGCGGGTGCAGCTGTCCGCGGGCAAGGACGGCAAGCTGGCGTCGGTCGAGCACGACGTCATCTCGCACACCGCGCGCTTCGACGAGTTCGTCGAGCCGTCCGCGACGACGGCGCGCCACCTGTACGCGTGCGACAACGTGCGGACCAGCCACCGGCTGGTCCGGCTGGACGTCCCCACGCCCACGTTCATGCGCGCGCCCGGCGAGTCCTCGGGCAGCTTCGCGCTCGAGTCGGCGATGGACGAGCTGTCGTACGTCGTGGGCATCGACCCGCTGGCGTTGCGGCTGGTGAACCACGCCGACCGCGATCAGAACGAGGACAAGCCCTACTCGAGCAAGTCGCTGCGCGCCTGCTACGAACAAGGCGCGGCGGCGTTCGGCTGGGCCCGGCGGCCGCGCGCCGCGCGCGCCACGAAGGACGGCGACGGCTGGATAGGGTGGGGGATGGCGACGGCGACGTATCCAGCCGGGCAAAGCGCCGCGTCCGCCTGGGCCAGCGTGCGCGCGGACGGCACCGCGCTCGTGCGCGCCGGCTCGCAAGACATCGGCACCGGGACGTACACGATCATGACCCAGGTGGCCGCCGATGCGCTGGGGCTGCCGCTCTCCAGCGTCCGCTTCGAGCTGGGCGACACCACTTTCCCCGAGACGCCGGGCTCGGGCGGGTCGCGCACGGCGGCCAGCGTGGGCTCGGCGGTGAAGCAGGCGGGCTGGCAGGTGCGAAACGCCCTGATCGCCCTGGCGGTGGCCGATGCGGCCTCGCCGCTGTATGGGCGCTCGGCGGACGACATCGACGTCGCCGATGGGATGCTGTCGTCGAAGGCCCAGCCGTCGCGGCGCGACAGCGTGGTGGCGGTGATGGCGCGCGCCAAGCGGCCGGAGCTGTCGGCCCGGGCCGACGCGAAGGAGGCGGAGAGCCGCAAGCCCTATTCGCTGCACTCGTTCGGCGCACAGTTCGCCGAGGTCCACGTGGACGAGGCCCTGGGCGCCGTGCGCGTCCGCCGCATGGTGGGCGCGTTCGCCGCGGGGACCATCCTGAACGCGAAGACGGCGCGCAGTCAGTTCATGGGCGGCATGGTCTGGGGCCTGGGCATGGCGCTGCAGGAGCACACGGTGCGCGACCTGCGCACCGGGCGCGTGGTGACGCGCGATCTCGCCGACTACCACGTGCCGGTGAACGCGGACATGCCCGCCATCGACGTCATCATGGTGCCCGAGTCGGACCCTTACGTGAACGACGTCGGGGCCAAGGGCATCGGCGAGATCGGCATCACGGGGATGGCGGCCGCCATCGCGAACGCGGTCTATCACGCCACGGGCAAGCGCGTGCGCGACCTGCCCATCACGATCGACAAGTTGCTGGAGGTGCCTGCTTGACCGAGTTGCAGTCAGTGGCCGCCGCCGCGCGCGGGTTGCGCGCGGAAGGTCAGTCGTTTCTGGTGGCGACCGTGGTCGGCGTCCGCGGGTCGTCGTATCGCCGGCCGGGGGCGCGCATGCTGATCGCGGGCGATCGCTGGATCACCGGCTCGGTCAGCGGTGGTTGTCTGGAGGGCGATCTGTTGCGGCGGGGCTGGTGGCACACCGACGGCGCGCCGGCCGCGCTGGTGACGTACGACTCGACGGCCGACGAGGGTGATCCGGGTTGGGGCGTCGGGTTCGGCTGCAACGGCGTGGTCGACGTGCTGCTCGAGCGCGGCGCCCTGGCGGACGGCAGCGGCAACCCGGCCGTCGACGGCCTGCTGCAAGCCGCGGCCCGGGGCGCAGCCTGCGCGGCGGTGACGGTGTTTCGTTCCACCGTGCCGGTGCTGCCGGTCGGCACGCGCCTGATCGTGGAGCGGGATGGGCAGGTGTCTTCGCTGGCGCCGGCTTTTCGCCAGGCCGCTGCCACGGCCGGTGCGCGGCTGCTGCGCGCGCTGATCACCGCGGGCCGGGAAGCGCTGGCCCGGGGGCCGCTGCGTCCGGCCGCCGAGACGATCACGCTGGGGGGAGACGCCGTGGAGGCGCTGGTCGAGACGATCGTTCCACCGCCGGCGCTGTTCGTGTGCGGTGGTGGGCGCGATGCGCTGCCGGTGGTGACGTGCGCGCGCCAGCTGGGCTGGGACACCTGGGTCTGGGAGCCGCGCCAGCGGGAGGCGACCGCGGCGCGCTTCGGGAAGCTGGCGCGCTTGCTGGTGCGCGGGGTGAACGAGCTGGAGGCGGCGGTCGCCACGGCGGCGCGGCCGGTGGCGGTGGTGATGTCGCACGACTTCTCGTTGGACGCCCAGGCGCTGCGCGTGTTGCTGCCTTCGCCCGCGTTGCACATCGGCGTGCTGGGACCGCGTCGCCGCACCGAGAAGCTGCTGGCCGACCTGGCCCCAAAGGGGACGGCGCACGGCGAAGATCCCTGGCGGCGTCTGTCGGCGCCGGCGGGGCTCGCGCTGGGAGCGGAGACGCCCGAGGAGATCGCGCTGGCGATCGTGGCCGAGGCGCAGGCCGTGCTGGCGGGCGAGACGGCTGGCTTCCTGCGCAGCCGCCCGGGGCCGGTTCATGTCACGCCCGCGCGAACAGGCGCGTCGGTCACGGAGGTCGCCGAGCTGGAGGCCGCGGAATGAAAGAGGTCGTTCAGATGGGGGCGCATGATGATGGCGTCGTCATCGCGGTTCTGGCCGCGGGCGGCTCGCGCCGTCTGGGCACGCCGAAGCAGCTGGCGCGTCACCGCGGGCGCGCCTTGCTGGAGGGGGTGGCGTCGACGGCCTGCGCGGCGCCGGTGGCGCGGGTGGGCGTGGTGCTGGGGGCGCGCGCCCCCGAGATTGTCCCCTGCCTGTCGGCACTGGACGTCGACGTCCTGGTGAACGGCCAGTGGGAGATGGGGATCGCGTCGTCGATCCGCTGCGCCACCTTCTGGGCCATGTCGCGGGCCGCGTCGGCGCTGCTGCTGGTCACCGGTGATCAGCCGCATCTGGACGCCGCGCACCTGGAGGCGTTGCTGGCGACGTATCGCGCTTCGGGGCACCCGGTGGCGTCGGTCTATTCAGGGGTGCGCGGCGTGCCGGCCCTGTTTCCGCGCGCCTATTTCCCGCGGTTGCTCGAACTGCGCGGCGACACGGGGGCGGCGGCCCTGCTGCGCGGCGGCGACGCCGTCGCCGAGGTCCCCTGGCCCGCCGGAGCCATCGACGTCGACGAACCGGCCGACGTGGAACGCCTCGCCGGCGCCTGATCGCCCGCGCGGCCGGCCATCGTTCTCCATCTGCGGGTCCGCCGCTCTCTATGCGAGCGCGGACGTCGTGGTTTCAGCCAGCTCGTCGCTCGGCGACTCCAGTTCGGGCTCCGGCGCGTGCGCGACCGGGACGCCGTTCTCGAGGTGCAGATGATTCGACAGTGTCGCCGGCAGGCGGTCGCCCGGCGTCAGGATGCCGGCCAGGTTCAGCGGATCGCAGGCCGACAACGTCAGAGGGGGCAGGGCGGGCGGGGCGCGGCGGATGGCGCGCAGGCTCTCCAGCGCCTCGGGCGTCGCGAACTGCTCCCCCACGAACCCTGCCACCATGCGGCCGCCGCGCAGCTCGCCGCGCATCTCCAGGCGGCGCAGCACGCGCAGCAGGTCGCGCCACGGCGGCGCCTGCGGCTCGCGCGCCAGCGCCTCGCGGACGACCACGCCGTACCGGCGCAGGTATTGCCGCGCCAGCGCCTCGTGCCGATCTTCTTCCTCGGGCGCGGGCGCGGCGGAGCGCAGGATCGCCCAGCGCCCGGCCCCACCGCCGCCGTCGTTCGGCTGCCGGCGCGTCCACCGCGCATGCCACCGGGCGCGCATTCCGCCCCGGTGGCTCGTCGCCGAGACCAGCGCGCGCAGTCCGGCGAAGCCGTCGCCGGTCACCCGGCCGGCCCCCACCAGCTCCCACAGGGCGTCCTCGACCTCGCTGCGCAGGCGGCGCGCGCCGTGGACGATGTCGTCGGTGAAGCTGGCGCCCGCCTCGCGCAGGAACGCCAGCACGTCGCGCGCCGCCGCCGACAGCAGCACGTCCTCCATGCCGTCGCGGGGCGACAGCAGCCAGGCCAGATCGCGCCGCCGCACCAGCGCGATGGTGGCGGTGCGGTTCGGGGCGCTGGCCGCCTCACGCGCGGCCAGACGTCCCCAGGTCACGTCGCCGGCCAGGCACAGGGCGTCCAGCCAGGCCGGATCGTAGGCGGCCACGCGCGCCGGAAGGATCTCCCGCTCCCAGGCGCCGGCCGCCGCCTCGAAGCCCTGCAGCTGCTCGATCACGCGCAGCAGGCCCGCGCGCCCGGCCACCTGCGCCCCCGGTGCCACGTGCTGCCACGCCAGCAGGAACCGCATGTAGTCGGCCGCCGACGCCGGCTCGATCTCGCGGCGCAGGTTGTCCAGCATGCGCCGGTTGATCCGGGCCAGCAGCCGCCGGTCGCACCATTGCAGTTCGGGGGACGTCGCTCGCCGAGGCTCGCTTGGCTCCCCCGCGCCCCCGCTCGCTCCGCTTGGCGAAGCCAAACTACACGCGCCGCCGTTGGCGGGTTGCACCTCCTCGCCGACCAGGCGGGCGTCGAAGGTGCCGCGCAGGACGTTGCCCTCCAGCTCCACACGCGCCAGGGCGCCTTCGACGTCGGATCGTGACAGCGACAGCGTCTCGGCCAGGGCGGGCGCCGTGGTTGGTCCGATCAGCGCCAGGTGCGCGCGCACCACCTCGGCCAGGGCGCCGTCGCGGTCGCTCCAGGCGCGCGGCCGGCGCCCGGCGGGCTCGTCGACGTCGGGGTCGAGCCGCCAGGTGGGCCAGATGACCTCCGCCAGCGAGCGCCGTTCGGCGGCCACCAGGAACGTCTCGCCGTCGCCGTCGCCGGCGCTGGGGCGCAGCCAGGCCGCTCGCCGCGCCGCCAGCAGCGCGTCGGCCAGCACGGACCACTGCCGCCCCAGCACCGTCGCCTCCCCGAGCGCGCCCAGATCCAGCAGCAGATCGTGCAGCTCGTCGGCGTCGCGCGGGGCGGGCTGCGCCTCGGCCACCACCTCGTCGATGCGCGCCGGCTCCAGCGCGCCCAGCCGCTCGACCACCTCGGCCGGCAACCCCCGGCGCAGGGCGACCGCGCGCGTGCGCCGCTCCTCCAGCGGCGCGTCGTCCAGGAACGCGTACGGGTTGGCATTCAGGATCTCGTGCGCGAACACCGACGGCTCGGGCAGCTCGCGCGCCAGCGTCTTGATGCGCCCGGCGCGCAGGTCGGTCAGCACGGCGCGCAGGCCGTCGGCGTCCATGGCCTCGGTCAGGCAGTCGCGCAGCGTCTCGCGCACCAGCGGGTGGTCGGGGATCTCGATGGCGCCGCCGCCGTGGTTGTCCTGGCAGGCCGTCTGGGCGGGAAAGACGGCCGCGATCAGATCCTGCGCCCGCATGCGCTGGATGTTCGGCGGCACCTTCTTGCCGCCCCGGTGCCGCAGCAGCGCCAGCGAGCGCATGGCGTTCCAGCGCCAGCGGGTCTCGAACATGGGCGCCTGGATCGACGCCTGCGTCAGCAGCTCGTCGATGTCATCGGGGCGCAGCATCTGGAACACCGTCTCCAGCGGGAAGCTGTGCTGCGCGCCCAGCGACAGCACCAGCCCGTCGTCCGTGGCCGCGGCCTGCAGTTCGAAGTCGAACGAGCGGCAGAAGCGCTTGCGCAGCGCCGTGCCCCAGGCCCGGTTGATGCGGCCGCCGAACGGCGCGTGAATGACCAGCTGCATGCCGCCCGATTCGTCGAAGAACCGCTCGGCGATCACCAGGCGCTCGGACGGGACGCCCCCCAGCGCGGCGGCACCGGCGCGCAGGTAGTCACGCACCAGCTGCCTCACCGGCGCGTCGAACGCCGGATCGTCCAGCGCGTCGCCAGGGAAGGGCGCCGCTTCGTCAGCCTGGACCGCCGCTTCGCGCACGAAGCCGACCTCGGCCGACAGCTCGCGCGTCCGGGCAGGGCCCTCGCCCAGCCAGAAGGGAATGGTGGGCGGCGCGCCGGCGGCGTCCTCGACGCGCACGCGCCCCGCCTCGACGCGGCGGATACGCCACGAATTGTTGCCCAGCAAGATGATGTCGCCCGCCATCGACTCGATGGCGAAGTCCTCGTCCAGGCTGCCCACCAGCGTCCCCTCGGGCTCGAGCACCACGTCGTAGTTCGCGTTGTCGGGGATGGCGCCGCCCGACATCAGGGCGCTCAGGCGGGCCCCGCGGCGGCCCCGGAGCTTCCGGTTCACGCCGTCCCGGTGCAGCAGCGCGCCCGCGCGCCCGCGGCTGGTGGCGATGCCCTCGGACAGCATGTCGACGATGGCGTCGAAGTCCGCGCGCGCCAGCGCCGCGTAAGGCGCCGCCTGCCGCACCAGCTCGAACAGCGCGTCCTCGTCCCACTCCTCGCAGGCGCAAGCGGCCACGATCTGCTGCGCCAGCACGTCGAGCGGCGCGTCCCGCAGCGCCACCGCATCGATGACGCTGCGTCGGGCCGCCCGGACCAGCGCCACCGTCTCGATCAGCTGGTCGCGCGTCAGCGGGAACAGGCGCCCCTTGGGCGTCCCGCCGACCACGTGTCCGGACCGGCCGATCCGCTGCAGCCCGGTCGCGATCGAGCGCGGCGAGCCGACCAGGCACACCAGCTCGACCGCGCCCACGTCGATGCCCAGCTCCAGCGAGGCCGTGGCCACCACGACCCGCAGGTCGCCGGCTTTCAGCCGCTTCTCGGCCTTGTGCCGCCGGTCGCGCGACAGGCTGCCGTGGTGCGCCGCCACCTTGTCCTCGCCCAGCATCTCGCCCAGCCGATGCGCCACCCGCTCGACCAGCCGCCGCGTGTTCACGAACACCAGCGTCGAACGGTGCTGGTTCACCAGCGCGGCGATGCGCTCGTAGATCTCACCCCACTGCTCGTTGGTGCAGATGGCGCCCAGCTCGTCCTTCGGGATCTCGATGGACAGGTCCAGATCCCGGCGCGGCGACACCTCCACCCGGTGGGGCAGCGGGCGCGCGCCGCACAGCAGGCGGCCCGCCACCTCGATCGGATTCACCGTCGCCGACAGTCCGATCCGTTGCAGCGTCCGTGGGGCCCGCGTCGCCAGCAGGCTGGGCGTGGTGCCGGGCAGGGGGCCCGCCTGGCACAGGGCGTCCAGGCGCTCCAGCGATAGCGCCAGGTGCGACCCGCGCTTGTCGCGGGCCACGGCGTGGATCTCGTCGACGATGACGGTGCGGACGTCGGACAGCGCCCGCCGGCCCGACTCGCTGGTCAGCAGGATGTACAGCGACTCGGGCGTGGTCACCAGCACGTGGGGCGGGTGCTTCACCGCCTGGCGGCGCTCGCGGGCGGTGGTGTCGCCGGTGCGCACGGCCGTCCGCACGACGGGGCGACCGAAGCCCAGCGTCTCGCCCAGCGCCGCCATCTCGGCCAGCGGCTCGTCCAGGTTGACGCGGATGTCGTTCGACAGCGCCTTCAGCGGCGAGACGTAAAGGACGCGCGTGCGATCCTCCAGCGTCCCCTCCAGCGCGTCGCGGATCAGGCGGTCGATGCACGCCAGAAAGGCGGCCAGCGTCTTGCCCGAACCGGTCGGTGCCGTGATCAGCACGTCCTCGCCCGCGGCGATCAGGGGCCAGGCCTGTTGCTGCGCGGGCGTCGGGGCGCCGAAGCGCCGGGCCACCCAGGCGTCGACGAGGGGATGGAACGTGGAACTCATGACGGCTGCGCGGCCGTTCAGTATAGGCGAAATGGGCCGCGACAAGAACGAAAAGGTCGGCTGCCCGTGGTGGCCAGATCAGGACGCGCTTCTTTTGCAACCCGACCGGTGTCAAACTCGCAGCCATGTCGAGGGCCCCCCGGGACTGGCGTCGGTATGTGGTGATTCCTTCCCTGCTGCTGGGCCTGGCGGCGCTGGTGGGTCTGGCTGTAGCAGGCTGCGGCCGAACCGAGTTCGACACCGGCACCGCCACGGCCGCCGCTGGGACGGGGGGGACGACCGGCTCGGGTTTGCCGATGTTGCCTGCCACACCGGGGTTGTTCATCTGCGGGACGACGCTGTGTCAGACGGCGACCCAGCAATGCTGCCTGGGCGTATCGACAGCGGGCGCGGTCTCGGGGACCTGCTTGCCCCTGTCGGCGGCGTGCACGGGCGCGTCCCTGCAGTGCGACGAGCCGGCCGACTGTGCCAGCGGTGGACAGGGACAAGCGCAAAAGCAAGCGAATGTCTGTTGCGCCGGCCTGGGGGCCGGCACGGCCGCCTCGCCCCTCTCGCTTGGCAGCCAGTGCGTCGCCGCCACGGCGTGCACCGGGACCACCCACTTGATCGTTTGCCGGCAGGACAGCGACTGCCACGGAGCGGGGGTCTGCTGCGCCAGCGAGGGTCTCCCCACCTGTCTGGCCTCCTGTCCGAAAATCTGAACAGGTTAGCGGGGGTTAGCTCTTAACCATTTCGCTTGACGCCCCCAGGTTGGTGGGTACTGTCGCGCCTGCCGGGCGGGAACGCCGTGCCCGAGTACATCCGAAAAGAGGAAAACACGAACATGGGAAAGATCATTGGCATCGATCTCGGGACCACGAACTCAGTCGTCGCGATCATGGAGGGCAAGGACCCCAAGGTCATCGCGAACGAAGAAGGCGGCCGGCTGACCCCTTCCGTCGTGGCCTGGGATGACAAGGGCGAGGTGCTGGTCGGCCAGATCGCCCGCCGTCAGGCCATCACGAACCCCGAGAACACCGTTTATTCGGTGAAGCGCTTCATGGGCCGCCGCGCGGACGAGGTCCAGGAAGAGGCGAAGCGCGTCCCCTACAAGGTCGTCAAGGGCGCGAACGGCGAGGCCGCCATCGAGATCCGCGGGAAGAAGCTGACCCCTCCGGAGATCTCGGCGCGCGTTCTCGGCAAGCTGAAGAAGGCCGCCGAGGATTACCTGGGTGAGAAGGTCACCGAGGCCGTCATCACCGTCCCCGCTTACTTCAACGACAGCCAGCGCCAGGCCACCAAGGACGCCGGGCGCGTCGCGGGCCTGGACGTCAAGCGCATCGTGAACGAGCCGACGGCGGCCGCGCTGGCGTACGGCCTGGACAAGGCGAAGGACCACCTGATCGCCGTCTACGACTTCGGCGGCGGCACGTTCGACATCTCGATCCTCGAGGTCGGCCAGAACGTCGTCGAGGTCGTCTCGACGAACGGCGACACGCACCTGGGCGGCGACGACATCGACCAGCGCATCATGGACTGGCTGGTGGCCGAGTTCAAAAAGGACCAGGGCATCGACGT
>Ga0207652_10004374_pt1 | contig 11512 bp, 10 predicted proteins | sample KBSC63BmetaG_FD_184334 | JGI IMG/M metagenome (GOLD analysis project Ga0207652, IMG submission 184334) | Corn rhizosphere microbial communities from Kellogg Biological Station, Michigan, USA - KBS C6-3B metaG (SPAdes) (version 2) | ecosystem: Host-associated > Plants > Roots > Rhizosphere ... | reverse complement strand
AGGCGCGCGACCTCGTGGGCGTTGTCAGCTTCGGATTCCGCGGCGAGGCGCTCCCCGCCATCGCGTCGGTGTCGGAGATGGAGCTCGAGACGTCCGCCGACGACGGCGCGGGCACCATGATCCGGATGAGCGGCGGCGCGATGCGCGAGGTTGCGGATGCCGCGCGCCGTCGCGGCACGTCGGTCACGGTAGCGCGGCTTTTCTACAATTCGCCCGCGCGCCAACGATTTCTTCGATCGGCGCGCTCGGAGTGGCGCGCGATAGTGGAGGTGCTCACCCAGCTCGCTCTCACCCGGCGCGACGTGCGGCTCGCCGTGGTGCACGACGGACGCCCTGTGCTCTCGCTCCCCACCGCCAGCTCGCTGCGCGCGCGCGTGGGCGCGCTCTGGGGAGCGGACCGCGCCGAGCGCCTGCTCGAGGTGGACGACGTGAGCGGCGAGGTGCAGCTCTCGGGGCTCGTCGAACGGCCGGGAGACGTGGGGAGCGGCGGGCGACGTCTCTTCCTGAGCATCAATGGCCGCTCGATCCGCGATCATGGCCTCGTGCGCGCCGCGGAGGCGGCGTACCGCTCCACCATTCCGGCTGGCGCGCGCCCAACGCTCATCCTCGAGCTCACCCTTCCCGCGGATTCGATAGACGTGAACGTGCACCCGACCAAGGCGGAGGCGCGCTACCGCGATCGCTGGGCAGTGGAGCGCGCGGTGGAGCGAGTGGTGCGCCGTGCGCTGGGCGGCGCCGACGCATCCGCGGCACTCGGCGGGAGCTATGCCGCGTGGCGGTACTCAGGCGGCGGTGCGCCGCGCGAGGACGCGCCCGAGGTCGACATCGAGGCCCTGCGCCAGCCGGCAGCGGGCCCCGACGGTTCGGTGTTCGGTACTGCGCCATTCGACGTTCCCGAAGCTCCGTATGGCGCGGAGATCGCCGCAGGCACCGCGCCGCCCGCGAACGGCACGCGCGCCGATGCGGGTAGCGATAAGGGAAGCACCGAGCCGGTTCCGCCGCTCGTGCAGCTCCACCGCACCTACATCGTTCTCGAGCGCGACGAAGGACTCGTCCTCATTGACCAGCACTCCGCGCATGAGCGCGTGCTCTACGAGCGCTTCATGGGGACGCTGGAGAGCGGCGAGGCGCCGTCGCAGCGCCTGCTCTTTCCTCTCACCCTCCACCTCGGCCCCGCCGAGGCCGAGGCGTTCGACGAGCACCGCTCGCTCTTCGAGCAGCTCGGCTTCGAGATCGATGGACTTGGCGGCCACACGCTCATCGTGAGCGCGGTGCCAATGCCGCACCCGCGCTTCGACGCTCAGCGCTGCCTGCGGGATACTCTCGCATCGCTCACCGGCGACCGCATAGCCGGCTCCGCCGCCAAACACGAGCGACTCGCGGCCACACTGGCGTGCAAGGCAGCCATCAAGGCGGGCGATCAGCTCTCCGAGGGTGAGATGCGCGCGCTGTACGTCGCGCTGCGCGCCACGCGCCTGCCCGCGCACGACGTGCACGGGCGCTCGACCATCGTGCGGCTGGGCTGGGACGAGGTGGAGCGGCGCTTTGGCAGAAGGTGAGCTCCACGTAATCACCGGGCCCACCGCCTCGGGGAAGTCCGCGCTCGCACTGGCGCTCGCCGAGCGCTTTCCGCTCACCATCATCAGCGCCGACTCGCGGCAGATCTACCGGGGCTTCGACATCGGCACCGCCAAACCGTCGCGTGCCGAGTCCGCGTCCGTCCCGCATCGCGGGATAGACATCGTGGACCCAACAGAACGTTACTCCGCGGCGTCGTGGGCCGCAGCCGTGGAGCGGTGGCTGACGGAGAGTCGGGCCGCCGGCCGCACACCGGTCGTTGTGGGGGGCACCGGGTTCTACATCCGCGCGCTCGTCGCACCGCTCTTCGCCGAGCCACCACTCGATCCCGAGAGCCGCGCCGCGCTCGGCGAGTACCTCGCCGAGCTCGATATCGCCGAGCTGCGCCGCTGGACGCGAGCGCTCGACCCCGCGCGCGCGCAGCTCGGCCGCGCTCAGCTCCTGCGCGCTCTGGAGGTGGCACTCCTCACCGGCGTGCCCATCTCGGAGTGGCACCGCCTCGCGCCCGGCGCGCCGCGGCGGAGCGCCCGCTATCTTGTACTCGATCCCGGGGCCGCGCTGGCCGCGAGGATCGAGGCGCGTGTGCTCGAGATGCTCGCTGCGGGGTGGGAGGCGGAGGTTGCCGGATTGCTGGCGCGGTTTCCGCCAGCCGCACCAGCCTGGAACGCTTCGGGGTATCGCGCCGTTCGCGATCTGGTGGAAGGACTCATCTCCCGGGAGCAGGCCATCGAGCGCACCGTGATCGACACCCGTCAGTACGCCAAGCGACAGCGCACCTGGATCCGCAACCAACTCCGCGACGAAAACGTGACCTTTCTCGATCCGCTCTCGCCCGACGCACTGGAGATGGCCTCGGCCTGGTTCGCCGGCGATCTCGAGGGGAGCCGGTGAAGATCGGCATCACCTGCTATCCCACCTACGGCGGCTCGGGTGCGGTCGCCACCGAGCTCGGGATCGCGCTCGCCGAACGCGGGCACGAGGTGCACTTCATCACCTACCAGCAGCCCTTCAGACTCCCCGCCTTCCTCCCGCGCGTCTTCTTCCACGAAGTCGACGTCGTGCGCTATCCGCTCTTCGAGTACCCGCCGTACGACCTCGCGCTCGCGGTGCGCATGCACCAGGTCGTGAAGCTGCACGGGCTCGAGCTGATCCACGCGCACTACGCCATCCCGCACGCGACCAGCGCGTGGATCGCGCGCGAGATGCTCCAGGACAGCGGATCGGACGTCAAGATCATCACCACCCTCCACGGTACCGACATCACCCTGGTGGGGCAGGACCCATCGTTCAAACCTATCACGCGCTTCTCGATCGAGCGCTCCGACGGATTGACGGCGGTGTCGCACTTCCTGAGAGAGCAGACCTATCGCGCCTTCGGCTGCACCGGGTGCGCGGTGGAGGTGATCCACAACTTCGTGGATCCTGCGACTTTCGACCGCTCCGCGTACCCGCGCCTCCTGCAGCAGCAGTTCGGGCGCGATCGTGCGATCCTCATGCACGTCTCCAACTTCCGACCCGTGAAGCGGGTGCGCGACATAATACGGATCTTCGCGCGCGTGCGAAGCTCGCTGCCCAGCGTGCTCGTGATGGTGGGCGACGGTCCGGAGCGCGTCCAGGCCGAAGACGAAGCGAGCCAGCTCGGCGTGAGCGAGGACGTCTTCTTCCTCGGGAAGATCGACGCGGTGGCTCCGCTCCTCGCCAACGCCGATCTCTTCCTCCTCCCCAGCGAAAGCGAGTCCTTCGGCCTCAGCGCACTGGAGGCGCTCGCCTGCGGCGTCCCGGTGGTTGCCTCGCGCGCGGGTGGACTTCCCGAGGTGGTGCGCGACGGCGTCACCGGCGTGCTGCGCGAGGTAGGTGATGTGGAGGGGATGGCCGACGCCGCCACCCGCATCCTGGGCGACCGTACCCTCTGGGAGGAGATGAGCGTGGCTGCGGCCGCCGACGCACGCTCGCGCTTCTCGACGAACGACATAGTCTCCCGCTACGAATCGTTCTATGAGCGTACGCTCGACTAGAGCGTTTCTCGAGCTCGCGCGCTGGGAGAACGCCCTCATCGCGTCGCTGGGTGTTCTTTTTGGCGCGTGGTGGGTGGGGTGGGGGAGCGAGCGCCCGATCGGCTTCGCCGTGCTCGCCGCGCTCCCGCTCACTGCCGCGGCCAATGCCTGGAACGACATAGCCGACATCTCGATAGACCGCCGCGCCCACCCCGCGCGTCCGCTGCCGTCGGGGCGGCTCTCGGTGGAAGCCGCACGCCGCTTCGCCGCCTTCGCGGCGCTGGCTGGGGTGCTGCTGGCATCGGGTGCCGACGCCTGGCTCGGCGCGCTCACGGTGGCTGTGGTGGCGCTCATGTACGCCTACAGCAACGGCCTCAAGAGGGCGGGGCTCACCGGCAACGTGGCCGTGGCGCTCCTCGCTTCGCTCCCCTTCCTCTACGGCGGGTGGGCCGCGGGGAAGCCGGTGAATGCGCTGGTGCTCGTCGCCATCGCCGCGCCGCTTCACTTCGCGCGCGAGATCGCCAAGGACATCGAGGATGCGCCGGCGGATGCTGATTCACGCAACACCCTTCCCGTCACCGCGGGTAGCGAGCTCGCGACCGCTGTCCTGGTGGCGTCCTTGATCGTCTTCCTCCTGCTGCTCATTCCGTACGTGGTGGCCCGGCCGCTCCTTGCCCGTCGCGCTCCTTCCCGCCGCGGGCTGGTAGTGTACGCCGGCTGGTGCGTGGTCAAGGGACGGCGTGGGAGCCCGCTCGTCTTCAAGATCGCCATGCTCTGCGCCATGGGTGCCTTCGTGGTAGTGCACAACTGATCGCCGCTCTCCTCCCGGTGCACCTCCGCACCACCACAATTCTCACGATCCTTCACCGCCACAGATGACCGTTTTCCAGGCGCTGGTACTCGGCATACTCCAGGGGCTCGCCGAGTTCCTACCTATAAGCAGCTCCGCGCACCTCGCGCTCGTGCCATGGTTCTTTGGCTGGCCCGAGGCCGGCCTGGCCTTCGACGTTTCACTTCACGTAGGCACGCTCGTAGCGGTGCTCGTCTACTTTCGCGAGGAGTGGGCCCGGCTCATAGCGGCCGCGTTCTCCATTGTGCGCAAGCGGAAGGTGGAGACGGAAACGGAGCGGCGCGTGATCTTCCTGATCATCGCCACTATCCCGGGCGGGATCGGCGGGCTGCTCCTCGCCGACTACGCGGAGACCACCTTCCGCTCGCCAGTGCTCATCGCGAGCGCACTGATGGCGCTCGGCGTGGTGCTCTGGATCGTGGATCGCTACGCGCCTCGCTCCAAGGGACTGGGCGCGATGCGCTGGTGGGACGCGCTGCTCATAGGAATCGCACAGGTGTTCGCGCTCATCCCCGGCGTGTCGCGCTCGGGTGCGACCATCACCGCGGGCCGCGCCGACTGCTTCGACCGCGAGAGTGCGGCGGTGTTCAGCTTCCTCATGAGCATGCCGATCATTCTCGCTGCCGCCGTGCTCGAGGTGCCGCACGCGCTGGCCGAAAACGGGCTCTCGCTTCCGCTCGTGGTCGGGGTTCTCGCATCGGCCGTCAGCGGCTGGCTCGCGATCGCGGTGCTGCTCCGCTTCGTGACGCGTAACAGCTACGGGATCTTCGCCATCTACCGCGTGGTGCTCGGCCTGCTGGTACTCGCGGTGGTGTTCGCGCGTGGGTGAGTTGCTCTACGACGGACGCTCGGCGGGAGATCTGCGATCGCTTCTGGGCGTTCCGCGTCTCGAGCTGCACGATGTCGTCACGTCCACGCTCGACGTGGCGCACATGCTCGGTGCCGAGGGCGCGCCCGCCGGTACGTTGATCCTCGCCGAGCAGCAGACGGCAGGACGCGGGAGGGCGGGGCGGCGCTGGGAGTCGAGGTCCGGAGGCGGGATCTGGCTTACTCTCCTCGAGCGTCCCGAAAATCCTGCTGTGGTCGAGCTGTTGTCCATCCGGCTTGGACTGGCGGCGGCGCGGGTGCTCGACGGGTGGGCTACGGATGTGGTACGATTGAAGTGGCCCAACGATCTGTACGTGGGTGGCGGCAAGCTGGCCGGGATCCTGGTGGAGACGCGCTGGCGCGATCAGCGGCTCGACTGGGCGGCACTGGGAATGGGAATCAACGCGGCGATGCCATCGGGGATAGATCGCGCCGTCGCGGCGCTGCGGCCGGGGAGCGAACGCGTGGCGCTGCTGGCGGCCCTGATCCCCGCGCTGCGCGAAGCGGCGGCAAGGAGCGGCTCGCTCGATGGGCGCGAGCTCGAGGCGTATACCGCTCGTGACATGGCTCGCGGGCGTCGCTGCACGGAGCCGGTTTCGGGGGTGGTGCAGGGTATCGACGCGCGCGGCTCGCTCCTGGTGAGCACCGCGACCGGCGATCTCTCCTTTCGCTCCGGCTCTCTCGTACTGGAGGAGGAACCGTGATCGTAGCGTTCGATGTGGGGAACACCGAGACCACCATCGGAGTCTTCGAGGGCGAGGCGCTCCACGCGCACTGGCGCGTAATGACCGACGTCGCGCGCACCAGCGACGAGTTCGGGCTCCTCCTGAGCGGCCTGCTGCAGGCGCGCGGCGTGAGCGCGGATGACCTCCACGGCTGCGCGATCTGCTCGGTCGTGCCGCCCATCAACGCACCGCTATCCGAGGCGTGCGAAACGTGGCTCGGTGTAACTCCGATAATGGTGGACGCCCGCTCGCCCCTTCCTATCGAGCTGCGAGTGGACGAACCGCTGACCGTCGGCGCCGACCGCCTGGTGAACACGCTCGCGTCGAGTCGTATCCACGGCTGCGACACGATAGTGGTGGACCTGGGCACTGCTACCACTTACGACTGCATCACCGCCGAGGGAGTCTTTCTGGGTGGGGTGATCGCGCCTGGTCTCCGCACCTCGGCGGATACGCTCGTGCGCCGCACGTCGAAGCTCCCGGCGACCGCGCTCGTGCCGCCCGCGAAGGTGATCGGCACGCGCACCGAGGAGTGCATCCGCGCGGGCGTGGTGCTCGGTGCTGCCGACGCGATAGATGGTCTGGTGCGCCGGATCAAGGCGGAGTGGCCGAACGGTCGCACGCCACGGGTAATAGCCACCGGCGGCCTGGCGGAGCTCATGGCGCCGCTCTGCCGGGAGGTGGACTGCGTGGAACCGTTCCTCACGCTCCACGGTTTACGGCTCGCGTACGAGCTTCTGACGGCCCAGCGCTGAGCCCGCTAAAACGCTGTAGATAGGCGATTTAGAGGGTAGTTCTCACCCGTGTGGGCCGGGCTTGACGCTAATGGCTCGCCCATATAACTTCGCCATCTGGTTAGCACTCTCAGTACGAGAGTGCTAACAGGCATGGTACCCCAGAGTCATCGTGAACCCATACTCAGGAGAAACGCGACCTATGGCCACCAAGAGTGCCGCAGCGGTGAAAGTATCGCCGCTGGCCGATCGTGTCGTCGTGAAGCCGCTCGAGGAGAGCGAGCAGATGCGCGGGGGGCTCTACATCCCCGATACCGCCAAGGAGAAGCCGCAGCAGGGTGAGATCGTCGCCGTTGGCCCCGGCCGCTACGAGAAGGACAAGCGCGTGCCGATGGATGTGAAGGTCGGCGACAAGGTGCTCTACGGGAAGTACAGTGGCACCGAGGTCACCCTCGACGGCGAGCAGTACCTGATCCTGAAGGAGTCGGACGTCCTCGCGGTAGTGGGCTGAAGCCGCCGCGGCGCGCGCGTTTCGCGTAGCGCCAGCACACGATCTACAAACACCAACTCGAATACGGTCATATGGCTGCCAAGGAACTTCATTTCAACACTGACGCGCGTGCTGCTCTCAAGCGCGGCGTCGACCAGCTCGCCGAGGCGGTGAAGGTCACCCTCGGTCCCAAGGGACGGAACGTCGTCATCGACAAGAAGTTCGGCGCTCCCACCGTCACCAAGGACGGCGTGACGGTCGCCAAGGAAGTCGAGCTCTCCGATCCGCTGGAGAACATGGGCGCGCAGATGGTGAAGGAGGTCGCGACGAAGACTTCCGACATCGCCGGCGACGGCACCACCACCGCCACCGTCCTCGCACAGGCGATCTACCGCGAGGGCCTCAAGAACGTCACCGCCGGCGCCAACCCGATGGCGATCCGCCGCGGTATCGACACCGCCGTTGCGGCGGTCGTGGAGGAGCTGAAGAAGATCAGCATCCCGACCAGCGGCAAGAAGGAGATCGCCCAGGTCGGCACCATCTCCGCGAACAACGACAAGGAGATCGGCGATCTCATCGCAGAGGCGATGGAGAAGGTCGGCAAGGACGGCGTGATCACCGTGGAGGAGGCTCGCGGCCTCGACACCACGCTCGAGACCGTGGACGGAATGCAGTTCGACCGCGGTTACCTGTCGCCCTACTTCGTGACCGATCCCGACAAGATGGAGGCCGTCCTCGAGGACGCGCTGGTTCTCATCCACGACAAGAAGATCTCGTCGATGAAGGACCTCCTCCCGATCCTCGAGAAGGTCGCGCAGATGGGCAAGCCTCTGCTCATCATCGCCGAGGACATCGAGGGTGAGGCGCTCGCCACTCTCGTGGTCAACAAGCTGCGCGGTACGCTCCGCGTCTGTGCCGTCAAGGCGCCCGGCTTCGGCGACCGCCGCAAGGCGATGCTCGAGGACATCGCGGTGCTGACCAACGGTCAGGTGATCAGCGAGGAAGTCGGCTTCAAGCTCGAGAACGCCGTTGTGAGCGATCTCGGTAGCGTGAAGCGCGTCGTGGTGGACAAGGACAACACCACCCTCATCGATGGTGCCGGCGCCGAGGACAAGATCCAGGGCCGCGTGAAGGAGATCCGCGTCGCGATCGACAAGAGCACCTCCGATTACGACAAGGAGAAGCTGCAGGAGCGTCTCGCCAAGCTGGCCGGCGGCGTCGCGGTGATCAACGTCGGTGCCGCGACCGAGTCGGAGATGAAGGAGAAGAAGGCTCGCGTCGAGGACGCGCTGCACGCCACGCGCGCGGCGGTGGAGGAGGGAATCGTCCCAGGCGGCGGTGTCGCGCTCGTGCGCGCCCAGAAGGCACTCAAGAGCATCAAGCTCGACGACACCGACGAGCAGATAGGCGTGGACATCATCCGTCGCTCCATCGAGGAGCCGCTCCGCATGATCGTGCAGAACGCTGGCGGTGAGGGCGCCATCGTGCTGGAGAAGGTGCGTACGGCCAAGGACGACAGCTACGGCTACAACGCGCTGACCGACACGTACGAGAATCTCATGCAGGCCGGTGTGATCGACCCCACGAAGGTCACGCGCACGGCGCTGCAGAATGCCGCCTCGATCGCGGCACTCCTTCTCACGACCGAGGCACTGATCGTGGAGAAGAAGGAGGAGAAGCCCGCGATGCCCGCCGGCGGCCCCGGCGGCATGGGTGGGATGTACTGAGCCCGCAGCGCGAAAGCGCTAGCGGGTAGATGCGAAAGAGCGGGGGACCGGCCACGGTCCCCCGCTCTTTCGCATCTACCCGCTCCGGCGCGCCGCTCGACGCTCGGCGGCCGACTCCGATCCGGAAGTCAGAGGGCCAGGCTCAGTTGCGTCCGCATTCCCGCCGTGAACGGACCCACGACTCGATCCTGGTGCGCGGCCGTCACACTTCCCCTGAACGCGGTCTTCTTCAGCGCGCCCGCCATCACCGCCTTCGCGATGGTGGGGCGGTTGCACTTCTGACTGAGGTGCGCCAGTACCACGTGCTCCAGACCGGCGTGCGCGCACTCGCTCGCGAGCGCCGCCGCATCGACGTTGCAGAGATGGCCCTTCATACCGGCAATCCGCGTCTGCACGATTCGGGGATAGGGCCCGTTCCGCAGCATCTCCCTATCGTGGTTGCACTCGAGCACCAGCAGGTCGAGCTCGGTCAGCGCTCCGCGCAACGTGGTCGTCACGTGGCCGATGTCGTACGCGATCCCGGCGCGCAGCCCGCTCCGCCGCGCCGTGGCCACGAAGGCCACCGGCTCGGCGGCATCGTGCGGCGTCGGTACGGAGCGCAGCGAAAATTCCCGCAGCTCCAGCGTGTCGCCCGCGGCGAAGGTTCGCACGCCGCCGGTGCGGAGCTCGGCGTAGGAGGCCGCCGTTCCCACGCTCGTGTAGAGCTCCCACCCCCATCGCTTCACGCACGCTCGCGCGCCGCGCACGTGGTCGGTGTGCTCGTGCGTGATCACCACCGCTTCGATCGACTCGCCCGCCACGCCGATCTCCGCGAGCCGCGCCGCCAGCACGCGCGGCGAGAAGCCGGCGTCGATCAGCACCCGCGAGCCAGCGCACTCCAGGAGTAGAGCGTTCCCGCGGCTCCCGCTCCCCAGCATCCAGAGCTTCACGCCCGCGCCTCCAGACTGAGCGCGTGTGCCGCGGCGAGCTGACTCTTCTCACGCTCGCTGAGCGTCACTCCGCGCCGCGACATCACGCGCGCGGTGTTCGATAGAAACTTGTCGAGCCGGTACATCGAGAGACGGTCGCCCTCCCCCCACGAGAAGGGTGGAACGTACTTGGGCGGCATCATCCCGCCATAGATGTTGGAGCCGGCTCCCACCACGCTTCCAGTGGTGAGCCGCGTGCCGATTCCGGTCTTCACGTGATCGCCGATGAACGATCCGAGCTTGATCTCGCCGGTGTCGCGTACCCCTTCCGGTGTCCAGAGCTGTACGGATCCGTACGTGTTCTTCAGGTTGCTCGTTATGGTGCCGGCGCCGAGGTTCACCCACCTGCCGAGGTACGAGTGGCCCACGAAGCCGTCGTGCGACTTGTTGCTGTGGCCGAGCACCACGCTGTGGCTGATCTCGCCGTGCACCATGCTCCCCTCTCCGATCGAGCAGCAGTCCACACGGCCGCCGAGTATGCTCGAACCGCCTGCCACCGCCACGGGTCCCACGAGCCGGGTGAAAGCGCGCACCTGTACGCCGCTCCTGACCAATATAGGACCGGCACTCGGATCGAAGCATACCATCGGCTCGACCCTGGCGCCGCGCTCCACGTAGATGGCGCCGTCGCCGGGGAGCACGATCGCTCCAGTGGGTAGCTCGCATTCGAGCGTCGGACCGATGCACGCGATGTCTGCCTGCAGCTGATCCGCGAGCCCTGTGACGAGCGACCACACCCGCTCCAGCCATCTCCCCGATATCTCCGCTGTCCGCGTTCCCGCGATCGAGAGCGACTCGAGCTTTACCTCGCCCCCGCCGAGCTCCGTGAGCGGCGTGTCGCGTCCCAGGCGCACCGCGGCCACGCGGCCGCCGCACGTCCATACGTCGGCGCCACGCGCCTGGCCCGCGCCGAGCGCCACGACGCAGCGAGCGTTCGCCACTATCGAGCCGGCGCGCAGCACGAACGAGGGAGTGGCGTCAGTCACCACCGGGGGTGCGCCCGGCTCCTCGAAGTCGGCCAGGTGGCGCGCGGTGATTTCGCCGTCCGCGCTCCGCCCGGCGAAAAGCTCCCAGCGAAGGCGAATCAGCTCCGTACCCGCGCGCAGCTCGCCCATCGGACGCGTGAGCGCGAAGGGCTCGAAGCGACGCGCGGTGGCGTCGTCGTAGAGAAAGAGCGGCGCCGGGGCGGGCTCCGCTCGCGACTGAACCAGTTTCACTTCAGCCCGCGCACTCGCTCGGGGAGCGCCTCGAGCATCTTCTTGAGATCCGCTGCGCGCTCCATGGTAGTCACCAATGTGAGCCCGTTGCGACTCACCACCACCAGGTCGTTCACGCCGTAAAGCACCACGCTCTGTCCCTCGGCGTGGACCACGTTGTTCGAGGCCTGCACGGCGTACACGTCGCCGAAGCTGGCGTTTCCCGTCGCATCGAGCTCGCGCACCCGACGGAGCGCGGCCCAGGTTCCCACGTCGTCCCAGCCGAAATCGCCGGGGATCACGAGCACCCGCTCACTCCGCTCGAGAACTCCCTGGTCAACGGATATCGGGGTCACGGTTGCGAAGAACTCATCCATGTCGCC
>Ga0207652_10004373_pt1 | contig 11513 bp, 15 predicted proteins | sample KBSC63BmetaG_FD_184334 | JGI IMG/M metagenome (GOLD analysis project Ga0207652, IMG submission 184334) | Corn rhizosphere microbial communities from Kellogg Biological Station, Michigan, USA - KBS C6-3B metaG (SPAdes) (version 2) | ecosystem: Host-associated > Plants > Roots > Rhizosphere ... | reverse complement strand
TGTGTCGCAAGGCCAGCCAGGGCACTTGAGGTTGCAGCCGGCGAATCTCACGAACACCGTCGGTAAACCGACGCGCGGGCCTTCACCCTGCGTGCTCGTGTACACCTCACTCAGTTGCATCACGGGGCTCCTTCAACCGAGATAGCGCAGTCGGAACCGTTGGTGTCCGTCTCGCGCACCTCAACGTACACGGCGGCGATTCCGTACTTGTGGTACTGAGCCTCTGCCCACTCAGCGATCCACACAGCCATGCGCTCAGTCGTGGGGTCGCCCATGCACATCACGAGGCCAGGCAGTTGATCCAGCGGCTGTTGCTCCAGCTCGCCTTCGCCGTCCGCTCTGATCAAATCGCCTGCCCAAGGGTCGTCCTTGTTGAGCAGGAGGTGGTGGTCGTAGTTGGTGTCGATGTACGACCGGAACTCGGCCTTGACAGTTCCGAAGTCGAGTCCGCACAGCAAGCCGTGCTCGTCGAGCTGGCCTGCAAGTGCGAGTTGGATCTTCAGAGAGTGCCCGTGGATGTTCTGACACTTGCCAGGCAACTCCGACAGACGGTGCGCGATCTCAGCGTTGTGGTAGACGCTAATCGTGCTGCGCGGGGACATCCTCCACCTCCGGCATCCAGGCTGACGCTGCGAGCGTCGGCTGGGGATTAATCTCGTCATCGGGAGCACGGAGGTCACTGTCGTCGATACTTTCCGCGTCGTTGGCGTGCTTCGGCTTGGGGGCCACCTCGATGGTCTTCATGTACGCGACGTCCTTCGGGATGCGATGGGCCTGTCGAATGCCCAGAGCGTCCCAAACGATGAGGAAGTCGCCCTCGACGGTCCAGCTTCCGTAGGTGCTGTAGGTGTAGCGCAGCTCAGTACCGCTGTCCTCGTAGCACTCGACACGGTACTCAGGAAGCACGAACTGGTCCGGTAGGTCCGGAAGGTCAGGCACGTTCACAGTCTCGTCATCAGCAGGCATGTTCAGTCCTTCAGTAGATGTCGGAGTGGTCGTCGATCTCGTGTTCGTAGGCACGTGCCTCGACGTCGTCCCGAGTCGAGTCATCATCGGCAAGCTCGGGCGGTACAGGCACATCCACACCGCCGGCAATGCCGCCGTGTCGGTACTCTGAGCGACGTTCCTTTTCGCGACGCTCTTCCACCACGCCGCGCCAGAAGTTCGGGTCCTTGTACACCGTATGATCTGGCTCGAAGGATCGTCCTTCCTCCATCATGCGGCGCTGAGCCCAGTCGATCGCCTCGAGACGCTCGACGCATGTGCCGCAGCGACCGCAGTGCGATGTTTCGCCCTTGTAGCACGAGTACGTCATGTGCAAGGGGATGTTGAGTTGTAGTGCTCTGTAGGCGATGTCAGCCTTGGAGGCGTTGAGGAATGGTGTCGTGATCGGCTTCGATCCGAATCGAATCACCGCATCCGGACCGAACTGGTCGCGAAGTGCCTTGATCTCTTCGTCCGAGACGGCTCCGAACTTGTGGAACCCTTGGTTGCCCTCCAGCATTGCCTGGCCAGCTGCGAAGATGAACTCCGGCCGGCAGTCAGGGTAGATGAAGTGATCGCCGGAGTGAACTCCGATGGCGACAGTGTTCGCCTCCCTGTTGACAGCAACCCCACAGGCGATGGAGAGCATGATCATGTTCCGATTGGGAACGACAGTTGCCTTCATCGTCTCCTCGGCGTAGTGACCCTCCGGGACTCCACCGCCGGAGGTGAGTGCCGAGCTGTCGAGTAGGTCAGCGAGACCCTTCAGGTCGACGATGTTGTGCCGAAGCCCGAACATCTGAGCCACGCCATAAGCGTAGTCCAGCTCGATGTTGTGACGCTGACCGTAGTTGAACGACAGCATGTCGACAGTCCAGCCTTCATTCTCCAGGACTGCCACCATCGTCGTACTGTCCAAGCCGCCGCTCACAATGGCGACTGCGCGCTTCATCATAGGTTCTCTCCTAGTGCTGTGTACACGGTTGTTTTGCCGATTCGTGTTCCTGAGATGAGCCCTCGCTGTTCGAGTGTCGCGAAGATGACCTCGGCTTCGCGAGAACCTAGGTGGTACCACTGCATCAGTCGCGAACGAGCAACTCCTGGGTGAACCTTGATGGTCTTGTACATCCTGTTGAGGAGCGCTTCGTTACTTGTGCGGCCAATTCCTTCGATGACCTCGAGCGTGTACTCTCGCCACTCGTTTGCGTACCTCAATGCAACGAGTAGGTCTTCCAGACCAACAACTACTTCGCCTGTCAACTGTCTCGACGCGGCAATCAGGATGGCTGCCTTGAGTGTCGACTTGGCAAGACGATCGTACACTGGCGTCATTACATCTGGTTGGTTTGCGTTGATGCCGGAGTAGAGCATCGTGGTTTCGAATATGTTGTAACGTTCCCAGGCGGCTTCGGTTAGGGTAGCTTCAACCTTAGTGGTCTGAATTCCAACTGTTTTGCCCCTGTGGGTGGTGATTTGGTCGTGGACGTACCGTTCTCGCATCTCTTGCAGCTCTGCGACCAACTTGCTGCGCCCACTTGAGTCGAGCGTAGTCGGCGGTCCCAGAGGCCTGAGCTTCGTCACATCTGACTCAGCCGTTATGAACACGAAGCGCGGTACGAAGCCAGATGAAACATGTTCGAGCGTGAGTAGCGATTGGACTCTGTTCTTGATTCCACCTGCGAACATAAGCAGGCACGGGTCTCTTACTGTAATCGTCTCTTTCCGTAGTACCCTCTTCATCGTCTTACAGTCGTACAGCTTGGTTAGAGTCTCAGCCATTCCTGCATAGTAGTCCTTCTTTTGCATCGACTCTAGCAAACCACTGAACTCGTCTCGAAGGAAGACAGCGGGTCGTCCTGGTCTCGCTTCTATTGCAGTGAGTAGTCCTTCGAGTGAACCGTCTGTAGCTAGGAGAATATCCGAATCGACTTCGTCGACCAGTTCCATCCCCAGATCCATAGCAGTCGACTTACGCGTGAGCGTAGTGTCAGCTAGGATCATGAACCACATGTTTGGTGTGATAATACCGAATGAAGTAGGCAACCTGATAGCACCAGCTAAGATGGCGCTCAACGACATAAAGGCTGCTGCATGGTGGTATTGAGGTGCTGCGTCGCCCAATCCTGCTGCCCACTTCACGTACCGTTCAATGTACGTTTCGACACCTTCGATCGACTTCAGTTCTGCATCGGTAATGATTGGTTGTCTGTCTTCTTTGCGAGGTACAACAGCGTTGAACTTTTCCTCTGTTACGTTCTGTCCCCGGCAAACTTCCTCCCAGAGAAGGCGAGGATGCTTACCGTCTCGCTTGTACTTGTTGCATGCGGCTTCTGATGCGACGACGAATACTTCTTCTCGACTCAGTCCTGCCTCGTAGCAGAGCATGATCAGCTGCCACATGATCTTGCTCCAGTCGGATTCAGGTCCAGTTGATGGCTGAACACTGAACAGGCTGAACACGATTGGGTTCAGTGAGCGCCTGTACCGCTGTAGAAGATCAAGAGGCGCCTCAGTCGGAAGCAACTGAGGCATAGGAGTGAACTCTTGCATGCGTACACTGACTCTTGACTCCATGTACGGCTTGAAGTCATCAACCTGATACATCGTCCGCGATGCGTGCCGGACCATTACAGGCGGAAGATTCTCGTACTTGAAGTTGAGCGTGTACGGCACACGTAAGAGCTGTGTCAGATCCCAGCCAGTTTTGTCTGCGCCGTCTGGTACGTGGTGGTAGGCGATGTTCTTGCAGATGAGCTCTGCTTGTTCTGGGTCGATGGGATCTCTGAACGTCCAGTACGCTTGCCAGCGCTCAGGAGAAGATTCGATGGTGAACGATGGTGGCACTATGCACAACTTGGGGTCACACTTGTCAAGGACAGCCCATGCCACTGGACAGCTCTCGACGTTATCCTTGACACGCGTGCTGTGCTGCCCTGCAGGGATCTGCTTGCTCTTGAGCAGCTGCGGACAGAACCACACGCTGCCCTGCTTGTAGTTGTCCTGAATCACCTTGAGCATATTGGGCAATTCGTCCGGATAGTGGAAAGTATGCTCTATCCACTTACCACCTGGGCGTATTGCAATGTTGACGAACCCCTCAGATGGTCCGAAGAGTGCTCGAAAGAATGTTCCTCGTTTGGTCTCCAATTCGGCAGGGTTAGTAGGTAATGTCACATGTCACCTCCCGCCTACGGCTAGAAAGAACCCTGGAGCTGAGCCTCTACTGAGCACTAGTAGCGCACTCGCCACTTCGTCAAGTGGGTCGGGTCCGGTCGCCACCATGTGCGCCGGTTATCCACTGCATGCGCGTTCGTAACCTCGTCAGCTCCAGGGTTCGCCTTCAGCTGTAGCCTCAGCTACAGCTTATGACAGAAGCGACGACGACTTGGCCGTGGCCTGGCCGCCGCTTGTGCTGCTTCCGACCTGGTTCCAGGTCGCCTCCGCGAAGTAGCTCTTCGGCTCAAACTTCGCCGGGTACGTCTTGCCCGACCCGTCCTTGGCCTCCTGCTCCTTCACGAGGATGCCGCCGACGACCATGATCTTCCCGATGAAGAAGTCGGCCTCGGGGATCATCATCTTGCCGGCCGTCACCTCGATGCCGCACGCCTTCATGATGTGGGTGATGGTGAAGAGCGCCGGAGAGAACAACATCGCGTTCGCCCAGCAGTAGCGGCCGACGTAGATGTTGCCCTTCCTGTCCTCCACGACCCTGAACTGCACCTTGTAGTAGTTCTTGCCGGGGTTCTTGCTGGCAGGGCCACACACCTCGAGGGTGACGTCGTCGACGACCATGAGGTACTTGCCCGAGGGTAGCGGCTCGATGTCCCTGGATTCGCTCGCAGCTTCGTCTTCGCTGAAGTTCACGTAGATACCAGTCACGGTGCTGTTCCTTTCAGGTCAGGATAGTGAGATCAGGCTCAGTTCCTGTACGTTCGGATGTAGGTTCCAACTTCTTGGTGGTCTGTCGGATGATGAAGTCGTACAGAACGCCCATGTCTGGGTCTACCAAAGCAGGCGGTAGCATGCCAGATCTGTCCTTGGCGATCGTCGACTCAGTTGCAACCGACTGAAGTACTCGTACTTGTTGTCCGTCCACCTCCTTGACGGTGTAGTACAGGACGATGTCCAGGAAAGCTGCAACTTCCCCGGCCATCTTCCCACTAAGGGATGGAAGTCTGACTGGACGGCCCATCCGGTCCTTGTCCTCGCGCTCGAGTGCCGTGAAGATCACATTGATCGGAAGATCACGGAATGCACGAACGAACCTTCGAATCTGCTCGAGGTTCTTGCCCCACTCACGGATGGACGGAACGTCCATGTCCATGTTGTCCTTGCCGGACTCGATGAGGTTTCGCATGATCTCCGACATGTTGAACTTCTGGATCTCCGTCAGGCTGTCGAGGATGACGGTGTTGAAGCCGTGCCCACCTGCGTAGAGCTCGTCGTAAACCTCTTGGACGTTTCTCCACGTTGTCACGCGTACGGTCTCGACGTCCGAGAACGCCTTGCGCAGCGTCATCGTGCCGCCTTCGACGTCGATAAACAATACTCGGTTCATCTCCGGCACTGCGATCGACGATCCGGCGAGGTAGGTCTTGCCGACACCTGACCTACCGTAGACGAGCATGTTGAAGTTCGGCAGACGTTCCTCGACCTTTTCGATACGAAGTCCGCCGATGGTTGACTTTGTCAGTGATGTGATTACGCTCATTGAATGCCTACTGCCTTTCGAAGTTTGGCTACTTCCTCGGCTGGAAGACGTCCAGGACGATCTCCTACTGGCCTCCAGCTAGGGTCCCTTCTGATCACCTTCATCCTGATCAGACGTCGTCGGATGGTCTCGGAGGAGACTCCTAACGATTCACCTATCTGGTAGGTGCTTTCGCCACCTTCGTAGCGCCTCTTGATCTCTTCGTCCGCAAGAAGGTAAGCTGAGGCAGCTCTACCAGTAAGGGAAACCCACGACTTGCGTGGCAGGTTTGGGTTGTACCATCCCATCACTGACCACCCTTGGAGTCAGTGTTCGACGGAACGGTCTCCCAGTATCTGTGAGGCCGCTTCTCGAAGGTGGTGTCGAGAAGGTACTCGACATCTTCGCCACGATTGAGGCCGAGACATGGTTGCCGATAGGCACAAGTGGTGCAGCCGAAACGTCCTGGCGAAGGGTACAGCCGAAGATTCGGATCGACCATGTCGAGCGCTTCGAGGTAGATGTTGACACCTGCGTTGATCAGTTCGGTCTCGTTGCGGTGAACCTGCTTGCGACTGTAGTATCTCGGTCCACTCTGCTTGAGCCACTCCAGGAACTCGTCGTACGCTCCTGATGCCAAGCCTGCGGGGTCATTCTCCGAAATCGTTCGATGGTAGATTTCGAGCGACGTATCCTGCTGCTTGTTGACTGAGTACCAGCGTCCTTGATACAGGCGTGTGTTTGGCTCAGGCTCCTTCGGGTACCCCTTCTTCATCTCATGGTACACGAAGCCGGCCACGTTGAGACCCAATACCCACAGGGCCCAAACGTAAGACGTGATCTGGTCATCGAGGTAGATGAAATCGTCCGAGGAGTCTGTCTCTTCCTGGCCAGACAGTCTTGCCGCCGTTTTCCAGTCGAAGACCCAGTAACGTCCATGCTCATCAGCGGCGAACATGTCAATGCGACCACCGTATGTAACAGGCAGCCCTTGCCAACCCATTTGACGGTAGTACTGCTTGCTCTGGTGTCCGTCGAAGTGACCCATGTGAGGATCGTCGTACGTGCTTGGTCGCTGTTGACGTGCGAGCCATTCGCTGTGGTGGGCCTCGCCGTGAGGTGAGTTCATCCACATGGTGAAGCAGTTGTCGCACTTGCACCAGAGCTGCATGCCTTTGGCTATTCTCACACCGTCTGACGCGACGCCTTCGGGGGAGGTGATAGGTACTTCGAATTCGATTTCGACTGCAACGGGCGTGAAGCTCTGGTCCAACCTCGGTGAGACTTGCTCGCAGTGGTACTTGATCATACCACGTCCGAGCTCGAGACGCTCATCGAAGTCCTGCTCAACAGCTGGATCGATACGACCATCGTTCAGCTGGAGATACTTCGCCTTCTGTTCGTTGCAGAGATTGACGAACGCTAGGGTCGCTAGCGTCTGTCGTGTCTCGGGATCCTTGTTCCACGTCGTAGGCTCATACCACGCCTCCATGCCTTTGTGGAAGGCGGAGCCAAACTCGAGAGGCTTGGGTGTCACAGTCGGGTAGAGATGATCTGTGAACAACCACTTCCATCTTCTGCGGCAGGCTCTGAAGCTACGACGCTCACTTGTGTGGATTGAGTGTGTAAGTTTCGCTACGATGTATTGGTCGACGTTCAAGTTGTCCTCCCTTCCTCTTATTATACTAGTGACACATAGCTGGACTACAAGAGTGTCACTAGGGACTTTTTAGACAGATTGCTCCGACACAAACGCATGTCCGTCGGGAACCTCGTCTGGAAGGCGGATACCGGGAAGGAGTGACTTGACCGTTTCGAGATCAGCGATGAGGCTGTCGATTCGAGTCGCTAGTTGCTCACGTGTCGCTGTTTGCATGATGAGTGAGTTTCGGCACCGAATTGACCAGACTTCGTCAGGCTTGTCCGGGTCGGCGATCTGGTCGTAGAAGATCTGGAGGTCAGTGCTGTTGCTGATGATGTACGTTCTACGTTTCACTTTCGTACTCCTACGACAACGATTGCGATGAGTGCTATTATTTCTGACAATCCGGCTATGGCCAGACAGACCGCAATTACTATCAGAGCGCGTCTGTAGTTAGTCCAAGGATCAGAGTACACGTCAGTCCAATCAAGCGTGCCATAGTGCTGCTATTGCAGCTCCGAAGCCGCAGCATGCTGCAATGAGACCACAGAATCCTGCAACGCCTAGGAGTATAGCGAGCCCGATCAGGCCTCGCTGAATGAGCTCATACTCTTCTTGGTTCGACATCAAATCAATCCCGCCCTCCTGTGGGGCCCCGTTGGTCTACCGCGGCATTGACGGTCGTAGATGTCATGTTCTTTCGATGCACTTCCATGATCTGAGCGACCTGCTCCATCACCTTCTCAGCAGATGGCCCCGAGACGACGGTACGAACCATGTCACGTTCGCGTTTGTCTCCGTTGCTCATCTTCTTGATGTCGATCAGTGTGAAGGTTGCTGTGAAGTAGTGTTCGAGGATGGCAGGCGAAGGGCTCTGGTATGACATTTCTGCTCCTACTGGCGAGGTTCTACTGAGCTGAACATGAACTGTCGCCGTCCGATGTGCTCGTCAGGAATGAGTAGGTTCTTCGGACCCTGCCACATGCCTGAGTACGGCTTCCCGCATCCCTTGTGAACCAGGATGCCCCACTTTGCCCCGCGAGTGACTTTTCGGTCCGGATCGTCCTTTTCGGGGCACTCGCAGAACATTGAGGGCTTCTTGTACTGTCCAATGCAACGCATGGAGCCCGAGGAACCTTCGCTACCGTTGATGGTGGTAACGAAGGCCTCGGCCTCAGCGTCACTGTCGAATTCGACAACGACGTACTGCACGCTATCTCCGTTTCACGAGAAGGGCAACCAGGCAACTAGCCAGGATGATGTTGGCGATCGTGGATATGACTGCTGCGGGACTCATGATGGCCCATGCCAGTCGTGTCCATGCCAGTCGTGGTTACGGTGAGTCCATATGTGCGCGGCGAGGAGGAACACGCTGGTTCCGAGCGCTCCCCATAGGACGTAGATCATGGGATCGGTATCGTGCTTCCGTTGGGGAGGAAGTTGTTGGACCAGGTGGTTGAGTTCCACTGGTAGACTGACGAAGATCCGTCCACGCCCGATTGACAGGCGTCGATCTTCATCTCGTTGTTCGAGACGACCACGCCACCCTGCGGAACACTCGGACCGACGTTGGTGATGTAGCTCGTCTGCTCCGTCTGTCCTGCTGGCTTGACGCATCCGAGCCAGTTCTTGTCGATCAGGACGTTCGACGGGTTCGACTGGATCAGGAAGACGCTGGTGTTGCCACCTTCCATCCAGTTGTGCCTGAACAGCATGTTGCCGGTGTTCGTGGCCTGACAGGAGTCTCCGTGGAGACCTCCGCCGAAGCCCAAGTTGTGCACGTACGAGTTGATGAAGGTGAACCCTCCATCGCAACGGATTCCGTCGCCGACGTTCTTGATCTCGATGCCGCCGTACACACTTCGGCTCGTTGAGGCCGTTGCTCCGGCGCCGTCCATGATGGCGATGCCAGCGTTGGCCGTGTTCAGTACGTCAGGGCCGATGGAGACGCGCGTGACGGTCAGGAGACCGCTGGAGAAGTTGTGGAAGCACTCGCCACTGCTGTTGCAGCGGACGCGAGTGTTCTTGATCGTAGTGTTGGTCACACCCGAGTTGATGAACAGGTGTCCCGTGATGTCCCAGCCGTCGATTGTCGTGTTCGATGCTGAAACGTTCACGTCCCCGCTGTGAACTGTAAGTGTTGTGCCTGCCGGTACGCCTGTAGTCATCGGTCCAGGCCAGCAGCCGCTCCACGGGTCGCTACCCCCCGGCGTGTTCGGTGCACCAGAGCACGTCGAAGGAGGCGGAGTGGGCGTAACCGTTGGACTGGGTGAAGGCTGTGTAGGCGGAATCGTAGTGGGCGGCACAGTCGTGGTAGGAGGGACGGTCGTAGGTGGTGCTGTAGTGGTCGGTGGTACCGTCGTTGGAGGTGCCGTGGTCGTAGGTGCAACCGTCGGCGTCGACGTTGCTGTTGGTGACGGACTCGCCGAGATGTAGGCGTCGATAGCCTTCTGTGCGAGTACCTGACAGTGTGCGGCCCAGGCCTGTTCGTCCAAGCCCTGAGCGACTGCCATGTCGTCCTTGCAGTTGTCCAACTGGTCCATCAACCGCTGAGGTACCACCACAGTTGCTTGCACTGCCGTTGGTGCTGCATCTCCGGAGGTCGGCAACGCTACTGCCACGACGATCGCCGAGATCAGTAACGCAATCGCGCCCGTTGTGATATGCTTGCGCATTTAACTCTCCAACCTGTACAGTCGAGATCGGACTTCCCCGAGCTCACGTTCCAGATCACGCATTTTGCGGGCCATTAGTTCCGCTTGCCGTTCGACACGAAGAAGCTCGAGGACCAATTCGTCGTGGGTCCAGTCCTTGTACTGACAGTTCCACCGACGAGCCCATGCGATGACTTCTTCGTTAATCATCCTGAGGCAGCCCGTGTCCGATTCTGTCCTTCTGGAAGTCCCTGTTTCTGACCTCCGCCCACCTCTCCTGGAATGCCGGCAGTAAGTCGACCTTGCAGTTGGCAGCTGCCTGGAACAGGGCGATGAGTGTATCGCTCAATTCCTTACGGATCTCGGCATCCCACTCTTCGTACGTGCCCCGAATGCCTTGAGCCTGCTTGCGAACGGCTCGCATGAGCTCGCCGGACTCCTCGACAACAGAACCAACAGCCATGACTCGACCATCGCCCGGGAAGTTGTGCTCAGCCCACTCGCCGATCTCCTCCTGAGTGTCCTCAAACCAGATTTCGACCTCGTCTGATGCAGTGTAGGTCATTCGCTTTCCTCCTCGTTGTGTACACGTTCGTGCTTCAGCTCGGGAATGAGGCACTCAGGGTAGACGGGCCAATCCTCCTTCGAGTGGTGATGGATGATGGTGGGAATCTGGGCCAGCTTGAGTCGCCAGCGTGCATCAGCCTGGAAGGCCTTGAGGTCCGTCTTGCCCTCTCGGTGGAAGCTGTGATGCCATACTACCTTAGTTGTCACTTACTGCCTCCAAGGAATGGAAGTGATCCGAACTCTTCTTCTAGCTGCTGTCGGAGGTGTTTGTTCCACCTGGCAATTCGTAGTAGCTCGTCGGTTATCAGGGCAACGACTTTATTGTCCTGTTCGTCGTCTTGAAGTTCCCACTCAAAGGCAGCGTCATTCCTATGCCATCTGAGCACGGTCAGCCTCCTCGTAGATGGTAGGCTCAACCTGGTCGCCGAGAAGAACCTTCAGCCACTCCCACTTCAGTCGGACTTGCTGGAGATGTCCTCCGTCGACGGTGTTACGGGCGATGATGTCGATGACGTGGACTGCGTTCTCCTGACCAATACGATGAAGGCGATCCTCCGCTTGCCGATTCTGAGAAGGATTCCACGCCCTATCCAAGAAGATGACAGTGCTAGCCTTGGTGAGCGTGATTCCAATCCCTCCTGCTGCAATAGTTCCTGCAAAGACTCGTACTCTGCCCGACTGGAAGGACTCGATGAGTTGATCACGAGCATTGTGTGGAGTATCTCCCGTGAGTACCACGTGCGAGATCCCTTTTCCAGCAAGACGCGCTTCCAGGAGGTTGATAATCTGTTTCGAACTGCTGAATACGACCAAGGGTTGAAGAGTGTCCTCAATGATTTCCATAGCCGCGTCCAGTTTTGCGCTAGGTTCCGTAAGTCGTACCTGTGTAAATTCTCGTGTCTCCCGCGATACCTGGTCATATTTGTGTCTCGTTATCAACTCGGCGTGTGCGAGGGCGAACTGGCGCAACCTACTC
>Ga0207652_10004363_pt1 | contig 11526 bp, 11 predicted proteins | sample KBSC63BmetaG_FD_184334 | JGI IMG/M metagenome (GOLD analysis project Ga0207652, IMG submission 184334) | Corn rhizosphere microbial communities from Kellogg Biological Station, Michigan, USA - KBS C6-3B metaG (SPAdes) (version 2) | ecosystem: Host-associated > Plants > Roots > Rhizosphere ... | reverse complement strand
CGCCACGGCAAGCATTGCGGCGTGGGTGGACTGGCCAGCCGTCCGGACCTGATGGCGGAATACATCCGGATGGGCGCGCGCTATGTTTCCACGGGAACGGATCTCGCGTTTCTGCTCGGCGCCGCGACCGCGCGCGCCAAGCAGATCAAGGATATTGAAATCAAGAACGTCAAAGCCTGACGGACCTCCCCCTCGGCGGATCAAGGAGAACAGCATGCAGCTCGATGGCTACGACATCGACGTCATCGTCCAGGGCTATCCTGGCAAGTCAGTCTGCCACGGCGGCCTTGGCTGGAGCACCATCGTGCTGTTGCGGGGCCACGGCCGGGTGGCGCTGGTGGATGTCGGCGGCTTCAACATCCGCGTGGCGCTGGCCGAGCGGCTCAAGCATCGCGGGCTGAAGCCATCCGACGTGACCGACCTGCTGTTGACGCACGCCCATCACGACCACTGCCTGAATTGGACGCTGTTCAGCCACGCCCGCATCGTCCTGGGCCGGCAGGAGATGGAATGGGCGGCCAAGGTGCCCTGGGGCATTGGCCCGGTGCCCGAACTTTATGTGGAAAAGCTGCAAGGCTGGAAGACGCTGCATGCCGCTGCCGATGGCGAGGAGGTGATGCCCGGCATCACCGCGCATATCGCCCCCGGCCACACGCCCGGCCACCTGCTCTACCGGCTCAAAGGCAGCGCCCATGACGTGATTTTTACCGGGGATGCCGCCAAGAACCGGGCCGAACTGCTCTCGGGCCGCGCCGACGGCACCTATGACCAATCCGTCAGCCAGGCGTCGATTGCGTCAATTTGGACACTGTGGCGCGAGCGGCCGGGCAATGTGCTGATCCCCGGGCATGATATACCGATGGTCCTGAAGGACGGACGGCCCGAGTACCTCGCCAAACGCGAAGCCGCGATCAAGGCTTGGTTCGGCGACGATCTGGATGAGATGACGACAATTGAACTGACGGTAAGATAGCCGCACGAGGGAGGATCAAGAATGACGAAACTGTTTTCCAGGCTGCCGGTTCTGCTGGCAGCCGCATTGGCGCTTGCGGCGCCTTTGGCGCCCGCCGCGGCGCAAACCGATTATCCCAACCGGCCGGTGCGGTTGATCATCCCATTCCCGCCGGGCGGCAGCAACGACGTGGTCGGCCGCGTCATCGCGCAGCACCTGGGCGAGGCGCTCGGCAAGCAGGTCATCGTCGACAACCGCGGCGGCGCCGGCGGCGTGATCGGCACCGAACAGGCGGCCAAGGCGCCGGCGGACGGTTACACCCTGCTCGTGATTTCGCTCGCGCACGCGGTCAACCCGTGGCTCTACAAACTGCCTTACGATCCGATCAAGGCGTTCGAGCCGATCGGCGTCATGGCCAAGGGGCCGGTCATCCTTTCCGTCTACCCCGGTCTCCCGATTCACTCCGTGAAAGAGTTGATCGCGGCCGCCAAGAAGCAGCCCGGCGAGTTGCAATATGCCTCCGCCGGCGTCGGCAGCTTTCAGCATCTCAGCGCGGAGCTGTTCAAGCTCGAGGCCAAGGTCGACATCCTGCACATTCCCTTCAAGGGCGGCGGGCCGTCGATGGTCGACGTGATGGGCGGCCACAGCAAGGTGCTGTTCTCCTCGCTGGTGCAGACCACACCGCACATCAAGTCCGGCAAGCTGCGGGCGCTGGCCGTGGGCGGAACCGAGCGCAGCAAGGTGTTCCCCGATCTGCCGACCATCTCCGAGGCCGGCCTCCCCGGCTACGCCTCTGAAAACTGGTGGGGCATCGTCGCACCGGCCGGCACGCCGAAGCCGATCATCGAGAAGCTTCATGCCGCTCTCGCCAAGGCGCAGGACAGCCCCGAAGCGCAGAAGTACTTCGACAACGAGGGCGCGGTCGTCACCAGGATGAGCTCCGAAGAGTTCGGCAAGTTCATGGTGAGCGAGATGAACAAGTGGCAGCGCGTCGTGAAGGAACAGGGCATCAAGCCGCAGTAACCCTCACCCGCACCTTAAGACGACAACCCCAAGCGGCCTCATGACGGGCGCGGCCGAAAGCCGCGTCCGCACCGGGGCCGGCCCAAACCCGAGACGCTCGACACCGCCGCAAGGCGAGAGCGCCTCGGGATGAGGCGGAGCTGGATCGGCCTATCGCGCTATGCAGTTTGATTTTCGGACCAACAAGGATTTCTGGGCCGGGGTCATGATGATCGTCACCGGCCTGGTGGCGATCGTCATCGCTCGGGACTATCCGTTCGGCACCATGCTCCGCATGGGACCCGGTTATTTCCCATCCATCCTCGGCGGCATCCTGATTTTGTTCGGCATCTATCTCGTGGCCTCGGGCCTGCGCAGCAACGAGAAGATGGCCGGCGGATGGTCGTTGCGCGCGTTGGTGGTTCTGCCGCTGTCGCTCGTTCTGTTCGGCTTGCTGATGGACTACGCCGGCTTCGTCCCGGCCTTGATGGTGCTGATCGTCGGCTCAGCGCTGGCCAGCAGCGAATTCCGTCTGCTTGAGATTCTGTTGCTGGCCGCAGGGCTCACGGCCTTTGCGGTCGCGTTGTTCATCTGGGGATTGGGCATGCCCTACCCGTTGTTCATAGGCTGGTGACGCGCCATGGAGCTTTTCCATAATCTCATTTTCGGATTTGGCGTCGCCTTCTCGCTGCAGAACCTGATGTATTGCATGATCGGCGTTTCGGTCGGCACGCTGATCGGCGTGCTGCCCGGAATCGGGCCGCTTGCGACCATTGCAATGCTGCTGCCGATCACCTTCAACGTCGCGCCGGTCGGCGCGCTGATCATGCTGGCCGGCATCTACTACGGCGCGCAGTACGGCGGCTCGACCACGGCGATCCTGGTCAATCTGCCGGGCGAAACCTCCGCCGTGGTGACGTGCATCGACGGCTATCAGATGGCGCGCCAGGGCCGCGCCGGTCCCGCGCTCGCCATCGCCGCCATCGGCTCGTTCGTCGCCGGCACCTTCGGCACGCTGCTGATCGCGCTCGCCGGTCCGCCGCTCGCCGAGCTGGCGTTGAAATTCGGCGCGCCGGATTATTTCTCGCTGCTGCTGATGGGGCTGGTCGCGGCCGCCGTGCTGGCCGAAGGCGACATGATCAAGTCGCTGGCGATGGTCGCCATGGGTCTCCTGCTCGGCATCGTCGGCACCGACGTCAACACCGGCGTGCAGCGCTTCTCTTTCGGTGTGACCGAACTCTCCGACGGCATCGGATTTATCGTGGTCGCCGTCGGCGTGTTCGCCATCGGCGAAATCGTGTCCAATCTCGGCGACCCGGAGAAGCGCACCGTCTTCACCGACAAGGTGCGCAACCTTTATCCCAGCAAGGCCGACCTGAAGGCATCGATCGGCCCGATCACGCGCGGCACACTGCTGGGCTCGTTCTTCGGCGTGCTTCCGGGCACAGGCCCCTCGATTGCGTCGTTCTCCTCCTACATGATGGAGAAGAAAATTGCCAAGGACCCCAGCCGGTTCGGGCATGGCGCGATCGAAGGCGTAGCGGGGCCGGAATCCGCCAACAACGCCGACGCCCAGTGCAAATTCATTCCGATGCTGACGCTCGGTCTGCCCGCCAGCGCCACGATGGCGCTGATGCTCGGCGCGCTGACCATCCAGGGCATCCAGCCCGGTCCCGACGTGATGACCACGCGGCCCGAGTTGTTCTGGGGCCTGGTCGCCAGCATGTGGATCGGCAACGCACTTCTCGTTGTGCTCAACCTGCCGATGATCGGCCTGTGGGTGAAGCTGCTCAAGGTGCCCTATCGCCTGCTGTTCCCCGCCATCATGGCGTTCTCGGCGATCGGCATTTACAGCGTCAACAACTCGTCGTTCGAGATCTATCTCACAGCGATTTTCGGCGTGGTCGGCTTCCTCTGGATCAAGCTCGGCTGCAGCCCGGCGCCGATGATGCTGGGCTTCGTGCTCGGTCCGATGATGGAAGAGCACCTGCGGCGCGCGATGCTGATGTCGAAGGGCGACCCGACCGTTTTCGTGACGAGCCCGATCAGCTTGGGATTCCTCATCGCCACGGCCGCAATCATCGTGCTGATGGTCGCGCCGGCCATTCGCCGCCGGCGCGCCGACATCACCGGCTGATCGGCGCGTTACGCGCCGCGCGTCAGGACCACTTCAGCCGCTCCAGGATCGAGCGGCCCATCACCCAGTCCTTGTCCTCCTCCGACAGGAAGTCGAGTTCCTTGGTGAACTGCTCGATGCGCTGCCGATAGGTCGCCTTGGCCAGCGAGTTGGTCAGATCGGTGCCCCAATGACAGCGGCGCGGCCCATAGGCATCGAAGCATCGCTTGATGTGCTCGGTCATGTCGCGAAACGGATAGCTCTCCAGCGAAAAATTCGGCGACGACGAAACCTTCACCGAAACGTTCGGGTGCCTGGCGAGCGCCACCACATCGTCGATGGCCTGACGGATGCGCTTTTCCTTCGCGACCTCCGCGGTCAGGCTCATGTGGTCGATGATCAGCGTCAGCCCGGGGTGACGCTCGGCAATGGCGGAAAATTTCGACAGGTTGCCCGGCGCGAGGAACATCACCGGCACGCCGGCCTTTTCGGCCGCCGGCCAGAACCAGTCCGCGGTGCCGCTGGTGAGCAGCACGCTGTGCTCGCGCTGGAATGTCAAACGCACGCCAAGCATGCCCGGCTGCTGCCGCCACGTCGGCAGCAATGCGGCAGACTGCTCGCGATTCTCCAGGGACAGGCGGCCCATGACCGCGAACCGCTGCGGATAACGCTTGGCGGCCTTGAGGCCGTAGTCGTTGCGGTCGCCCGGCCACGACGGCGGCACGATCACGGCGCGGTCGACGCCGCCTTCATCCATGAGCGGCACCAGCTTCTCGATGGTGAAAGGCTCCGGGAGTTGCGGCTTGCGGCCGGGCACCCATTTCCAGTCGTCGGATTCCGCCTTCCACAAATGAACCTGCGCATCGACAATGGTTCGTCCGTTGACTGCCATGAGTGTCCGTCTCCTTGCATGCGGAATGAGCCGCCCTGCTGTGCCAGCAGCCGCGCCTCGATGATTCAGGGGATCAGCAAAATCTTGCCGAAGTGCTTGTTGGCGCGCATGTGCTCGTGCCCGGCGCGGGCTTCGGCCAACGGATAGGTCTTGTCGATGGGGATGCGGATGCGACCGGCTTTGACATCCTCCCAGAGGTCGGCGCGCATCCGGGCCATCACCTCGCGCGCCTCGTCCAGGGTCCGGGTGCGGAAGGTGACACCGATATAATCGATGCGCTTCCTGGCGTGCGTGTCGAAATCGAACTCGGCCTTCATACCGGCGAGCCGCCCGATGTTGACGATACGGCCGCGCAGCGCCATCGCCTGAAGGGTCTGGCTGACCGTCGGGCCGGACAACAGATCGACCGCCAGATTCACGCCATTGCCGCCGGTCGCCTTGAGCACTTGGTCCGGCCAACCGGCATCGCGCGTATCGACGGCGAGATCGGCGCCGAACTCCTTGAGGCGCGCGCGCCGCGCCTCGTTGGTCGAGGAACCGACGACAAACTTCGCGCCCATCAGCTTTGCAACTTGCAATCCGATCAGGCCGACGCCCGAACTTGCGCCCTGCACCAGCACGCTTTCGCCGGCCTTGAGCCGCCCGGCGGTGACCAGCGCATTGTGCAACGTGTCGAGGCCGATCATCAGGGTCGCGGCTTGCTCGAAGCCCATCCCGTCCGGCACCTTCATCGCGCGGCCGTAATCGCTGACGGCATATTCCGCGTGGCTGCCGGGGCTGTGGCACATCACCCGGTCGCCGATCTTGAAGTCCTGCGCCTCCGCACCGACCTCGACCACCTCACCGGAAAACTCGCTGCCGATCGCTTTGCCGACCGCGGCGCCGTGCGTGGTGTCGCCCCGCGCCGCGCCGAGATCGGCGCGATTGAGCGCGATGGCCTTCACCTTCACCAGGATATCGGCGGGTTTCAGCTTCGGCGCGTCGATATCGCGAACGACAACGCCATCGGGAGACGCAACACCGGCTTTCATCACAACAGCCCTTCCACGTCATGACCGGAAATCGCCGTCCGAAGAACGGCGTCGCTTCGGTCGCCTATGTCCCGGCCATCCACGTCTTGATATGCAGATTGGAAAACCGGAGCGCCCAACAGGCCCGGAGATACCGTCATCGTCATCAACCGGCCTTCTGCGCCTTGATCTGATCCAGCCACGGACAGACACCGGCCATGCGATTGTAGTTTCCGTCCAGCACCTGCACCGGCTGGCGCAGGCCCGCCTCGGCGGATTCGATGCAAAGCATCCGAGACTCTTCGCGCTTTTCCGGCGACATCCACTTGCGGTCGTGACCCCAAAGGCTCGGACCGTGCTTGCGCTCGAACGGCGCCCAGGTGTTGTCGTCGATCACCTGCCCGCCCCAGCCGTATTCGATCATGAAGCCCGAGGGGTTCCAGGTGTAGAACGACGTGACGTAATCGCCGGAGTGACGGCCAAGCGACACCGCGATGCGCTCCTCATCAGTCAGCGCCAGATCGTAGCCCTGCCCCACATCGTCGAGGCTGAACAGCTCCAGCATCATGTGGTGGACCATGTTCTTGCCGGTCTCCATCATGGCGAAGCTGTGATGGCGCGGATTGACGTGGAAGAAATAACCGGGGAACGGCCGGAGCCAGTAGTCGCTGAGCTTGAACTCCAGAACCTCCTGATAGAACGGCATCACATCCGCCAGCCGTTCGACATGCATCACCACATGCCCCATGCCCAGAGCGCCGGTGCGGAAGCCGGAGATATTGCGGCCAGGCTTGAACGGATCGGATGTCACCGCAGCGCCGTGGAAGAACTCCAGCCGGTTGCCGGCAGGATCGTGGGTGACGATCAGATCGCGGACGTGGCGCTCGTCGGCGAGTGCGCGCGAGCCGCGCGCCACCTTGGTTCCCATCGCCTCAAGGCGCGCCGCAAGCGAATCGAGGGCGTTCGCGTCCGCAACCTCCCAGCCGAAAAATGAAATGCCCTGACCGCCGTCGGCGTCCACCAGGAGCCGCTGTTTGCGGTCGTCCATGCGGAAGGCCATCGCGTTGCGGGTCTTGTCGATGCGCTGCAAGCCGAGCAGATTGACGCCATAACCGGCCCAATCCTCCAGGCTTTTGGCGCGAACCCCGACATATCCCAAAGCCTGCACGGACGCGTTTTGGACGGTCACGGCTGACCTCCCGAATGGCTATTGGTTGCGGCTGGTTCCTGTTTTATTGGAGCGGACCGCCCTCCGCAACACGCGCACCGGCCCCTGCGCCGGCGTCGGGCCCCACAACTTTCCACCGTCTGCGACTGGAAAACCCTCCGCGAATGACCCATATCGGACCGCAATGACCCAAGCGCCGCCGATTCTTTCGATTTCCAACCTCTCGAAGACTTACGACACCGGCTTCCAGGCGCTGAAAGGCGTCAATCTGGACATCCGGCGCGGTGAGATCTTCGCCTTGCTCGGCCCCAACGGCGCGGGCAAGACCACGTTGATCGGTATCATTTGCGGCCTGGTCAACGCCTCGACCGGCACGGTCACGGTGGATGGCCACGATAACGTCCGCGGCTACCGCGGCGCGCGCGCCATGATCGGGCTGGTCCCGCAGGAACTGACGACCGACGCCTTCGAGACCGTCTGGGCGACCGTCACCTTCAGCCGCGGCCTGTTCAACAAGCCGGCCAACCCGGTCTATGTGGAAAAGGTGCTGAGGGACGTGTCCCTCTGGGACAAGAAGGATTCCAAGATCGTCACGCTGTCCGGCGGCATGAAACGCCGGGTGCTGATCGCGAAGGCGCTGGCCCACGAGCCGCAGATCCTGTTCCTCGACGAGCCGACCGCCGGCGTCGACGTCGAGCTGCGCAAGGACATGTGGGAGGTCATCAGCGTCCTGCGCGATTCCGGCGTCACCATCATCCTGACCACGCATTACATCGAAGAAGCGGAGCTGATGGCCGACCGCGTCGGCGTCATCAACAAGGGCGAGCTGATTCTGGTCGAGGACAAAAGCGAGCTGATGCGCAAGCTCGGCAAGAAGCAGATGACCATCGAGCTGCAGCAGCCGCTCGAGGCCATCCCGGCGGCGCTTGCGGCCTACGATCTGACCCTGACCGACGACGGCCGCACCCTGGTCTACAACTACCAGGCCCAGGGCGAGCATCGCGGCGTAACCCGCATGGTCGAGGAGTTGCTGCGTTTGAACATCCGGCTCAAGGACATCAACACCACGCAAAGCTCGCTTGAGGATATTTTCGTCGATCTGGTGAGGAATGGCCGATGAACCATCGCGCCGTCTGGGCCATCTACAGATTCGAGATGGCGCGCACCGCGCGCACCATCTTCCAGAGCATCGTGTCGCCGGTGATCTCGACGTCGCTCTATTTCGTCGTGTTCGGCGCGGCAATCGGATCGCGCATCCCGGAAATCGAGAACGTCAATTATGGCGCGTTCATCGTGCCGGGCCTGATCATGATGATGCTGCTGACGCAGAGCGTGATGAACGCCTCGTTCGGCATCTATTTCCCGCGCTTCGTCGGCACCATTTTCGAGATTCTGTCGGCGCCGGTGTCGTCGTTCGAGATCGTGCTGGGCTACGTCGGCGCAGCCGCCACAAAATCCATCGTGCTCGGCCTCATCATCCTCGCCACATCGGCGCTGTTCGTGCCGCTGCGGATCGCGCACCCGCTGTGGATGCTGGCCTTTCTGGTGCTCACGTCGGCCACATTCAGCTTGCTCGGCTTCATCATCGGGCTTTGGGCCGACGGCTTCGAGAAGCTGCAGATCATCCCGCTGCTCATCATCACGCCGCTGACGTTTCTCGGCGGCAGCTTCTATTCGATCAACGTGCTGCCGCCGTTCTGGCAGACGGTCAGCCTGTTCAATCCGGTGGTCTACCTGATCTCGGGCTTCCGCTGGAGCTTCTACGAGATTTCCGACGTGAGCCTCGGCGCCAGCGTCGCGATGATCGCGCTGTTCCTGCTCGGCTGCCTGACCATCGTCTGGTGGTTCTTCAAGACCGGCTACAAGATCAAGAAGTAGCTTCGTCCCGCGGCAGCTTGAGCTTGGCCCAGACCAGGATCGCGAACGGCACCACCGCGATCAGCACGGCGGCAATGCCGGCCGCAGGCAGGCTGGTGCATTCGACAAGCGGTCCGGTCACAGCGGCCGCCAGCAGTGTCATGGCGCCGGCGCCGCTCTCGCTCACCCCGATGGCGCGACCGCGGTGTTCCGTCTCGACATAATCGGCGATCAGCGCGGTCGACGAGACGTTCGCCGCGCACCAACCCAGCCCAACCAGGAAGGTGCCGAGCGTGACCGAGAGGAATCCCTCCGAGAACGCCACCAGCAGCGCGCCGAGCATGGCGCAGCCGACCCCCGGATACATCACCCGCTCGCGGCCAAACCGGTCCGCCGCCCAACCCAGCGGGATGGTGAAGGCGAACATGCCGGCCGAGTGAAACATGTGCGACACGGTGATCGCGGTCAGCGAATAGCCGTGATGGGCGAGCACCAGCGACGTCAGCACCATGACGATCGACATGTTGCCCTGGCCCGAGCAGTTGGCAATGATCGCCAGCCGCGTCGGCGTGTGACGCCACAGCGTCCAGGCGCTGAACGCCGGCAACTCCCCCGTCTGACGCTTGGCCGGCGGCACGTAGTCCGGATAGTAGCGCTCCAGATGCATGCCGATCTCTTTCGGATCGGGGCTCACGAATATCACCAGGATCATGCCGCCGAGCACCATGATCGGCAGCATCAGCCACGGCAGCGCAATCGCCTCCGCGCCGGTGCGCTGCGCGATATGCTCCGCCAGCATCATCACCAGCGGGCTCATCACCACCCCGAGCAGCGACCCGGTGGCGATGAAGCCCAGCGCCATGCCTCGCATGCGCGGCAGATACATATCGGTTGCTGCAACGCGGAGCTGGTTGGACGCGCTGATGCCCATCGTGAAGATCAGCATGCCGAGGCCGAGCCCGATGGCGCTGTTCGCCAGCATGGCCAGGCCCGACGCGAAGGTGCCGATCAAAGCCAGCGCCTGCCCGAACAGGATGCCGGGCTTGCGGCCGTACTGATCGGTGATCCGGCCGACGGGATAAGACACGCAGAACCGGCTGATCCCGAACAGCCCGACGGTCAGCCCGGCCAGACTGGCCGAGCCGGTGACGGCGACAACCATCAGCGGGCCGATGCCGTACGCGAGTTGCGTGCCCGCGCCGACAAACGATTGCGACAGCGCAAACAGCACTGTGTTGCGCTTGATCAGCGGCGGAATGCCGGCGGACGTTCGGGGGACGGGTTTGTGCATGGAGGGTCGCGGCGGCTGTCAGCCAGCCGCCGCGAGCGGCCGATCAGTGCGAATGACCGGCGTAGTCGAGATGCTGCTTGAGCCGCGGATAAACGCGGCGCGCGTTGCCTTCGAAGATCTTCGCCTTGTCGGCCGCCGACAGCGATGTGCCTTCGACGTAACGCTTGGTGTCGTCGAACCCAAAGCCGGTCCTGGGATCGTTGCCCTTCACGGCGCCGACCATCTCCGAGGCGAACAGGATGTTGTCGACCGGCACCACCTTGGTGAGCAGGTCGATGCCCGGCTGGTGATAGACGCAGGTGTCGAAGAAGATGTTCTCCTTCATGATCTGGTCGAGTTCGGGCCTGCCGTTGTTGAGCGCAATGCCCCGGAACCGGCCCCAGTGGAACGGCACCGCGCCGCCACCGTGCGGAATGATGAACTTCAGCTTCGGAAAATCCTTGAACAGATCGGACAGGATGATCTGCATGAACACCATGGTGTCGGCGTTGAGATAGTACGATCCGGTGGTGTGCATCGCCGGGTTGCAACAGCCCGAAACGTGGATCATGCACGGCACGTCGAGCTCGACCATCTTCTCGTAGAGCGGATACCACGACTTGTCGGTCATCGGCGGCGAATTGAAATAGCCGCCGGACGGATCGGGATTCAGGTTGCAGCCGACGAAGCCCATCTTCACGCAACGCTCAAGCTCGGCGGCCGAATTCTTCGGGTCGACGCCGGGCGATTGCGGAAGCTGGCAGACGCCGATGAAGTTCTTCGGATAGAGCGACACCACGCGGCCGATCAGGTCGTTGCAAATCTGCGACCATTCCACGCTGACGCTCTCGTCGCCGATGTGGTGGCCCATGCCGGACGCGCGCGGCGAGAAAATCGTCACGTCGGTGCCACGCTCGCGCTGCAGCTTGAGCTGGTTCTGCTCGATGCTTTCTCGAATTTCATCATCGGACATCTTCAACGACGCCCGGGACGGCATCTTGGTCTTGTCCTTGGCGCTGGCCGCCGCGGTCTGCTCCTTGCGGAAGCGATGCAGGTCCTTGGGCTCGGTCGTGTAGTGTCCGTGGCAGTCGATAATCATGGAATTCCGCCGATTCTTGTGGGGTTAGCTTCGGCCCGGATGCTACGGCCCGGCGCGGTATTGTCAAACCCCGGAGCGCAGCCGAAGGCCCGCCGCCGTGCGCCGCCATGGCGGCAAAATCCCGCCTGGGCGAGCCTCAGTCGCGGCCTCATGAACGGCC
>Ga0207652_10004357_pt1 | contig 11537 bp, 14 predicted proteins | sample KBSC63BmetaG_FD_184334 | JGI IMG/M metagenome (GOLD analysis project Ga0207652, IMG submission 184334) | Corn rhizosphere microbial communities from Kellogg Biological Station, Michigan, USA - KBS C6-3B metaG (SPAdes) (version 2) | ecosystem: Host-associated > Plants > Roots > Rhizosphere ... | reverse complement strand
AGTCCGAAGAAGAGATCGACCGGCTCCTCGCTGAGTTGGGGCTGGAGCTGCCGGACGTGGAAAATGATGCGGATGGAGATGGCCTACCTCCGCCGCTCGATGATTGGGGAGCATGGGAATGACTGCCGATGAAGCTGACCGCTGCGGACCTCCGCGCCTGGTATTCCGATCGCCTGCGATGCCGGGGTTTCGCTTTGAGTGCCGTCCGGTGAGCGCTGAGCCGCCCGATAAGACTGTCGCGTTTATGTATCGCCGCAACGGTGAGGGCTACCGGCAAAGCGGAGTCGGGGTGTTCCGCGACGGCGCGTGGACGAACGACAAAGGCAAGCCGCTCGACGGAGACTATCTGTGGGCGGCGATGATTGATGAGCGATAAGCCGCCACTTCCTGACAGTCTCAGGGCGCTGGGGCTTAAAGCAAAGGCGCGGGTGGAAAAGCTCGGTGCAACCGCTCCGGTCGATGACATCGCTCCCAGGGCAACCAACGATTACATGGCCTCGCCCTATGCCGATGAGGATTGGGAGATATGGGCGTGCCTGCTGCTCGAAACCTTCGGGACGCGCAATTTCAGCGTGGCTCAAGCCTTCATGCGCCAGCTTGGTGGAATGATCCCGGAGGTATGGGATTCCGAGCGCGGCGTGATGATTTTGGACCGCGATAAGTTCCAGCTCGCGCTCTCAATCATTTGCAGCCTCAAGCCGCGGGATGAGGCCGAAGCTGCAATCGCGGTCCACTGTGTCGCGCTCCACCTCGCCACCTACAGGGTCACGGATCACATGGGCTCGCGTAGCTGGCTCGATCCTAGAACTGGCTCGGCGCTTGCCGCGATAACGAAAGCCTACGCGGCACAGGTTCAAATCCTTCAGCAGATGCACAAGCCGTCAAAGCCGGTGCGCCAGGTCATCAAGGTTCAGAAGAATGTCTCGATCAATTACACCGACGCCCGACAAGTCCACCTCCGGGACAGGGGGGGAGGTAAATCGGGAAACCAACCCCACGCAACAGACGGATTACGCGCGGGCGCGAGAGCCGGAGAGTTTGTCGAAGTCGCCGCGTTGCCAAGCCCGGACGAGAGCGGGGAAATCGTGCCGTTCCCCTGCGGTGAGGGGAAAGAGGGTCTGCCGATTACACGGCGGAGCGCGGGGCAGCGGGGCTCCTAAAGGCTCGCGTAATGGCGCTTACAAGCACGGCGGGTTCACCGTCGAAGCGATCAACCTACGGCGGGAAGTGGCCGCGCTGCTCAAGTCGATCAGGGATGGTGCGAGTGTCTGAGGCTGCGGTTCAAGATCCGCTCGGCCTCGATATTGCTGTGCTTCGGGTGGCGCTCGCCAAGGTGCAGCGGCGCAAGCTCCAGGATGACAAGGAGCCGTTTACGCAAGCTGAGCTCGACGCGCTCTCGGCTTGGATGAACTTGCAGATACTAATAGAGGGCAACCAGACGCGAGCCGAGCGCAGCGAGCGCAATAAGGCGACGTGGTGTGCCGGCGATCGTCGCAAGTGGGGCGGTGAGGTTCGGACGCGGGACAAGCGGCGCGGCTGGCGCAACTTCAATGGAGGGACTCGGTAATGACGTTCGCACAAATGCTGCTCGTGCCCATCGTGGCAATCATGCCGATATCCCCGAAAGGGAACTGGCAGTTCAGTATGATCGCTCGCAGGTTCGCAACGGCGGCTGTTCCGGGAAGCCGAAAAGCTTTCTTTGAAGAGCCCAGTCGAGAGGCAAGTTCGCGTCGATGATCGTTCGCCTCGTTAGCTCCACCGGCTGAGTACCGTCCAAGATAGACATAAGAATGTCCGGTGCGAGATAGTTCACCCGAAGCACACGCATGAATCGGCTGACGCTCATATTGCAGTTGCATGCTAGTTCCTGCACGGACAAGGAACGGTTCGCCTCCACCCGTGCCCAAGCGGCTCTCGCGTCCGAAATGAGCTTACGTAAGCCGTTGTTGATGCGCTTGGCGCGGGGCTCGCGTGCAACAATGGGAAGGCGAAGGATGCGCTCCAACCTAATCGCGCCTGCACACGGGATGTCGATAACGTGGGCACGGCCGCGATCCGTGTCCTCTGTCCGGCGTCGGAATAGTCCAACAAAATTCCAATCAAGAAGCTGCTCGAGTTCAAGTGGGCGGGTGACCAACTTTAGTCGGTCTCGCGAAACCTCAACCCGGCTGACAATTGCTTGGATGACGCTCCTTAGCTGATCCCTGCTAATTGCCTCCAAACGCCGACTGGCGATCGCGGCCTTATCGCATGCGTGTCGGAGTTCGGACGCGGACCTGCCAAGGTCAGTGAGCACCGACCGGAGTTCGTGCCGCCCCTGCAGTAAGTTCTGGATGGCCGAAATCGCGATTCTGTCCGCCTCGGGCGCGCTCAGACGCATTCGCTTTATGCGATGGCGGACGCCCCAAGAGTTTTGATTAGAGCGGTAATGTACGTGCAGGTTGCCGCGCTTGATCAACCGGTTCGGTGTCATGCTTCGGCCAAAGCAATCGAAAATGAAGCCTGCTAGCAGCTCCGTCGGCGCATTTTTGGATCGCTCGGCAATTTGCTGCTCGCGGATGCCGCCCACCCGTTCCCACGTGGCTACGTCGATGATCGGTTCGTGAACTCCCGCGGAAATATCTCCCGCCAGCAGCACATAACCGGCGTAAACGGGGTTCATAAGGATATTTCGAACACTCCCGCTCTTCAGCAGGACTCCGCCTGTCGGCGCTCCGCTGCGCAACCGATTGAGCTTGGAGCGGTAACCCTGCTGCGAACAGACTTTGGCCACACGCGAAAGAGATCGGTGCTCAAGATAAAGAGCAAAGATGTGACGAATGAGCGTTGCCTCGACCGAATTGATGACGAGGTGATGGTCAACAAGGTCGTAGCCAAGGGGCGCTCTGCCGCCTGGCCACAAGCCTTTCATTGCCATCGCGCGTTTCTTGTCGCGGATGCGGTCGCCGGTCATCTCCCTCTCGAACTGCGCGAAGGTGAGCAACACGTTCATGACGAGGCGACCCAAGCTGTCGCCGGTATCGAAGTTCTGCGTGATGCAGACGAAAGAGACTCCGTAGCGCTGGAACACATCCATTAACCGAACGAAATCGAGCAAGCTGCGGCTGAGCCGATCGAGCTTATAGACGACCACGACATCAACACGGCCCCGCTCAATGTCGGCCAGCAGGTCGACCATGGCGGGCCTGTCTAGAGTGCCGCCTGATTCAGCGGCGTCCTCATAGGACCTATCGATCTCAGTCCAGCCTCTGTGTTGCTGACTCTCAATGTAAGCGGAGCAGACCGCGTGTTGGGCCTTGAGTGAGTTGAAGTCTTGCTGGAGGCCATGCTCGCTGCTCTTCCTGGTGTAGATCGCGCACCTCTTCCGGCTGGCGTCAGACGCGTGGTTAAGGGCACCCTGCATTGGATTGTCCTTTTGGTGCCCACCCGATGACGCTGCATCACTACGCGCGACTGATAGCGAATGTCCCGTTTGCGACTGAACCTCAAAGAGGTTTGTGCGTCTAGCTGTGGAACATCGCAGTCAGGGCGATCACGATTGCCAAGGTGCCTAGCTTCACCGCCCATCTTTGACTCTGCGTCATCGCCACCCCTCTTGCTCTCGATCGTGTTCGTCCTCGGCCGGATCATCTTCCTCAAACTCGTCCCCAGTCGGCTCAAGGTCCGGGTCGCCGTCCTGCTCGTCCAAGTGATCGATTAGCCTCGAAACGAGGCGCTGGATCAAAGGGCGCGGGTAGGATGGAATTGCGCCAAGCACCGCGGAAAGAGGGAGGGCCGAAGCCCTCCCGAAGTCATGTGCGTGGGTTGCCATTATGCGGTCCTCCGCATTGGCTCATCAAACGCCGCAGTGATGCTATCCGGGTCAACTGCGCACGCGGCGAAAGCGTCGAAGAGGAACGCTTGATCGTCGGGGTGCAAGTTGTTGAGCAATCCCTCAAGCATGACGCTGACGCGGAGCATATCGCCCGCTGCGTCTACGTCGCTTACAAGGTGGCGCTTACCGTTGCTGTCGATTGCAAATGTGCCGCCACCTTGTTGCCACATGATTGCGAGCATGTGGGCTGTGGCGGGGTCGCGGGGGGCGCTCACTCTACCACCTCCGCGCCTTGCAGCTTGACGAGCATGGCCTGAATGCGGCGGCGCTCTTCCTTGCCAGCCAGAGCGAACCGGACAAGCGCCAAAGCCTGTTGTGCATCTTCGCTGTGGGCTTGGGTGCAGAGCGTTAGTTCCAGCTTCATCCTCTGCTCGTCGGGCATCGTCGCAAGTAGCGCGATCAGGAGGCGGCTCATCCAATTGTCTGCCTCATATTTGGCAGCTTGGATTTTGCGGGCGTTCCTGAACGCAGCTTGGTCTTTGAGCTGCTCGTCGGTCTGGCAGCGGGGCTCAAAGCGGCCCTGCCATTCGCCAGAAAAACCGAGAACGGCGGCGCTCACTTCAACGTCTCCACGCGGGAGCCGAGCGCAACCAAAGTCGCGACGGGAAGTGAACCTATCAACAGCGCAGCGATGATCGCCGCTAGAGCGCTGATCGGAACATTGGTATGATGCTTGGTAGCCATAGGAAGCTAATCCCTTCCTTGTGGTGAAGGCCCGTCTTGGTGTTACTAGCACCGAGGCGGGCCGCTATCCCTCGGACAGCCGCTATAAAATAGCGCTCTGTTCCCTCTTGTCAACCCGTCTAATCGCTATTATTTAGCGTCCCATGAATGATGCTCAATGCCGTATGGCTCGCGCGGGTCTGCGCCTATCGCTCAACGATCTTGGCACTCTCGCCGGGGTTCGGCCCATGACGATCAGCAAGTTTGAGGGAGGCGGATCGGTGATCCCGGCAACCGTCGAAAAGCTTCGGCAATGCCTCGTCGGGCAAGGCGTCGAGTTCATCAACGGCGGGAAGGCGATTGGGGTCAAGGTGCAGCGTGCTGCCAGCTTGCATGATCGGGCTGAGCAACTGAGGGAAGTTCAGGCGGCTCATCACAAGGTCACGAAACTAATCAGCGAACGAAAGGGTGGGCGCTAGCCCTGCCTAAACCTCCTGTTCCGCCCGATCTGAAACACTGCGCAGACTGCGGCAAGGTCGTCGGCCCGCATAAGGGATGGTTCGGCGCCGAATGTCAGTGCGATGCGCCAACTGGCGATGCCCTCAGGGGCGCTCACGGTCGCGGAACGAGCTCGTGATCGTCGAATGCCCAAGTGCTTACGTTGTCGATGGTGATACGCTTCGCTGCGGCTCCGAGCGCCTGCGGCTGCTGGGCATTGATGCGCCTGAGATTGAGCGATGCCCACGTTGGCGGGTTTGCGCTCCAGGAGATGGGCAAGCGGCAAAGCGCAGCTTATCTGCCGCGTTTCGCTTCGGGCCTGTTCGCTATGAGCGGGTTACCATCGATCGATACGGGCGCACGGTGGCCGTCGTTTGGGCGGGGCGAATGAATTTGTCGTGCTGGCAGCTCCAGCGGGCTCAGGCGATCTACAAACCGCATTGGGATAATGGTGCCCGGATCGCTCGCGCTTGCCAGTAAGGTAGCGCTGGCGAGCTTGTATGCTAATCTGCCGAGTGCTCGGTCGCATCGGGTGTGCAGACGGTCGTGGCAGTCAGCGCCATTAGTGCGGCGGCGATGATCTTCCGTAGGTGCGGGACTGTGAGCAAGCCGCCGAAGCAATTATCGATGGCGCTCTCCTGTGCGGTAAACACGCTGTCGAGAAACTCGAAAGGCGCCAAATGTTGCCGAGAAGCGACAACGGCAATAACTCACGCGGCCCCTAGGAACTCTAGCCTCCTGCGGTGGTTTCAGCTTCGCTGATCGGTAGAGAGACCGTGTCCGACAATAATGACGAACAAGAGATCGCTCGGCTTGAGCGGCTCAACAGCGACCTCAAGCGGAGCCTCCGGCGCTGCCGCGACATGCTCCATGACTATGAGGTTAGGCTTACGGCCAACCTCAACGAGCCTGAACGTCCGAGCGATCAACTAGACAGCGAAGCTCGTTGACCGAGCCGGACCCGATCCAGCGCATGGCAGAGCGGGTCGTGCAATGCCGCCGCTTAGCTAACTCAACGACGGATGAGCGGACCGCTGGCATCCTGCCGCAAATGGCCGATGAGGGCGAGCAGGACATGAGGCGGTTACAAGCCGAACGTCGCAGCCGCTGAGCCGCGCGCTCATTCTGTTCCGTTTTCCACCCGAGCAGGCACCAGGGGTTGAAAGCTCGGCTTGGGAGCGCTTGGTCAGGCTTAGGCCGACCACGGGCCCATAAACGAGTAAACCCCGGCAACCGAAGTTGCCGGGGTTCCATGCTTCTTCCCTCTTGCGAGTTCGGAAGCACGAGACAAGTGATAGCCGCCGCTGACGCCAGCGCAAGTGGAATCGGTTCGCTACACCTCAAAACTGTGAGCGGCCCGGTGGATAAGCCTGTGGATTCGTTTCGGTGCCGATGACATACGACCAGTGTTGAATCACTTGAGCGCTAGTCCGGCCACTAGAATATATGTCTGCTTTGGGTGGAAAGCAGACATTAGCTAGAGCTTAGATCGATCCGCCGGGGTCCAGTCCTCAGCTTCGACCTCCTTGCGCAACAAGCGAAGTGCCAAGCCCGCGCCCGTGCCGACAGCAATCGCGATCGTCAGGTTGCTGACTACCGTCAATATCATCGTCATGAAGAACAGCGCGCGATCGCCCGCGCGCAGCTTCATGCGCTCCGGCCAGCGACTCGGCTCGCTCATCAGCCACGCTGTGACGATAAGCAAGCCGGCCAAGGCGGGCATGGCAAGATAGCCCGCCAACGCCGCAGCAACGAGCATGATGATGAGGATCGTGATCGCATGGACGATGCCAGCCACGGGAGTTCGTCCGCCCGCGCGGACATTGGTAGCGGTCCTCGCAATCGCTCCCGTTGCTGGTAGGCCGCCGAACAATGGCGAGACGATATTCGCTGCCCCTTGAGCCAGGAGTTCGGCACCGGAACGATGGCTTGCGCCGATCATGCGATCCGCAACGATCGCCGAAAGCAAGGATTCCACGGCGGCCAGAAAGGCAATGACGAACGCCGAGGGCAGAAGCTCACTTATCCTAGCGAAGCTGAGATGCGGTATCGATGGAGTGGGCAGCCCTGATGGGAGTTCGCCGAAGCGCGAGAAGATCGTGTCCACCGGCAAGGGAATCCATGCGACTGCGGCGGATGCGGTCGCGACGACGAGCAGCGAGCCTGGAAACCACGGGATTAAATGCCGAAGCAGCGCGATGCCGGCGATCGCGACGATGCCGACTCCTAGCGAGGCTAGGTTCGCCTGGCCTCGTGCAGCCCATAGACGAGGCAACCCGTGGACTAGGTCCGCCGGGACATGGGCCGATAAGCCCAGCAGGTCCTTCAACTGGCTAACTGCAATGATCAGCGCAATGCCGACGGTGAAGCCTTCGATGACCGGCTCTGGCACCAGCGCAACGAAGCGGCCCGCCCGCACAAGCCCCGCTGCGATGAGGATCGTCCCTGCCAATAACGTCGCTAGGAGCAAGCCGTCATAACCGAACTGAGTGATGATTCCCGCGACAACAACAATAAAGGCGCCAGTTGGGCCCCCAATCTGAACCCTGCTTCCGCCGAGCAACGAGATGAGGAGGCCCCCAAGGATGGCCGTGATCAGGCCTGCTTTCGGCGTAGCTCCGGACGCGATCGCGATTGCGATGCTTAGAGGCAAAGCAACGAGCGCCACCGTAATGCCGGCCACCGCATCGCCAACGAAGGTGCGCCATGAATAGTCCTTCAGCGTCGTCAGCAGCTTGGGCTTCATTTGCCCTCGCCTAAGAGTTGAAGGCAATTCCTTCAACGTCGTCCGCCAATGGCAGGAATGGGTCGAAAGCAGACCCAACAGCTATGTCGCGAACGGGTGGAAAGCTGCCACTCACCATAGCGGCTGCAATGGCTGGAAAGCTGCGCCGAACTTCGCGAAATGCGAATTCTACGACCAATGAATGTTGTCGGCGCGTTCCTGATTTTCACGTGCGGAGCGCGCGCTCGAGCGAGCCTTCGCGTCCGACGTCCGCGCGCCGGCGAATTTGAGCAGGTCGGACACCCACGGGCCAACCGTCAGCGCGTCGATCCACATCACTTGCCGGTCCTTGCTGCCGATCGTCATGTCGAGCACCACGTCACCGTCGAACAGGACCTTGCAGTCCTCGAGTTCCCCGTCGACTTCGTCCGGAAGGATCGAAGGACGGCTGTGCGCCTCGAGTCGCCAGTCATGGCCGTTGAAGTGCCACGCGGCCCACGGCGATGCGCGGTCGTCCAGGCCTTCGATCCGCGTGACTCCCTCCGGCGGCTTCCAGTTCTTGCCTCGAGCTTTCGATTTTCCTGCCCAGAGCTGCGCCATTTTCAGAAGCTCCGGCACCGCGATGTTGAGCCTTGCGTCGGTCACCCACAGAGCAGCCTTCACCGCCTTCGCAAGCGCCACCTTGTTGCGCTCGAGCTCGGCTGAACTCGCCCGGTCGCGAGCGCCGTCGAGCTGGTCGCCGATGTCCTTCGCCCGGTTCGCCTCTTTTTGCTGCTCCGATAGACGGCCGATGGCGGGTGTTGCCCTCATACGACCCGCGACAAACCAGGTAATGACAGCGGTTAGACCGATGAGCAGGATGGATTGGAGCACTGGACGGCCCTCCCGCTCACACCATCGCACGGAGCTGCGCAAGAAGCCACGGCATTGCGCTTGCCTGATGCGGTGCGATGAGGAGCAACGCCGATGCGAGCCAATGGCAGCTTTGGGTGGAAACTGACATGAGCGCCAAGACGGCAATGCCGCGAACGGCGTTGCTCAACGGCCTCGTATCGGGAATTGCACCACTTTGCCCTCGGGCTCGCACGTCAGCAGGTCGGCAACCAATTGCGCTAGATCGGCGTGACGGAACGGCTTTGCCAGTCTCGGCACCGATGCGGCCGGCCCTTCGGCGATGTTCGAATAGCCGGTGATCAACATGAGTTTCATCGCGGGCGCGAGCGGATTTGCGAGCTCGATGAGCTCGGCGCCATTCATCCCGGGCATCAAATAGTCCGTTATCATGAGATCGGGCGGCTCTCGGCTGCGCAGCAAGCGCAGGGCCTCGGCCGCCGAATTCGCTTCTACGACCGTGTAGCCGAGATCGCTCAACATTTCAGCAGTGCCCATACGCACCAGCTCCTCGTCGTCGACAAGAAGGATCGTCGCCTGACGCGGAGCGCGGACCGGTGGACGGGATTCGACATCCTCGGCCGCCGCCGCTTCTGCCGCCTGCGGAAGCCAAATCTCGGCTACGGTACCTTTCCCAGGGTTGCTCGTCAGGTTGAGCACGCCGCCGAGCTGCGCGGCGAGGCCGTGCACCATCGATAGCCCAAGGCCGGTGCCCTTGCCCACGCCCTTGGTCGAAAAGAAGGGCTCGATTGCCCGGGCGAGCGTTTGCTCGTCCATTCCAATGCCGGTATCGCGCACAGTGATACGGACGTAATCGCCCGCGTGCAGTTCTCCGCCACCCGAGACGGAAGCGGCATCGGCCTCGATCGAGAGCTTGCCGCCGCGTGGCATGGCGTCACGGGCGTTGATCGCGAGATTGAGGACGGCGAGCTCGAGCTGGCTCGGATCGACCCGTGCCGGCGGAAGGTCTGGAGCGTGGCTGATCTTGACTTCGATCGCTGGGTCAAGCGAGCGGCGGATGAGATCCGTCATCCCGTCGAGCAGCATCCCGACGTTGACCGAACGGACTCTGAGGTCCTGCCGGCGTGCAAAGGCGAGGAGGCGCTGCACCAGCGTCGCTGCTCGGCTTGCCGCCTGGAGGCCCGCGTCGATCAGCCGCTGTGACGGGTCGGTCGCCGGCAACCGCCTGCGCAGCAAGTCGAGGTTGCCGATCACGGGCGTGAGCAAATTGTTGAAATCGTGCGCGACGCCGCCCGTCAGCTGGCCCAGCGTTTCGAGCTTTTGCGCTTGGTGCAGCTTCGCGAGCGCGAACTCATGCTCGCGGGTGCGCTCGGCAACCCGCATCTCGAGCGTCTCGTTGGCAGTGCGCAGCCGCTCTTCGCTCTGCTGAAGCTCTTCGAGGCGGGCGCGTGCGTCGTATTGGCGGAGGCGGGCGCGGAGCGCCGCTCGTGCGAGGCTGACGAGTGTCGTCGGATGGAATGGCCGCTCCAAGAATGTGACGTTGCCGAGCGCATCGAGCAGCCTGCCCGCTTCCGGGTTGCGCTCCAGTCCGCCGCCCTTGTGAGTCAGCAGGACGAAGGGAAGATCGGACCATTCCGGCTGGTCGTCGATCCATGCGCACAACCGGCGCAGGTCGCGGCCGAGCAACGCCTCTTCGGTCACCAGCACGAATCCGACGCCGTTCGGCAATTCACTCGCTAGGCATTCGACATCTGGGCAGATCACCGACGCGATTTGCGCCTCGCGCAGCATCCCCGCGGCGACTGCCGCGTCGCGTCCGACCGGCGCCAGGATTAGAGCGGTAGTGGATCGGTCCGGCCTCACGTGTGCTCGAAATCCATCAGCGCTTGTTCGACGCCTACCATTTCGGGAACGCCGCGAAGAACGCCTTGAAAGTTGATAAGCGGCGGCCCGAGCGCCATCCCACCGTTGCCGATGCGATACTCTCGGATGGTGTCCTCGTGCGCGCTGGTGCGCTTCTTGATCACCGAAATCGCCCGACGGACTCGCCCCATCGCCTCGAAATACCGGAGCAGAATCACGGTGTCAGCTAGATAAGTCACGTCCACTGGTGCGCGCATATCGCCGACCAGCCCATGTTGAGCGACGGTGAGGAAGGTAGTCGCGCCCTGCCGGTTCAGGAACTGCAGCAGCTCGTGCATGTGCAGGATCAGTTGCTTCTCCTCGGGCATCGCGGCCTGATAGCCATTGAGGCTGTCGATCACGACCGTCCGTGCCGAATGTTCCTCGACACAGCTGCGCACGCGCTGCGCGAACTCGCCCGGAGCAAGTTCGGCAGCGTCGATCTGCTCGATGATCAGTCGACCGCTGTCTCGCAGCGATTCCAAGTCCAGACCGAGCCCCTTAGCGCGCTGGAATAGCAGCCCGATTTCCTCATCAAAGATGAACATCGCCGCGATTTCGCCGCGCGCGATGGCCTGGACTGCAAAGCTCAGCGTCAGTAATGTCTTGCCCGTTCCCGCGGGGCCCAGCACGAGCGTGCTCGACCCGCGCTCGATTCCGCCGCCAAGCAATTCGTTCAGCTCGGCAGAATTGCTGGTCAACGTCTCGCGAGCGAAATCGCGCTTATGTTCGGCGGAGACCAGGCGCGGGAATACAGTCACACCGCCGGTCTTGATGATCATGTCGTGATAGCCGCCGCGGAAATTTTGCCCGCGATACTTGATTACCCTCAGCCGTCGGCGGTCGGCGCCATAGTCCGGCGCCAGCTCCTCGAGCCGGAGCACGCCGTGCGCGACGCTGTGCACCGTCTTGTCGTGCGTGTCGCTGGTGAGATCGTCGAGCATGACTACGGTCGCGCCGTTGCGGGCGAAGTAATGCTTCAGTGCCAGGACCTGTCGCCGGTAACGGAGCGAGCTTTGCGCA
>Ga0207652_10004352_pt1 | contig 11543 bp, 5 predicted proteins | sample KBSC63BmetaG_FD_184334 | JGI IMG/M metagenome (GOLD analysis project Ga0207652, IMG submission 184334) | Corn rhizosphere microbial communities from Kellogg Biological Station, Michigan, USA - KBS C6-3B metaG (SPAdes) (version 2) | ecosystem: Host-associated > Plants > Roots > Rhizosphere ... | reverse complement strand
ATCCACGTCCTACTCAACAATTAACGAACTAAGTAATGTACTTGAGCAACTAATTATTACCTATAAGCAGCACGCAGCAGATGTATGTTTGCACTTTCCGAACCCCTATCCCAGGGAAAATCCGGGTGATCATCAGGATCATATCACCTTAGGTAAAATGATCAAAGAAATTTGCCGGCGAACTCATACAAAGGGCAAATTCTACAATGGTTATTCTGCCGGGAAAAATAATTTTGATGAGAACCAAAACCCGATATCGGCTGATCTATTCTGGAAGATAGGCATGTTTGCCGTTTATGAGCAAACTGTTTTTGATCTTGCCGGCTATAGCACCATGAAAGAAGACCCGAAACTCTACGTACACTGGTGCCTGCACTGAAAGGAATTATCTAACACGCTTTTATGATTTATTTCCCCAAAGAAATTCCCGATGCTGAATCAGATACTCAAAATGTGCGCAACTTCGGCAGCGGGCGGACGAACGCTGGTGTAGAATTTCATGGCACATAAATCGCAATTGTATCTAATAGCACTTCCGTTACTCATTCACAAAAAAGTTTGACCACATGGACACCCTATGTTTCAGTCACCTGAGATGGGACTTTGTTTACCAAAGGCCCCAGCATCTTCTCAAACGTTTTTCACAAACCGGTCGCGTGTTTTATATCGAAGAGGCGTTTGATACGCATGCCAGTTCCTACTACGAAATTCATCACGATAAGGAACATCCAAATTTATGGATCGTACACCTGTATGTTTCCCCCGGTGAAACAATGCAAAAAAATGCTCAATTGCAAACTCTTCTTTGTTTGTTACTCGAAGCGTTTCATGTGTCTGATTTTATCTCATGGTATTATACACCAATGGCTCTTGCTTACACTAAACGCCTCATTCCAAAGTTGATTGTTTATGATTGTATGGACGAATTGTCTGCTTTCAAATTTGCGCCTGCTGAGCTCAGAGAGCTTGAAAAGAAACTGTTTGAAAAAGCTGACATCGTCTTCGTTGGCGGCGCATCTCTCTACCAGGCAAAAAAGCGTTGTCATCCCAATGTGTATCTGTTTCCGAGCAGTATTGATAAAACGCACTTTGAAAAAGCCCGTATTCCACAGGATGAGCCCGCCGACCAGGCGCCCATTCCTCATCCAAGGTTCGGATTTTACGGAGTGCTCGATGAAAGGCTGCATATTTCCCTGATTGCCGAAGCAGCCGCATTGCGCCCGGACTGGCAATTTATCCTGATAGGACCGGTCGTAAAAATTGATCCGGGCCTATTGCCGGCAAAAGACAATATCCATTATCCAGGCAAAAAAAACTATGGAGATTTACCCGCCTATCTTGCCGGATGGGATGTAGCGATTCTTCCTTTTGCTCTCAACGAATCAACCAGATTTATCAGCCCGACAAAAACGCCGGAATATCTTGCCGGCGGAGTGCCGGTCATTTCAACATCCATTGCTGATGTGGTGGATCCTTATCAAAAAAATGGACTTGTAAAGATTGCTGATACCGCTGCACAGTTCGTTGCTGCCGGTGACGAATTGCTGAAGGGTTATGATAAATCCTCATGGCTGCAGCGTATAGATCGCTTTTTGAAAGACTATTCATGGGATCGCACTTATTTCCAAATGAAAAACCTGATTGATAATGCGCTGATGGATAAGCATTCAACCCGGTTAGAAAAAACAATCATTTATGTTTGATTATATTATTGCAGGCGCCGGATTTTCCGGATCGGTGCTTGCCGAGCGGCTTGCTAGCGTTTACGGCAAAAAGGTGTTATTGGTAGAAAAGAGAAATCATATCGGTGGCAACACCTTCGATTTCTATAATGAGGATGGAATCCTTATTCACAAATACGGCCCCCATATTTTTCATACCAATAGTGAAAAAGTTTTTAAATATTTATCGCTTTTCACCAAATGGCGGCCTTATGAACACAAGGTATTGGCGAGTGTTGACGGAATACTGGTGCCGATCCCCATTAATCAGAATACCATCAATCAGCTTTATAATCTTCATCTGAATTGCAAGGAAATAGATGCATTTTTTGAGGCGAGAGCAGAGAGCATCCCGTTTGTCCGAACCTCAGAAGATGTGGTGGTTAGCAAAATTGGAAGAGAGTTATATGAGAAATTCTTTAAAGGATATACACGAAAACAGTGGAACCTTGACCCATCCGAATTAGATGCTTCAGTGGCAGCGCGCATACCGGTGCGCAATAATCAGGATGACCGGTATTTTACAGACGTGTTCCAGGCCATGCCTTTGCATGGATATACCGCAATGTTCGAAAAGATGCTACACCATCCGAACATCAAAATAATGCTGAATACAGATTATCGCGAAATCAAGGATGTCATCCCACATAAAAGGCTCATCTTTACCGGGCCGATTGACGACTATTATGACTACTGCTTCGGCCGTCTGCCCTACCGGTCGCTCGATTTTAAATTCGTCACAAGGAACGAAGAATGTTATCAACCCACTGGGACAATTAACTACCCCAACGAACATGCATACACGAGGATAACTGAGTTTAAACATCTCACTGGCCAGGCACATTCCAAAACGACTATTGTTTATGAATTTCCAACAGATACCGGCGATCCTTACTACCCTGTGCCACGTCCGGAAAACGCGGCCTTATACCGGAAGTATCTGGAACTATCGTTGACGGAAAAAAATGTGTTTTTTTCAGGCCGGTTAGGCACTTATAAATACTATAATATGGACCAGGTGGTAGCTCAGGCTTTAACTCTTGTTCATAAATTAGAGCTGGAGCAAAAAGTAACCGATCAAGCAATTGTCGCTTAACATTATTGCGCCCGGGTAGCTAAGCGAACCATCTGCGTAGAATCTTTTGAAACACTGCCGGATATTTAAAAAACTTCCGGGCATTTTTCCAGATAAATTGAATTAATCTTTTAAGAGTTGGGTGAGGACACCTCCCAGGGGCAGATATTTTCTAAAAACAGTAAATCCATAAATCTCCCATTTTTTTATTTTACTAAAAGCCTATGGCGCCAGTGAAATCCTTACCTGCACGCCGGCCCTGGTATCTATCGTTGGAGCAGAGGACGAAACATAAGGATTTACCCTTCGCTGATCAAAATACAACTTTACATTAATGCGGTTGCTGATGTAATAATCCAGCGTAGGGCTTATGGTGATTTCTTTGCTGCCGTTGGTAGCAAAGGCGCTGTTTTGATCCAAAATACTGTTAGAACTTACGTTGTTCCTGATACCAATTGCAATATTGAAATTAATTTCGTTGTCCAGCGTTTTGGTATCTTTCTTTGAGAATGGCACTTTAAACGGCAATTTCAATCCCCGTTTGCGGAAACCGCCACCAAAGGTGATTTCTGACGTTCTCACTTCACTCAGTTGATAGTCGATAAGGCTCAGACTTAACTGGCGTTGCTTCATGTAATTAAATTTCAGATTCAGTTGGTTGGTAAAAGTCATATCTATCCCAAATAACGGAGCAAATTGTTCCTGGATGGTGATATTCGGAACCAGGAAAAAAGGAATGTAATTATTACTGCCGCCGGTGGTGTCAATAAACGACGGATAGCCGTAATGCGACACGTCCCTGTAATATAAGGCCGAAGTAAAATTATTCATTCCAACGTGTGCAGTATAGGCATGCGTTAATGAGAAATTTGAAAAAATCTTATCCAGCCCCGGCACCCTGCTCAGGCCATTGTAAGAAATGCTCCAATTGGGTTTTGGCAAAATACCACTGAACGGGTTTGACTTAATGTTCTTGTTTTGCTGTTTGATAAGCGCCACTTTGGTAGGGTCCTGGCCCGTATAGGCCGCAATGAAGGCAGGCACCAACACGTCCACAGAATATCTGCCATAGCCCAAAGCATATCCGTCAGCGCCAACGGGATTTCCCTGATTCTTATTGTAGGTATTGAGTTCTCCCAATCTTTTTGACAGAATTTGCCGGTAATCCTGGAATTTTAAGAAAGTTTCAGAAATGCGGTTTGGGTCATATTTTCCAAATAATGTATTCAATGCAATGTAGCTCACACTAAATCCGCCATTTACGTAAGGACTCAAATGGCTAAAATTGTTGCCTGTGCCGGCAGTGTCCTTAAAAGTTTCCGAGTAATTTTTGCTGAAAGTTTTATCGAGCCCAAGGTTAATTGAAAGGTCCTGGATAGGCTCAAGCTGTGCTGAAACAGTGATTTTCTGGTCAAAGCTCTGCACAAACAAATCATTAAAATTGGAATCGCGTGTTATCAAACCCCTGCGTGCCGCATCGTTCAGCCAGTTGCTGTCGGGTTGTTTGCCCAGGATAAAATCAAATCCGGGCGCCATGCTTTTAAAATTTTCTCCTAAGATTTTGGTACTGTCGGTATAGCCCGGCAATCTTGTATTACTGATTTGCGAAACTGAGGCATTCACTGATTTCACACTGGTAAGTAATTTTCCCAAAATCCTTAACGGGCCAGTGATTTGCGGAAGTTCCTGAGCGCCGGGTTTTGAAGGCGCCGCCTTTGGTTTGTTACCGGAGGTAGAATCTGCATCTTGTTTCTTTGGTTGCAACGGCTGGTCTAATGCGCGCAGCCATTTGGATTTGCTGTATAACCGTAAGAAATCCAACTGAACCGTGGCATTTTCCGTTTGGCCATTTTCAAGAAAATTCCCCAGGTTTACAGCTAGCCTTGAAGCGCCAATCCAGTTGTAATTAGCAGTATAATCCAAATGCATATTTATCCAATCGGTCAGCGGCAGCTTTGATAGCGGCACATTGTAGGATAAATTAATTACCTGGTTAAAGACGGTATTCCTTCCACCGGAAAAGAAGTTGTCTCTTACGGTGTCGCGTTTAGCGCGGGTATCAAGCCTGCCATCCGGTTCGTCTATCACTGCATTATTTAGCGCTGAATAGTCGAGCGTGAGTGAATGGGTAAGCTCCCAACGTAAAATATAATTACGGTTGAAGGTAAAATACTTATCAAAAGTTTCGGGTGTCACAAATTTATCATTGCCGCCGATGCTCCGGGGCTTCAGCACGGCAAACTGCCTGAACACATCGGCTTTAAAAGTAAGCTGCGAAGGTATCGGGTTGATATTAAAGTCTTTTACCAGGTCAAACCAATGCGTTTTTGATTTTCCAAACAGTTTCTTAAATGGAGAAAAAAACTTTGGCTGTGGCATAAAGTTATACCCCAGGCTACCTTGCTGTTTGGTAACATTATTATACTCAATCAGCGGATTGTGCGCTTCTGTTTTAGTATATGTGTAACTCACGTCAAGATTTTCAACGTCCCAAAGCTGAGGCTTTTTATCGTTGGTGCGGTTTTTATGAACATTGGTGAAGCTTATCGTTTTGATTGATGCAAAATCAATGGCATTGTTTCTTATTGAATCTCTGTCACTCTTTGAATTGGCATCTCTGATTTTTTGTTTCAGTGTAATGTCTTTGTCAAAAGGATCATATTGCGGCGCACTGGTAGCTGTGGTGATGCTGGCATACACGGGGATTGACATGGCAGCTTTTTTAGGCAACAGTTTCCCTAATTCAAGATTCGCTGCGGCGTCAAACTGCATAAAATTATCTTTAAATCGTTCACTCAGACCCTGGTCAAGCGTTCCAAAACCATTACTGTGCGAATTTGCCGACACAGAAATTGTTCCCAGGTCAGATAGATTGGCATCTACCCGGCCGAGCGAAGCCCACCCCCCCTTTTCATCAATAGAAGAAAGGCGTAATTCATTAAACCATAATTCGCCACATGCAGATACCGCATTCGTATTTTCAACGCCCATCAAAATACCGCCTACCTCGGCAAGATTAGGATTTCCCATGATGGAATAGGTTTGGCCGTTGGATTCCTGTTGAGAATACAAAACATTTATCGGCGAATTTGACAGGTTTCTTTGTGTTTTAAGAGATACCAACGACTGAAGATCCAAATCCAGGCTATTCGATTTCATCCAAAGGGTATCGTTATATTCCTTACTGTTGGGATTCAACGCCGAATTCAATGGTGTAAGCCGTAACGGGATGCGCACTTCGTAATAGTTGCTAATGAAATCGCTTCCGATGCGCACCACTGCTGTAAGATCACCATTGTTCAGCGTGGTAGCCGGATTTCTTTCCGCGTGGATAAACATCTGCAATTTTTTAAATTGCCTCAAATCTTTATTCACAAAAGTCTGGAACACTGCTTTTCCATCATTTTTGGCCAGGTCGCAAAATTGTAAAGTAAGGGATTGCTCATTCTGCAAAAGATTCACACCATTGTTACTTAAAGTTTGCACACGTTCAATTTCACTTGGCGTGCGGTAAGGAAGCGGGCTTCTTTTATCATTTTCCTCGATATTTACTGCGCCCACATTAAAATCATTATCAGAAGTAGGGGAATAGTTGCCTGATGAATCCAGTTTATACTCAAATTTCCTCCAGGTATTTCTGACCAGGCTTAACGTACCAAAACGAACGGTTACGCTGTCCTGGAAACCCGTAAGAAACATTCTCATAAAACGGATAGATTTAAAATCAGGAATGTTTCCCACTTTTTTATCATACCCGTCGATAGGAATTCTTAGCTGGTACCACGTTTCGTTGCGGGACGTACCATCTACCAGCTTAACGCCAACTACTTTCTTATCAATAATATAATTTTGTCCAACCGTCATTTCCGGATCGGTGGGCGGCTTCAGATCTACAATATATTGAAAGTATTCTTCCGTTTCATTGAGCGTATTGTCGCGGTTTAGATCTTCCTGGTCGGGATATAAAGTAGCTGCAGATGAATATTGCGACTTGTTATCTGCAATAGGCGAATTTCCCTGTGGATTATTAAAATATTTATATCGGGCCAAAATGTCGGCGCCTTCAGCATCCAACTGTGCTCCGCGATAGTACTGATAATTATCTGATGACGGATCGGCCAAAGCATCCTGATATACTTTTGAATTAGTGCCAAAATTTGCAGCAAGAATATCCAGGTAGTCGCTTCTCCGGTAAGATCTTTCGGAGCTGTCTGTCAAACCATCATAGCCCACATCCTGGAAAGGCCGGTCGGCCGGGTCGGTGCTGAAAGCATTGGTTACCTGTATCGGATTCCTGGGAACATTGCCCCAGACTGATTTGTCAACCTGCGCAGGTAAATTGGGCGTAGGCAATCCATTTTCGTAAAACCGCCTTGAATCTTTTAATACATCTTCGGAAACATTTCCGAGGTCGATATAAAACTGTCCCCCGGTGCTGGTGGGATTATTTATAAATGGATCCTGAACCCAACATTCAATATACTGGATATTGGCAGTTTCAAAGTCAGTCTGATCAAGGCTTCTCATCAATCCGCCCCATTTGGTTCTGGGGTTTAAGAATTTACCGTTAGCATTCAGATCCAGCCTTGAGGCATCAAAATTATAAGGGCCCCTGTCTGAAGGATAGTAAGAAAGGTCAAACGTAATTAATTGGTTTTGGCCAAAATCGGTGGTTCGTTGTGGAAATATTTCAGTCTGCGATACAGCACGGACACGCGGATCAGAGAGCAGTTTTTTATCTTTAATCGGGTTGTTCAGATTTTTCGGATCCTGCAACGTAGGTTCTATCTGGTACCAGGCAATGCGGGCCCTGTTTTTGCCATAAGCAAGACTGTTGCTGGAATCGGCTTCCGGAAAAAGGAGGTTACCGTCCTTATCGGTAGCACCATGAGGCGTGGAAGCGAGTGCCCAACTGATTGGTGGAAAACGAAGATCTATGTCACTTTTGCTGCCTTCAAAATCGTCGATATACACGACACCTTTACTGCCTTTTCCTATCTGTGGCGCATGCCCGGGCTTTAAAAATGCCGCTTCGCCGTATGCGTTGATGGATGAGGGCGCAGTGGAGCTATAAAAAGGAAGCTTATTCAAAATTTTTGTCAGGCGGGGCATATCGCGCCTGTAACTTCCGTCGAGGCCAAACATCGTGTTGCGGATTGGATCATCGCCATAATCTACTTTTGTAAAGAATGGCCTTTCGCTCAACCGCACCATTGTTCCGCCAAGGCTAATTTGCTCTTTCGCCGTATTTTTAAGCAGGTAATCCAGCCGAAGGCCCATATAGCTTTTCTGCTGAAGTCCAAAGGAGGCGTTGTTTTCATAATTCACCTGCACCGGAATGCCTGAGCTGATGATTGCCTGGTTGATTACTTTGATGGTTCCTAAATCATAATTTATTGTATAATCAATATTCTCTCTCAATTCGCGGCCCCCGGCGGTTACCGAAACCGATCCAGGTGGAATATTGTATCCGATACTAATATCGGATGAAGAAGTAGTTTTTGCCGTGCCTTCCAACACAAACCTGTCAAGATTGGGAAACTGTTCCTGAGCCACAGTTTTTATGGAATCATAAAGGGGATAATATAAACTATCTGCCCCTATTGCAGGATTGCTGAATATTTTCGGGGCCAATGCCCTGCCAAAAGGCTCGAGTACCGGAAAAATAATTCTGCTATACGGCGATAAAACGGTATATCCTTCGATATAATCAAATACCCCGTCTGGCTGCGGGTCATTTTGGCTGTTGAGCCTGTCAAGATTCACCAGCGTTAAGAGAGGGGTTCCCTGGTTTAAATCACCAAAAGGCAAATATCTTTTAGCGCCCAACCCTGGCTGCTGGTACAATACATTTAACTGGAAATCAGTTCTGTCTAATGAGCCATATCCTACTGAATACACATTCTTCATCATCAATTGCCAAATAGGAAGCTGCGGCCTTTGGGAGGTGGCCTTCAATAGCTTTAAAAATAATATTTTCTGATTGCTGGTAGTGGAATCCGGCGGCACATCCTGGGAAAATTCTCCTACCTGGTAGATTTTACCATTATAAGAATATTGGAAAGCCACTGCCAAAACCTCATCCGCCTGCAAAGGCTGGCTTAACGATATAAATCCAGCTCTTCTGTTAAAGATATACTGGCTTGAATCCAGTTTTCTTGCGAAAGTCTTTTCAAAATCCTGGACAGGACTCAGGCCCATCGCCAGTAGCTGGCTATTGATAAGCGTGGAATTGCGGCTGCCCGAATTCTTAATAATGGATGAATATTCACTGTTCGTATTATTATCGGGAAGTGTTCCGGTGACAGTGAAATTGTGAAAAGGTTCGGGCTCTCCAAGATCCATCAGTCCAACCACCTCGCGGGCATCGGTAGTAGAACCATTTTTATTGGTAACCCAAACTTCCAGCCGTAGAATTTGTACTGGCGTAATTACCGCCGGCGCATTGCTCATCACCTTGTCATAATTCTTCCTGAAATATTGCGCCAATAAAAAGTGGCGGTTTTCTTCATACTGGTCGGCCTTAATCTCAAATTTCGTAGCCGTATTGCCGCCTTCCAGATTCATGGATTGGCGCTGCGATTTTTGATTGGCCAGCACGCCTGTCACAAATAATTTTCCGAATTGCAATTGTGTTTTCACACCAAAAAGTGACTGGGCACCAGGAATGAGCGTGCTTCTTAGCGGAAAGCTTACATTGCCTGCTTCAAAGCGTTTCAAAATTTCATCATCATTGCCCGTATAGTCCAGCTTGAGTTGGTTGGTAAAGTCAAAATTTGCCAGCGTATTATAGCTAATAGGAAACCTCATTTTATCACCAATATTGGCAATCACATTCAATTGAGCGGCCATATTGAAATCAAAGCCTCCGTTTTTCCGGGCACGTTCAGGCAAAGTTGGATTTTTTACATTTTGGCCCTGGTAGCCTGCGGTGATATCCACATTTCCCTGCGGCTGGATATCTATTTTTCCGTTTCCAAAAAGCCTGTTAAACAAATTGTCATAAATGCTGAGTTTTGGTTTTATTTGCCCGCGGTTAAGGATGCTAAGCGTATTGGCCCGCTTTTGGAAATAATTTATCTCTGCTTTTTTGGCCTCCATGGCCCTGAATTCCTCAGCGGTATACGTTGTAGGCGTCCGGTAATAATGAGTTCCTATTTTTTCGTAAACGGTATACGTTTGAGTTGCCGGATCATAAGCAACAGAATCTTCGATATTAGGCGGATTTTGAAAATCATAAATATTGGGCCTGGCAGAAAGAAAATCGCCCCGGCGGTCGTGGATGGGAAAAGGAAGACTGTCGGCGCCCTGCACAGATGTGGTATCCCTTAATAGCAAAGCAGTGGAATCCTGGGCAAGCAGATGCACAGGAACTGCCATAGACAGTGCTAAGGATAAAATCCAGAAAAATACCAACCGCATATAATTTGGCGCTTCTCTCTGTATGACCATTAAGGCAAATTATTTTAGGTAGATTTCTATCAAATGGCTTTCAGGGCTTTTTTTATTAAATTTTCGAGAGAATTGATGGAGGGTTCAATCATGATTATTTTTTTGATAGCTTGTTCAGCCACCGGCCGCGAAATTCCCAAAGCTATTAACGCATTTAACGCATCCTGTTCGAAAGTATTGCCAATTTTAGTACTTCCCGTTAAAGAAGTTGACACTTTGGCTACTTTATCTTTCAATTCAAGCACCAGGCGCTCTGCTGTCTTTCGCCCAATGCCCTTAACCTTTTCTAACACAGCAGTTTGCTTCATCACAATTGCGTTGCTTATTTCTTCCGGCTTCATACCCGACAGCATCATGCGGGCTGTAGCTGCGCCTACGCCTGAAACACCTATCAGCAAAACGAACATTTCTTTTTCGGCGAGGTCAAAAAATCCGTAAAGTGTATGCGCATCTTCCTTTATTTGCAAATAGGTAAAAAGCTTGCCTTCTTCCAGATTTTGAATTTGCGCATACGTATTAAGACTGATATTCACTTCATAACCTACGCCGTGAACGTCTACATAAATTACCGTTGGGGTTTTGTACGTAAATTTTCCGGACAGGTATGCAATCATAGTTTTTCTTAGAGGCGTCAAAAATAAGGAATTCGGCTTAATGACCCAGATATTATTGGCAGAAATAATTACCTTCAGGTGTATCCTGCGCTGCTTCCACATTCCACTAACCCACAAATAATAGTACACTACTGCTTTGCCTTTTAGTGTTATTTAATAAAAAACGTATACCTAAGAAGTTTGGTATGAATTGAAAATCATCACGAAGCTGTGGATACACGGTAAATGAATAAATAACTATGATTTTATTTTTAGAATTTTCTCTGAAATATTTTGAATGGAAAATAAAACCGCAGAAACTACAATATTCCCTTTCATGAAAAACCACCATAAAATCATGGAAAACCCCAATGCCGCGGCGTTTAACTTTGATCCGGTTTACAATTTAAAACGCCATAACTTTCCGTAATGAAAAAAATTGTTGTTTGTAGCGATGGAACATGGAACAAACCCGGCATAAAAGACCGCGGGAAACCCGTAAAAACCAATGTGCAAAAAATATATGAAGCCATCAACACCGGAACGTCGCAGACGCCTCAGCTAAAGTACTATGGTCAGGGCGTAGGCACCGGTTTTACCTTGGGAGATATGATACTGGGTGGAAGCACCGGCCTTGGCATAGATGCCAACATTATGAATGCCTATAAATTCCTGATGTGGAACTACGAACCCGGCGATGAG
>Ga0207652_10004347_pt1 | contig 11548 bp, 9 predicted proteins | sample KBSC63BmetaG_FD_184334 | JGI IMG/M metagenome (GOLD analysis project Ga0207652, IMG submission 184334) | Corn rhizosphere microbial communities from Kellogg Biological Station, Michigan, USA - KBS C6-3B metaG (SPAdes) (version 2) | ecosystem: Host-associated > Plants > Roots > Rhizosphere ... | reverse complement strand
ACTAACCCCGCTAGCCCACACGGGGTGCAGAGCGTACGCTATGGCCTCCTGCCATGGTTGCCTCGCTCTGCACCCTTCGGGGTTGCTACTCGCGATTCGGCATGTCATTTACCAGGAATTCAAAAAAGGTGCCTAATGAGCAGCTTTCTTTATGCATAAAAAAAGCGAGATCCGTGAAGTGAAGGAGAATCTCGCTCGGTAAGAAGGAGGGACTAATACTAATGGGCCAAATGGCTATGGTGGCGGATGTCTTGACCCAGGGCAGAGAACATAAGGACAATGAGCGCAATGCCTATAAGCAGCTCATTCCAGTACGTACCAGCTCTGTGGTAACCGAATATAAAAGGTGAAAGCACAATCCAAAGCCCAGTACCGGCTAGCGCCCAGCTTGCCCAAGTATCTGTAAATGAACGGAGCCGCACAAAACTAAAACCAGCAATGATCAAACCAATAACTATGCTGTTAGCAGTGGCTGCGGCATGACTGTAGTGCAAAATAAAAGGTGCAATAACCAGCCATACGCCCAGGGCGAAGGAAACAACATGGAACTTCCGCACGTCTTTTGTGCGGCTGCTATCTGTGGCCAATCTTAAACACCTCGTTAACCAAACCAGTATGACCCTAGTTACTCCCACTTGCAGTGAATTATTTCATAACGTCTTTACCATTAGCGCTAATTGACAATTACTGCTGTTTCTAGTAAAATAACAGCAATTTCGGAGATATAGCGCTTGAGCTAAAAAGCCCGTGCTACCGGAGTTGTTCATTGACATGTCAGATTGCAATTATGTTGGGACGCGACTAGTTCATTTGGGTAGTCAAATGGCTATTCACATGCATGGAACGGATTAATCGCGTTCCAACAATGGGACAACCCAGGAGCCCCTGGTAACTTTCGAAGTAGAAAGGATGGTGGTTGTCATGTACACATGGCGACACCCGAACCGGCCCTCTGTGGTCGGCCGCCCTTTTGTAGGGCTCGCTTCACTCCTCACCGTCGGCGCCATCGTCGCGGTTGCACCTGCAACTAGCGCGTACGCCAGCGGTAACCCGCCTGTCGGTAACAACGACAGTGCTTCCACGGTTAGTACAACACCTGTTCAGGTGAATGTGCTGGCCAACGACACGGATGCGGAGAGCGATGCGCTCACGGTTACTAACCTGAGCACTACCTGCACCAACGGTGGCACAGCTGTACTCAACGGGGACAACACGGTGACCTACACGGCACCGAGCGCGTTTACCGGTACAGACACCTGCACCTACACACCGAACGACGGGACGGCAGACGGCAACGTCACAACCGTGACTATCACGGTCAACGCCAACAGCCCGCCTGTCGGTAACAACGATAGTGCGACGACAACCAGTGCGCAGCCTGTTGTAGTGAACGTGCTGGCGAACGACACGGACGTCGACGGTAACATGTTGACAGTCACGAACCTATCCCAGTCACAAAACGGTTTCGTCACTTTAAACGGTGACCAGACCGTGACCTATCAGTCTGGGAATGGATATGTGGGCTCGGACAGCTTCACCTACACACCCAACGACGGGACGGCAGACGGCAACGTCACGACCGTGACCATCACGGTCAACGTTCAGCCAGTCCTGACGGCGCCCAACTACACAGTGGTCGTCACCCGCAACCGAACGGCTGTGCTTGATGTTGCAAGCAGTGCAACCAACCCTTGTGGTGGTCAGCTGACTGCGACTATCGACAAAGCACCGTCCCTCGGTACAGCAACGGTGAGTGGAAGCACGATTACATACAAGGCCCCCAGCGATGTGGGCTATGAACACCTCACCTACACGCTCCATGACGCTTGTGGCGCGACATCACACCAAGCAACCGTGTTGTACAAGGTGCGCTACGGGCCGAACGCCACAACAACGGTCATCAACGCATCTCCACACCAAGCGAACGGCGGTCTCTCCTTCACAATCATCAACCTCATGGAGGGCAAAACTGCGAGTACGAGCGCAGGACCAGATGACTACCGGGTGTGCATCGTGTCGCCCTTGCCCCAAGTCTGCAAGGTGCGCAATGATGTTCCAGATGGCCAGCTCACAACCGTGAGCTTCACCGGATACAAGGAAAACCAAACGCTGCACTTCACGGTCGCGCTTGTTGGCGATCCAGCCAGTAGCGGTAGCGATGTCATCGGTGTTAGGCCGGTAGTGAAGTTCACAGCCTCGATAGCCAAGTACGCCGTTAAGACTGGTGTCCACAAGGGACGGGCCAAGGTCAGCTTGCTGAACTACTGGTCCGGCAGGTCCGTGCTCATCTACGTCCGCGACGGCTTCGGCACGTTGCACAAGTACTCCGTTGCCAAGGAAAGAAACGTGACGGTGTATGTCCCGACGCCGCGTGGCCACCACAAGGTGACTGTGTATCGCTACTACAGCGGAACCAGGCACCGGGTTACGTACCGCTACGTCATCCGATAGCGTTCGAGTGAAGTAGCAGCCAGAGGGGTGCGAGGAGTAGGGAAGCCTACTGCAAGCCTCGCACCCCTCGGTGCCGAAGAGTAAAGACAATCGTTGGTTTCTACCAACAAGCAATCTGACATGTCATACCTCCTATTTTGACGCAAAGGCCAGCGGGCCTTTTTTATTTGCAAAAAATTGTACAAGCGTAAGCACTCTGCTATTATCAAGCTAACGCTTAACAGGTGTGCAAATGAGCAAAAAAGTGGAAATAAAGGTCCCGTCCGAACCGGCCGCAGATTCAGCTGTGGCAGGTGAAGTTTCTGCGCACTCACGCCTGCATATTCCTCGCAAACAAGCTGTAATCTTGCTATTCGCCCTTTGCTTACTTGTAGCTGGTATCGTGTCTTATGTACTTTCTAGCTCTTCGAGTAAAAAGAACCAGAATGGTACCGCGGGCTTTAAACAAGTTTGTAGCGACAGTCTTTTGGCAAAGGCATCAACTGCGATAAGCAAAGGCGACCTTGCCACACTTCACAGCCTGCAACCCCAAATTGTATCGACGAAAGGGTATGACCACGACATTAACTGCTTGTACGTGCTGGAGTGGACTTCGCTTCATAGTGGCAAACTAGACGATGCAAAGAAATACTTACCAGCGATGAAAGCCGTATATAACAAACAGGCATATAGCAATGCGCTAGCTGTCGACAAAATCACGCCAACGCAGATAGAATCCGACATAACTGATTTGGCACAAGAAAGACAAAGCGAAGCAGCGGATGAAGCAGCCTTTAGTGCGGACCAGCACCAATTGGATGTGGCTGGAGATAAAGCGATAAGTGAGCAGCGTCATGGCCAATAGGGGATTAAAGAAACTAATAATATCAATTTCCTTTGCGAGCGTCGCATTATTGCACCCAGGCATAGCGCATGCATTATATAGCCAGACATTCGTAGAAAATAACCTTCCTGATGGCGTGGACAGTGCAATACTTTGGGACCAGAAGTGTTACGACTACATGAAGCACTATTCGGGTTCATCATATTCGCTCCGTACGCTTATCAACGGTCAAGCTCCAGTTTGGACCGATAATACTGGTACCGTAGCTGACGGCTATACTATCGATGGAGCAAGTTATGTCGACACCACTTGGCTATCCAAGCAGGGCAGCCCTAATATAAAGTCACCTATAGATGTGCCGTATAGTGCGACCAGTACGCCCATAAACTTACAAATTAACTCGGTAACGTTCCTTTGCGGCACCCTTGTAAATGCACCAGGTACCGGCGATCATGGCTGGGCGGATAATAACCCTCAGGACTCATCAGTCATACCAAACTTACTTAATGACTCTGACAGATGGGCAAACAAATATACCGATGGTAAAGATGAACCGCCGAATGCAATTGGTTCCAATAACCTACACCCTGCGCGTACCGGTTCGCACGATAAGATAGTATCGCTTGCTGTTGATGCCTCCCCTACGGGAACTAGTGTACCTCCCTGTACCGGTACGATAGGCCAGGGCCCAGTCAATAAAACTCAGGATATAGTGCGCAACAATAACCACCGGTATTGGTTTGATCCTACTCCCAAAAATACTACATTCACTGCAGATAGCATAACTACCGACTGTCGGCTGACAATTACCATGGATTATCAACACATAGCCGACTACAACGGTGTTCTGATTTGCCAGCACGTAGATAAAAATGGCAATACCGTGGACCAGTATCCTAGCAATACCAGCGACTATGCCGGGTGTAAAAAGTATACGAGGACACTTAGGATAAAGTTCAATGTGACCAATATGCCGTCCTTTGCCATGGATGGCGTCAAGATAGATAATTCAGGAACCGGAGGTTACAGTGGTAATTGTTGGAGTGCCACCTATACAGCTTCAACTCAATGTCCTGGTTCGCTCTCAAGCTATCCATTTAGTGACAACACTGTAACTATTAGTGGGGGGCCATCAGGCACCGATACCGATACCGCCGACCCATTCTTTTACAATGGTTCCTCCAGGACGTATTTATCCGGAAACTATACGCTAAGTGTGGCTAACGAATCCGGATACGACACTTCCTATGCTATATGCAATAGTGATACGACAACCTGTGACCAGGCCTATTATGCTAATAATGCCAACTATACAGCTGGGAATAGTGTCACGCGTGGTTTTGGCAATACTTCACTTGGCGGCGTGCACGGGCACTACCATGTAAGGTTCAAGTTTACTAAAGCAAACCAACCCCCAGTGTTTAATTCTATAGCTGCTACTTGCACAGCAATAACAGGCTCTGTTAGTGATCCGGATAGCCCTGGAACTGCTTTGAGCATCAATGCCACATATACTTATGGTGGCACGCCTTATAGCACTCCCGGCACCGCAAATCCTAATTTCTCTATACCCACAAGTGCTGCGGTGCAAAATGGATTAGACAACGCTACAATTACCGTCACGGTAACAGCTAATGATGCAAATAAAGCTGGAGTAACTTCAGCAGCTACTACGACCATCCAGGAGCCGTGTGGGCATGTAAGTTGTAATTCTTCAACAACGCCAACATTTGTAGAACCAGGTGGCACATTTGCGACGCTTACAGTAACCATATTTTCTTCTGGCGCGCCTCTTCCACCCAACCAAACCTTTACTTTGAACTACGGCGGAGCTCTCGGCTCGTTTTCGGGTGCCACATCCGCTTCACCAGGTTCATCATATAGTCAAACCTGGAATAATGTGCCGGCGGGCGGGGTAGCGCAGGACTATTCGGGCACCCTAAATTCATCCAGCGCCGCATTGAATAACCAGCCTTGCGGGACTGTGAGGGTCGTAGACCTGCCTTACTTTAATGTGTTTGGTAGTGATATAAGTGCGGGCGGTAGTTTCGGGTGTAGCACTAGCGGCGGTATATTAGGTGGCTGGTATAACAACGGTAATGCACTAGCCGGTGGCGCAAGCACGCAGTTCGGTGCTACGGCCTTAGGCAAAATTTTGGGTGTAGCGAGCGCCCGCACAAGTGGTGCCGGCCCGCCAACAGGGCTGACGTTCGCGAATACTGACCTTACGGCCATATCAACGAACGCCAATAGTCCAAATCTTGGTGGTAACTTCAGTACAACTACCCAGCACTGCTTGTACCTGCCAAAAATAACGGCTGGTGCGGCTGAAGCAGCTCCAGCTACGGTGAATACATTGCCTAACGGCGTACATCCTATAACCGGAAATATAAATGGGCTGAGCGGCGGCTCGGCGCTTACCAATAGTCAGAATATTGTTGTAACGGCCACTGGTGATGTGTACATTAACGGCAATATTACATACGGAAGCGGTTGGGACAAAGACCACGTGCCGTCATTCATGCTCAAGGCAAATAATATTTGGATTAGCAAGGACGTCACGCAACTCGACGGCATTTATGTAGCAAGCGGTAACATATACACCTGTGCAACTGGTATAGGTGCTAAAGTATCGGCGACAAATCTGTTTGGTCTTTGCAGTAAGCAATTAATTGTGCGCGGCTCGTTCATTGCTAACCAAGTACGGCTTATGCGTACCCTAGGCAGCCTAAAGGATGCTAATAGCACAGAGAGTTCAGCAACGCGCGCAGGTTGTTCTAATGTGGGCGGAGGCAGCAGTACTGACAGTTGCGCTGCAGAAGTCTTTGAGTTCAGCCCTGAAATGTACCTGGGTGGATGGAACCTGCAACAATCAGGCCTAGGAGCGGTGCAATACGATGCTATAAGCGCCTTGCCGCCGGTGTTGTAATGCTCGTGCTTAACGTATATAGTAGTGCCTAGAAACAAGCAAAATAGGGTGGAAATGACAAACACTAAACAATTCCAATTAACTGAGAGGAGCCGACAATGGCCCTCCTAAGTAGTGGTATTTCTGACTTTTTTGGCCTGGACATTGGTACGACCGCGATTCGTCTGGTGCAATTAGCCGGTCGAGACCGCGTAAAAGCCTTGCAGCGTTATGCTTATGTACCAGTGGATTCGAAGATATCGATGAGCGATTCTAAAGCAGACCAGCAAGCACTTGCTCAAACTATAAAAAGCTTGGTAGAAAAGTCTGGGGTAAGCACCAGAAACGTTGCCGTAGGCATTCCAAGCCAGCGTGTGTTCACTACAGTCTTTGACATAGAACGTTTAAGTACTGAAGAGCTTGGTAAAAGCATTCAGTACCAAGCTGATTCACTCATACCAACCCCATTAGCCGAATCTAAGGTAGATTGGCAAGAACTTGGTGATTCACCTATAGATAAGACCAAAGTCGAAGTACTTTTAAGTAGTGTGCCAAACAGTTATGTTGAAGAGCGACTGGACATGCTTGAAGCTATAGGTCTTAACGTTATTGCATTCGAACCAGACAGCATGGCGCTAACCAGAGCAGTCGTTGCAGCGGATGCCACTACTCCCCAGCTTGTTATAGATGTAGGCCACACCGCAACTGACCTGGTTGTAGTGATGAACGGCGCACCGCGCTTAACTCGCGCTATTCCCACGGGCTATGAAGCAATCGTACGAGCAGCTATCCAAAACCTAAACATTGATGAAGCGCAAGCCAAACAGTTTATAAACAAGTTCGGGCTTAACCAACAGAAACTGGAAGGGCAGGTATACCACGCTATTAGTGGTACTGTTGACTTACTGATGGGAGAGATAGAAAAGTCTATAAAGTTCTTTGCGACCAGGTATGCAAACCAAAAGTTAGAACGCATTATAATCACTGGCGCTGCTGCAGCTATACCTGAATTTCCGATCTATGTGGCTAACCGCTTTGGTGTGAACGTGGAAATAGGTAACGCTTGGCGTAACATATCATTCCCGGCAAACAAGCAAAATGAACTTTTGGCTATTTCCAGCCAGTTTAATATAGCTGCAGGGCTCGCGGAGAGGCAAGAGTAATGGTTCAGTTTAACCTCTTACCGGATGTAAAGCTACAGTATTTAAAGGCCGAACGTACACGCCGTCTGGTTATTTCAGTTAGCCTTGTTGCTTCCGTGGCATCACTAGCTTTGCTCTTACTGTTAGTGAGCGTAACGCAGCTACAAAAGAAGCACCTGAGCGACCTTAGTAAAAATATTAAAGCTGATAGCGCCAAGCTAGAAAATCAACCAGACATAAGCAAAATCCTTACCGTTCAGAACCAACTAAATAGTCTAACTAATTTGCATAATTCTAAGCCTGCCGTTTCTAGACTATTTCCATATCTCGCACAGCTCGTACCCACGCAGGCAGATATAGGCGACTTAAGCATTGATATGGGTCTACATACGGTTACCCTAACGGGTGGAGCAGATTCATTAAGTACTGTGAACAAGTTTGTGGACACCCTTAAATTTACTGACTACTCGGTTCAGGGTGATAGTTCTACAAAGAAAGCATTTAGCAACGTTGTCCTTAGTAATTTCGGTCTTAGCGACAATAAAGCTTCCTACACAATTATATTTGCCTATGACCCAACCATATTTGACATAACGCAGACTGTTAGCTTAAGTGTGCCAAACCAGATTACGACACGGTCCGAGATGGACAAGCCAAATGACCTGTTTGTTGCGCCAACTACTAGTCAGAATAAGGGTCAATAACTATGAAGAACATGCCAAATTTTTCAACTAAACGCGTGGCAATCGATAAAGCTAGTGCCCAGATGGTTACCGTAACCGCAGTAGCCTCCTTTGTAATAGTCTTTTCACTGGTTGCAGCACATGCAGTCTGGGGACAGCATGGTTACCTTAGCCGCGTTACGAAACAGAAGGAAGCCGCCTATAAGACCTTGCACGCCAATGTTAAAGCGGTCAGTGACCTAACAAGCTCCTACAAAGCATTTGTTACTACTCCGACGAATGTTATAGGAGGCAATTCAAATGGCACGGGTGACAATGATGGTGACAATGCAAAAATCGTGCTTGATGCGTTGCCTCCGCAGTATGACTTCCCGGCACTTACATCAAGCTTGGAAAAGATACTAAAAGACCATAATTATACTGGTTCAATTAGCGGAACCGACGATGAAATAGCTCAGCAGGCCAATCAAGCAAGTACGAATCCTACGCCAGTGCCGATACCTTTTACGCTAACTGTGGACAATGCAACCTACAGCTCCATGCAAGACCTTATAAGCCTTTTGCAGCGTTCTATCCGCCCAGTACAAATCGACACTCTGACGCTTACTGGGGGTGCAAATTCGATGAGGGGGAGTATTGTGGCGCATACGTACTACCAGCCAGGTAAGGACTTGAAGATAACGACTAAGGTGGTGAAATGAAACAAAAAGATATAGCCTTAATAATGGTTGTTGTTTTTATAAGTGTTATTGTTTCGATTTTTGTTAGTAAAGCACTCTTTGCATCGCCCAAGAATAGGCAACAGGCAGTTGAGGTAGTAGACCCGATTTCTTCCTCGTTCCAAGTACCGGATAGTCATTACTTCAATAGCCAGTCAATCGATCCGACTAAACTTATTAAAATTGGCGACAGCTCTAACCAAAATCCATTTAATTCGAAGCAGTAGGTAGTAGTATGGGAGTACTTTCTGCCTCTACCGAGCAACAGATTGAAGATGCCTTAGTAAAATCAGGTGTATTAAAAGCCAGCGATCTCCCCGACCTTAAGAAAAAGGCAGAGGCAAAGAAGACCCCACTTTTCGCTTTTCTTGTAAGTGAAGGCCGCATAACAGACGAAGACCTTACCAAAGCGACCGCACAGGCAACCAAAGTACCGTACGTAAACCTTACGAGTGCTAAAGTTAATAACGACATCCTAAAGTTGTTACCACAAGAAGTTGCCGAGCGTTACATGGCAGTACCCCTAGGCGAGATGCAGCACAGACTGGTAGTGGCGATGCTGGATGCCAGCAATGTGCAGGCTGTTGACTTTTTGAGTAACAAAGTGGGACGCCCCCTTAAAGTGTATGCCGCTAGTGAAGCCGGTATACGTAATGTACTAAAGCAATACGCTGCTCGCCTGGATACACAAATGAACGCTGTATTTAAGGCCACAAACGATGCTAAAAGAGTTGAAGAACAGGCTAACGCTGAAAAACCACAAGATTCTAAAAATATTAAGACGATTGTTCAAGATTCTCCAGTTTCTAAAGCCCTGTCTGCGATACTTGAGTTTGCGGCCCGTAACAGAGCTAGTGACGTGCATATAGAACCGCTCGAAAAGGAACTAAAAATACGTTGCCGTATCGACGGTGTGCTTAGAGAAATTATGAAGCTACCTAAGGACACCGAACCGGCTTTGGTTTCGCGCATAAAAATCCTAAGTAATCTAAAAATAGATGAACACCGGACACCGCAAGACGGCCAGTTTACTGTAAAAGTTGACGACAAAGAGATTGACCTTCGTATAGCTATAGCACCGATTGTATGGGGCGAGCAGGTGGTTATACGTCTACTCGATAAAACTGGTACAAGCCTGAAGCTCGAAGATATGGGTTATGCCGGACGGGCACTGCGGACTATTCGAAAAGGCCTCGAGCGGCCAAATGGCATGATTCTTACCTCTGGACCCACTGGTTCTGGTAAGTCGACATCGTTATATGCCCTTATACAAGAAATCAAGAATGACACCATTAATATAGTTACTCTTGAAGACCCTGTTGAATACAAGATGGAAGGCATAAACCAGATTCAGGTGAACCCAGAGGTCGGTCTGACATTTGCATCTGGTTTGCGTAGTATTCTGCGCCAAGACCCGGACGTGGTGATGGTTGGAGAGATTCGTGATAAAGAAACGGCTCAGCTGGCAGTGCAGGCGGCACTGACTGGGCACTTAGTCTTCTCGACCTTGCACACGAATTCCGCAGCCGGAATATTGCCGCGCTTACTAGATATGGAAGTTGAGCCGTTCCTGATAGCTAGTACAGTGCATACGGTGATTGGCCAGCGCCTGGTGCGCAAAATACCGGAGACTTCGAGGGAAAGCTATGAATCAAGTGAGCCGGAAACAGCAGCTATCCAGGCCACATTAGGAAGCTTGCTCCCTGCCGATAAAGAAAAGATGGCAGCCGCCGCCGAAGACCTTGGTTACAAAAGCTTGCCCTTGGCTAAGCAAAACGCTTATACTTTGTACAAGGGCAAAGATAGCTCGGAAGCACCCGGTGGATACAAGGGGCGAATGGGCCTATACGAAGTCTTTGAAGTATCAGAAAGTATACAGAAACTAATCATGCAAAGAAGCACTAGCGCGCAGATACAAAACCAGGCTATTGCCGAAGGCATGGTTACTATGCGCCAAGACGGTTACCTTAAAGCATTGGACGGGCGTACTTCGCTAGCCGAGGTTAACCGTGTCGCTGCCGAGGATAACGCGTAAAAAGGGAAGGGTGGGATATATGCAAGGTCAGCCACGAATAGAAGTATTACTGGAAGAAGTTATTAAAAAGAAAGCTTCTGACCTTCATATACAAGTTGGTTTACCGCCAATGCTGCGTGTAGATGGCGTGCTTGTACCCGTAAATGGTGCAGACCCTTTAAATGAAGAAGCTGTAGAAGCTCTAGTGTTTGCTGTGCTCGATGAAGACCAAAAGCAGATACTACTGAAAGACAAAGAATTCGACTTCAGTTTTGCTTTTGGTGATCTTGGCCGCTTCCGTGTGAATGCCTTCCACGAACGTGGTAACCTGGCAGCTGCATTACGTCTTATACCAAACGAAATCTTAACTATTGAACAGCTTGGTTTGCCACAAATCGTCAATAAATTTGCCGACTATCCTCGTGGTCTTGTGTTAGTCACGGGTCCTACAGGTTCTGGTAAGTCAACTACTTTAGCCGCGCTAGTGCATAAAATAAACCAAGAAAAACCCGTGCACATTGTGACCATTGAAGACCCAATAGAGTTCACACACAAAAGCCAAAAGTCGGTGATTGTACAGCGTGAAGTCCACTACGATACCTACTCGTTTAGTGCAGCACTCCGCAGCGCTTTGCGTGAAGACCCAGACGTCGTACTGATTGGAGAAATGCGTGACCTGGAAACCATCGCCAGCGCTATTACCATAGCCGAAACCGGCCACTTGGTATTTGCAACCTTGCACACTAACAGTGCCGCCCAAAGTATTGACCGTATGATTGACGTCTTCCCGCCGCACCAGCAGCCGCAG
>Ga0207652_10004346_pt1 | contig 11550 bp, 6 predicted proteins | sample KBSC63BmetaG_FD_184334 | JGI IMG/M metagenome (GOLD analysis project Ga0207652, IMG submission 184334) | Corn rhizosphere microbial communities from Kellogg Biological Station, Michigan, USA - KBS C6-3B metaG (SPAdes) (version 2) | ecosystem: Host-associated > Plants > Roots > Rhizosphere ... | reverse complement strand
TCGCCATGCGCGCGCGCATCAGAACCTCCCCCAGGCGGCCACGCCGGCCCCGTCGCTGGATAACCCTGGGCCGAAGCCGATCGTCCGCTGGTCCACGGCGGCGACGCTGTCGGGGCCGTGCGAGAAAAACGACACCGTGGCCGAGACGGCCAGCAACGCCGCCACGCCGAAGGCGATGTCGGCGCTGACGGCCTCCCACTTGCCCCGTGAGAACCGGGGATCGTTCGAGTCGACCATCGTGCCGGGCCCGGACGGGCGGGCGTTGATGTCGCTCTGCGCGTCGTCGTGGTTCTTGTTCGACAGGTAGCCGAGATAAAGGCCGCCCGCCAGGAACGCGGCCGCGACGCCGGCGGTGGCGTAGGCGGTCCGCTTCGACGGGCGCGCGGACCACTGCACCTCGACCGTGGTCTCGGCGCCGCGATCGACGCGCAGCTCGGCCTGGTAGTCCTCGAAGCCGCCCTTCTGCACGATGACCCGGTGCACGCCCGGCGACACCTCGCTGCGGCAGGGGGCCGTGCACGAGGACTTGCCGTCGATCGAGACGCTGGCCCCATACGCGCCACGGCCCGCGACGTTGATCCAGCCGTCGTCGGTCTTGTCGAGCTTGATCATGTGCTGGGTGGCGGTGCCGGGCAGGATGTCGATCTCCTGCTGGACCGGCTTGAAGCCGATCCGCTCCAGGAAGACCGTGTGTTTCCCTGGCTTCAGGTGTCCCGTGAACGGCGTCTTCCCGATGGCGCCGATGTCCTTGCGATCGATGAACACGTCGGCGCCGGGCACGTTCGAGACGATCTCGACCCAGCCCAGGAAGTGCTCCTCGGACAGCGCGATGTAGACGTCGACCAGCTTGTCCGAGCGGGGGCTGATGCTGCGCTCCTCGGGCTTGAAGCCCTGCGCCTCCAGGATCAGCTTGACCGGCTTGGATTCCAGCGAGCCCTGCCAGGGTGTCTTCGCGAACACCCCGTTGGTCTTGTTGTCCAGGTAGATGGTCGCCCCCGGCGGCTTCGAGTCGATCACCACCAGCCCCTTCGTCTCGATCGCGGGAAGCGCCGCGGGGGTGACCGGCGCGGGCGTCGTGGCGGAGATCCCGGGCATCGCCGGCGGCGTGAGGATGGTCCGCAACGCCGCGATGCGCGTCCTCACCGACGCGGCGTCGGGCGCGGCCGGCTCGTGGTCCAGGTACTTCTGAAAGAACTCGGCTGCCTTGTCCAGCTTCTGCGCCTTCTCGTACGACACGGCGGCGTTGAACAGAAAGGCGGAGAACGGCTTGCGCGCGAACGCGTCCAGGAAGTGGGCGGCCGCCTGATCGTACTGATCCCGGATGAACAGCGACTGCGCCGTCTCGAACTCGGCCTTCGCCGCCTGCAGGTCGGCGTCGGGGACGGCTTCCGCGCCGGCCACCGGCGCCCGCACCGGCGCCATCTGGGCCGACGCATTCGCGGCCACGGCCCCCAGCACGCCCACCGCCACACCGACCGCGATCGTCCGGCGGAAGCGGCCCTGCCTTCGCCCCGCCTGCCCCGCCGCCGGCCCCAACTCCCTGGGAAGCATCAAGTTAATCCTCATTCGAGGATTCGAAGAGTAACGAGAGTCGGCGGGCCGGATCAAGCGCCGCGGCCACGGCGCGACGCCGCGATCACCCTGGGGGCCAGCCGATCAGAACGTCAAGCCCATCAAGTCGACGCCGGCGTCGCAGCCGGCGGGCGCCTGCCCATTCGTGAGCTGGTAGGTGACGCCGCCTCCTGGCATCGTCACGCCGTAGGTGCGCATCTGTGTCTGCGACGTGCCGCCGCGCATGCTGGTCACGCGCGCCGCGACGCTGGCGGGGGGCATGCCGCCTTCGCCGCAACCAGCGAAGTTGAACGTGATTTGACTGGCCTGACCATCGACGCTCAAGGCAACGGAGCCGACGATCGCGGTCGAGACACCGCCGCTGGTTCCGGTGCCGAACAGCCCGTCCCCGCTGTTGAAGCGGTAGCTGTGTCCCCCAGCGGTCACCGCGGTCCCGCTGTTCAACGTCAGGCGAAATCCGCCGCCCGCCGCCGTCGCGTCCGCGATCCACAGGTCGACCGACGTCGGCGACGCCACCACCGACGAAAACTGCGACGGACAGCTATTGCCGCCCGCGATCTCCATCAGCGTGGGCGAGGCAGGGCAGCTCATGCCGCCGCCGCTCCCCCCTCGTCCACCGCCGCCGCCCGCTCCCCCGCTGGCCACGCCGCCACTTCCCCCCTGACCACCACCGCCAGGCGAACCACCCATGTGCCCGCCCCCACCGCTGCCGCCCTTACCGGCCGCGCCCGCGCCGCCGCTACCGGCGTGCCCCCCGGCGGCGCCACCGGTCGCTCGACCGCCGGCGCCCCCTGAGCCTGCGCTACCCTCGCGCCCGGCGGCGCCGCCGGAGCCTCCGCTGCCGGCGACGCCTCCCGAGCCGCCGGTGCCGCCGGAGCCGGCGGTGCCACCGGCACCGCCGGCCGCTCGACCGCCGGCGCCCCCCGAACCTCCGCTCGCGCTTCCCCCTCCCCCTCCCGAGCCGCCGTGGCCCCCACCCGTCCCGGTGACACCGCCGCGGCCGCCGCTACCGCTGCCACCACCACCGCTGTCGCAGCCGGTGGCCAGTACGGACGCCGCCAGCAAGGACAGACACAACCCTGAACGGAATGGGCGACGATTCGTCATTAGGCAATTCTCGGCTGAATTCGATCCAATGTCACCAAGTTCCGACCAAGCGGATGGTCGGACCAAACGCCAGCGTTCCGATGCCGGGGTCACACATGGGAAGGAACGTACACGGGTCGTGGTGATCGACGTGCGATAGGTACCAGAAGGCGAGATCGGTGGCGCCGGAAGAGACGCCCTCTGGCAGATGGTCATTGCAATTGTTCGCAACGAACGTCTCCGTCGGTTCGGCCGCCTTCAGCGCGCAATAGTCACGCGTGTTGACGCAGTTGCCGGCGCCACACTCAGAGGTCGTCCCTTCGCAGAAGGTCGAAGGATTTCCCTCGTGAGCCCCTGTTTGCAGAATGACCGCCCGGCCGGAGACCGACGTATCGGACATGCGCCACCAGGTATTGGCGCTGGGACGGTTTCCGCAGCTCGAACCGGGGGTCGACCATCCGGTCGGGCCAATGTCGGCGCAGCCGCCCGCCCCGCACTGCTCGAGCACCTCGTGAACGGGCCCGGACGCGCCCAGCTCGACGTTGAACCGGAAATAGATTTGATGACTATGAAGCTGGCATTCGTGGATACCGCCCAGCCGCATGGTGGGGATGATCGTGCCGTTGTCCTGGAACCGCCAGCGTTGCACGAAGACGTAGCCGCCCAACCTGAACTGGGCTGTCAGAACGACGTCGGCGTCCGAGGCGCCGCTGACGACTTCGCCCACGCCGTCCTCGACGGGCGCCGCCGTGTCTACCTGGGTGCCCGTGCACACTCCATTGCAGGAGACGGTGCCGCCAGCACAGCTCGAGACCTCCTCGGTCAGCGGCGAGCACATCATTGGTCGGTCGGGCACGTAGCACAGCGTCGTGGGCACGTGGGCGCAGCAGAAGGGCGTCGAGTCCAGGGTCCCGGCGCTGAGCTTGTCATTGAACCCGTGCGGGCCGTCGGAGCCGGCGCAGGTCAAGGGATTTTCCGGATAGTGCACCGGAAGGAACGGGACGCTGCCCCGCTTCATCACCATCTTCTTCGGCTGGGTCAGATCCGAGGTGTACTTCACGTTGTCGACCTCGAGGCCGTCGTTGCCGACCTGCCAGTCGAACTCCCATTTCTGCGTACCGAACTGCGCCGTGTTCGCGGGATCCGGCCAATGGCCCGCGGTGGTAGCGGCGCTCTGCGAAGTGCAACTGGCGAACGCCCACACCTTCGCCGAACGACCCGCGAGCACGACCGACACGAACATCACCGTCACAGCCCCAACGACTCGCGTACGCATTAGAACACCTCCGAGGTCCGAACCTGCCCCGCCGTCAAATCGACCACCGCCACCGCCCGCAACGCCGAACCAGTGAACCCGAACGAGCCTGTCCCCTCGGGCGGCGTCCCCGTCCCGGTGGAACCGGTGAGGGTGAAGTACCGGAGCTCGACGCACCGGTGGCCCGTGCATGTCCCCGCGCCCCCCGGCAAGGTCCCCGTCAGCGAGATCCCGCTGGTGGAGATCCCCGGGTTGCCCGCTACCAGGGTGCCGAGCGCGCCCGTCTCTGCCAGAGTTCGGGCGGCCGAGACCTCGCCGTCGCCGAGGGCCAGATTTCCGCCACTGGCCACGATGACCCGCGACGCGCGGGTGCTGGCCGTCAGATTGACGCTCGACCGGATGAGAGCGCCGTCGGAGTAGCGAACCACCTCGAGCTGACAGAAGCGCGGTCCGGTCGGTGTCGCGCTGACGGCGGCCGGCAACGTGTTCACGACGGCGTAGCGGCTGGCGCCGATGACCGTGGCCAGATCCGCGCCCACGCCCAGGTGGAAGCAGGAGACGCGCTCTGGCGCCGAGAGCTGCGCGGTGAGCCGCTGGCCATCGCACAGGTCGCCCAGACCGTCGCCGTCGCTATCGCGCTGGTCGGCGTTCGCCACGGTCGGGCAGTTGTCGGCGGCGTCGCACACCCCGTCCTTGTCGCCGTCCGCCCCGGCGGGGCAGGAATCACATGCGTCGCCCACCCCGTCGTGGTCCGCGTCCGCCTGATTGGCGTTCGAGACCGCGGGGCAGTTGTCGCTGGCGTCCGCCACGCCGTCACCGTCGAGATCCTCGGCCGGTTTGCAGCTACCGTCCGGGCCCACGATTTGACCACCAGCGCAGGTGGTGGCGCCAAATCGAAAGTTGTCCAGAAGGTAAGCCGCCGTCTGGGTGGTCGGCACATTCAGAACGACGGTCAGGGCCATGTTCGAACAGCTGGCGCCGATGGCGTTGCGGATGGTCGACGGGAAAGGAATCTTGATTGTCGTGAAAACGCCGACAGGCAATCCCGTCAGATCGACCTGGCCCACGAACGCGTTGTTCACGCCGCGCGAAGGGCAATCGATGTAAAGCTGCGTCTGTCCGAACCAGAATTGATTCGTTTGTTGCGTGGGCAAGAACAGATCGTAAACACCCTGCGCGCCCACACCGGACGTGAACGTCGCGCTGTGAATCGACACGTTGCCGGCCGCGTTGACCGACAGCGACGCTTGCCCTTGCGTCGCCATGGCGTTGTTCGCGTGGGCGACGGTGGTCGCCCAGTCCGTGGCGTTCTCGAAGCCCAGCACCTCCGCGGCGGGCGCGGTCAGCGCCCCCTGCGTCATTACCAGATCGGACGACCGCCGATCCGAGCAACCCGCGGCCAAAAGGGACAGCGAAAGCGATACTGCCGCTCCGCCCCTGACCCTCCTGGACCGCCACGCACAACCCCGAGCACCACGTTCCTCGACTGGTCCCATGCCATCCTCCTGTTCACCGACCCGGTCGCATAGTAGTGATTGCATTTTCGCGGATCAAGAACAAAGGGCGCGCTTTCAAAATTTTTCACACCAGCCGAGCCACCGTGTCTGAATTGTCATTTGGCGGACCGACATCCACCCTGCTTGCATCTTCTTCTTTCGCGCTTCATTGGCCAATTCCGGCCACTCGAACGGGGAATTGACAGCACCAAAGCCGACCGTTTATCGCTGATTGCGGCGCACAGGGAGCTGGCCGACCTCTCCATCGCGCGCCGTGCTGCGATTGCAACGAGCCGAAGCGAGCATGAATTCTTGGACTACTGGTATTTCGGTCATTCGTTTCAGCGCACTGGCTGCGGTGCTGGCGGCGTCGGTCGTCGGGTTCACGCGCGGCCGGCGCAGCAACGCCGTGGCTACCCGGATATCCGACCGACGCGAAGTGGGCCCGGCACACCGATTCACCTGTCCCATGCACCCACAGGTCATCAGCAGCAGCGCGGGTGAATGTTCGCTATGCGGAATGGCTTTGATCGCGGAAGGGACGTCCGATGGTCCGCCCCATCGGGCAAAGGGACAGGTTCTTCACCTCCCGGCGGAGATTGCCAGCCGCCTGCGCTACGACCTGACCGAAGTGCGGGTCCGCCACTTCGTCGCCGACATCTGGGCGCCTGCCGCGGTCGACGATCGGCAAACCGTAGTCGCCATCGCATACAATGATGACGCTGCCGCCTTGGAGGACGGCGAGCAGGGCTCGTTCATCGCCAGCGCGGCCACGGCGGACGATCCTTCCACCAACGTCCGGCCCGTGAAGTTCGTGTCACGCGCCGATTCTTGGGACGACCGGACGCGCGCTGTGCGGTTCGCTCTCGCCAGCCGGGCCGCGCTCCCGCCGGGCGCTCGAGGCTGGGTACACATTCCGCCGCGTTCGCGGGCGACGGAGGCCGTCCCCGTGGACGCGGTCCTGCAAACCGCCAAGGGGTCGTTCGTCCTGACCGTGTCGGATGATCTGCGGGCGTTCACGCGCGTCCCCGTCGTGCTGGGGAAAACGATGGGGGAGATCGTCGCGCTGGCGTCGGGCGTGGCGCCCGGCACCCGCATCCTGGGCCGAGACGTCTTCTTCCTGGACGCCGAACTGCGCCTGCAGGCCGATCGCGTGGCCGGCCGATGATGATCGCCCGACTGCTGGCCGCCAGCGCACGACGCCGGATCTGGATCCTGGCGGCGGCGCTGCTGTTGCTAGCGGCGGGGACCGTCGCGGCGAGACACCTCGCTCGCGACGCCATCCCCGATCTCTCCGATCCCCAGATCGTTCTGGTGGCCGAATGGATGGGTCATCCCGCGCCCCAGGTAGCCCAGGCGGTGACCGTTCCCTTGCAGCGGGCGCTCGCCGGCGTGACCGGCGCCAGGACAGTCAGGGGCACGTCGATGGCCGGGATGGCGTACCTGGACGTCGTGTTCGATTCGACCAGCCAGCTCGCGCGCGGGCGCCAGCAGATCGCCGGCGCGGTGGCGGCGATGGCGTCCCAGCTTCCCGCCGGCGCCCGGATCAACGTCGGGCCGCTCGCCTCGGCGAGCGGGTGGGTGTTTCAGTACGCGCTGGTCGATCATTCACAGGCGCAAGGAGCGGTGGCACTGGCGCGCTGGCATGACGAAGCCTTGCGCCCCGCCCTGCTGTCCATCGGCGGTGTCGCCGAGGTGGCGACCATCGGCGCGGGCCGCGAGCAGCTGCTGGTGCAACCCGACGTGCAGGCGCTGCGCGCACGCGGCTTGGCGATGAGCGACGTGATCTCGTCCCTGGATCAGGCCGTCGCATCTACGGCGGCGCAGCCGGCCGGCTCCGATCCTCTCGACCGCTGGCGGCGCACCGCCATTCGCGCCCCCGCCGTCTCGGGCGCCGCCGTACCCCCCACGCTCGGCGAGCTGGCGCACCTGCGAATTGCCAGCGACATGCCCTCGAGCGTGGCGGACTTCCAGGGCCGTCTGCCGGTGCTGGGCGGAATCGTGGTGGCGAAGCGCGACGCCGCGCTGCCCGCACTGATCGAAGGCGTGCGGCGCGCCGTCGCGCAGGCGCATCCGCCGGCCGGGGTCGAGATCGTCACCATCTACGACCGATTGAAGCTGGCTACCCAGGCAGAAGGGACGCTGTTGGGCGCGCTGGCCGAGGAGATCGCGGTGGTCTGCCTGGCCATCCTAATCTTTCTGCTGCACGGGCGCAGCGCGCTGGTCCCGGCCGTCACGTTGCCCGTCATCCTGGCCCTGACGTTCGCCGGCATGTGGTTGCTGAACATTCCGGCCACCATCATGACCCTGGGCGGCATCGGGATCGCGCTGGGGCTGGCGGTGGATGCGGACGTGATCGCGCTCGAGGCGGCGCACCGCTGTCTGGAGGCCCCGACCACCTCTCCCGCGCAGCGCCGGGCAAGGATGATCGCGGCCGGCGCCGCCGTCGTCCCCGGCGTGCTGACGGCGCTGCTGATCACGGCGGCCAGCTTCCTTCCGGTGCTGGCCTTCTCGGGCGAGACCGGGCGACTGCTGCGGCCGCTCGCGGTCACGAAGACGCTGGTCATCGCCGCCACCGCGCTGGTGGCGCTGACGCTGTCGCCGGCGATCCGCGACCTGGTCATGGGAAGGCGGGTCCGGCGGGAACGCGACAACCCATTGGTCCACCGGCTAGTGAACATCTATCGTCCATTCGTCCACTTCGCGCTGACCCGGCCCCTGCTGACGCTGGTCACGGCGGGGCTGGCCGTCGCCTCGTGCCTGCCCCTGCTCGGCAACCTGCGGCACGAGTTCCTGCCCCGTATCGACGAGGGGGACCTGCTGTTCATGCCCACCACGCTCCCGGGCGCCTCGCCCGAGTTCGTCGCCAAGCACCTGCGCCAGCTCGATCGTTCTTTGGCCACCTTCCCCGAGGTGTCGGCGGTGCTGGGTAAGGCGGGGCGCGCCGACACGGCCACCGATCCGGCTCCATTTTCGATGGCCGAGATCATGGTCCAGCTCCTGCCTCGCGATCGCTGGCCGCTCGTCCATCACCCGCGCTGGTACTCGGACTGGGCGCCGGCGAAGCTGCGGGCCGTCCTGGGGCGCGTGTGGCCCGAGGAAGGGCCAGCCACCACGGCCGAGCTTATCGCGCGCATGGACGCCGCCACCCAGTTGCCGGGGTGGATCAACGCCTGGACCGCCCCGGCCCGGGGGCGCATGGACATGATGTCGACGGGCGTGCGGACACCCGTGGCGATCCGCATCGTTTCCGCCGATCCAGCGCGGCGCGCTTCCCTGGGGGCCGCGCTGGCCGCGCTGGCGAACCGCGCGCCGGGGACACGGCGCGCGTTCACGGAGGGCGAGGCGCCGGACGGCGACGGCGAGCCCTGGCCGCAGTTCACCCCCGACCCGACGGCGCTGGCGGCCGCGCACGTCGAAGCCGCGCTGGCGCGCGCCACGGCGGGGCGCTTGCTGGCGGGCGGGGTGGTCGGGGAGTACACCGGCGGCGGGCGACGCCTGCCTGTTCGTGTCGAGCCGGATCTGGGCGCGGGCCAGCGCGGCTGGATCGATCGGGTGCGCGACGCGACCGTGCGTCCCACGCCGCCCGCGGAGACGCAGGGCCCCGTGCCGCTGGGGATCCTGGGCCGCTTCACGTTCCGGGGGCAAGAGACCGCCATCCGCACCGAGGGGGCCGAGGAGGTCGCGTACGTCTACGTCGAGCTGGACGCCGCGACGGATCTGGGCCGACACGTCGCGGCGCTGAAGGCGGCGTTCACGCAGGCGATGGCCGCTGGCGAGCTCACGCTGCGGCCGGGCGAGCGCATCGAGTGGGCCGGGCAGTACGCGCTGCTCGAGTCGGGACAGCGACGCCTGAAATGGATCTCGCTGGCGGTGCTGGTCCTGATGTTCGGCCTGCTGGTATGGCAGTTCCGCAGCGTCACCGAAGCGATCATCGTGCTGGCCGCGGTGCCCTTCGCGTTGGTGGGCAGCATCTGGACGGTCTATCTGCTCGGGATTCCCCTCTCCGCGCCGGTGTGGGTCGGGTTTCTGTCGGTGGTCGGGCTGGCGATGCAGACCGGCGTGGTCATGGTGCTGTACATCGACGCGGCTTACCTGCGGCGTCTGGCCGAGGGGCGCATCCGCACCCGCGCCGACATCGTGGCCGCGCACATGGAGGGGACCGTGCAGCGATTGCGTCCCAAGCTGATGACCGTGACCACCATGGCCGCGGGGCTGCTGCCCCTGCTGTCAGCCACGGGCGCGGGCGCCGAGATCATGCGCCGGGTGGCCGCCCCCATGCTGGGCGGGCTGGTGACCAGCAGCGTCCTGACGCTGGAGGTGCTGCCGGTGCTGTACACGATCTGGCGGTTCGGGCAGCTCCGCGGGCGCGCGGGCCCGCAGTGCGCCAACTCGCCGGACCCGCCCCGGTGCGATATCCTATCCTGATGGGGAGACCGCTTTCCGAGGCCACGGTACTAGGGGCCGGGGTGATGGGCTCTGCGATCGCCGCCCATCTGGCAAACGCCGGCGTTCGCGTCCGGTTGCTGGATCTGCCGGGCGATCCAGCGAAGGGGCAGCGCCGCAACCACGCGGCCGAGGCCGGGCTGGAGGCGGCGCGCCGCTCGAAGCCGGCCAGCTTCTTTTCGCCGCGCTTCGAAGCCCTGGTCACGGCCGGCAACTTCGACGATCACCTGGCCGAGGCCGCCCAGGCCGACGTCGTCATCGAGGCCGTCATCGAGAACCTGGCCGTGAAGCGGGGGCTGTACCAGAAGCTCGAGGCGGCGGGCGGTGACGCCATCATCACCTCGAACACCTCGGGCCTGCGCATCGCCGAGCTGATGCAGGGGTGCAGCGCCGACTTCCAGCGCCGCTTCTGCATCACGCACTTCTTCAACCCGCCGCGCTACCTGAAGCTGGTCGAGATCGTGGCCGGCGAGGCGACGTCGCCCGAGACCATCGCCCGGGCCGAAGATCTTTGCGGCCGCTTGCTGGGCAAGGGCCTGGTGCGGGCCAAGGACACCCCGAACTTCATCGCCAACCGCATCGGCACGTTCGCGATGATGCGGACGATGGCCGAGGCGCAGAAGGGCGGCTACACGGTCGAGGAGGTCGACATGATCTTCGGACCGGCCAGCGGGCGCCCCAAGAGCGCGGTCTTCCGCACGGCCGACGTGGTCGGTCTGGACACGCTGGCTCACGTCACGAAGAACTGCTACGAGGCGCTGCCCGGAGACGAGCGCCGCGAGGTGTTCGCCCTGCCCGAGGTGCTGAAGCAGCTGGTGGATCGGAAGTGGCTGGGCAGCAAGACCAAGCAGGGCTTCTACAAGAAGGAAGGCGACCAGATCCTGCAGCTGGATCTGAACACGCTGGCGTACGTCCCGCAGACCAAGCCGCGCTTCCCTTCCATCGGCGCCACCCGCGGCGTGGACGACGTCGGCGAGCGGCTGCGCCGCCTGCTGGCGGGCGACGACCGCGCCGCCGCGCTGGCCCGCGCCGTCACCTACGAGACGCTGATCTATGCGGCCAACCGGCTGGGCGAGATCGCGGACGACGTCGACGCGATCGACAGCGCCATGCGCTGGGGCTTCGGCTGGGAGCAGGGGCCGTTCCAGGCCTGGGACGCGCTGGGCGTGAAGGCGACCGCCCAGAAGATGGAGGCCGCAGGGTACGAGGTGCCCGGCTGGGTGAGAGAGCAGATCGCCGCGCAGGGAGAAGGCATGCGTTTTTACCGGCCCAACCCGGCGGGCGACGGCACGCGCCAGCAACTGGGCGGCAAGGGCGGCTTCACCACGGTGCCCGAGGCGCCGGGACGGATCGAGCTGGACAGGGTGCGCGCCACCAAGCACGGCGGCGGCACGGCCGAGGTGGAACGGAACCCCAGCGCCTCGCTGCTGGACATCGGCGACGGCGTCTTCTGCCTCGAGTTCCACTCGAAGATGAACGCGCTGGACCCGGACATCGTGGCCATGATGAACACCGGCATCGACCGCGCCGAGCGCGACGGCGTGGGCCTGGTGATCGGCAACGACGCGCCCGAGGCCTTCTGCGCCGGCGCCAACCTGTTCTCGCTGCTGGTGGCGCTGGGCCAGGGCAACTTCGCCGCCGTCGGCGAGATGGTGACGAACTTCCAGAACGCCGCCATGCGCGCCCGTTACGCGC
>Ga0207652_10004344_pt1 | contig 11551 bp, 13 predicted proteins | sample KBSC63BmetaG_FD_184334 | JGI IMG/M metagenome (GOLD analysis project Ga0207652, IMG submission 184334) | Corn rhizosphere microbial communities from Kellogg Biological Station, Michigan, USA - KBS C6-3B metaG (SPAdes) (version 2) | ecosystem: Host-associated > Plants > Roots > Rhizosphere ... | reverse complement strand
GAACGCGAGCGCGATGAGCTGCGCCGTAGTCAGGATTCCGAAGAACCTGTCGTCCTTGGCCCGCAGGAACTCGATCGCGAAGCGCTCGACCCCGGCGAGCACCATGTACACGCCGAAGAGCCACCCCTCGGCATGATCGTGGTCGCGCAGTCTCCAGAGGATGAGGAACATCACGAAGCCGAGCGTGACTTCCGCGAGCTGCGTGGGGTACACGGAGAGAACCGTGTCGGGACTCACGCCGGCCGGGATCGGGATACCGAAGAGCGCGTGCATGTTGCCCGCGGTGGAGGGCGGCGCGCCGTCGGGGAACTTCACGGCGAGAGGCGAATTCCACGGGCGCCCGTAATCGTCGCCGACGGCCCAGCAGCCGGTGCGGCCCACCGCGTACGCTGCAGCGATCGCGATTCCCGCCACGTCGGAGATGCGCATGATGCTCAGCTTCTTGAGCTTGATCACCCACATCACCGCGGCGATCCCGCCTATCAGCCCGCCCCAGAAGACGAAGCCGCCCCGGCTCCAGAGGGTGGTGATGTCTCCCATCAGGAAGACGTAATAGAGCTTCGCACCGAGCAGACCGCCGATCACCGCCGCGAACACGAGATCGGCGATGGGTGTCGGGTCGTAGCCGCGTCTCTCGAGCTCCGACTGCGAGATGATCTGCGCGATCACGAACGCGAGCAACACGGCCAAACCGAAGCCGGTGAACGAGATGGGACCGAAGCTGTAAGCGAGCGGATGGTGTACGGTCATGCTGCGATGAGTCCTGGAATTGGTGCGGAAGCGTAGGCGTTGAGTGCCGCCTCGCTTCGCTCGCCCTTCTCGAAGCGGTAGAGTCCCGCGCGTGCGATCATGGCAGCGTTGTCGGCGGCGAGACGTGTGGAGGGAGCATAGACCTTCGCGCCGCCTTTCGCCACCCTCTCGCGCAGCGCGTTCACGAGCGTGCGGTTCCCGGCGACTCCTCCTCCGAGCACCACGCGCTTCCGCCCGTACTCGCGCGCCGCGCGCCAGGTCTTCTCTACCAGCGTTTCAACCAGCGAATCCTGGAAGGCGCGGGCGATCGACGCCCGGTCGCTCTGGCTCTCCACCTCGCGTGTGGCGTTCAACACCGCGGTCTTGAGACCGCTGAACGACATGTCGTAGTAATCGGGGTCGCCGGGTCGCTGATCGCCGCGTAGCATGGGGCGCGTGAAGCGATAGCGCCCGGGCTCCCCCTCGCGCGCGAGGCGCTCCACGTGCGGACCACCAGGATACGGGAGCCCGAGCAGCTTGGCGACCTTGTCGAACGCTTCGCCTGCCGCGTCGTCGCGCGTGGCGCCGAGTAGACGGTAGCTCCCCCATTCAGGGACGTCGAGCAGCAGCGTGTGCCCGCCCGACACGAGCAGCGCGGTGAAGGGCGGCACCGCATCCCGGTGCTCGAGCGACGCGGAGAAGAGGTGCCCCTCCATGTGGTGCACGCCGATCAAAGGGAGGTCATTGGCGAAGGCGAGCGCCTTGCCGTAGCTCATCCCCACGAGCAGCGCGCCCACCAGCCCCGGCGCGTTGGTAACCGCCACGGCATCGAACGAGCCGAGATTGGCGCTGGCGCCGCGTCCGTCGCTCGATACGCCGGCCTCGACGAGCGCACGCTCCACCACCGGGACGATCGCCGTGAGATGGGCGCGCGAGGCGATCTCGGGGACCACGCCGCCGAACACCTTGTGGATGTCCTGCGAGAGGATGACCAGCGAGCGCTGCACGACGTCGTCACCGCTCCCTTCGAGGACCGCCGCCGAGGTCTCGTCGCACGAGGTCTCGATCCCGAGTATGCGCGTCACGGCCACGTCTCGGTGCGGTCCGCGCTTCCCGCTTCGCCGAGTGTGTCGGGGGCGGCGGAGCTGTCACGTGGAACGGCGCTGTCGGAGATGGCGTTCTCGGGCACTACGCCGGGCGGGGTCACGCTGTCCGGCGCCTCGCCCTGCAGCACTCCGGCCGACGGGGTGGTGTCGAGCGGCGACGGCGACACGGGGGCCGGCGCAGGAGGCGGCGGTGCCACATGCTCCGCGGTAACCTCCACGCGCACTTCCGAGGGCCTTACATCGGTGATCCCGAGCCCGCTCGTATCGAGCTTCACGCCGCGGACTATCTCCGTGTCGTGGACGAAGATGTTGAGACGATTCGTGGTGATGGAGCCGAGCCCGCGGACCGCGCGGCGGGGCCCCTTCACGAGAACGCTCCCGGGGAGCACGCGCGGACCGCTCGTGATGCGCATTCCACTGTCCGTCGTGACGTGTACCAGCGCGCGCACGGGGAGGTAGCGCTGCTCCGTCACCTCGAAGTCGAGCGCGATCGAGCGCGGGGTGACGTCACGCACGCGCACGTCGGCGTTGGCGGGGATTATCACGTCACCCGGACGGAGATCGAGCGTAACCTGGTTGGGGGTGTCCGGACCGACCACGCGTCTGATCGCCGGGCCCGACGTGTACAACTTGAGGAGCTCACGACCGCGACCACCTACCAGCGCCTGTACGTCGGGAATGTCGCTGACCAGCGATACGGACGTGTCGGTGATGATCTGCACCTTCACGTTGACCCACGCCTCGGTCTGCTCCTCCGCGCTCACCATCACCCAGAGCGAGAGCGCGAGCGCCAGCGCGGAGAACTTAACCGGGAAGCGCCACGTCACGGCGTGCACGATCTTCCTCCAGATCGCGAGCGCGCGCTCGCGCGGCGAGTCCGGGGAGTCCGGAGAGCGCTGGCTGGAAGGAGGAGGGGTGGGCACGGGTGGATCTCCGAGTGATGCGGCGGGCCGCTCAGCTGGCGGGCTCGCGGAGTAGCTGCTCGATCACCGCGCGGTTGGCCGCGGAGTTCCAGTCCACGGCGCCGATGAGCTTCTTCCTGATCACGCCGTCGCGGCCGATGATGAAGGTTTCGGGGACGGCGGTGGTCTGATACTGCTTCTGGATCTTGGTCGTAGGGTCGTGCAGGATGGTGAAGGTGAGGTCGAGCCGCTTCGCGAAGTCTCGAATCACATCATCCTGGCCGGCGACATCGATGCTCACCGCTACCACCTTCAGTCCCTCTGGGCCGAGCGCCTGGTGCAGCTTCTCTATGCTCGGCATCTCCACGCGGCAGGGCGCGCACCAGGTAGCCCAGATGTTGAGGAGCACCACCTGCCCTTTGTAGTCGTCGAGCGAGTGGGGCTCCGGGGTGGCGTCGAGCGTCACCGCGTGGAAGTCCGGAGCTTGCGAGCCGACCGAGACCGGGAAGAGCTGGTCGCCGAAGATACGCGTCGCCGCAAAAAGGCCGCTCGCTATCAGCAGGACGAAGAGTCCCACGATGGACCACTGCTGCTTGATCGTCATGCCGTCTCCATGCAGCGCTGTCTGAGAGCGGATATCTCGGCGCCCGGGTCGCTCGCGCCGAAAACGGCGTGGCCTGCAACGAAAGTGTCGGCACCCGCGCGCCACACGCGGTGGATCGTCTCGCGGCTGATCCCGCCATCAACCTCGAGGAGCGCACGCGAGCCCGCGGCATCGAGGAGAGCACGAGCACGCCGCACCTTGTCCACCGAATGCTCGATGAAGCTCTGGCCGCCGAAGCCGGGGTTCACGGTCATCACTAGGAGGAGGTCCAGCTCGCGCGCTACCTCGCTCACCGCACTCAACGGAGTGGACGGGTTTACGGCCGCACCGGCCATGCAGCCGAGCTCCTTGATCCGGCAGAGTTGGCGCTGCAGGTGCGGCGACACCTCGGTGTGGATGGTGAGCGTGGACGCGCCCGCGAGCGCAAAGCTCTCGAAATAGTACTCCGGCCGCTCCACCATGAGGTGCACGTCGAGCGGAAGGTCCGTGATGCGGTGCATCGTCTCGATGATCTTCGCGCCGTAGGTGATGTTGGGAACGAAATGTCCGTCCATCACGTCCACGTGCATCCAGTCGGCCCCACCCTCCTCCACGCGCTTCACATCGTCGGCGAGACGCGCGAAGTCGGCGCTCAAGATGGACGGTACTATGCGAACGTCGTTCACGGCTGCCCGGCCACCGTGAGTGTTATGGTGGTGCCCGCGGGCGCGCTGCTGTTCGCAGCGGGCGATTGGCCGATCACCGTGTTGGCGCGGAAAGCGGGGTTGTTCTCGTATTTCACGTCGCCCACTTCGAAGCCGAGCTGGCCGAGGAGCGAACGCGCCTGTCCGTAGTCCTGCCCTATGAGGTCTGGGACGGTGAGCATGCCGGGGCCATCGCTCACGGTGAGATCCACCGTGGATGGCGTCGGCGCCTTGGCGCCTCCCACGGGTGAGCTGAGGAGCACCTGGCCGCGCGGCGCAGCGTTCTCCACCGTCTTCACCTCGCCTACCTCGAGCCCGGCATCCTGGATCTCGGCCACCGCCTGCTCGCGCGTGAGTCCCACCACGCGCGGCACCTCCACGCTCCGCTGCCCGCGACTCACGTCCAGCACCACCGTGAACCCCTTGGGCTCCGTGGTGCCTGGGTTCGGACTCTGCGCCAGCACCTGCCCCGCAGGCGCGGTCGCGTCGTAGCGGCGCTCGCCGCGCGCCACCTTGAAGCCTTCGTCGTGCAGCCGCGCCGTGGCGGAATCGAAGGAGAGCCCCGTGACGTTGGGGACGGCGAGGTCGCTCGCCGCGCTGGTGGGCGGGAAGATGAAAACGGCAACGATGAAATACGCGAGCACGAAACCGCCCGCGGCCGCACCCGCCCACGGCGCCGCGGCCCTCAGGCGCCGGCGCCATTTCTCGCCGGCGTCGTCGCTCGGTCGCTTCCTGCTTCCCACGTACTCTGCGTTCAGATCATCGAGATGAGAGGTCACTCTCCAACTCTCCGGAGTCGTGCGGCGAAGGCGCCGTCCACGCCGTGGCGCTGGGGTAGCACGCGGAGCCGACCGGCGTCGAGCACCGCTGCGTTCACCGCGCCCTCGGCCGGCGGCTCCAGGCGCCAGTGGGAGCGCTCGGCGAGGAAGCTCTCGATCTGAGCATCGTTCTCCTCGGGCTCGAGCGAACAGGTACTGTACACCAGAAGCCCGCCGGGTTTCACCACCTCGGCCGCGGCGCGCAGGATGCTGCGCTGCAGTGCGGCCATCACGGCGATGTCGGAGATCCTGAGGCGCCAGCGCGCGTCGGGGTGGCGGCGAAAGGTGCCCGTACCAGTGCAGGGAACATCCACGAGGACCGCGTCCACCGGGCGGAGCGCGGGGTGGCGCGCGTCAGCCACCATGGCGAGCACATTCTTCGCTTCCATACGGCGCACATTCTCTGCCACCCAGCGGATCCTGGCTTCCGAGCGGTCGGAGGCGACCACTAGCCGCGCGTCGCGCGACAGCTCGAGTGCCTTACCGCCGGGGGCCGCGCAGAGGTCGGCTACGGTGGCATCGGCGGCGATGGATGCGTAGCGCGTGACGAGCGTAGCGCCGGGATCCTGAACGAAGAAGAGTCCCTTGCGATACGCGCCGAGCTCGGTGAGCGAGACGCCCGAGCCGAGCTGGATGCTGTCGGGGACGAGCGGCACATCTTCCACATGCGCGCCCGCGGACTCGAGCGTCGCCTCGAGCTGCTCACGCACGATGCCGTATGGGCGTAGCACAGTGGGCGCCTCGGAGTTGTTGATCGCGAGGAGCCGCTCCGTGTCATCCGCGCCCCAGCGCGCCACCCAGCGAGCGACGAGCCAGCGCGGGTGCGAGTAGCGGAGCGAGAGCGCATCCACCGGATCGCCACTCTCAGGGAGCTTCAGCGAATCGCGCTCGCGATCCACACGCCTGAGCACCGCGTTGGCGAGGCGGCTCGCGCCGATCCCGTGACGTCGCTTCGCCAGCTCTACGGTCTGCGCGATAGCTGCGTACGCGGGAACGCTCCCCATGTAGAGGAGCTGGTAGACACCAAGCCGGAGGAGGTCGATGAGGTCGGGATCGAGGCGTACCAGGCCGCCGCGCACGCGATCGTCGAGGTACGCATCTATCACCGCGCGGTGGCGCAGCATCCCGTACACCAGCTCCTGGAGCCAGCGTCGGTCGCGCGCGTCGAGCGGGAGAGTACGCTCGTCGAAGGCCGGGTCCAGGAGCTCACCGCGGCGGAGATCCGCGAGGAGCTCGGCAGCCGCGCGGCGCGCGTCCGTGACGCCGCCCACCTCTGCGACGGCGCGAGCGGGACGCGGCGGCTGCTGGTTCACCCCAACATCCCCGTGGTAGGCGACGATGGCACGGCCACCTCGCGACGCGGCATCCGGCCGGCGAGGTACGCCTGGCGTCCCGCGCTCACGGCGAGGCGCATCGCATGAGCCATCGCGACCGGGTCGTTGGCCGCGGCCACGGCTGTGTTCATGAGGATGCCGTCCACGCCCTGCTCCATCGTGATGCACGCGTCGGAGGCGGTGCCCACGCCGGCGTCGACTATCACCGGGACGGAGAGGCGATGTTTGATGGTGCGGATCGAATACGGGTTGAGGAGGCCGAGCCCCGAGCCGATCGGCGAAGCGAGCGGCATCACCGAGGCCGCTCCAGCGTCTTCCAGGCGGAGCGCGGTGATGAGGTCGTCGTTAGTGTAAGCCATCACCTTGAAGCCCTCGGCCGCGAGCGTGCGGGTGGCGGCGAGGAGGCCGTCGGTGTCGGGGAGGAGGGTCTCCTTGTCGCCGATCACCTCGAGCTTCACCCACTCGTTGAAGCCGGCCGCGCGTGCGAGGCGCGCGTAGCGGATGGCGTCGTCGGCGGTGTAGCACCCCGCCGTGTTGGCGAGGAGGAAGAAGCGCGCGGGATCGAGGTGGTGGAGGATCCCCTCCTCGTGCGCGCGGTCGAGGTCAACGCGGCGCACCGAGACCGTGACGATCTCGGCGCCAGAGGCCTCTATGGCCTGCACCATCACGTCGTTGGTCTTGTATTTCCCCGTGCCGATCAGGAGCCGCGAGGTGAACTCGCGCTCGCCGATGACGAGCGGCGCGTCGTTCGCGGTCGCCTGCCGGGGAGCGATTTCGGAAATTGCGGTCATTCTCAGCCTCCGCCCACGAAGTGCACGATCTCGACGTTATCGTCCGTGCCCAGCGTGAGCGAGTCGTAGGCATCTCGGTCGCGGAGCACCACGCCGTTGTGCTCGATGACGACCGTACGCGGGTCGAGCTCGAGCGAGCGAAGCAGATCACCGAGGGTCGAGCCAGCAGCGACGGATCGGCGCTCGCCGTTCACCATTGGCGCGATGACGCCGCCGTCAGGAACGGTAGTGTGAGTCATACGCCGAAACATAGTCGAAGGCGGCGCGTTCGGCATCGTTTGCATCCCAGATTCCGCGAATGACGGCGACACCGTGTGCGCCGGCGGCGCGGAGGGCGGGGACGTGTTTGGGGCGGATGCCGCCGATGGCGATGCAAGGGACGGTAGTGGCGGCGGTGATCGCGTTGACCAGCTCGATGCCGCGTCCTGGCTGGCCGGGGTGGGAGGGGGTGGAGTAGACGTGGCCGGCAACGACCCAGTCGGCGCCGGCGTTGGCGGCGGCGACAGCTTCATCTGCCGAGTGAACGCTGGCGCCCAGGGGGAGCTTGGGCGCCGCGATGTGCGCCTGCTCGACCGTGAGTGAGTGCGAGGTGAGCTGCGCGCCGTGTGCGCCGCTGGCGAGCGCGATGTCGACGCGGTCGTTGACGATCACCCAGCAGCCGGTGCTTCGCTCGGCTTCGACGAGCGCGGAGGCCAGCTCGTAGAGGCGAGCTGCCGCGAGCCAGCGGGTGCGGAGTTGGATGGCGCCCTTCGATCCCAACGCGCACATGACGCGCACCGCGAGGCCGAAGAAGTTCGGTCTCGAGAGGATGGCGTCGTTGGTGACGGCGTGGAGGGCAGGAGGCATGGGGGAAAGCAGCCAGCAGGAGGCAGGAAGCAGGAACTGCCTGCGGACGATGTGGATGTCGTGGGGAGTAGGCTCGGCTGATACGACGGAATACTCGTGCGGGCGGGACGGAAGGCAAGAGGGGGATCTTGCGGGAGTGGCAGGGGCGAATAGGTAGTGCGGGAAGGTGCGGGCAGCTGTCTTCGTTGCCAGCGCCCACGGGGCCGCTGCGCGAACGTGCCCTACTCGAACCTCTGCCCCACCGCCACCCCTCTCCCGCGCGCCCACTCCTCTACCGCAAGCCGTTGCCGCCCCGCCGGCTGAGCGTATGCTATGCGCACCGCGCCATCGCCCGTGGCTACCAGCATCCCGCGCTCGTCGATTGCGAGCACCTCGCCAGCCTTGCGACCGGCTTCGTCGCCCGCTTCCTCGGTCTCGGCGGCGCCGAAGAGTTTGACCTCCTTTTCACCGAGCGTGGTGTACGCACCGGGCTTGGGGTCGTACGCACGGATGTGCCGCGCCACTACGCCGCACCCCTCCTCCCAGCGGATACGCGCGCTCTCGCGCGTGATCTTCCCCGCGTAGGTCGCCGCGCTCTCGTCCTGCTCCCGCTCACTCGCCTCGCCGAGCGACAACAGCGTGAGCGCCTCGATCAGTGCGAGCGCCCCCAGCTCTGACAAACGCAGCTCCAGCTCTCCCGCAGTTTCGTCCAGCGCGATCGGCGTGCGCGCCTGCAGGATGATCGGACCAGCGTCGAGCGCGGGGACCATGCGCATGATGGTTACACCGGTCTCCACCAATCCCTGGCGCACCGCCTCCTGAATTGGTGCCGCTCCGCGCAGCTTGGGCAGCAGCGACGCGTGCACGTTGATGGTCCCCTCGGGCGCGAGATCGATCACTTCGCGCGAGAGGATGTGACCGTACGACACCACCACGGAGATGTCTGGTTCCAGTGCTCGGAGCTGCGCCATGAATTCCTCTCCGCGCGGCTTCTCGGGCTGCAGCACCGGAACTCCCTCGCCCTCTGCACATTCCTTTACCGGGGGCGCGGCCAGCTTCGAGCGCGAGCGCCCAACGGGGCGATCGGGCTGCGTGATCACTCCAACCACCTCGAACCCTTCGCCGAGCAGCGCCCGGAGCGAGGGAAGAGCAAAGTTGGATGTCCCCCAGAAAAGGACGCGCACTACAATTCCTCGTCGCGATTGTGATGCCGCCCTACACCTTCGGGGACGATCTTGCGCGTGTGCGACTTGTCTCCCTTGCGCAGCTTCTCCCACTTGGCGAGCGCAGCGCGACGCTTCACGAGACTCAGATGGTCTATGAAGAGGCGCCCGTGCAGGTGGTCGATCTCGTGCTGCATGCAGCGCGCGAGGAGGTCGTCGGCGTCGATCTCGACGGGCTGCCCATCGCGTCCGATCGCGCGCACCACCACGTGCTTGGCGCGATCCACGTCGCCGTAGATGTCGGGGATGGAGAGACATCCCTCCTCTTCGCGCGCCTTCCCCTCGGAGAGAACGATCTCGGGGTTGATGAGCACGAGCGGATTCCCGTCCACATCCACCACGGTGACGCGCTCGGTGCGCCCCACCTGCGGTGCCGCGAGCCCGATCCCCTTGGCCGCGTACATGGTCTCGAACATGTCATCGATGAGCGCGCGCAGCTCGTCGGTGACCTCGTCCACCTTCTTCGTCTCCTCGCGCAGGATCGGCGCGCCGAGCACGTAGATGTCGAGCAGACTCATGCCGCAGTGGTTGTTTCGGTGGCGGCAGTGGCCACCTTGGCGATCCGGCCGCGCTCCACCACGAGACGCGACTCTCCGGACTTGATGGTAATCCGGTCTTCCATGGTGACGACCGGCGCGCCGTCCTTGAGCGATTCCTTGATGTGTATGACCTCGGCGATGATGCCGCCGGCGGTCACTATCTGGTCGCCCTTCTTGAGCTCGCGGAGACTCTGCTGATGCTGCTTCCGCTGCTTCTGCTGCGGGCGCATCACCAGGAGGTAGAAGATGGCGAAGATGAGCGCCATCTGGAGGAGGAACGGCGTGAACGAGCCGGCGCCGCCGCCACTCGGCGCCTGGGCCGCCAGGATCAGCGAGAGCGAAGCGTGGGTAGCGATCATTGTCACGAGTCGGGTCCGTTGTGGTAGCGGAGGAGCCAGTCGCGGCTCCATGCGTCGAAACTCCCGGCGGCGATCGCGGCTCTCGCGTCGCGCATGAGGGAGATCATGAAATGTACATTGTGCAGCGATAGAAGTCGCAGCCCCAGCGCTTCCGACGCCACGAAGAGGTGCCGGATGTAGGCCCGGCTGAAGCGCGCGCAGGTGGAGCAGTCGCACGATTCGTCGAGCGGGCGGGGGTCCACTCTCAGCCGGGCGTTGCGCACATTGATACGCCCGGTGCTGGTGAAGGCGGTGCCGTTGCGACCCATGCGCGTGGGCGCCACGCAGTCGAAGAGATCCACGCCGCGACGCACGCCCTCCACGAGATCCTCGGGGAAGCCGACACCCATGAGGTAGCGCGGGTGCGTGCACGGAAGCGCCTCGTTCGCCACGTCGAGCATGGCGTACATATCGGGCTTCGACTCGCCGACGGAAAGGCCGCCGATGGCGTAGCCGTCCCACTCGCCCATCCCGACGATCTCGCGCGCGGCCTCGCGGCGCAGCTCCGCGTGGATCCCGCCCTGCAGGATGGGGAAGAGCGTCTGCGCGGGACGCTCGAGGTGATCGCTCTCCGCGCTCTCCTCGAAGGCACGGCGCGCCCGCGCGAGCCAGCGGAGACTCCGCTCGCTAGCATCGCGAGCTCGCGCTTCCTCGGCTTGCCCCGGTATGACGTGATCGAGCGGCATGATCACGTCGGCGCCGAGCGCGCGCTCTACGCCGATCACGCTTTCGGGAGTGAAAAAGCGGAGCGATCCGTCGATGTGGCTCCGGAACTCCACGCCATCCTCCGACACTCTGCGCAGCGTCTCGAGCGAGAAGACCTGGAAGCCACCCGAGTCGGTGAGGATCGGGCCGTCCCACGCCATGAAGCGGTGCACCCCTCCCAGCTCGCGCACCACCTCCTCGCCGGGGCGCAGATGCAGATGGTAGGTGTTGGCCAGGATCATCTCCGCGCCGATCTCGCGCAGGTCACGGGGGTCGAGTCCTTTCACCGTGGCGAGAGTGCCGACCGCCATGAAAGCGGGGGTTTTCACCACGCCGCGAGGCGTAGTGAAAACGCCGACGCGCGCTGCGCCGGCGGTCGCCGCGATCTCGAAGCGAAAGCGGTCAGCGCTCATGTACCGTCCTTCTGGAGCTCGAGCGCCACGGAGCCCGCGTCGGACGCACAGGCGTACGAAACGATCAGATGGCGCCGGTCGAGCGGGGCGGGGAGCGGTGCCGGCTGCGGCTGGTCGGATTGCGCACCCGCCACGGACGGCCGGCGCGCGGGCCGCGGCTGTAGCTGCAGCTGCGCGGCCAGCGCGCCGAAGACGTCGTCTAGCGCAGCGTCGCCCGAGCCGCGCTCGATCTCGGCGCGCTGCACCGCACCGGTGGAATCCACATCCACCATGATGTCCGTTGCGGCGAATACGGTGTTCTTCCCGTGTACCACGCGAGGACACTCGACGGCGAGCATGGCATCGGCGCGTGCGCGCATCTCCTCGAGGGGGATCCGTGCCTGCGACACGCGTGGCGTGTAGAAGCGCGTCGTCCCGAGTACGCATGCTGTGAGGAGCCATATCGCAATCATCCGGCTATACGATAGCCATCGCATCGCCG
>Ga0207652_10004343_pt1 | contig 11552 bp, 7 predicted proteins | sample KBSC63BmetaG_FD_184334 | JGI IMG/M metagenome (GOLD analysis project Ga0207652, IMG submission 184334) | Corn rhizosphere microbial communities from Kellogg Biological Station, Michigan, USA - KBS C6-3B metaG (SPAdes) (version 2) | ecosystem: Host-associated > Plants > Roots > Rhizosphere ... | reverse complement strand
AGGTGAGGGGGGAGTTTAGGGAGAGGTTGAAGGGCGAGAGGGTAATTGTTGATAGTTGATAGTTGATAGTGGATAGTGGATGGAGATCCGTGTAAGGTATATTACCTGCGTGTTAATGAAACATAGGTTGCACGTTTTTTTACGCTCGTCTATCAACTATCAACTATCCACTATCAACTTTCCAACATTTCCCGCATCTTCTCCACCAGCTCTCTTCTGGTAAAAGGAATCCCCATGATCTTATTGTAACCGATCGCATCCACAAGGAAGCGGTCGCGGACGATTTTGATAAGCTGGCCGTTATTGAGTTCGGGAATGAGCACCTGTTCAAAGTTCTCGAGTATATGGCCGAGGTTGCGGGGGAATGGGCGTAGATAACGGAGATGGGCATGCGAAACGGCGAACCCTTCCTGTTGCAGGGATGCGACGGCCGTCTTAATGGATCCATAGGTGCTGCCCCAGCCCAGCACCAGCAGCTTTCCTTTTTCCGGGCCGCTGTCCAGTTTTTGCATGGGAATATGTTCGGCGATCTTGTCCACCTTTTCCTGGCGGAGCTTTACCATAAGCTGGTGGTTCTCGGGATCATAACTTACGTTGCCGGTGATGTTTTGTTTTTCGAGTCCGCCGATGCGGTGCTCCAGTCCCGGCGTTCCGGGAATGGCCCAGGGGCGCACGCCTCTTTCGTCCCGCAGATAAGGCTGCAGTTTGTCCTCCCCTTCGCCCAGTTGGGTTTTGAATTTCACTTCTATTGGGTGCAGGTGTTCTGCATCGGGGAATTTCCAGGGCTCGGAGCCATTCGCAATATATCCGTCGCTGAGAAAGATCACCGGGGTCATGTGCTGGATCGCAATGCGCGCCGCTTCGTATACCGCGTCAAAACAATCGCTGGGGGTGGACGCTGAAACAACGGGCATCGGGCTTTCACCGTTTCTTCCGTAATAGGCCTGCAGCAGATCGCTCTGTTCGGTTTTTGTGGGTAGTCCGGTAGAAGGACCGCCTCTTTGTATATCGCAGATCAGCAGCGGAATTTCCAGCATCATGGCCAGCCCCATGGCTTCAGATTTCAATGCCATGCCGGGTCCGGAAGTACTGGTAACGCCCAATGATCCTCCGTACGCAGCGCCGATAGCGGCGGTGATTCCCGCAATCTCATCTTCCGCCTGGAAAGTGCGGACGCCAAAAGCTTTTTGTTTGCTGAGCTCATGCAGGATGTCGGAAGCAGGCGTGATCGGGTAAGTGCCGAGAAAAATGGGCAGGCCGCTTTTCTCTGATGCCGCGATCAGCCCGTAAGCCAGCGCCTGGTTGCCCATGATGGAACGATAAGTGCCCGGCTGCAGTTTGGCTTTGGCGACAGTATAAGTGTTGGTGAAGGTTTCGGTGGTATCGCCGTAATTAAAACCTGCACGGAGCGCGCGGATATTGCTCTCCATGATATCCGGTTTCTTGCCGAATTTCTCTGTGATGAACTGGATCGTGCTGTCTGGCTTCCTGTTGTACATCCAGTACAGGAACCCCAGCACGAACATATTCTTCGCCCGGTCCTTTTCCTTGTTGCCGAGCGTAAAATCTTTCAGCGCTTCGCGGGTGAGTTTGGTAACGTCGATCCGGATCAGTTCGTAATTATCCAGACTGTGATCGTCCAGCGGATTGATCCCGTCCGGATAATTTGCGAGCCGCAGGTTTTTTGCATCGAACCCTTCCACATTGGCAACGATCTTCCCGCCCTTCTTCAGTGTTTTGAGATTGGTTTTCAATGCTGCGGCATTCATGGCCACCAGCACGTCGCATTCATCGCCGGGAGTAAATATATGATCGCTGGAAAAATGAAGCTGGTAACCGCTTACGCCGGGCAAGGTACCCTGCGGAGCCCGGATCTCGGCCGGAAAATCCGGGAAGGTAGCGAGGTCAATGCCCAATAAAGCGGTATTGTTCGTAAACTGGCTCCCGGTCAGTTGCATGCCGTCTCCCGAATCGCCCGCAAACTTGATCACTACATCACGGAGAAGAGTGGCTGTTGGATGTGAAGACATAGGGTTGCAAAGGTAGGCATTCTTTAAGAATCGTGGATAGTGGATAGTAGATAGTAGATGGTCTACCTTGAGAGATTGACTCGCTAACCTAAGGCAACAGAAATTTTAGAGCCTGCAAAGCAAACCTACTTACCTTTTACAGATACATTAGTTGTCTGATCATTCAGGCTCGTCTATCCACTATCCACTATCCACCATCCACCATCCTACTTCTCCATCGCCCTATACACCGCCTCCAGCACATTCCCCCGCACATTCAGCGTTGAGATCTTATTGCTCTCCGTGGGGTTCACACGGTTGGAGAGAAAGATAAAGACCAGCTGCTTTACCGGATCGTCCCAGACCCAGATGCCGGTAAAGCCGGAATGACCAAAGGATGCGGGCGAGGCGGAAATGCAGGGATAGGGATCGCCGTTGGTAGCGTTGTCCTTCATCGGTTTGTCGAAGCCAAGCGCCCGGCGGCTGATATCGCTGTGGTAATCGGAAAAATATTTTACGGTTTCTTTTTTCAGGTACTGGTGACCGTTAATGGTGCCGCCATTGATCAGCATCTGCATGATCACCGCGAGGTCGTAGGCATCGCTGAATAAACCGGCATGTCCGGAAACGCCGCCAAACATGGCTGCTCCCGGATCGTGCACGTCGCCATGCAGGAGCTGACGACGGAATGCGGGTTCCATCTGGGTGGGTGCGATGCGGTCCAGCGGAAACCGGTTGCGCGGTTTGAAGCCGGTGGTCTTCAGCCCCATGGGCGCATAAAAATTATCGTAAGCATATTGATCCAGGGTTTTGCCGCTGATGGCTTCCACAATTTTGCCCATCAGGATGAAGTCGTTGTCGCTGTAAATATAATTGCCGACTTTCCCCAGCGGACTGGTCCGGATCCTGCTGTACATCGTATCCAGCCAGTCGCCGCGCATATACAGGTGTTCAGCCACCCGAACACAATGGAGGCTGTCTGCCACGGAAGAATAGATGGAAGGAAGCGGCAGGCCTTCTTTATCGTGCGTGATGGTTTCTGCATAAAAGGGAATCCAGGCCTTGAGCCCCGCCTGGTGCAGCATGATGTCCCAGATCTTCAGCGTGTCTTTGTCGCTGCCCCGCAACCAGGGCAGGTAATCGCCCAGGGTCTTGTGCAGGTCCAGCTTTCCTTCATCATATAATTTCATGCAGGAAATGGTGGTGGCGCAAACCTTGGTCACCGATGCCAGGTCATAGAGCGTTCCGGGATATACCGGCTCTTTCTTGTCATATTCCATATAGCCGAAAGCTTTTTCATACGCTATGCGTCCGTTTCTGGCTACCAGCACCACGCAGCCCGGCGTGGCCTGCAATTCAATGGCGCGCTGGCAAATGGAATCGATCACCAGTAATTTTGATGGTTCAAAACCTTCTGCGGCGGGCGGCGCTTCCGGCAGCAGTCCGCGGGTGAATACAATACCGAAACCGGCTTTCAGTTCAGCGCAGGTGGAAACCGGCAATTTTCCTTTGGGGAGAAATTTCCCGCCGAGCCAGTCTGCCGCAACGGATTGGGTCACCGTATTATCGTCGTAGCACTCCAGCAGGTTCTGTGCGTTGCACACATATTGAATGGCGTAAGGATTTCCGAAAACAAAGCTGATCACAGAAGGCAATTGCGCGAGTCGTTTCATGAGGTTCCGCGAAGCGGCGCTGATGCCGAAATCATGCGCCGGATAACGGTTTAGATTGTGCAGTCCGATCACCAGCACATCATACCGGTTGCGCAGCAGTTCATAAGCGGCAGCAGCTTTTACACTGTCGAGGGAATAATCAAAATAATAAACATTCGCATGAAAATCTTCCCGCATGCGGCGCGCAAATTCATTATCATTCAGCAGGCCGAATCCGATATAGGCCACTTTTTTTCCGGCCATGGACTCCGGCAGGCTGCGGTCATTCCGTCTTAATAAAGTGAGCGACTGCTGCGCCACTTTAAGGTACATCTCATGCACGTTTTTGTTGAGGTCTTCGATCAGATGGGTGGTATCCACGGGTTGCAAACGGGTGAGGCCCAGCTGATATTTTGCGGCCAGCACTTTCTTCACGTGCATGTTCAGGTCCTTCCATTTTAATTTCTTGTCTTTTACCGCCTGCAGGATCTTCGAAATGCTGAGTTCCACATCGCCGGGCAGGCAAAGCACATCATTCCCGGCAAGCAGCGATTGCAGGGAGGCTTCTCCTTCCGGATAATATTTTGTAACGCCCTTCATTTCGAGGGCGTCGGTAAAGCTGAGCCCGGAAAATTTCAACTGCTTGCGCAGTAGTCTGGTAACGGCATTATAGGAAACAGAGGTCGGCGTGTTGGGTTTCTTATCAATGGCGGGAACAAATAAATGCCCGGTCATGACGCCCTGAACACCGGCGTTAATTAATTTTTTAAAAGGAAAGAGTTCCAGGGTATCCAGCGCGCGCATGCTTTTATTGACCACGGGCAGGTCCAGGTGTGAATCCACCGACACGTCGCCGTGACCGGGGAAATGTTTGGCAACGGCCATGATGCCCTCCGACTGCATGCCCTTCATATACTGGATACCCAGTTCGGCCACCCGGTGCTGGTCTTCTCCGAAAGAACGATCGTTGATGACGGGATTATCGGGATTGTTGTTTACATCCACCACGGGGGCGTAGTTGATCTGGATGCCCATGCGCTTACACTGTTCACCAACCAGTTGACCGTACTGGTAGATGAGCTGCGGATCCTGCACCGCGCCCAGCATCATCTGCCGGGGCAGGGCGTCCACGCTGTCCATGCGCATGCCCAGGCCGTTCTCTGCATCAATGGAAATCAGCAGCGGCGTGCGGGCAATCTCCTGAAAATGATTGATGAAGCCAGCCTGGGTTTTCGGTCCGCCCTGGAACAGGACGATGCCGCCCACATTGAACCGGTTGATATCTTTTTCCACCTGTTCATTGTTAAAACGGATGGTACCTCCCGGATCGATGGAGGACAGCCGGATGGTCATGAGCTGGGCGATCTTCATACTGTCGTTCAGCGTATTGAACACCGAATCCACCCATTGGCCGGCCGAAAGATTTGAATGATGTTGTGCGTGCAGGGAAAGGGAACTAACTAAGAGCAATAAGCTCAGCAATTTTTTCATTGACGGAATTTTTTACGATCAGAGGCAATCTATTGGTAAACCTACGAAGGAAAATGAAATTTATTTCCATTAAATTGCCCGTTTCTGCAGTGTAATGGGAACTTTATGGACGACCTGATACAGTTACTTCCGGATAATATTGCGAATCAGATTGCCGCGGGCGAAGTGATCCAGCGGCCTGCCAGCGCTGTGAAGGAACTGATGGAGAATGCAATTGATGCCGGCGCGGATATCGTAAAATTAATTATTAATGACGCCGGCAAATCCCTGGTGCAGGTGGTGGACAATGGCAGGGGAATGGGCGTTACCGATGCGCGCATGGCGTTTGAGCGGCACGCCACTTCCAAGATCCGGAATATTGATGATCTCTTCCGCATCCGCACCATGGGATTCCGCGGGGAAGCGCTGGCTTCCATTGCGGCGGTGGCGCAGGTGGAACTGAAAACGAAAAGGGCGGTGGATGAAATGGGTACCGCCATCGACATCGAAAACAGCATGGTGACCCGGCAGGAACCGGTAGCTTTTCCGAACGGTACCAGCATCGCCATGAAGAATCTTTTTTTCAATGTGCCGGCGCGCCGCAATTTTCTGAAGAGCAATGCGTCGGAAACGCGGCATATCGTGGATGAGTTCATCCGCGTGGCGTTGTCCTTTCCCGGCATTCAGTTTATCCTGATCAGCAACGGACAGGAAATGTTTCACCTGGACCGGGGGAGTCTCAAGCAACGCATTGTGCAGATCCTCGGAGCGAATTATAATTCGAGACTGGTATCCGTTCAGGAGAACACGGATTATTTAAATATCAGCGGCTTTGTCGGTAAGCCTGATACTGCCAAGCGCACCCGCGGTGATCAGTATTTTTTTGTGAATAACCGTTTCATCCGCAGTGCGTACCTGAACCATGCCGTGATGACCGCTTACCAGCAGATGATCCCCGGCGACAGCTTCCCGCTCTATATTTTATTTATCGAGATCGATCCTTCGCGTGTGGACATTAATGTCCATCCCACCAAACAGGAAATCAAATTCGAGGACGAGAAGCTGGTCTATGCATTTGTGCAGGCCGCAGTAAAACATTCCCTCGCCCAGTTCGCCATTACGCCCAGCCTGGATTTCGATCTCGACCCCATGATCCAGGGCCTCGATGCCGTCAGCAAACCCATGAGCGCCGAAGCCCGGGCCTCCCTGGAATCCTCCAGCCTCTTCAAGACCTTCACCCAAAAAAACCAGGCCCATTTCATCGAACCCTCCACGCAAAGCGACCTTACCCATTGGACCTCCGTCAACCGTCAACCGTCAACCGTCAACCAACCTGACTACACTAAAGATCCGTCAACCGTCAACCGTCAACCGTCAACCAATGCCAGCGGCGAGGCCCATCCACCATCTACCATCCACCATCCACCCTTCCAATCCCTTTTCCAAGGCCCCGACCAGTTCCGGCTGCTGCAATTGCAAAACACCTATATCGCCTGCGAAACAAATGGCGGCTTTCTGCTGATCCATCAGCAAAGCGCACATGAGCGCGTATTGTACGAACAGTTTATGCATGCGCTTACGGAAAAACCGCTCGCAACACAACCCGGATTATTTCCGTCCACTATTTCCCTTTCCACTCCCGACGCCGTTTTGTTGCACGAACTCCTCCCCGACCTGCATGCGTTAGGGTATGCCATCGAACAGTTTGGAAAAGATAGTTTTATCATCCAGGGCGCTCCCGCGGGACTGGAAACCGGCAACGAAAAAAAGCTAATCGAAAAAATGCTGGAGCACTGCAAGCATTCCGGCGGCGAAAAAATATTTCCCCTCCGCGAGAAAATGATCCGCTCCCTCGCCTGGCAGCAATCCGTAAAACCCGGCACCGCCCTCACCGCAACCGAAATGCGCTCCCTCGCCGAAAGCCTCTTCCGCTGCGACCAGCCCAACATGACGCCCAACGGCAAACCGGTTTTCGTGGAATATAAAAAGGAGTATCTGGAGAAGGTTTTCGGGAGATGAATAAGGGCGTGGAAAACGCCGCCCGTTTCAGCTTTCATTGGTATAGCCCGGCGAGAGAGCATCGCCCTTCCAGCTTTTTCAAACCCTCCCGCTTTAGCGGCATCCCCCTTCTCCTGCAACGGCATTTTCTTATTTTTAAAGGGTGATTATACCTTTGTCTTTGTTTGTATGATAGGTATTTTTGTATCTCAAAAACTATGGGCGCGGGGTAGCATCGTTAAATGCTAAGATATTTTATCCAATTAAACGATTTCCAGAAAAAATCGTTGCTGGAATTAATAAAATCGTTTTTAAAGAGTGAGGATGTGCTGGGAGGACAAACGATTGATCAATACAATCAGGAATTAGATCAGGCGATGGAACGGATCAACAGATTTGAATTTACCAGTCTGGAAGAGTTGGAAAGAGAGATGAAATCATGGTAGTGCTGAAGATATTTATTGACAATGAGGCAAAATCCCAGCTTCGAAAGGTTTATTCTTACATTAAACGCGATTCTTTTCAAAATGCTGAAAAAGTCAGAAATGGAATGATTGCCTCCTTTAAAACATTAGTAAATAATCCGGAACAATTTCCAGCGGATAGGTATAGAAGAGATAATGACGGTTCCTTCAGGGCTTATGAAATATTTAAAAAGGGACTTGATTGGCACATAAAGAGGAGGTCAAAGTCCAACCCTCAGTAATTTTTCCGGATATACTCAACATAAGCCTCCACCGCTTTGCGCACGGCCGTGCCACTGCTGTAATGATTATTGATCAGCACGGAAAATTCCAGGAGACGGTTTTTGCGGGTGTAGAGATATCCGCTCAGCGCGATCACGCCGGTCAGGGATCCTGTTTTGGCGAAAATAAATTCGCTGTCGTTGAGGTAATAATGCCGGAGGGTGCCCGGCTTGCCGCCCGTGGGCAATATCTTTTTCATCCGGTCCATGCCGAATTCATTTTTGAATTTGCCGAGCAGGGTTACAAAATCCCTCGGACTGAATAAATTGAAACGGCTGAGCCCGCTCCCGTCCGCCCAGGAGGGTTCCTGCGGCAGGACAGCGAAATCATTTTTTTTCAGGCTGTCGATAATGCGCCGGTCATTCATAACGCCCAGTTGCTGATTGCTCACCATCAGCAGTGTCTGCTCGGCAAAAAAATTGTCGCTGCGATGCATCATCGGTATATAAACGGAATCCGCCGGCCGCGAATAAACAATGGAAGCAGGGGAAGAAAAATAGGGCGGCTGATGGATGGAATAAACCGTTTTTCCCAGGGTATCTTTTAAGAGTTCCAGGGCCGATGCCAGGGTATGGGTTATAAAGGGAACATCCTGTGTGGCATGGGCTTCCCTGCCGGTCCGGATCTCAAATACATTCGAATCGATGGTTCGCTGTACAAAAAAGCTTTTCTGCAAAGTATCGGGACTGAACTTCACTTTCCAGCTGATTTCCGGCGATGAAAATACCTGGGGCGTGGCCTCAAAAGCCGGGTTGCCGCTCGTCGTCTCTTTCTGCTGGGTCCAGCGGATAAAATTTCCGTACACCGGCAGCAGGCTGCGCTCCACGGAATAATCATCATTATACTCATCCCATCCCCAGCCCCTGCCATTGGGCTCCTCCTGCCAGGCGCTGTCTACGATATAAATTTTCTTCTGTGTCTTTTTCAGAAAATCCACTACCGGCTGTTCCAGGTAATCCGGATGCAGCAAACTCGGATCCCCGCTGGGGAAGACAAAAAGCGCCGTGTCATTCTCCTCATAACGGATACCCACCAGCGAATCGCCCAGGTATTTCATTCCCGCATACAGCGAAAACAGCTTGGTATTACTCGCCGGCACGAAATATTTCTCCTCCTGGAAAGCCGCAATATCTTTTTTTAGCGAATCATCATAAACGAGCACGCCGACATGCGCGGATCTGAGGGCGGGATTGTCGAGGAGATTGTTGAGCGCTTTGGCGTCATTTTTCCGGCCCTGCGAGTAGGAGAAGCTGGTGGTAAATAGTAGCATTAAGAGGAGGCTGGCCGGAAAAAGGGTTGACGGTTGACGGTTGACGGTTGACGGACGAGCCGGAGTGGGCGGGGGATTAATTGTCATTTTTACCAGGTAGATTTAAATAATTTGATTTTGATAATTGAAATTAAAAGTTAAGGACTAACCCCAAAAGCTGACCTTATCAAATACTGAATCTACGCCTAAAGTCCGTCAACCGTCAACCGTCAACCGTTAACCGTCATCCCCTCACATCCGCTCCTGCGCCCGCAACCACCTCTCCGGCACCTCGTTTCCGCTGGCCAGCAGGTAGTCGTTATAGGAACAGGCGATATATTTCCGGTCAGGCAGCTGCATCCACCAGCGGTTTGTTTTCTTGCTTTGCAGGAAAGTTGTTTCTACTTCGGCGAAGGCGGTATGGTATTCGTTGAAATCTTCTTTGTCGCTGAATTTGGCTTCGCGGCGTCCTTTGCTGCGGCCGTCGATAACGTACCAGATCATTTGCGCGATCTGATTGGCGGTGAGGTCGTACTGATCTTTTTCCGGAATAAATCCGTAGATGCCGATGCTGTCGATATTCGGGCTTAGTCCGGCGAACCGCATCAGCGCGCAGGCTTCTTCTCCGGAAAGTCCGTTCGGTGATAAATGATTGGAAGGCGCATACTGATGGGCGATAGCTGCAATATCAAAGCTCAGCATATTGGAATTACGGAGTACCGGCTCCATCTCGTCGATATGTTCCTTCACTTTTCCGACGCGGAAACAATCGAAGCGGAGTTTGTCCATCGTTTCCAGCATATTCGGATGCACATAATAACTCTGGAAAGCGATATGATTATAATGGTGAATATAATTGGGTTCGTCGGTGAGCATTTCCATCAGGAAATTATCGCTTTTCAGCGGGGAATCTAAATTGATATCCACCAGCGCATCCACGCAGGTTACTTCAATCAGCTTTTTCCGGTTCACATAACCCTGGTACTGGGCGAGGGTCAGGTCGTGTGAACCCCCGAGAATGATCACCGTTTTGCCCAGGCCTGTCAGCTCGCTGACCACGGAGCGCAGGGCAGCGTAAGAGTCCGCGACACTGGCGCCGGCCCTGATATTTCCGACGTCCGCGATCTTCAGGTCGCTGTGCCAGTGATAGAGCCGGTAAAACTGTTGCCGGATGCAGTCCGGCCCGTTGATAATATTTCTGGAACGGCGTGCACCGCGTTCTTCCCGGCAGCCGACCAGGACCAGGTCAGCCGGCAGCAGGTCGGGGAATTCCTCCTCGTAAACACTGATCTGCTTACCGATCTGTCCGTCGTTGAATTCTTCATCATTGGAAATCTCCCGGATATTGACCGGGTCGAGAAAATCCAGGATATGGAGACTATACAGCATTCCGCACGATTTGAAACAAACTTACACATGTTTTTCGTTTTATCTTTGCGGCATGGAAGAATTACTGGAAAAACTGGAGGGCTACAGAAGGGAAATCCGGGAGAGCGAACTGGACGGCGCCGATGCTGCAGAAACATACCGCATCCGCTTTCTCGGAACCAAAGGAATTGTCAAAAATCTTTTCCAGGAAATGAAACAGGTTCCGCCGGAAAGAAAAAAAGAATTCGGACAAATCCTCAACGACTTCAAACAACTCGCCGAATCCAAATACGACCAGGCAAAATCCGTCAACCGTCAACCGTCAACCGTCAACCAAATAGATCTCTCCCTTCCCGGCGACCCCATCTCCACCGGCACCCGGCATCCCATCAGCCTGGTCCGCAACCGCATCGTGCAGATTTTCGGCAGGCTTGGATTTTCGGTTGCCGAAGGACCGGAGATCGAAGACGACTGGCATAATTTCACTGCGCTGAACCTGCCGGCAGATCATCCGGCCCGCGACATGCAGGATACTTTCTACATACATAAAAACCCGGACTGGCTCCTGCGCACGCATACCAGCAGTGTGCAGGCGCGCGTAATGGAAAAACAAAAGCCGCCGATCCGGATCATTTGTCCGGGCCGTGTGTACCGCAATGAAACCATCAGCGCGCGGGCGCATTGTTTTTTTCACCAGACAGAAGGATTGTATATTGATGAAAACGTTTCCTTCGCCGACCTCAAGCAGACCCTGTATTTCTTTGTGCAGGAAATGTTTGGTAAATCGGTGCGCGTGCGTTTCCGGCCATCCTATTTTCCTTTCACGGAGCCCAGCGCCGAAATGGATATCAACTGCCTGATCTGCGGCGGCAGCGGATGCAATGTTTGCAAGCATACCGGCTGGGTGGAAATTCTCGGCAGCGGCATGGTACATCCGAAGCTCCTGCAGAATTTTAATATCGACCCGAATAAATATACCGGCTTTGCCTTCGGCATGGGAGTGGAGCGGATCTGCCAGCTGAAATACCGCATCAATGACCTGCGGCTTTATTCACAGAAT
>Ga0207652_10004338_pt1 | contig 11556 bp, 9 predicted proteins | sample KBSC63BmetaG_FD_184334 | JGI IMG/M metagenome (GOLD analysis project Ga0207652, IMG submission 184334) | Corn rhizosphere microbial communities from Kellogg Biological Station, Michigan, USA - KBS C6-3B metaG (SPAdes) (version 2) | ecosystem: Host-associated > Plants > Roots > Rhizosphere ... | reverse complement strand
CGATGAGGACGTCCTCCCTGGCGTCGAACGGCGTCGTCTTCGCGGCGTCGCCGGTGCCCCGTACGGGCTTGAAGGCGCCGCGCAGATCGGCCTCGCGGGTGAATTGCAGGCCGGAGACCTGCTGCTCCTTGGGCGGCACGACGGCGATGTCGGGTTCGATTCCCTGCGCCTGGATGGAGCGTCCGGACGGGGTGTAATAGAGATCGGTGCTGATGCGCAGCGCCCCCTTGCCTGTGAGCGGGACGATCGTCTGCACCGATCCCTTGCCGAAGCTGCGCGTGCCCATGAGGGTGGCGCGGTGATAATCCTGCAAGGCGCCGGCGACGATCTCCGCCGCCGAGGCGGAGGCGCCGTTGACGAGGACCACCATCGGCGTCCCGGCCAGGCGGTCGCCCTTCGGCTCGGCATCGAAACGCCGCGTCTCCTTGCCGTTGCGGCCGCGCGTCGAGACGATCGTGCCGCCGTCGATGAAATCGCCGGCGATGGCGACGGCCTGGTCGAGCAGGCCGCCGGGATCGTTGCGCAGATCGAGGATGAAGCCGGCCAGCCGGCCGCCGCTCTCGCGCTTCAGCCGGGCGAGGGCGGCGAGCATCTGCTCCTGGGCGTGCTCGTTGAAGATGCTGACCCTGACATAGCCGATACGGCCGTCCTCGAGATGCGCCTTGACGGCGTCGGTATGAATGATGTCCCGCCGCAGGCTCAGCTCGAAAGGCTGCGCCGTGCCGCGGCCGATGGTCAGCCGAACGAGCGATCCGGCCGGCCCGCGGATCTTCTCGACGACCTCGCCGAGGTCGAGCCCGTCGACGATTTCGCCGTCGACGCGCTCGATCGTGTCGCCCGGGCGAATGCCGGCGCGCGCGGCGGGCGTGTCGTCGATCGGCGCGACGACCTTGACCCGGGCGCCGTCGCGCGCCAGCTCGGCGCCGATGCCGCCGAATTCGCCGCGCGTGTCGGCGGTGAACTCGCGATACTCCTTTGGGTCCATATAGGCGGAATGCGGATCGAGCCCGGCGAGCATGCCCTTCAAGGCGTCGCGCGTCAGCTCGTCGTCGGACACGTCGCGCACATAGCGATCGTGAACGACGGCCATCGCCTCGCGCATGGTGGCAAGGTCGCTCGAGCGGTCCTCCGTCTGCGTGGTGCAGCCGAGCAGCAAGGCGGCGCAGAGAGCGGCCGTGGCCGCGTTGCGCAAGCGATGCGGGCAAAGAGATGTCATAGGCATTTCCAATCGGCGCGAATTCGCATGCAGTCGAGGAGCCGCCGCGACGGCGCTCCGCAGGAAATTAGGCATGATCGGGACGGATTGCAAAGCCGGGCGTGCCGGCGCGTCGTATCGGCGGCAATGGCGGCCGGCTATGCCGGTGCGCTCAGCCGCGCCAGGTCGCGTCCCGGCGCTTCCGCCGCGCCGGCGCCGCGCGCCGGATCAGTGCGCCCCGTCGGCGGCCTCGAGGCCCGGCGCGGCGTTGCTGCGCGTATATTGCCGCCCGTCGAGCAGCACCGAGACGGCGATCGTCTTTTGACGCGTCGGGTCGTTGATCTGGGACAGACGGGCATATTCGACGCCGTCGACCGTGCTCTTGAAGATCGCGGCGACCTTCCACGAGCCGATCCGGGCAGGCGAGCCCCCGCTCAGATGAAAGCGCTGGCCGACTTCGATTTTCAGGTTCCTGCTCATTCGCTCGCCGCCAAAAGTTCACAGTCACGCCGAATTGCCGGTGACGCGGCCGGCGTGAAGCGGCCGCGTCGCATGTGCCCGCGATACTACTTCTTTTTGCCGGTCTTCTTGGCGGCGGCCTTCTTCTTGGCGCGGCCGGGATTGAGGCGCGCGCGCACCGGCGCCGAGGCCTTGAACTTCACCGTGACCGAGGCCGGGATCTTCAGCGCCTCGCCGGTGATCAGGTTGCGCCCCCGGCGGGCGCCGCGCTTGGCCTTGGAAAACGTGCCGAGCGGCGTGCGGATCGAGCCGCCCTTGACGACCGTCTTCTCGATGGTGCTGAACACCGCGTCGACGGCGGCACGCGCGCTTTTCGCGCTGCTCTTGGTGGCGCTGGCGACCGAGGCGACAAGATCCGCGAGTGACATGACGTTCCCCCCAGGATGAAAGATCACTCGGTTATTACAGCAACTACGGCCCCGACGCCACGGGTACGTTTGGCCCGCCGGCGCGGCATCCGCCGGAGGTCGCATTTGCCAAATCGGCGCTTTGCGCCTATTAATATCTTCATCGGCTCTCGTTTGCCGGGTTGCTCCCTTCCCTCGATGCGGGGGTCGGTCCTGCTCTCCGTCTTGCGTCGAAGTTCGATCCGTCTCGCGCATGAGCGCGGGCGGTACCCAAAATCTCTTGCGGAGCGCACGACATGGCGACCGGTACGATCAAATGGTACAACCCCCAAAAGGGCTACGGCTTCATTCAGCCGGATGACGGCTCGAAGGACGTGTTCGTTCACGTTTCCGCGGTCGAGCGCGCAGGCCTCGGCCAGCTCAACGAAGGCCAGAAGCTGAGCTACGAGCTCGAGCGTGGCCAGCAGGGCAAGACTTCCGCCGTCAATCTGCGCGAAGTCTAAGCACTACGTCTAGCGGCGGGCGGCCGCCCCGATCATGGGGTGGCCGCCCGCCTGCCGTTGCGCAAACGGCCGAGGCGGCCAGGCGGCCGCGGTTACGCCGAGCCGTATCGCTGCCGAGCGGCGGGACGGACAACGAGGGAGCGTCACATGCGCGAACCGCTCTATAAGTTTCCCAAGCGGCCGACCGGTCCCGACTACACCCGCCGCACCATCGCGGAGTGCCGGGCGATGCTGGCCAACCCGCGCCTCTCGCCAGAATTGCGCCAAAGTCTGGAAGTGAAGGTCGCCGAGCTTCAGGCGGAACTTCGCGCCGACACGGCGCATCGTGCGCGCGAGGCGGCCGCGAACGTCGAAGAGCCGGAAACCTCGCCCCGCTCGCCCCGTCGGTAGCAGGGGCGTCGGTAACAGGGGCGCGCTGATCAGTGCGCCCCTGACCGGGGCGGCGAAAGCCGTCGCCGGCTTTGAACCTTATCGTGGACTGGGCGCCTCGCTCTTGGTTGCGCGTCCGGTTCCTGTCCGGCTCGATTAGTGCCCAGATCAAGCGCGCCGTTGGCGCTGCTTGAGTTTCCCTCGTTCAACTTCGCGGTGGAGGACTCCCGTGGCGGCAGGTAAAATGGCGACAGGCAAGGTCGAATGGTTCAATCCCGTCATGGGGCACGGCTACATCAAGCCGGCGGACGGCGGTACCGACGTTCCGGTTCGTCGCCTCGCCGTCGAATTGGCGGGACAGACGTCGCTCAAGCCCGGTCAGCAGGTCCAGTACGAGATCGTCCCCGGCCTCGACGGAAGGCTGTCGGCGGTCACGCTGAAGCTGATCGACTGAGGGTGGCGGGATATCCGGCGGACGGGCGCAGAGAGGCCATGGCCGGCACAATGACGGCACCGACGCGCGCGCCCCTCGCATGACCACGGACGAGACAACCCGGCAGGAGACCAAGCGTCATGTCATGACGCTGCTCGTCGCCTCGCACCGCGCGCTCAACAACGCGCTCGACGATCTCGGCTTCGAGGAGAACGACGACCGGGTGGTCGAGCATGACGGCCGTCTCGCCTTCGTGACCTGCAGCCACGAGCCCGACTGCGACGACCTCTTCGCCCTGATCGCCGAGCTGGCGGCGCGCGGCGAGAATTGGGAGCTGCTGTCGCGGATCGACGGCGAGGGCAAGGAGGTCACCTTCCATTCGCTCGCCCGCCAGCGGCCCGTCGAGGCCATCGAGACCGAGTTGAGCGAGGAGCCGACCACCGCCGACGAGGCCGACCTTACCGTCCACAACCTCGACACCGAGGCGGGCATTGATCAATTGCGCAGCGAGCTCAGCCGGCTCGATCCCGCCACGCTCTTCGTGTCGCTGGGCTCGGGCGCCGACGGCCAGGTCGTGGCGCGCGTTGTGCAGCGGACGCCGCGGCGGACCCTCGCCATGGCCACCGGGCCGGACGAGGCGAGGCTGCGCAATGCCGTCCGCGAGATTCTGCCGACGGTGATGTTCGACATCGCGATGAAGCCGCCGCGCTGAGCCGGAGCGGCGCGATTTCCGCTTCTATCGCTTGGGTTTAGCCGCCATCTTCCACCTAGTTCCGGCGCCTGCGGCGCTTTTGCCCTTCCAACTTGCGCAATCCATCCCTATGTTACGGGCTCGATCGCTGGGGCCGTAGCCTCTCGAGCGAGGTTTTGTACGAGCGCCGCGCTTTGGTTTCCTGCGGCGCGTGACGGTCCAGCGCCTCCCTCCCTGCTTTCAGCGTCGTTCCCGCGGTCCGGCAGCCTTCCGGTTGGCCGGCTCGCATCTTTTTGCTTGCCCGGAGGGTTTTCCGTTGTCGTTTGCCGAATTCTCGTTTCACCCGCTCATCCTCAAGGCGCTGGACGCCGCCGGCTATACGGCGCCGACCCCGGTGCAGGCCGCCGCCATTCCGCCGGCGCTCGCCGGCCGCGATCTGCTCGCCACCGCCGAGACCGGCACCGGCAAGACAGCGGCCTTCGTGCTGCCCGCGCTGCAGCGCATCGCCACCACGCTCAAGCCGCGGGTGCGCGGACCGCGTATCCTCGTCCTGACGCCGACCCGCGAGCTTGCCAGCCAGATCACCAAGGCGGCGCGGCAATACGGCAAGTTCCTTCACCTCAACACGATCGAGATCGTCGGCGGCATGCCGTATCGTCAGCAGCTTCAGCTGATGGCGCGGCCGCTCGACATCGTCGTCGCGACGCCAGGGCGGCTGATCGACCATATCGAGCGCCGCCGCATCGACCTGTCCGAGCTCGAGGTTCTCGTCTTCGACGAGGCCGACCGCATGCTCGACATGGGCTTCATCGAGGCCGTCGAGCTGATCGCCGCCGCCTGCCCGGCGACCCGCCAGACCCTGTTCTTCTCGGCGACGCTCGATCGGCCGATCGCCAAGATCGCGGCGCGGCTGCTGCGCGATCCGGTGCGCATCGCCGTGACGAGCGCGGCCAGCGCCCCCGATATCGAGCAGCGCCTGCACCAGGTCGACGACCTCGCGCACAAGCATCGCTTGCTGCATCATTGGGCCGCAAGCGGCGAGCTCGCAAAGGGCATCGTCTTCGCGGCCACCAAGCGCGACGTCGACACGCTGGCGCGCGAGCTCGCGGCCGCCGGACATGCCGCCGGCGCCCTCCATGGCGACATGGACCAGCGGGCGCGCAACCGCACGCTCGACCGGCTGCGCTCGGGGGGCTTGCGCCTCCTCGTCGCCACCGACGTGGCGGCGCGCGGCATCGACGTGCGCGACATCAGCCACGTCATCAATTTCGACCTGCCGCGCAGCACCGAGGACTATGTCCATCGCATCGGCCGCACCGGCCGGGCCGGTGCCAGCGGCGTGGCGATCTCCTTCGCCGGCCGTGCCGAGCGCGACATGGTGGCGCGCATCGAGCGCTTCACCGGCAAGCCCCTTTCCGTCCATGTCGTCCCCGGACTCGAGCCGACGCGTTCCTTCACGCGCGAGACCGTCGTCGCCCGCAAGCGGCCGTTCCGCCATGACGGCAAGCGTTTCGCCAAACCGTTCGTCGGCCGCAACGCTTCTGCCGGGCGCCCGGATGCTCGTCCCGGCGCGCGCTCCGGGGCGAGCCGTCATCCCGCTGGCGGGGTGCGCCGGCCCGGTTAGCGCCGCCCCCTTCGCGCCGATTTCGCGATGTCGCTGAGCGATCCTTCGCGGCCGGGCATGTCCGGTAACGCGGTGCCCTTCGCCGAGGAGGATCTCGCCCGCATCTTCGACGCGAAGACGATACAGCAGGCGCGCCACCTGATGCTGCTCGGCGCGGTGCGGCTCGCCGCGACGGCGACGCGGATCGAGGCGACGGTGACGGATGCCGGCCGCACCGTCGACGTCGTGGTGACGCCGATCAAGTTCGCCCGCGGCACGCTGTTCGACCGGCGCTGCGGCTGCGGGCGCAGCGTCTGCGCCCACACCGTGGCGGCCGCCATGATGACCCTCGAGACCCGCCCGGAATGGCGGCGTCCGGTGCAAGGATCGCTTCTCGACATGCTGAATGCTCCACGCGCGACGCAACCCGTAATCGCCCGAGCCAGCACCGCGCCGCCGCGCGGCGACGAGGCGCGCGTCGGCGTCTGGACGATCGAGCCCGGCAGCGCCAGCGCGGCGATGCACATCACTGTCCATCTCGCCCGCATCGGCCGCGACGGGCAGCCCGAAAAGGACGGCGTTCCGGCGACGCCGCGCCAGGTCATCGAGAAGACGGCGCGCACCATGCAGGGCGATGCCGACAGGGCCATCGCCCGCCTGCTCGGAGCGGGAAATCTCGTGCGCACGCCGATCTCGCGCGACAAGCGGCATCTCGTCGACGCGGCGCTGAAGCGCCTGCTGCCGACCGGAAGGCTGCGCTGGCGCGATGGCACGCCGCTCGGCGAGGGGCCGCGCCGCGTCATCCGCGCCTTCAAGGACATGCAGAGCGGCAAGCTGCGTCCGGTCGGGCTGACCGAGGGCGGTGCGCTGATCCGCGGCGAGGGCTGGTGGTGCGTCGACCCGAAAGCGGGCAAGGTCTGCCGCGCCGAGCTGCAAGTCGTTTCCTCGCCGGCGGTTCGGCCGGCGACCGAATCGCCGACCATCGCCGCCCGGCTGAAGCAACGCGGGGCGGGCGCGCCGCGTATCGTCGCCGCGGCGCCGGAAATCGTCGACCGCGCGCCGCGTATCGTCTTGCGCGTCGGCCGGGCGACGACGAGCGATGCCGGTCTCATCGATGCGCTGCATGTCGTCTTCGACTACGGCGATGCCGCGCGGCCGACGCCGATCGAAGCCGACGACCAGCGGCAATTCGCCAAGATCGCCGCCGCCGACGGCAGCATCGTGTTCGTGCGCCGCGACAAGGCGGCCGAGCAGGGCATGCTCGATCGCCTCGCCGCCGCCGGGTTCCTGCAGTTCCGCATCGGCGCGCCGGGCGAGGCGCGCGACGCCAAGGGGCTGCGTCTCCATGCCCTGCGCGGCCGCGACGCCGACAAGCAATGGCAGGCCTTCGTCGAGAGCGAGATTCCGGCGCTGGAAAAGGCCGGCTGCGAGATCATCCGCGACGCCGATTTCGGTGTCCGCATCGTCGAGCCCGAGGGCGAGATCGCGCTCGGCGTTTCCGATTCGGGCGAGGGCTGGTTCGATCTCGACGTCGGCATCGAGATCGACGGCGCGCGCCGCACGCTGCTGCCGATCCTCGCCAAGCTGATCGAGGCGGGCGGCATGGAGGCGGCGCGCATCGTCGACGGCAAGCTGCATACCGTGCTCGACGACGGCCGGGCGCTCGCCTTGCCGGCCGACCGCATGGCCAAGCTGATGAGCGTGCTCGAAGGCATGCTGGCCGCCGGCCGCACCGTCGACGACAAGCTGCGCGTGCCCCTCGAGGAGGCCGACGGTCTGCTCGATGTCGACGAGCTGGTGGCGCGACGCGGCGACACGGCGCGCATCGATGGTTATCTGGCGCGGCTGCGCGACGACGAGACGCCGCTCGGCGAGCTCGCCGCGCCGCCCTCCTTCCAGGGCGAACTGCGGCCCTATCAGCGCCAGGGCCTCGCCTGGCTGCAGAATTTGCGCGCCAACGGGCTGGCCGGCTATCTCGGCGACGACATGGGCCTCGGCAAGACGGCGCAGACCATCGCCCATATCGCCCTAGAGCACGAGGCCGGGCGCCTCGGCGCTCCCGCCCTCATCGTCGTGCCGACCAGCCTCGTGCCCAACTGGTCGGCCGAGCTTGCCCGCTTCGCGCCGCATCTCCGCATCGTCGTCATGCACGGGCTCGACCGGCATGAGCGCTGGGACGAGATCGCCGCCGCCCAGATCGTCATCACCACCTATGCCATACTGGTGCGCGATGTCGAGGCGCTGAAGGCGCGGCATTGGAGCCTCGTCGTGCTCGACGAGGCGCAGGCGATCAAGAACCCGGAATCGAAGGCGACGCGCGCCGCCTGCAGCCTCGAGGCGGATCAGCGTCTCTGCCTCTCCGGCACGCCAGTGGAAAACAATCTCGGCGAGCTATGGTCGCAATTCGCCTTTCTCATGCCCGGCCTGCTCGGCGACCGCAAATCCTTCCAGAAGCGCTTCCGCGCGCCGATCGAGAAGCGCGGCGACGGCGTCCGCGCGGCGCAGTTCGCCCGCCGCATCCGTCCCTTCTTGCTGCGCCGGACCAAGGCTGCCGTCGCCTCCGACCTGCCGCCCAAGACCGAGGTGGTGCGCCGCATCGAGCTCGATGCCACGCAACGCGATCTCTACGAGGCGATCCGTCTCTCGGTGCACGAGCGGGTGCGCGAGGCGATTGCCGCCAGCGGATTGGCGCGCAGCCACATCACCGTGCTCGACGCGCTCCTGAAGCTGCGCCAGGCGTGCTGCGATCCGCGCCTCGTCAAGCTCGACGCGGCACGCCAGGTCACCGAGAGCACCAAGCTGACCTCGCTCATCGAGATGCTGAGCGAGATGGTGCCCGAGGGCCGCCGCATCCTCGTCTTCTCGCAATTCACCAGCATGCTCGACCTCATCAAGCCGGCGCTCGATGCCGTGGCGATCCCCTATGTCGAGCTGACCGGATCGACCGTCGATCGCGCGACGCCGGTGCGGCGTTTCCAGGACGGCGAGGTGCCCGTCTTCCTCATCAGCCTCAAGGCCGGCGGCCGCGGGCTCAACCTCACCGCCGCCGATGCCGTGATCCACTACGATCCCTGGTGGAACCCGGCCGCCGAGGCGCAGGCGACCGATCGCGCCCACCGCATCGGCCAGGACAAGCCGGTCTTCGTCTACAAGCTGATCGCCGCTGGCACGGTCGAGGAGAAGATCATCGAGCTGCAGCGGCGCAAATCCGATCTTGCCGATGCGGCGGTCAATGGCGGCACGCTCGCCGGCGCCCTCGTCGAGGACGACGTCAACTATCTCTTCGCGCCGGAAACCCCGGAGTAACGCGCCTTATTCCAAGGCTTGGCGTCGACGACTCATCGCAAGCACGTCATTGCGAGGAGCGGAGCGACGAAGCAATCCAACGCCGGCGCATGGAGTTGGATTGCTTCGCTGCGCTCGCAATGACGGACGCGGGCATCTGTTCCGGTATCAGGCCCCATTGCGGGTCAGGCTCTCTGCCCGCTCCGCGAGGGCGAGCCAGCGCTCTTCCGCCGCTTCCAGCGCGACGCCGATGTCGCGATGGCGCTGCGTCGCCGTCGCGAAGCCGGCGCGGTCGCGCGGATAGAAGCCGGGATCGGCGAGCGCCGCCTCCAATTCCGCCTTTTCCATTTCGAGCGCGGCGATCGTGTCCGGCAGGGTGTCGAGCTCGCGCTTGTCCTTGAAGGTCAGGCGATCGGCGCGCGCACCCGGCGGCCGCTCGTCCGGCTTGCCTTGGGCCTTGGCGATCGGTCTGGCTGCGGCCGGCGGTCGGCGTTGCCGCAGGTAGTCGCTATAACCGCCGACATATTCGTCGACCGCACCGCCGCCCTCGACCGCGATCACGCCGGTGACGAGGCGATCGAGGAAATCGCGGTCATGGCTGACCAGCAGCAAGGTGCCGTCGTAATCGGCGAGCAGCTCTTCGAGGAGATCGAGCGTCTCGATGTCGAGATCGTTGGTCGGCTCGTCGAGGATGAGGAGGTTCGACGGCTGCGCCAGCACCTTGGCGAGGAGCAGCCGATTGCGCTCGCCGCCAGACAACGTCGACACTTTGGCCTTGAACTGCCGGTCCTCGAAGAGAAAATCCTTGAGATAGGAGGCGACATGGCGCGGCCGGCCCTGGACGAAGACGGTGTCGCCGCCGCCGGTCAATGTCTCCCACGGCGAGGCGTCGGGGTCGAGGGCGATGCGGCGCTGGTCGAAGACCGCCGGCATGAGATTGGCGCCGTGCCGCACCGTGCCGGCATCGGGCGGGATGGCGCCGGTCATGATGCCGAGCAGGGTGGACTTGCCCGCGCCGTTGCGGCCGATCAGGCCGACGCGGTCGCCGCGCAGCACGCGCGTCGAGAAATCGCGCGCGATGACGACGTCCGCGCCCGCTTCGCCGACGCCGGCGCCGCGGAAGGATTTGGCGACATGCGCGAGCTCGATGACGAGACGGCCGCCGCTCTCCGCCGCCGCGGTGCCGAGCTTCGCCTGGCGCAGGGTAACGCGCTGGGCGCGCTCGCCGCGCAGCGCGGCGAGGCGGCGCACGCGGCCCTGGTTGCGGCGGCGGCGCGCCGAGATGCCCTCGCGCAGCCACAGCGTCTCGCTGGCGATCCGCTTGTCGGCGCGCGCCTGTTCGGCGGCCTCGGCCTCGATCACCGCCTCCGACCATTCCTCGAACGCGGCATAGCCCTCGTCGTGCTCGCGCAGCTTGCCGCGATCGAGCCATAGCGTGCGGCGCGACAGGCGCTTCAGGAACGCCCGGTCGTGGCTGATGATGAGCAGCCCGCCGGCATAGGCGGCGAGATACGCCTCCAGCCATTCGATGGCCGGAATGTCGAGATGGTTGGTCGGCTCGTCGAGGAGGAGGATATCGGGCGTGCCGACAAGCGCGCGGGCGAGGCTGAGCCGCCGCCCTTCGCCGCCCGACAGGCTGGCGAGCTTCCGATCGGCCGCGACGCCGACCGCATCGAGGGCGGCCTCGACCAGGTGGCGCCGTTCGCCCGCCGCCGGATCGGCCGGCAGTCCGCCGGTGACGAATTCCGTCGCGCCGAGCGTGATGTCGAAGACCGGCTCCTGCGGCATGTAGGCGATCCGCGTTCCCGGCTGCTGGAAGCGCGTGCCGGCGTCGAGCTCGGTCAGCCCCGCGAGCGCCTTGAGCAGCGTCGACTTGCCGCCGCCGTTGCGCCCGACGAGGCACGCGCGGTCGCCCCTGCCGAGCGCGACCGAAATCTCGGCGAAGGTCGGCCTTCCGCCGAAGGTGACGCTGGCGTCTCGCAGGGCGAGCAGGGGAGAGGGGGGCATGCCGGCGGGAGATAACATCGCCGCCGGTCTTCCGCAACAGGCGGCGGCCGAAAGAACCCTATGAGCCCCTCCCTCCGGGAGAGGTATCCATCCTTCAACCCTCTCCCTCCGGGAGAGGAATCCGTTTTTAACCCTCTCCCTCCGGGAGAGGGCAGGGTGAGGGTGTGCGTCGTGGCTCAATCCGCTGCAATTTACGCGCGTCGAGCAACCCTCTCCCGGAGGGAGAGGGGATGACCGTTCTTATTCGAGGCCGATGTCGTGCCTTGGCCGCCCCCACGAGGCAGCGGCCTTGAAGCACCGCTCGACATCCTCCTCGAGCATCAGCCCCTCGGCGACGAGCGCCCTGGCCGCCTCGCCGATCGCCGCTCCGTAGGCGGCGGCATCGGCATAGCGTTCCAGGATGGCCGCACGCGGGTCGCCGGTCATCGCCCGTTCCGCCGCGGTTTCCGGGAACGGGATGTAGCTGCCGGTAAATTCGTGCATGGCGCCGTGGCCGAAGCCGCGCGCCCGCAGGTTCCACCCGGTATAGGTGCCGAGCGGCGCCGCCACCATCGGCGCGCGGATGCCGGCGACGTCGTTGCCATCGGCGTCGACGGCGGGCACC
>Ga0207652_10004337_pt1 | contig 11559 bp, 12 predicted proteins | sample KBSC63BmetaG_FD_184334 | JGI IMG/M metagenome (GOLD analysis project Ga0207652, IMG submission 184334) | Corn rhizosphere microbial communities from Kellogg Biological Station, Michigan, USA - KBS C6-3B metaG (SPAdes) (version 2) | ecosystem: Host-associated > Plants > Roots > Rhizosphere ... | reverse complement strand
TCACAGAGATGCCGAGAACGTCACACTTTCCGGCCCTCTGGGGGCCTTTTAGAGACCGAAATGGAGGCCCGGAAACGCGCTGCGTGTTTTAGGGCCCCTATAAGGGGGTCAATCCACGCAGCGCGTCCGTGACTGTTGGACAACACGGGAGAAACAGAGGACTTCCCGGCATCTTCCTCACGGATCCGTCTTCCGTCACGGTTCCTCCACGCCTTTCATACCCGGCCCTCTCGCCACGGCCACAGCCTGCCCAGGGCCGTGGCGAGAGGGCCGCGTCCCTTCCTCGGGCGCCAGCCCGAGGGCCCCGCCCCTCCCTAGATCCAGCCGCGATCGCGGGCCGTCAGCACGGCCTGCGCGCGGTCCACGGCGCCGATCTTGCCGTAGACGTTGTGCAGGTGGGTGCGGATCGTCGAGACCGAGAGGTGCATCTCGGTGGCGATCTGCTTGTAGACCATGCCCTCGGAGAGGTGGCGCAGGACGTCGAGCTCGCGGGCCGAAAGGGGGCAGGGCTCCGAGATCCGGCCCGCCTCGGTGGCCGCCAGCGGCAGCTCGTAGAGGAGGCCGCGGAGGGCCTCCGGACCCAGGCCGACGCGCTCGCAGCTTGCCGTCAGGCGCTCCGGCGAGATCGCCTCGCCGTTCGTGTAGTGGGCGACCATGTCGGCGGCGGAGATCATCGCGGCGAGGCCCTCGGCGTCCTCGGCATGGTGGCGCTCGATCGCGACGGCGAGCCGCTGCGGCAGGTTCCAGCGCCGCGCCAGCACGCCGCCGACCAGCGCGTGGTCGATGCCGAGCTGCTCGCGTTCGTCGCGGAGACGTTGCTCGGGGGTGCGGGAGGCGGCGTCGAAGTAGACCTTGTAGCCCGGGTGCAGGCGGGAGATGACGAGGCGGCCGACGTCGTGGAGGAGCGCCGCCGCGGCAAGCTCGTCGCGTTCGACCCAGCCGACCGCGCGGCCGATCTGGTCGGCGGCGCGCTGCGTGGCAAGGGCGTGGACGCGGAAGCGCTCGGGTTTCAGCTCCCAGCCGCCGTTGGACTCGAAGAAGTCGAAGCTCGGCGCGGTGCCCGCGATCGCCAGTACGCCGGAAGGCTTCAGCACGTCGACCGCGTCGGGGACGCCGGCCACACCGCCCGCGGTCATGCCGCCGCGGTTGGAGAAGCGCAGCACCGAGATCGCCAGCGCGACGTCGGCCTCGACCGCTTCGACCAGCTCGCCGACGCGCGCCGTCTCGGCGGTCGCCGCGGCGATCACGCGCTCGCGCGACTCGATCAGGACGGGGAAGCGCTCGACCGCCTCGAAGGCCTCGGCGAGCCGGCTGCCCGGCGCCGGGGCGCCGCGGCCGTTTGCCTTGGACGAGAGATCGGCGGAAGCGCGGCCGGTGGTCTGCGTAGTCGTGCCTGCCATCCCGCACAACATCGGCAGATGACGCGTGGAGGTTTAGCGGCGAAAGCCCTTGTATTCGGTATGAACTCCCCGGAATCGTGCGTATTTCGACCCAGGGACCACCTCAGGGAGCGCGCCGGGCGGCCTCGCGCACGCGCTCGAGCGTCCCCTCCCGCCCCAGCGTCGCCAGCGACTCGAAGATCCCCGGCGACACCGAGGTGCCCGTGATCGCCACCCGCAGCGGCTGGTAAAGGCGGCCCGGCTTGACGTCGAAGCGCTCGAGCAGCGGCGCCAGCGCGCCCTCGATCGCCTCGGGGGTGTAGGGCTCGACCGCGGCGAGCGCCTCGGCGGACGCCGCGAGCATCTCTCCCGAGCCCTCCTTCATCACCTTGCCCCAGGCCTTCTGGTCGTCGACCGGCGGCTCGAAGAGGAAGCGGATCAGCGGCCAGACCTCCGCCAGCGTCTGCGCTTTGTCCCGGACGATCGCGCAGGCTTCGCGGAGGCGCTCGTCGGGCTCGCGGCCGAGGTGCCTGGCGACCGCCAGCGTGTACTCGTCGAGCGGCAACTCGCGCATGAAGCGGCCGTTCAGCCAGCGCAGCTTCTTCTCGTCGAAGATCGCCGCGGCCTTGCCGACGTCGCCGACGTCGAAGCGGCGGATCAGCTCCTCCGTCGACATCAGCGTGGTGTCGTCGTCGGTCCCCCAGCCGAGCAGCGCCAGGTAGTTGCGGACCGCGGCGGGCAGGTAGCCGGCGTCGCGCAGCTCCTGCACCGAGGCGGCGCCGTGGCGCTTGGAGAGCTTCTTGCCGTCGGGACCGTGCAGCAGCGGCAGGTGGGCGTAACGGGGCGGCTCGTGGCCGAGCGCCTCCAGCACGAGCAGCTGCTTCGGCGTGTTGGAGAGGTGATCGTCGCCGCGAACCACCTCGGTGATCCCCATCTCGGCGTCGTCGACGGCGACGGCGAAGTTGTAGAGGACCGAGCCGTCGGCGCGGGCGATGACGAAGTCGTCGTAGGCGGCGTTGGGGAAGGCGACCGGGCCGTGGATGAGGTCGTCGACGATCGTCTCGCCGTCGTCGGGGACGCGCAGGCGGATGGCGGCGCCGGGCTGGGAGGTCGGCGTGCCGCGGTAGCCGCGGCCGGCGCCGTGCTCCGCCTTCCAGGCCTCGACGTCCTTGGCGGTGGCGGCATCGCGGTAGGCGGCGCCGGACTCGAGCAGCTGCGCCAGCGCGGCGGCGTGGCGGTCGGCGCGGCCGGCCTGGGAGATCGGCCCCTCGTCGTAGGTGAGGCCGAGCCAGTCCATCGCGTCGAGGATCTGGTCGACGTTCTCGGTGGTCGAGCGCTCGCGGTCGGTGTCCTCGATCCGCAGCACCAGGCGGCCGTCGGCGGCGTGGCGGGCGGCGAGCCAGTTGTAGAGTGCGGTCCGCGCTCCGCCGATGTGCAGCGCACCGGTCGGCGAAGGCGCGAATCGAAAGCGGGGGTTATCTCTCTTCATGTTCATCGGTGCTCATGTCTCCACTGCAGGCGGTCTCGACAAAGCGGTCGAGCGGGGATCCGAACGCGGCTGCGAATCTATCCAGATCTTCAACCAGAGTCCGCGCATGTGGCGCCCGACGAACTATGGCGAGGAGGATTTCGCCGCGTTTCGGGAGGCGATGGACGGCTCGAAGATCGAACGGGTGATCATCCACGCCGTCTACCTGATCAACACCGCCTCCAAAGACAAGGAGCTGAGCAAGAAGTCGCTCGCCTCGCTCACGCACTCGCTGCGGGTCGGCGACGGGATCGGCGCGAGCGGCGTCGTCCTCCACCCCGGCTCGACCAAAGGCGAAGCCCTGGGACCGTCCCTGAAACGCGCCGCCAAGGTGATCGACGCGGCGCTCAAGGACACCGAGGGCTGCAGGCTCCTGCTCGAGCAGACCGCGGGCCACAAAGGCTTGATCGGGCGCAACTTCGAGGAGACGGCGGAGCTGATCGACCTGGCGGGCGGCGGCAAGCGCCTCGGCCTCTGCCTCGACTCCTGCCACATGTTCGTGCAGGGCTACGACATCACCGACGAACAGCACCTCGCCGCGGTTCTCGACGAAGCCGACGAGAAGGTCGGCATCGACCGCCTCGGCGCGGTCCACGTCAACGACGCCGCCGCTCCCCTCGGCTCGTGCCGCGACCGCCACGCGAACATCGGCAAAGGCGAGATGGGCCGCAAGGGCCTCGCCGCCTTCCTCTCCGAGCCCCGCTTCGAGGGCCTCCCGGCGACGCTGGAGACGCCGGGCCCGGAAAAGAAGGGCTCCTCGAAAGCCGAAGTGACAGCGGCGAAGCGCCTGCGCCGCGAAGTGCTGAAGCGCCGCGAAAGATAGCCGCCCGCGAGTGCGTTCGCAGAAACCCGCGGTATGCGCGGAGAACTGCGAACTCACCCTGGTTGGACCCCGAAAAAGGCAGGCGACGAGGGCCGATCCCCCCGGAACGACCCTCGCTCTCCCGCCGTAAATTCGTGACTACTGGATGTGGACGCCGGAGATCGCGCGGGAGATGACCAGGCGCTGGATCTCGGAGGTGCCCTCGAAGATGGTGTAGATCTTGGCGTCGCGGTGCATCCGCTCGACCGGGAACTCGCGGGTATAGCCGTTGCCGCCGAGGATCTGGATCGCCCGCTCGGTGGCCCAGACGGCGACCTCGCCCGCCTTCAGCTTCGACATCGAGCCCTCGGCGTTCTCGAACTTCTTGCCGGTCCGCCCCATCCAGGCGGCGCGCCAGACGAGGAGGCGGGCGGCGTCGATCTCCAGCTTCATGTCGGCGAGGGTGAAGGCGATCGACTGGTTCTCGACGATCGCGCGGCCGAACTGGCGGCGCTCTTTGGAGTACTCGAGCGCGTACTCGTACGCGGCGCGGGCGATCCCGAGCGCCTGGGAGCCGACCACCGGCCGGCTCGCCTCGAAGGTCTGCATCGCCGCCTGTGATTTCGATCGCTTGCCTTCGCGCACGCGCGCCAGGCGTTCGTCGAGCTTATCTTTGCCGCCCAGCAGGCAGGAGCCCGGGACGCGACAGTCGTCGAGGTGGACGTCGGCGGTGTGGGACGCGCGCAGGCCGTGCTTCTTGACCTTCGCGCCCTGCTCGCAGCCCGCAGTCCCCGGCGGGATCACGAAGGCGGCGTGGCCGCGCGAACCGAGCTCCCGGTCGACCGAGGCGATCACCACGTGGACGTTGGCGATGCCGCCGTTGGTCGCCCACGCCTTCTGGCCGTTCAGCACCCATTCGTCGGAGGCCTCGTCGTACTTGGCGGTGGTGCGGATCGCCGAGACGTCGGAGCCGGCGTCCGGCTCGGAGGCGCAGAAGGCGGCCACCTTGATGTCCTCCGGCGTGCCGAAACACTGCGGGATCCACTCCCCCATCTGCTCCGGCGTCCCCTGCCCGAAGATCGCGGCGACGGCCAGCGTCGTGCCCATGATCGCCATGCCGATGCCGGCATCCCCCCAGAAGAGCTCCTCGTTGGCGATCGGCAGCATCAGGCCGGTGTCGTCGGCCCAGAACTGCCCCAGGCCTTCGAAGCTGTAGAGGCCGATCTTGGCGGCCTCCTGGATCACCGGCCACGGCGTCTCCTCGCGCTCGTCCCATTCGTGGGCGGCGGGCCGGACGACCCCCTCGGCGAAGCCGTGCACCCAGTCCTTGATGTCCTTCTGGTCCTGGGTGAGCTCGATCGTGAACCCGCGACCCTCGCCGGAGACGGGCGGCTCACCGGCCATCCCGCTCAGGATCTCGTCCGAGTCCGCCTCGGGAACCGTGGTGGTGGCGTCACTCACGGCGGAGGATGTTACACCAATCTGTGTCGACGTATTTGGATCGGTGTCCAATAAAAAATGCCAGGCGACGGGGGCCAGGGGCGGGACGGGCGGGGGTCCAGGACGTGAGGCTTTCGTGGGAGAGGCGTCACAGGGACGGGAGGAGGTCGGACTTCCGTGACGATCGTGTCCGGGAGATCCCACACCTCGGCCCTCTCGTTGACGAAGATGCCGGGAACGTCACACTTTCCGGCCCTCTGAGGCCCTTTTCGGGCCGGGATCGAGGGGCCGGGAACGCGCTGCGTGTTTTGGGGCCCCTATAGGGGGGTCAATCCACGCAGCGCGTCCGTGACTGTTGGACAACACGGGAAGAAGTGTGGAGTTCTCACGCTCTTGGTGACGAGGTCGGACTTCCGCCACGGATCCGGCGCACTCCCGTGACGCCCTCGTCGCGGATCCTCCATGCCTTTCATACCCGGCCCTCTCGCCACGGCCACAGCCTGCCAGGGCCGTGGCGAGAGGGCCGCGTCCCTTCCCCGGGCGCCAGCTTCAAGGGGTCACATCCCTTACCGGACGCCAGCTCAAGAGGGTGCCGTCCCTTCCCCGGCGCCGGCTTGCGGGGCCACGTCCCTTCCGGGGCGCCATCCCCCGCGTCCCGTCCCTCCCGGCCGGCCCTAAACCTGCGCCGCAGGAGCCGCCGGGCGGATCTCCTTCGGCAGCATGAAGCGGACGTCCTCGTGGACGGTGCGCAGCTCGCCGACGTCCTCGGCGCCGCGTTCGCGGAAGAAGTCGACGAGGCGCTCGACCAGTTCCTCCGGGGCGCTGGCGCCGGAGGTGATGCCGACGGTGGCGACGCCCTCGAGCCACTCGTCGCGGACCTGGGTGTGGTTGTCGATCAGGTGCGAGGCGGCGCCGTGTTCGCGGGCGACCTCCACGAGGCGGTTGGAGTTGGAGGAGTTGGTGGAGCCGATCACCAGGACCAGGTCGCACTCGCGTGCCAACTGCTTGACCGCGATCTGGCGGTTGGTGGTCGCATAACAGATGTCGTCGGACTTGCTGGAGACGATCGCGGGGAAGCGGGCGCGCAGGGCGGCGATCGTCTCCGCGGTCTCGTCGACCGACAGCGTCGTCTGGGTGATGAAGGCGACCTTGTCGGGGTCCGGGACCTCGAGGGTGTCGACCTCCGCGGCGGTTTCAATGAGGACGATCGACCCGGGGGCCTCGCCCATCGTCCCTTCCACCTCCTCGTGCCCGGCGTGGCCGATCATGATCATCGTGTAGCCCCGGGCGGCGAAGCGGCGGGCCGAGACGTGGACCTTGGTCACCAGCGGGCAGGTGGCGTCGATCGTCCGCAGGTTGCGGGTGGCGGCGTTGTCGTGGACCGCCGGGGAGACGCCGTGGGCGGAGAAGACGACGATCGCGCCCTCCGGCACCTCGTCCTCCTGGTCGACGAAGATCGCGCCGCGCCGGGAGAGCTCCTCGACAACATGTTTGTTGTGGACGATCTCCTTGCGGACGTAGACCGGGGCGCCGTGGACCTCGAGCGCGCGCTCGACGGTCTGGACGGCGCGGTCGACTCCGGCGCAGTAGCCCCTCGGCGCCGCGAGAAGGACCCTCCGCGGCCCGGGAATTGCAGTGCTTGGCATGACTTCAGGGTACCGATAGCCTGACCGGGCCATGAGCACGCAGGGACACCATCTCGACCGCCTGACCGCCGTCGACGCCTCGTTCCTGACCAACGAGAGCGCCTCCAGCCACATGCACGTCGGCGCGATCCTCATCTTCGAGGGGCCGCCGCCGCGCTACGTCGACCTGGTCGAGCACGTCCGCGGGCGCCTCCACCTGGTGCCGCGCTTCCGCCAGAAGCTGGTCGTGCCGCCGCTGGAGACCGGCCGGCCGCTCTGGGCCGACGACGTCAACTTCAACCTCAGCTACCACATCCGCCACACCGCGCTGCCCGAGCCGGGCGGCGAGGCGCAGCTGAAACGGCTGACCGGGCGGGTCTTCTCGCAGCAGCTCGACCGCTCCAAGCCGCTCTGGGAGCTGTGGCTGGTGCAGGGCCTCGAGCGCGACCGCTTCGCGCTGCTGACCAAGACCCACCACGCGATGGTCGACGGCATCTCCGGCGTCGACATCGGCACGGTCCTGTTCGACCTCGAGCCGGTGCCGGAGCCGGCGGCGGTCGAGGACACCTGGGTGCCGCGGCGCCCGCCGTCGACGGCGGAGCTGGTCGGACGCGGGCTCGGCGACGCGATCGGGCTGCCGATCAAGGTCGCCGAGAAGGCGGTCGACGCGATCCGCCACCCGGAGAGCGCCGCGCGCAAGGCGGTCGAGGCGCTGGAGGCGCTGAGCGAGGTCGTCAGCCAGTTCGCCGACCCGGCGCCGGACGTGCCGCTGAACCAGGAGATCGGGCCGCACCGCCGTTATGTCTGGGCGCGCTCGGAGCTGGCGACCTTCAAGCGGATCAAGGACACCTTCGGCGGCACTGTCAACGACGTCGTGCTGGCGGTCGTCACCGGCTCGATCCGCAACTGGCTGCACAGCCGCGGCGTGCGCACCGAGGGGCTGGAGCTGCGGGCGCTGGTGCCGGTCTCGATCCGCGCCGAGGACGAGCACGGCAACCTCGGCAACCGGATCACGCTGATGCGCGGGCCGCTGCCGGTCTACATCGAGGACCCGGTGCGGCGCCTGCACACGATCAGCGAGGAGATGGCGGGCCTGAAGGAATCCAAACAGGCCCTGGGAGCGGAAATGATCTCCCGCTTCAACGACTTCGCGCCGCCGACGCTCCTCGCCCAGGCCTCCCGCCTCAACTTCTCCACCCGCCTCTTCAACCTCCTGGTGACGAACGTGCCAGGCCCCCAGATCCCCCTCTACGTGCTGGGGCGGGAACTGGAAGAGGTGTTCCCGGTCGCCTTCCTGCCGCAGAACCACGCCGTCGCGATCGCGATCATGAGCTACCACGGCAAGGTCGGCTTCGGCCTGCTCGCCGACTACGACTCGATGGAGGACGTCGAAATCCTCGGCACCGGGATCAACGAGGCGCTCGACGAGCTGCTGGCGGCGGCCGGCGATTCGGCTGCCGCGGCGTAGCCGAGCGGTTCCATGCCGGGGCGGCGGCCTGGCTAACCTCTGTCGATGGGACTGCTGCTCGTTCTCGTCTTCATCGTCGTCCCGATCGCCGAGCTCTACGTGATCATCCAGGTGGGTGGGCTGATCGGGGTCGGGCCGACCCTGCTCCTCCTGCTGCTTGACGCGATCCTTGGCTCCTGGCTGCTGAAACACGAGGGCCGCAGCGCCTGGCGGCGCTTCAACCAGGCCCTGGCCGAGCGCCGCCTGCCCGCCAAGGAGGTCGCCGACGGCTTCCTCATCATCCTCGGCGGCGCGCTCCTGATCGCGCCGGGCTTCATCACCGACGTCTTCGGCATCCTCTTCCTGCCGCCGCCGAGCCGCGCCGTCGCGAGGCGCATCCTGCGCCGCTGGACGGTCGGCCGCGTCACCGTCGTCGGCTTCCCCGCCGGGGCCGCGATGGGTGGCTTCGGCACCGGCCGCGACGGGCACTCCGACGCGAAGCGCTCCTACGACTACGACGTCGACGCCGAAGAGGTCCGCGAGGACGCCGACCTCGACCACCGCCTGCCGCCCGCCGACGGCTAAGCCGTGAGCCAGGCCTTCGCCTCGGCTTCGTCGCCGAGACCGAAGAGCTTCATCTCGACCGGGATCACGCGCGAAAAGAGCGGGAAGGAGCGGCGGAGCATGAAGTTCGCATCGGCGACGATCGCGACGCGGCGCCAGTCCTTGCGGTGGCCGAGGTCCAGGTCGGGGTCCTTGCGGGCCTCTTCGAACCGCGATTTCAGCGAGCCGAGGTCGAAGCCCTCAGCACCGAGCATCAAAAGCCGCACCTCGCCCGCGGCCGCCGCCTCGCGCAGACCGGGAGCCAGCACGTCGCGGTAGTCGGCGTCGGTCAGGTCGCCGTCGAGACGGAAGCCGACCGTCCCGGCGGGCATGTCCCCGATGCGCTCGATCAAGCGCTCAGAAGCCGAGCGCGAACTTCGCGTCCTCGGTCATCATTTCCGGCGACCAGGCGGGGTCGAAGACCATCTTCGGGTGAACCGCGGAGACGCCGGGGAGGTCGCCCACGAACTCCCGCATCTGCTCGGAGACCTGGGGGCCGATCGGACAGGCGGGGGTGGTCAAGGTGAAGGTGACGTAGACGTCCTCCTTCTCGATCGCGACGTCGTAGACGAGGCCGAGCGAGACGAAGTCGAGGCCGAGCTCGGGGTCGATGACCTCCTCGAGCGCCTCGTAGACGTCTTCCTCGGTCACCACTTCGGGGTGGGTGGCCGGGCTGTCGGCGGGCGCCGCGGCGGCCTTCGACTGCTCCTGGACTGGCTGCTGCTCTTGATCTGCCATGTGCGAATGGTACCCGGGTCAGACCGTCGGCCTCGGCGGCAGGGGCGGCGCCGGGGGATCGACCGCGTCCGGCCGCAGGAGGAGCTGCCAGTAGCCGACGTCGTGCCAGCCCCCGACCTTCCAGCCCACCGCGCGCAGGGCGCCGATCGGCTCGAAGCCCATCCGCTCGTGCAGGGCGACGCTGGCCGGGTTCGGCAGCGTGATCCCAGCGACTGCGACGTGGAAGCCTTGAGCGCGCAGGCGCTCGAGCAGCTCCGCGTAGAGGGCGCGACCGACGCCTTCCCGCTTGTGCGCGGCGTCGACGTATACGGAGACCTCGACCGCCCAGTCGTAGGCGGGGCGCTCGCGCCAGCGGCCGGCGTAGGCGTAGCCAACGACCTCCCCGCCCTCCTCGGCGACGAGGAACTGGTGCGTCGCCGAGTAGCGCTCGATGCGATGCGCGAACTCGGCCGCGTCGGGAGGCTCCAGCTCGAAGGAGATCGGGGTCGACTCGACGCTCGGCGCGTAGATCGCCGCGCAGGCGGCGGCATCGCGGTCAGGGTCGGCGGATCGAATCGTCATCGAGGGCCCGCCCACAATAGGCTGCCGCCGATGAGCAGGGACGCAGACCGGGTCATACGACGCTCGATCGGCATCGTCTTCGCCGACGGCGGCCTGCTGTCGCTGAGCGGGACCGCGCCGACGCATGGCGGCCACGGCGACGAGCCGCTGCTGGCGGTCCTCTGCGATCCCGACGCGGCCCCGGTCGCCTTCGAGGAGGCGCTGCTCTCGACCGAATACGACGAGGACGGCGTGCAGCGACGGGCGACGCTGGAGCTCTGGCTCGACGCCGAGGGCGGCCGTCCGATGCGCGGCGGCGGCTCGCTGATCAGCGCGGTCGAGGCCGAGATCGACGGCCTGCGGACGCGGATCGCCTTCTTCCGCTGGTCGGTCGAGGGCCGCGAGGGGCTCGGGCACTACGAGATCGCGTGGGCCCGTGCCTGAGGCCGGCGGCGCGACGGGCGGGCCGATCGAGGCGGTCGTCTCCGACTTCGGCGGGGTCCTGACCACGCCGCTGATGAACTCGTTCCTGGCGCTGCAGGACGCGCACGGGATCGCCGCGGAGGACTTCGGCGACGCGATGCGCGCGGCCGCCGAGGCGGGCGACGGCGAGAACCCGCTCTTCAAGCTCGAGCGTGGCGACGTCACCGAACCGGAGTTTCTCGAGATCCTGCGCGACGGGTTCGAGGCAAGCGCCGGCCACCGACCGGAGCTGCATCGGTTCCGCGAAATCTTCTTCGAGGCGCTCGACCCGAACGAGCCGATGATCGACCTGATGCGCGAGTGCAAGCGCGGCGGCCGGCGGATGGCGATGCTCACCAACAACGTGCGGGAGTGGGAGCCGCTCTGGCGCACGATGCTGCCGGTCGACGAGATCTTCGAGACGGTGATCGACTCCGGTTTCGTCGGCTATCGCAAGCCGGAACGGCAGATCTACGAGATCACGCTGGAGCGTCTCGGTTTGCCGGCCTCGGCGTGCCTCTTCGTCGACGACCTCGAGGTCAACTGCGACGCCGCACGGGAGCTCGGCTTCACCGCGGTGCAGTACCGCGAGGCGGACAAGGCGATCGCCGAGGTCCGCGCCGCGCTTGCCGTCTAGCCCTGCTCGGCGGGCGCGGCGATTTCGACCGCCGCCATCAGGCGTGGTGGACGATCTCCCGGAACTCCTCGTTGCCGATCCTCTCGATCGAGGTCCCGAGCACCCGCCCCCTGAGGCTGGCCGCCCAGGGAAGGGACGCGGCCTCTTGAAGCTGTCGCCCGGGGAGGGATGGGGACTCTCGAAGCCGGCGCCCGGAAGGGATCAGACCCCGCAAGCTGGCGCCCGATCAAGGCACGGGCCGTCTCGTCCACGGCCCTGGCAGGCTGTGGCCGTGGCCGAGACGGCCGGGTGTGCGGGGAGCGGGGGGACCCGTGGACCATCTGTCACGAGGGAGCCACGGATCCCTCACCGGAGGGAC
>Ga0207652_10004334_pt1 | contig 11560 bp, 13 predicted proteins | sample KBSC63BmetaG_FD_184334 | JGI IMG/M metagenome (GOLD analysis project Ga0207652, IMG submission 184334) | Corn rhizosphere microbial communities from Kellogg Biological Station, Michigan, USA - KBS C6-3B metaG (SPAdes) (version 2) | ecosystem: Host-associated > Plants > Roots > Rhizosphere ... | reverse complement strand
AGCCTGCGCGGCGAGAGTCGCGTACTCCGCAACGCCTTCGAGGCGATGCCCCGTCCACGCCATCAACACCACCCCATAGATTCACGCCACCACACACCGTTGCGAGGACCGGTTGAGTTCGGGCCGTGCAACGCTGCCAGGGGCAGGCGAGCACCCTGGCGATCGCCGCCTTCAGCCCCTGGTGCTCGTCGGAGATCGCCAGGCGCACCCCCGCCAGGCCCCTGGCCACCAGCCCGCGCAGGAACTCGACCCAGAAGGAACCGGACTCGACCTCGCCGAGGTCGATCCCGATCACCTCGCGACGGCCGGTCTCATGAACGGCATAGGCGATCACCAGCGCCTTGGAGCGCACCGAGCCGCGATCCCTGACCTTCAGGTGCTTGGCGTCCAGCCAGAGATAGGGGAAGGCACCCTCGAGCGGGCGCTCCCTGAAGGCCTCGACACGTCCGTCGAGCTCGCGGCAGAGGGCCGAGACCCGGTCCTTGCTCATCGAGGAGATCCCCAGCTGCTCGACCAGGCGGTCGACCTTGCGGGTCGAGACGCCGTTGACGTAGGCCTCCATGACGACCGAGACGATCGCCTGCTCGCAGGGGCGTCGCGGCTCCAGGAAGCTCGGGAAGTAGGCCTCGCCACTGCGCTTTCTCGGCACGGCCAGCTCGATCTCCCCGACCCGGGTCTCCCAGAGGCGCTCCCGGTAGCCGTTCCGATGTGTGGCCCGGTCGGGGCTGCGCTCGCCGCGCCCGGCGCCGATCTGGGCCGAGATCTCGGCCTCCATCAACTGGGTGGCGACCATCGCCACCGCCTCGCGCAGGAAGTCGCCGTGCTCGGCGATCAGGGTCTTGGCGACGACCTCGGGGGTCGTCATGCTCTGGCTCTCGGCCATCGTGGTGCTTCCTTTCGTCGTTGACTTGGTGGTCAACCGACGAGTCTGGGGCCCGCGGTGGCCGGAACCTTCGTTCCGACCCCTACGGGCCAGTTACACCACTTCTACCTACGTGACCCCGGGATCGAGGGGTCGGGGGCGCGCTGTCGACTTCAGGGCCCCTATGGGGGCCCCAAAGTCGACAGCGCGTCCGTCACTGTTGGACGACACGGGAGGAAGCGTGGAGTTCCCGACGTCTCCGTGACGGGGTCGGACCCCCGTCACGGATCCGTGTCCCTCCCGTGAGAGGTCCGTGGCTCCCTCGTGACGGACGCTCCACGGACCCTCTCCGCTCCCCGCACACCCGGCCGTCTCGGCCACGGCCACAGCCTGCCAGGGCCGTGGACGAGACGGCCCTTCCCTTATCGGGCTCCCGCCGGAGAGTCACCGTCCCTTCCCCATGAGCGGGAGAGCAAGGAATCGACCATCCAGCTCTACCGGCGGCGGGCGAGCTGCTCGACCAGCTCGGCGCCGCGCGCGGCGCCGTCGTGCTCCCGGCCCCAGGCGGCGATCTCCTCGGCGCGGGCGCGGAAGCGAGGGTCCGCGAGGAGGCGGCGGGCGGCCCAGCGCAGGGGGCCGGGACGGCAGAGGCGCCAGGGGAGGGAGAGGCCGACGCCGGCCCAGTCGACGCGCATCGCGGTCTCACCCATGTCGCCGGTGATCGGCGAGATCAGGACCGGCGCGCCGGCGCCGAGGGCGCGGGCGATGGTGCCGTGGCCGCCGTGGGAGATGACCAGGGCGGCGATCGGCATCAGCTGGCTGTAGCTCAGCCAGTCGACCAGGACGGCGTTGGCGGGCACCGGGATCGGGCTCTGCGGGCGCACCCGGTTGGTGGTGGCGACGACGCGGACCGGCTCGGCGGCGAGCGCCGCCAGGGCGGTGCGCACGAGGTGGTTCTCGGAGTCGTGGGCGGTGCTCGGGGCGACCAGGACGAGGGGCGCGTCGCCGGGCGGGAGCTCGATGTCGGGGTGGGGGACCTCGAAGGCCATCGGCCCGGTCACCTGCACCGAGGCGGGCCAGGTGCGCGGGTACTCGAGCTGCGGGTAGGTGGCGACGAGGGCGAGCTCGGGGCTGATGCCGCCGTGGAAGCGCTCCAGCGGCGGCAGGCCGAGGCGCTCGCGCTGCCCGTTCAGGTCGCGGCGCCCATGCTCGAGCCCCACGTCGAGCGCCCGCTGGCCCGCCCTCCAGACCGCCCGGCCGACCGGCGTGCGCGGCTTGCGCAGTCCCACGGCGAAGAAGGGGAGACCCGGCTCGACCACCGGGTAGATGTGCGGGATCAGGGTGGCAAGCGGCACCCCGGCCGCCTCGGCGGCGAGGGTCGGAGCGAGCGTGAGGATGTCGGAGACGACGACCGCCGGGTCGAGGCGCTCGATCAGGGGCAGGAGCGCCCGGGCGGCGTCGGCGGCGTGCTGCCCCTCCTCGGTCCCCGGCTCCGGCGGCGGGAACGTGCGGTATTCCTCGGCGGCGGCGAAGTCGAGCCCGGCGCCCTCGACCGCGGCGCGGCGCTCCTCCCAGGTCTCGATCGTCACCGCGTGCCCGCGGCGCGCCAGCCCCCGCCCCAGCGAGATCGCCGGGAAGACGTGGCCCGGGTCGCCGAAGGCGGCGACCAGCGCCCGCACTACGGCGCGCCGATCGCCTCGCCCGGGCGGGTGAAGACGATCTCCGGGATGTGACAGTTGGGGGAGAGCTTCAGCAGGTAACGGACCGCCTCGCCGATGTCGGACGGGCGGATCATCGTCTCGGCAGGGATGCTCCCGGTGACGAACTCGGACATGTCGGTGTCGACGAAGCCGGGGGCGAGCGCCGTGCAGGCGATCCCTTCGCCGCCGACCTCGCGCTCGGTCGCGACGCTGAAGTTGACGACGGCGGCCTTGGTGGCGCCGTAGATGGAGAGCCAGGGCTGCCCGGTCTTGCCGGCGATCGAGGCGGTGTTGACGATCAAGGCCTTGCGGTGCTCAGCGCCGGCCTTGCGCAGCAGCGGCAGGCCCTCGCGCGTCCCGAGGATGATCGAGCGCAGGTTGACGGCCAGCTGCATGTCGAGGAACTTGGTCTGTATGTCGGCGAGCGGGGCGCCGATCCCGACGCCGGCGTTGTTGACCAACGCGTCGAGGCGGCCGAAGCGCTCCTCGTGGGCGGCGAAGACGGCCTTCAGCTGGTCCTCGTCGGAGACGTCGGCGGCGACGGTCTCGACCGCGTGGCCGGCCTCGCGCAGGGGGGCGACCGCGTCCTCCAGTTTCTCCGGGCGCCGTGCCGACAGCGTCAGGCCGTAACCCTCCTCGGCCAGCACCGCGGCGATCGCCAGTCCGATCCCGCCCGAGGCGCCCGTGATCAACGCAGCTCGCTCCACCATCGCATCTCCCTCCGCTCGACGACGGCGCCAGATTACCTGCGAACATGCCGCCGATGCGTGCCCCCCGTAACGCTCTGGGCCTCGTCTGCCTGCTCGCGTGCGGGGTCGCCCTCGTCGCCGGCTGCGGCGGCGGCTCGGACTCCGAGTCCCACGTCAACCCGGAAGCCGAGGCGGGGAAGAGCAGGCCGGCGCCGCCGAGGAGCGCCTTCCCGGCGACGCAGGGTCGGACGCTCCGGAAACTGGTCGAAGACGTCGCCGAAGTCCGCCCGGCGGCGAAGATCACCCCCTCGGCCGAAGCTTTCTACCCCGGGCCCAACCGCTATCCGTTCCTGGTCAGCGAAAAAGACACCAAGGCGGGTACGGCCGGCAAGGAGATCCCCGACGCCGAAGTGGCGATCTACTACGCCAAGGTGCCCGCGAGGGTCGCGATGGCCAAAGGGGAAGCGTTCAAACAGCTCGCGGTCGGCCCGTTCCCGGCGCGGATCGAATCGCTCGCGACCGCGCCGCCCTTCCAAGGCGAGACGACGACCGAGAATCCCGACGTCGCCGGCGTCGTCTACTCCGCCGAAATCGACTTCCCGAGCGAAGGCGAATACCGCCCGGTGGCACTGATCAAAGAAGCGGACGGTTGGGCGAAGATCGGGCTTCGAAGCATCAAGGTGGGCGAATTCGCGAAGATTCCGCGGCCAGGCGAGAAGGCGCCACTGATCCAGACCCCGACGGCGAGGAGCGTCGGCGGGAATCTCGCGGAACTGTCGACGAGGGTGCCGCCCGACACGCAGAACACGGTCAATTACGCGGAAGTCCTCGGAAAGGAACCGATCCTGCTCTTGTTTGCGACCCCCAAGTTCTGCCAGAGTCGGGTCTGCGGGCCCGTCGTCGACGTCGCCCAACAGGCCCAGCACGAATTCGAAGGCAAGGCGAACTTCATCCACATGGAGATCTACAACGAAAACGACCCGTCTAAAGGGGTGCGCCCCCAGGTGCGTCGATTCCACCTGCCTACCGAACCGTGGCTGTTCGCGATCAACGACGAAGGGATCGTGAGCGCGGCGGTCGAGGGAGCCTTCGGGACCACGCTGATGCACCGGACCGTCGAAAAGGTGATCGCCGAATGAGCGACAAAGCCACCTCCGAGGACGAGCTGCTCGTCTCCTTCGCCGAGGAGGCGCGGCGCCGCTGCGACGTGATCTCGGCGGGGCTGGCGACCGCGACCACCGACTTCGAGACGATGCGGGCGGAAGCGCATGCGCTGCGCGGCACCGCCGGGGTGGTGGGACTGCGCCGGCTGGCGGAGCTCGCCGGGTTGATGGAGTCCGACCTCGCCGAAGCGAAGAAGACCGGCACGATCCGCGGCGGGCGCGACCACCAGATCGCCGACGCGGCCAAGGCGCTCGCCGAGGGCGCTGCGGCGGCGGCGAAGGGCGAAGAAGAGCCGCCGGACGTCGGGCGCAGCCTCGCCCAGCTCTTCAGCGCCTGAGCGGCGCCGGTCGTCGTCCCGTGTCCCTGCGCGCCTCCCTGACCGTGCTCGTGCTCCTCGCCGCCATCGCCGTGGCAGGCTGCGGCAGCGGTTCCGAAAACCAGACCGCCACCGTCGGCGACGAGACGATCACGGTGCCGGGCGACACCCACGGCGTCTACGGCGAACTGGAGGCGATCCTCGACCAGTTGCCCTACGAAGCCTGGTACGCGAAGTGCGTCGTCGCCCGGGTCAAGAAGAACCTCGGCCCCGCCGAAGCCGAAGCACTTGCCGAGCTTCCCGAAGCCGAACGCGATGAAAAAGCGATGCAGATCACCTCGCAGGCCGGCCCCGTCTGCGAAGCCCGGCATCACCTGCCGGTGGTCGATCCGAACGCGTCGCGCAAGAAGCTCGACCTCCTCCGCGCCGGCTACGTCTCCTCGATGAAGGCCGTCGCCGAATCCAAAGGGGCCACCGCCGACCAGGCCGCCTGCGTCGAACAGGGCTTCGAGGAACTGTCGGACGAAGAACTGGTCGCGGTCATCAACGGCGCCAAGACCGTCCGCGAAGGCATACTTCTCTCAGTCTTCAAGCCCTGCGCCACGGAATAGCCGCGGAGCAGGGGCGCGAAGCCCGGGGCGGTAGCTCAGTTGGTCAGAGCACGGGACTCATAATCCCTTGGTCGCTGGTTCGAGTCCAGCCCGCCCCATCAACTGAGGACGCGGTAGCGCAGGTGGGTCACGCCCGGTCCTTCGACGTTCCGCGTCAGCTCGAACTCGTGGGGCCCGGCGCCGATGCCTTCGAACAGGCGGCGGCCTTCGCCGAGGATGGTGGGGACAAGATGGAGCTGGACTTCGTCGAGGACCCCGGCCGACAGGGCGGCCGCCGCGGCGCCGACGCCGTGGACGAGGACGTCGCGGTCGGCCGCCGCCTCTTTGGCGCGGTTGATGGCCTCGGTGACGTCGTCGAGGACGGTGATCAGCGGCCACTGCTCCACGTCGGCGGCGGTCCGGGTGCGGGTAAGGATGAAGATCGGGACGCCGTCGTGGTGATCGCCGTTCCACCAGCCCGCCGGCTCGACCGTCCCGCGCCCCGCGACCACCGCGCCGGTCTCCATCAGCTCGCCCATCACCCGGGCGTTGACCCCCGCGGGCTCCGCGTCGGCTGCCTCGCGGAACCACCAATGCAGCCGCCGGCCGTTATCGCCGAGGCCGTTGTCGGGGGTCTCGTTCGGCCCGCAGACGAAGCCGTCGAGGGATACGGACATGTCCAACACACTCCTGGCCATCGCTTCTCCTCCTGATGTCGATCGACGCCCGTCCTCTGCGCCGGTTTATCAGGACGACGAACCGCCGGCGCCAAAATCGACAACGCTCCCATTGCTCAAGGATCTCCGTGTCGAGTTTCGGTCGCTCTAGGACCGAAACTAAACACACACCTTTTTGACCGGTCCGCGCGGGCGCCGGTTCGGCCGGCGCGCGCGACTCGGATCGGGACCGCTACTTGACCTCGGACTTGAGGCGCAGCTGGCGGCGACGGGGGGCGGCGTAGGTGATGCGGAGGTTCAGCTCGGGCTGCTCGGCGGGCCAGGCTTCGTAGACGCCGGGCTGATCCTCGAGGGGGCGGGACGACGCGACGGCGACGATCGCGTGTTCGGCCGTTTCGGCCGTGACCTGGTGCAGCTCGCGTTCCCGGTGGCGCCGCCGCTCCCACGCGGCTACGACGAAGTTCCGCATGGGCGGGCACTCTACCCCTTGTGGCGGATTATTTAACTGACGTTTGTTCGGCTATCTCGCGCAGTCGGGGTTATTTCTGCTCTTCTTCGGGACCGCCGATGCCGAGCATCACGGCCAGTAGCCCGCAGGAGAGGACGAGGATCACGCAGCCGATCGCCACGAAGGCACCGGTCGCGAACCCGAGGAGGCCAGCGACAGCGAGGACGAGCGCAACAACGATGGTGACGTTGCGACGCATCGGACGATCTTATGGGTCGGCGATCCCCGGCTGCGGTGACGCAGGGTGATTCGATACGGACCGATGCGACGCATCATCGCGACAATCCTCGCCTCGCTCGCCTGTCTGACCTTCGGCGTCGGTGCCGCGGCGGCTACACCGAAGCCTGACCACACGCACGGCGTCACCTTCGCCGCGGTCGGCGACACGATGCTCGGCAACAGCCCGGAGCTCCCCGAGGACCCTGGGCCCTATCTCGACCGCGTGAAGGGACAGCTCCGCGGCGACGTCGTCTTCGGCAACCTCGAGGGGACCCTCACCGACGTCGCCGCCTCGCCCAAGTGCGGTGGCGCCTCCGGCGGCAGTTGCTACGCCTTCCGCACGCCGCCCGACTACGCCCGTCACCTCGCCGCCGCCGGCTTCACGGTGATGAACGACGCCAACAACCACTCCTACGACTTCGGCCAGGCGGGGCTGGAGCAGACGATCGCCGCGCTGCGCAAGGCGGGGATCGCCCAGACCGGCCTCCCCGGCGAGATCACCGTCGTGAAGGCGGGCGGGGAGAGGGTCGCCTTCGTCGGCTTCGCCCCGTACTCGCTGACCGCCTCCCTGCTCGATCTCCCGGCTGCCCGCAAGCTGATCCGCCGCGCGGCGCGCCGCGCCAAGATCGTCGTCGTCGCGATCCACGCGGGCGCCGAGGGGACGGGCGCCCAGCACGTCACCGGCGCCGAGGAGCACTACCTCGGCGAGGACCGCGGCAACCCGCGGAAGTTCGCACGGATGGCGGTGCGCTCGGGCGCCGACCTCGTCCTCGGCTCGGGGCCGCACGTCCTGCGCGGCATGGAGATCTACCGCGACCGCCTGATCGCCTACAGCCTCGGCAACTTCAGCGGCTTCCACAACTTCGCCACGGCGGGCGCGCTGGGCGCCTCGGCGGTGCTCCACGTGACCCTGGGCCGAGGTGGGGCGCTCCGCTCCGGTCGCGTGGCCTCGGTCCGGCTGGTCGAAGCCGGCCGCCCGGTCCCCGACCCGAGCGGCGAAGGCGCGCGGCTGATCCGCCGGCTCTCGCGCGAGGATCTCGGCCGGGGCGCCGCGCGGATCGGCGGCAAGGGCCGCATCCTCGGCAGGGTGGGGGAATAGGTTGGTGGCGATGTCGAAGCGCGCCCGTCGCCTCGCCGGCTTCCTGGCGGCCCTCGCGCCGGCCCTCGCCGTCTGCGCCGGATCGACGCTCGCGGCGCCCGCCGCCCCGACCGCGCCGGCCACGACCCTCGCCGCTGCCGAACCGGCCCCGCCGCGCCCCCAGCTCCACCGCTGCGACCTCGGTATGCCGCGCCCCTTCCGGTGCGGCCACATCACGGTCCCGATGCTGCGCTCCGATCCGGCGCTCGGCCGGACCAAGGTCGCCTTCGCGATCCGCCACCGCCGCGACACGAGCCGCCCGAGCCTGGGGACGATCTTCGCGATGGACGGCGGCCCCGGCTATGCCTCGACCGCGAAGCCCTACGCCGCCTCGCTGATCGCCGCGCTCGGGCCGATCCTCCGCCGTCGCGATCTCGTCCTCTACGACATGCGCGGCACCGGCCTCTCCGACGCGGTCGACTGCCCGGCGCTGCAGGGCGGCCTGATCCAGGAACCGGTCGCGATCGGCGAGTGCGCCAACCAGCTCGGCCCGACCTACGCCGGCTACACCTCCGCCGAAGCGGCCGAAGACATGAACCAGCTCCGCCGCGCGCTCGGCCTCGGCAAGATCTTCTTCTACGGCGACTCCTACGGGACGTTCTTCGGTCAGGCCTACGCGGTCCGCCACCCGGGCACCCTGCGCGGCCTGATCCTCGACTCCGCCTATCCCGGCGACGACCCCTACTACCGCACGCTCCTGCCCGCGGGCCTCGACGGCCTGCGCATCGCCTGCCGCTACACGCCGAGCTGCGGCGGCGACCCGGTGGCGCGCCTCGCCCGCGTCGTCGGCGCCTTCCACCGGGAGCGGCGCTCGACCGAGCCGCTGATCGGGTTCCTGCTCGAGGCGGGGACGCTGGCGCCGCGCTCCTACCTCAGCCTCGACGACGGCGACCGCCGCTTCCTCGCCGGCGTCCCGCGCCGCCTGAACCGCCTCCTCGCCCCGGGACCGGCGGGCGAAGAGCTGAGCGAATACAGCAACGGCCTGGCGATCGCGGTCGAATGCAACGACTACAAGCTGCTTTGGAACGCAAGCGCGCCGTTCCCGCAACGGGTCGCCGAACTCTCCGCCTCGGTGCGCAAGCTCCCGCGCGACTTCTTTGCGCCCTTCGGCCGCAAGGAGTACCTGCTCTCCTCGGCGGCGCGGCTCACCCCATGCCTGTACTGGCCCGCGCCCCCCGCCGGTGGCTTCGCGCCGGCGATCCCGAGCGACTGGCGCGCTCCGCAGAGCTTCCCGACCCTGATCACCACGGGCCAGGTCGACGACGTGACCTCGGTCCGCGAGGCGCGTCAGGTGCGGGCGCGCTTCCCCCGCTCACGGCTCTACGTCGTCCCGGGCCGCGGCCACGTCTCCAGCCTCTACTTCCCGTTCCGCTCGCCCGCCGTCGGGGTGATCCGCCGCTTCATCGCCTCGAACTGAGGGGCGCCGCGCGGCGGTCGCGGCGCCCGCGCCTCCCCAGACCTGATTACGGCAGGAGTTCTTCGGCCTTTTCCTTCGCTTCTTCGGCCAGCTTTTCGGCCCGTTCCTTGGCTTCTTCGAGGTTCTTTTTGCCCTTGCCCTTGCTGTTTTCGAATTTTTCCTTGGCTTCATCGGCCGCCTGTTCGGCCTTTTCCTTGGTTTCTTCGATCCCGCGTTCGGCCGCTTCGACGCCCGCTTCGGCTTCCTTCTGGGCGTTGTTGGCGTGGGTCGAGACTTCTTCGGAGACCGTGCCGCCGGTGTTCGTGGTGCTGTCGCCACCACCGCAACCGCTGATGAGCGCGCCGGCACCGATCGCGGCGACCGCGGCAAGGAGCGCGCCGGCGCGACGAAGTTTGACGTCGATCTGGTCCATGTTTCTCCCCTTCGGTTGCGTTGACGTGGGACCGCGTACCCGGTTCGAGCCTACTTTCGAACCTGACAGCTGCGACTGAGGACGGTGCGCATGGTGCGACCGTCGGAGAAGGTGAAGCTGCTGCGGGCGAAGGGGAAGACGGCGCCGGGGAAGCCGGCGGGCGCGGCACAGGCGGCGCTCAGGTAGCTGCGCCGTTCGCCGCCGACGCGGAACCGTCTGCCGATCTTCAGCTTCAGCGCGACGATCGACGCCGACCCGCCTGCCAGCTTCGGCACCGTCGTCGTCAGCACCGTCCCGAACCGGCCTTCCCGGCGGCTGATCCGGATCGGGATCACCAAGGTCAGCCGGACCGGGTCGGAGACGTAGATGTGGATCAGCATCCCCGGCCGGCCGTCGACGGTGCCGTTGAAGACGAGCGCGCGGCCGCCGACCAGCAGTTGGCGTTCGACCGGCAACTGCGCCACGAAGGTGCCCTTGCCGACCAACGCGGGGCGGCAGCGCGCGAGCGCCAGGTCGGAGCTGGTCGACTGCAGAGCCGAGGTCCGGCACCGGGGCAGCCCGCGCGTTTCGACCTGTCCGGCGCTGTTCAGTTCGATCCGCAACCGCTGCAGCGCGGGTGGATGGGTGCCGTCGGTGGTGGAGATCCGGCCTTCGAAGTCGACCGAGATCGGTGCCGGTCGTTCGCGCGGCAGCGCCTTCGGCGAGAAACCGGCGCGGAAGCTGACCCGCACGTCGCCGGACTGGATGGTCTCGGCACCCGCTGCCGCCGCGAACGCGCCCACGGCGGCGAGCAGCAAGGCGAGCGTGACGAATCGGCGGCGCGGCCCCATACCCAGGGGCGAGTCTAGGTCGGGCTTCCGCTGTCTATGGTTGAGCCATGATTGAGCCGGGCTTCGACGGACCGCTCACCGCGAGGCTCGAGGGCTCGCTGGTGACGCTCGAGCCGCTCGCCGAGGAGCACCGCGACGGCCTCTGGGAGGCGGCGCAGCCGGAGGAGATCTGGGCCTGGCTCGCGACCCTCAACAAAAGCCGCGAGTTCTTCGACGGCTGGTTCGACGCGGCCTTGGCGACCAACGCGGCGGGGGAGGGGGACCCGACCGAGACGGGCGCCTTCGCCGTCCGCCGCAACGCCGACGGCCAGCTGGTCGGGTCGAGCCGCTACCTCGCCGTTCGCCGCCACGACCGCGTGGTCGAGATCGGCTGGACCTGGTTCAACCCCTCCGTGTGGCAGACCGGCGTCAACGTCGAGACCAAACTCCTCATGTTCACCCACGCCTTCGAGACCCTCGGCTGCGTCCGCGTCGAGCTGAAGACTGACGCCCGCAACGAGCGCTCCCGCGGCGCGATGACGCGCCTGCCCGCCCGCTTCGAGGGCATCATGCGCAAGCACAAGATCGTCCCCGACGTGGGCCAGCGCGACACCGCCTACTTCAGCGTGATCGACGACGAGTGGCCCGCAGTCCGCGCCGCCCTCGAGCAGCGCCTCACCGCCGCGCCTCGCAGTTGAGGGAGGGAAGGGTCGGCTGGCCGGCGGCGCCTGTGGCCCGGAAAGGGGGGAAGCGACCATTATGTGGGGCCTTGGGAAGGGACGGGCGGGAGTCGGATAGGGACGGGCGGGGGTTCGGTCCATTGCGGCCGTCCGAGGTGGGGTGGCGGGTGTCCCCGGCGCCTCATGGGGGTCCTGGCAGGCTGTGACCCCCATGAGGCGCCCGGGACGTGAGGCTTCCGTGGGGGAGGCGCCACAGGGACGGTGCGAGGTCGGACTTCCGTGACGCAGGCGGCACAGGGACGGGAGGAGGTCGGACTTTCGTGACGTCTGGGTCCGAGTTATTCCACACTCCGGCCCGATCGGCGACGAAGATGCCGGG
>Ga0207652_10004331_pt1 | contig 11565 bp, 8 predicted proteins | sample KBSC63BmetaG_FD_184334 | JGI IMG/M metagenome (GOLD analysis project Ga0207652, IMG submission 184334) | Corn rhizosphere microbial communities from Kellogg Biological Station, Michigan, USA - KBS C6-3B metaG (SPAdes) (version 2) | ecosystem: Host-associated > Plants > Roots > Rhizosphere ... | reverse complement strand
GTGGGGCGCGGACGTGATTGGTTGCAATTGCAGTGTGGGTCCGGTAGCCATGCTAGAGGCCATAGAGCGCATTCGGCGCATTACAGAGCGTCCACTGGCCGCGCAACCGAACGCCGGCATTCCGCGTAGCATCGAGGGCCGCAACATCTATCTGTGCTCACCGGAATACATGGCAAGCTACGCGCGCAAGTTCGTCACTGCCGGCGTGACTTTAGTGGGAGGGTGTTGCGGCACTACCCCTGAGCACACCCGGTCAATGAACGCCGCTCTGCGCATGAACAATATCAAGGGCAAGGCGCCGTCGTTCCGGGTAGTGAGCGAGCGCAAGCGCGAATCAAACATCACGCCTCCGCCCCTGGCGCAACGTTCCACCCTGGGCCGCAAGTTGGCCTCCGGTGAGTTTGTCACCATGGTGGAGATCGTCCCGCCAAAAGGCATCGACTTCCGCAAAGAGGTGGAAGGGGCAAAGTTCTTGAAATCGGCGGGCATTGACGTCATCAACATTCCTGACAGCCCGCGAGCCTCGGCTCGTATGAGCAACCTGGCGCTGTGCACGCTGGTCCAGCAACAAGCGGGTATCGAGACGGTGCTCCATTTCACATGCCGCGACCGCAACGTCCTGAGCATGCAGTCTGAGCTGCTGGGCTGCTACACCATGGGCATGCACAACCTGATCTGCATCACCGGCGATCCGCCCAAGATGGGCAACTATCCAGACGCTACGGCGGTGTTCGACGTGGACGCGATCGGGCTGGTGAACATCGTCCACAATTTGAACTTCGGGCTTGATCTCGGCGGCAATCCTATTGGTACGGGCACAAAATTTGTGATCGGCGTGGGCGCGAATCCTGGGATTGTGAACATTGACGAAGAGGTGCGGCGCTTTGAATACAAAGTGGAAGCCGGCGCGGAGTACGCCGTTACGCAGCCGGTCTTCGACGTCCGCCTGCTCGAGCAGTTCCTCCGCCGCATTGAACATCACCGCATCCCGGTGCTGGCCGGAATCTGGCCGCTGACCAGCGTACGCAACGCCGAGTTCATGAAAAACGAGCTGCGCGTCTCCGTACCAGACTCCATTTTGGAGCGCATGGCCAAAGCCCCCAATGCTGAAGCCGCGCGTGCCGAAGGGATCCAGATTGCGCGCGAGATGCTGCGACAGGTGCGCGGCCTTGTGCAGGGTGCGCAAGTTGCGGCCCCGCTAGGGCGGTATTCATCTGCAATCGAAGTCCTCGACGGTATCGCGGGCACAGCCACTGCGGTGGGATAAGTGGAAAAGGCGGATCGACAGAAAATCTTTGCCTTTACAGCCGTTTCGCTCCGTAGAGAATCTGTACCCCGCGCGACTCAGAGATTCGAGCCGCCACTCGCCTATGGAAGGGACGGTGTTATAGAGCGACGGTGTAGCACAGCCGCCCTCGGCTGTGCGCTTGCACATTCCAAACTACCTGAGGGTGATCAAATGCTCTTCCGCGATGAATTCTGAACCCGCGCAACACCAGAATGGATGACCTCACCGATGTTCAAACCGTACGGGCGAGGGTCTGCTCCGCATTGCCTCACAAGTGCCACGGAATTTGGAGGCTTTCGCTTGTTTAGTCATATACACCCGCTCGATGGGAAGAGTGACTTTTCTGTATCCGCTTTCCCCTCGCACAGCCGGGGGCGGCTGTGCCACTCGTCCCAATCACACATTTGTGCGCCACCATCTTTGTTTGTGTCGAAACTGAATCGTCGTTCAGAAACCTCGAATTACCCGTGGCTCATTTTGGCGCACTCACCTATTGTCCTAAATTCCTAAAACTTTTTTGATCGGCATCTCTCAAGGGCGCTAGAATGTGCCTATGGAGTTTCGGCTCAGTGCCTAAATTTGAAGAGTGTCTGCAACGACTGGAAAAAATCGTTGACGAGCTGGAGACGGGAAATGTCTCACTGGAACAGGCGCTGAAGCTTTTTGAAGAAGGAACCCAGCTCTCCTCGTCCTGCCGTAAAGAACTGGAGGAGGCTGAAGGCAGGGTCGAAATACTGCTCAAACAGAATGGGAAACTCCAGGCAGAGCCGTATGAGCCCGGGGCGGAACGGGCGTCCATCACGGCGAAACGATAAATACCTTTTTTAGCTCCTGCAGGATGCTCTGCAGTTGGTTGCGAGTCCGGCGGAAACGCCTCCAGCAAATCAAGGATGTGTTGTATGAAGCCGCTCAGTGTAGTTGTCGCCCAAAGCAACAGCAAAACGGGTGAGTCTCTCGCTAAGTCCCTGTACAACCATTTTCGGAGTGTAAACCTGGTCGGCGGTGTTGATGATTTGCGCCACGCCATCCCGAGACATCGGGCAGATGTGGCCATCGTGGACCTGGAACTTGCCAGCGTAGACCAAGTCCACCAGCTAACCCGTGAATTCCCGGCGACGACAATTGTGTGCACTCACCGATTAGCAGACGAAAAGATGTGGACCCAGGCGCTGTCCGCCGGGGCCGCTGATTGCTGTTACAACAGCGATGTTCGTGCAATTGTGCTGGCTGCAACGCAAACCCGGCCAATCTCGCACGCACACGCCGCCTAAGCAAGAGTTGCCCATAGCTCCTCCCGTCAGCAAAGAGGGCCGCCCGTTAGGGCGGTCCTTTGTTTCTGTCGCTTCGCTCCAAACCGCTCGGGTGCTGTTTCGAACCGCAGGACGTCATGCTCCTGCTGCAGCGGGCTCGGCGCGCAAGGCGGCCTCGCCCTTATACCCGATCTCCCGATCTCGGATCACCCGATCCACCAGATGACCCGATCACCGGATGAAAGCTATACTCATCCTTCATGCTCACAGAAGTTCTTCAACAGGGCCAACAGGCGATAGATCAGGCCCTGGAAAAACTGTTGCCTGCACCCACGCAGCGTCCTGAGTCCATCCATCAGGCCATGCGTCACAGCGTCTTCGCCGGAGGCAAGCGTTTGCGTCCCATCCTCTGCATGGAAGCCGCACGCATGATTTCCGGCAGTCTTCCCGAAGGCGTGCAGGAACTTGGCTGCGCGCTGGAAATGCTGCACACGTACTCGCTGATCCACGACGATCTTCCCGCTCTCGACAATGATGATCTTCGTCGCGGCAAGCCCACCTGCCATGTTGTGTACGGCGAAGCCATCGCCATCCTGGCCGGCGATGCGCTGCAAACGCTCGCCTATGAAGTTCTGGCCAAGCTCAAAAGTCCTCCGGAGTCTCGGATCAGGATCGTTGAAGAGATCGCCCGTGCCACCGGAACTGTGGACGGCATGATTGGCGGGCAGGTGAAGGACCTTGAAGCCGAGCGCCAGCGCCCCGACGCGCAAACGCTGGAATACATTCATCGTTCCAAGACCGGCGCGCTCATCACCGCCAGCCTCGTCAGCGGAGCCATCTATGCGGGGGCGAGCATGCCCGAGGTGCAGCGGCTGCGCGATTTCGGGCGTGCGATCGGGCTGGCATTCCAGATTGTGGATGACGTTCTTGACGTTACACAATCGTCTGAGCAACTGGGCAAGACGGCGGGGAAAGACACCGCATCAGAAAAAGCCACTTATCCCGCGCTTTTCGGGATTGAAGAGTCTTTACGCCGCGCAGATGCGCTGGTCGTCACCGGGTGCAACGCGCTCGGCTCATTTCTGGACCGGGCAGACACGCTCAAGGAACTAGCGCATTTTCTAGTCCAGCGGACGAAATGAAATCACTATTGATCCAGTTCCTTTAATTGCATCACGTTGTCAACAACATGAATAAGGCCGTTGGATGAGCGGATGTCCCATATGTGGAACATGCCCATATCATCATCCTCGCTGCGGATCATCAGGTGCATGTGATTGTGGTCCGCAACCTTGAGCTTGTCGCCTTCCATGGTGGTCACTTCTGCGACTCCATTTTTGCTGGCTTGGATCTTTTTCTTGAGCTCGTCGGTGCTCCAGGCGCCCGACAGCATGTTGTAGAGCAGTACCTTCTTCAACTCTTCCTTGTTTTCCGGCTTCATCAGCTTGTCAAAGAGGCCTTCCGGCATTTCAGCAAACGCCTGGTTGGTCGGCGCAAAAATGGTGATTGGACCGGGTCCTTCCAGCATCTTCTCCAAACCTGCAGCTTTGATGGCCTTCACGAGCGTGCTGTGATCGGCCGAAAGCGACAGGTTCTGCAGGATGTTGTTGGTCGGCAGCATTTCCTTGCCGCCGACCACCGGGTTTTTATCTCCGGCCAGAGCTACGGTGGCCGCGAGCACAAGCAGAGCAAACACTGAAATACGATTAAGATTCATGGCGCTCCCTTTTAGTAATGAAACTTGTAGCGGACCTGCAGTGCGACCATGCGGGGATCGCTCACATGCGAGCCGCCGAACGAGTTGCTGAGATCAATAAAATATCTCTTATCGGTCAGATTGGTCGCGGTAATCTTGGCTGACCAGTTTTCCCCAAACGATTTACCCAGCGCAACGTCCACTGTCGCGTAGGCGGGAAGATGGCCCGGACCATCACCATTCAGGAACCCCGATCCGAAACCTAAGTTGCCGGAAAACCATGTATGAGCCGGCAAGGTGGCTGTGAACCCGGTGCTCAGCGTGTGCCGCTGGTCGTGGTCCAGAAAAAAGAAACCCTCCTCGGGCGGGCTGAAATCGGTCAAACCGCCGGTGACGGCGCCTGAGCCTTCAATGGATTGGCGCGAGTAGGCGAGGTGAAGATCGAGTGTCTTGAACAGCCGCGGCGAGCGCACCGTGGCTTCATAGCCCACGATGCGAACGCTTTCGATCGTGAGGGGAATGAAAAGGTTTGAATTCCCAATGGCATCATGATCGAAGAAGTTATGCGCGCCGGTGCGGAACTGATCGAAGTCAAATGCCCAGTTGCGGAATGGGATGGTCAATCCAATTTCATGCTGTTCATCGCGTTCGCCGCGCAACGGCAGAAATCCTGACGCGGGATCAAGTGCATTAAAGATTACTGGCGAAATGGTGTCCAGCGGCGGGGCCTGATAATACCGGCTATAAGCGCCGCGCAGAACCCAATGCAGCCGGGGCAGCTCAATGGCGGCCCCGAGGCGCGGGCTGCCTACAGTTTCCGTCACGAGGCCGGCAAATCGCGTAACGCGAATGCCGGCATTCAAGCTGAGCCATGATGCGGCTTTGAACTGGTCCTGCAACCACAGCGCCTCCAGGTCTCCATTGACCTTCTCGCGAGTGGGAATATCGACGGAAATGGGCGTGGGCGGTTTGGTGCTGTCATCTACAGTCGTGCCAATCAGATGAACGAATGTGTTGTCATGCTGAGCAAAGCCGTAAGCTCCGAATTGGGCGTTGTGCCTTCCCTTCACGACGCTCAGGGAAGCCTGGCCACCAACGTAGGAAGAGAGGCGGTTGTCCGTCGTGACCACGCGGTCGGCTTCGTCGCCAAGGCCTTCAAAAGCCGCACGATTGAAGTGGTACGAAGGCGCCAGCGTGAACAGAATGCCCGAGCCGATCGTGTGCACCCAGGAAAAGTTGCCGAAAACGTCCTGCTCCCGGTCCCTGTCCCTGATTCCGGTGAGTTGCTGGTCCGGATCATTGGGTACCTGGAAGAAATCTGTACGCGCCGAGCCCACAAACCGGAACTGATCGTTCGGCGTGGCGTTGAAGATTAAGGATGTGAAGGCTCCTCCGCCCGCGCCCTGGTTGTGCAGGTTCTCTGTGGTAGGCGTTTCCAGCGCATGGTCCGTGCGATTGCCATTCAGGCTGAAGTAATAGGCGGTTCGCTCGCTGTGATCGCCAAAGCTGATCTGATCGTCAGTGCTGTTGAAATTTCCATAGCTGGTGACCAGTTCGCCCTGGCGGCTGCGCTCAAAACCGGTACGGGTGGAAACATTAAAAACGCCATACGTGCGGTCGCCTGACCCTGCTGAGAAACTGCCCCGCTCCACCTCAACGTTATCGATGTCTTTGGGATCAAACTGCGGACCGACGTTCGTGGCGATGTTCGTATTGGGCACCGGAATGCCGTCGATGGCCCATGTGACCTGGTGTCCTCCGCGGACATGGAGCTGGTCATGCACCACGGTGGCCCCAGGAACAAAGTCCGTGATCATGGAAAGCGAATTGGTGCGGTCCGCGCCGGGAGCGCGCGCAATTTCATTTCGGCTCACTATGCTCTCCGGCGTGGATGAGGATGGATTTACGATCTGCGGCTCCGCCGTGACCTCCACGCTTTCCTGCCGCGCCGCCACTTGCAAGGCAAAATGCAGTTCCTGCACTGTGTCGGCAGTGACAACCGCCGCTTGCTGCTCAGTGCTAAAGCCGGAGGAGTTGACGGTGACCGTGTACTCGCCCAGTGGCAGCTTCATTACGGTGACCAGGCCTTCATCATTTGTTGTCGCCGTCTGGCTGAAAGATGACGTGGCGCTTTGGATGACAACCTGCGCCCCTTTGATCGGGCGATGCTCGGGATCATGCACAATGGCCGTGATCGTTCCGAACACTGAGGCGTAAACCTGCCATCCCGCGAGTAGAAAAACAAAACAAAGAATTCGCAACAGCTGCTTCGACATTCTCTTCTCCCTGCATGGTCCAACCGTGGGCTATTCTTCGATCGGTCGGTCCGTCAGTGTGGCTTCAGATGGAACTCAATCGCGTGTACGCTGCGGTTGCGCGTAAACGCAAACTCCTGATATCCAAGCTGACGGGGATCGGTAGCGGGAACGCTAAATGCATTCCACCCCAGAGGGATTACAGGGTGGGAGGACCGCGATCTGTGTGGGAGGAAAATCCGGTGCTGCTGAACGTAACAGCAGATGCATGTATGCTCGCTCTAATCACATGCAACTGCGGGGCGAAGGAGGCTGCGGGAAGGGCAGCCACCGTCGGCGGCACAGCCTGCACGCAGCAATTCATGGGACATTTGTCTGAGTCGCTGTAGCCGGCTACCACGGGCCCGGCATCGCGATCCTGTGCCATCATGGCATCCATGTCGTGGCAATGATGAGGAGATTGAGCCGGCGAAGCTCCAGGCGCTTGCAGCGGCGCTCGGTGACAGGTCATGCCGCTATGCGCCTCCGATGTGCTCGCCCAAAGAGGCAAAGCGCTCGGGCACATGATTGCTATCAGCGCCAGAATGGAGCAGAACCGTCGCATACTCAACCCGGAATATACCCGCCAACTACTTTAAGAATCAATAACAATCCGCTTATTTTGTGATTAAAGTAGCTAATGAAAGAAGCCATGCCCATCCATCATCCTACACCTTTGAGTACTGCGCGCGCCAAAGGTGACGGCGCGCATTCCAGATACGCTGGAACACCCGCGGCGGTAAAGACCTACTCGGCGATCAGTGTTTCCCCAGATAAAAGAAGACTGCGGGTGTCACGATGAGTGAAAGAACCATGGATATAAGAATGCCGCCGATCACCGCAATCGCCAGCGGCTGCAGCATCTGCGAGCCCGCGCCTAGCGCAAAGGCCAGCGGCAGCATGCCTGCCACGGAAGCCAGAGCTGTCATCACAATTGGGCGCAGGCGCCGTCGGCCGGCCTGCAGCATGGCTTCCTCGCGCGCGAACCCGGCGTGCTCGAACTTCTGATGCGCATCGAGCAGAAGAATCCCATTTTTCGCGACGATTCCTACTACCATGATGACTCCCATGAACGAGGCCACATTAAAAGTTGTATTCGTAATCAGCAGGGCCAGGAAAACACCGGAAGTGGAAAGCAAAGCGGAGGAAAGAATGGCCGTGGGTGCGGAGAAGCTCCGAAACTCGAACAAAAGTACGGTAAATACCAGAATAATCGCAAGCACCAGAACGATCACCAGGTCATGAAATGATTTTTGCTGCTCCTGGTACGTTCCTCCATATTCCACGCGTATCGACGAAGGCAGATGCAGATTTGCCACTGCTTGCTTCACCCTGGCTATTCCGCCGCCCAGTCCCACTCCTTCAAGCCGCGCCGTAACCTCCACATCGCGCTGCAAATTTTCACGACGAATCTCCGTCTGACCGGGATCTTCCGTTATATCGGCGAGAGCGCCCAACGTGGCGGTGTGGCCTGACGCGCTAGTGAGCAAAGTGTTGCTCATTGCTTCCAGTGAGGCCCGGTCCTGCTCGGGAAAGCGGACCCGAATAGTGTACGCCCGCTGGTTTGCCACCAGAGGCGCAGCGGCGGGTACGCCCTGGAGGATGGCCTGTGCGTCCGTGGAGACTTCCTCTGTGGTAAACCCTGATTTGGCGGCAACAGTCGGCTTTACATTGAATGTGGTTGCCGGGCCACTGATGGAATCTTCAATGCCGTCTTTGAGATCGACTACACCGGAAATTTTTGAAATGGCATCCGCCACGCGCGGCGCCGCTTGTTCCAGTAGCTTGCCATCATTCGAGAAGAGCTTGATCACAACTGGTTCGGGTGCGCTGGTCAGATCGCCGATCATGTCCTGCAGCACCTGCGTGATCTCAATGTCAGCGGCAGGCTCTTGTTTGGCAATGCTCGAACGGACTTCGGCGATGATCTCCTCCACGCCTCGGCTTCGATCAGACTTGAGTTTTACCGAGATATCACCATTGTTGGCTTCGGTGACGGCGGCGAGTCCAAGCTGCAACCCGGTGCGGCGCGATGTGCTCTCCACCTCGGGAATGTCATGGAGGATTTTTTCAATGTGCGAAACGATCCTGTCCGTTTCCTGAAGGGACGTTCCCGGTGGCGTGAGGTAGTCCACGACGAAGCCGCCCTCGTCCATCTCAGGTAACAAGCCCGTCTCCAGGCCGAAATAAGCAGCGCCAGCAATCACCACCAGCAGGCCGCATCCCGCAGCGAGCCACCGCGGATGTTCCAAAGCACGCCGCAGCCAACGCTCATAAAAGGCGATCACACGGCCGAAGAAACCCTGCATTGATGCTTCCTCGGCGGCCATGAGACGTCGCATCTCCTGATCGATATCGAGTGACTCAGCTGCTGAGAGGGGCTCAATTGCCTCAACCGCTGGCTTTTTGCGGCGAATAAAAAACTGGCTCAGCGTGGGCGTCCAGCTCAGCGCCAGCACAAGAGAAGTGAGCAAAGCGGCGCTCATGGTCACAGCCAAGGCGCGGAAGAAAGTTCCGGTCACGCCGGTAATCGAGATGAGCGGAAGGAAAACCACGATCGGCGTGAGCGTGGAACCAATCAGAGGAACTGTAATCTCCGATAATGCGCTGTGAATCGCCTCCAACCTGCCTTCGCCCGCATCGCGGTGCAAAACGACGTTTTCTACCACGACGATTGCGTCGTCAATCACCAGTCCCACCGCCGCCGCGAGGCCTCCCAGCGTCATCAGGTTGAAGGTCTGCCCCATCAGCTTGAGAACAATAAAAGTGACCAGGATGGTCACTGGAATTACCAGACCTGCGACCAGCGATGTACCCCAGTCGCGCAAGAAGATGATCAGCACCAGTGAAGAAAGCACCAGCCCGATCAGAATCGCGTCTCGAACGCTCTTGATGGAATCACGCACGATGCCGGACTGATCGTAGAAGCTGGTCAGGTGAATTCCCGGCGGGAGTGATTTGCGGATGCTCTCCACCTCCGCGTTGACTTCTCTGGCAACCTCCACTGTATTGCTGTTGGGCTGCCGACTTATATTCATCAACACGGCCGGGTTTCCTTCAGCGCGCACGATGGTGTAAACCGGCCGGATGGAACGCGCAACTGTTCCGATATCACCGATCCTGACGGGAATGCCCGCTTGCGTGCTCTTAATAACCACCCGCGCCAGCTCTTCCGGAGTGTGCACCTGACCTGTAACCAGCCCGAGCACAAGCTGGTGATTGCGCTCGAACAGCCCGGGAGAATCAATCACGTTCGTCGCCTGCACAGCATTCAAAATATCTGTGACAGTGATTGACGTAGCCAGCAGCTTCGCCGGATCGGGTGTGATCTGGAATTCGGGCACTTGGCCGCCCTGGACTACAACGGTGGCCACTCCACCCAGACGGTTCAGGCGCGGAGCAATGTCATACGTCGCCATCTCCCAGAGCTGGGTTTGCGGCACGTTGTCCCCCGTCAGGCTGTAGCCGAGAATAGGAAAGGAAGCGAAGGTGAGCCGGTGCGTGTCGATCTTGGTCCCCGGCGGCAGTTCGGTTTCAATGCGCGCCAGCGCCGAATCGACCAACTGCAGCGTCTGGAACATATCCACGTTCCAATTAAAGAAAAGATCCACTTCGGCCGAACCGCGACTGGTGATCGAGCGCACCGATTGCAGTCCGGGCACGCTGTTCACGGCCTGCTCCACAGGACGCGTCACCGTGACCAGCATCTGGTCAATTGGCATCACACCATTTTCGATACCGACTACGATGCGCGGGAAATCCGTGCTGGGGAAAACCGAGACAGGAATGGTGAATGCCAGATAGGCGCCGACCAGCGCAATCACCATGATCAGAAAGATAACTGATTTGGAGTTTTGCGCGAACCAATAGCGGGGTTTCTGCACGCCCGTAGAAACGCCGTTGACGATCTTTGGTTCGTCAGCCATGCTCAGTCTTTGTCGTCGTTTCCGGCCTTGTCACCGGCTGACGGCTTGTTCTCCGCTGGGGGTGCAGGCGTTTCGATTTTCACCTTCGTCTTGTCCGGAAGGCCGTAAGCTCCCGCAGTGATCACCTGCTCGCCTGGCTTCAGGCCATCGAGAATCTGTGTCTCCTGCGGAGTTTGTATCCCGAGCTTCACGTCGCGGCTGTGCGCCATGTTTTGGGTGTCCACCACCATCACCTGAGCGGCATCGCTGCTGGCATTGAGCAGCGCGCTGCTGGGAATCACGACTGCGTTGGATGCAGTCTTTGCTGTGATGCCAAGCTGTACCGCCATCCCGGGCCTAAGCTGTTGCTGCGGATTTGCCGCCTGCACCCAGATCTCCACGGTTGTGCTGTTGGGATCGAGCGCCGGACTTACAAGGCTCACAGCGCCTGTCAGGGGTTTCTCCAGTCCGGAAGCGGCGATGGTCGCAGTATCGCCTTTGCGCAGCAACATGGCATCGGATTCCGGCACGTGCGCCTTCGCAATCACCTGCGAAGTATTCATGACCGTAATCAGCGGCGCTGACGTTGACGCCATCTCCCCCGGATACAGCGGGCGATCCGTAACCACGCCGTCGATTGGGCTGCGAATCTGGGTATAGCCCAATTGCGCCTCGGAGGCCATCAGCTTGCCTTTGGCCGATGTAAGCTGTCCGCCGGCGGACTGGAGCGCCGCCTGCTTGCCGACAGCATTGAGGGAGTCCAGGTGCTTTTTCGCCGTGTCGTAGGCCGTCTTTGCCTGCGCCAGTTGCACAGCAGCGGCGTCCAGGTCCTTACGCGGCAGCGCGCCCTGCTTAAACAAGTCTTGCCGGCTCGTATACAGCTTCTGCGCCGCATCCAGTTCCTGCTTGCTCGTCTGCACGTCGAGCTCTGATTTCTGGATCTCTTCCGGAAGAGTCGCATTCACGCTGCTGGAGTAGGCGGCTTGCGCCTGTTCGTAAGCGCCCTTATTGTCGAGAGCGGCTGCGCTCAAATCGCGGTTCTCGAGTTCAGCAAGCAACTGCCCTTTCCTCACCTTCTGGCCGCGCATGACGTAAAACTTTTTCACCGGAGAGCTGACTTTAGGCGTGATAA
>Ga0207652_10004325_pt1 | contig 11574 bp, 13 predicted proteins | sample KBSC63BmetaG_FD_184334 | JGI IMG/M metagenome (GOLD analysis project Ga0207652, IMG submission 184334) | Corn rhizosphere microbial communities from Kellogg Biological Station, Michigan, USA - KBS C6-3B metaG (SPAdes) (version 2) | ecosystem: Host-associated > Plants > Roots > Rhizosphere ... | reverse complement strand
ACCCGGCGCTGGGGCCCCGAGCGCCCCGATAGCGTCGTCTGCGTCCACGGCATCGCCCAGCACGGCGGCATCTTCGCCGAGTTGGGCGAGCGGCTCGCCGCCCTTGACCACTCGGTCATCGCCGTCGATCTGCGCGGCCACGGCAACTCCGAGTACCTGCCGCCGTGGAACCTCGAGACCCACGTGGCGGATCTCTTCGAGACGCTCGAGGCGCTCGGGGTCAAGCGCGCCGGCTGGGTCGGCCACAGCCTCGGCGGGCGCCTGGTCGCGGCCGCGGCTGCCGCCCGGCCCGAGCGCAGCGAGTGCCTCGCCCTGCTCGACCCGGCCCTCGAGGTGCCCGCGGCCGTGGCGCTGCAGAGCGCCGAAATCGAACGCCTCGACTGGAGCTTTGCCACCCCCGAGGGGGCCGTCAACGCCCTCCTCTCGAACGGGCGGATGGTCGCCGCCCCGCGCGAGGTGGTCGAGGCCTACGTCAACTCCGACCTGCGCCGGGGCCCCGACGGCCGTTTGCGCTTCAGCTTCAGCCCCAGTGCCGTCGTCGTCGCCTGGAGTGAGATGACGCTGCCGGCGCCGCCGGTCGCCCCCCTGCCGACGCTGCTCGTCCGTCCCCAGGCGCCGCTCTTCGACACCGGCCTCCAGGACTCCCGCTACCGCGAGGCCCTCGGCGAGCGGCTCACCGAGGCCGCCGTCCCCAACGGCCACAGCGTCCTCTGGGAGGCCCCCGAGGAGACGATCAGCGCGATCGAGAAATTCCTCGGCGGCGCGGCCTGAGCAGCTCGCATTCGCGCGCCTTGCCCAGGCCCCCTTCGCCGTCGCAGAGGTCCCAGCCCTCGCCACCGTAGAGCTGGTCGTCGCCCGGGCCGCCGTAGAGGCGGTCATCGCCGGCTTCGCCGTGGCAGCCGTCCTGGCCGGCGCCCATCGAGCAGTAATCGTCGCCGGGGCCGCCCCAGCAGCCGTCACTGCCGTCGCTGGTCCGGCAGTAGTCGTCGCCGGGCCCGCCGACGCAATCGGTATTGACCGGGCCGGCGACGCAGATGTCGTTGCCGCCACCGCCGATGCAGCGGTTGCGCTCCGTGCCCTGCGGGTGGCAGGAGTCCGGCTCGCCGTTGCCGATCAGCTTGTCCGAGCCGGCGCCGAGGTAGGCGCTCAGCGGCACCGGCAGCTCGTCGAGCACCTCGACCTTGTCGTTGGCGGGACCGGTTTGGACTTCGACCTGTCCGGCATCGCTCAGCGGGCAGGTCGCGACGCCGTTGCCGGGGCCGAGCCGGCAGCTTTCGCTCACTTCGGCCATCGGCCCGGTGACGAGCAGGTCACCGCCGCTGAGGCTGAGCCGCAAATGCGTCCCCGCCTCGGCGCCGTGGATCACGATCCTCCCCTCGGGGGTGGCGGGGCCGGCGCTGATCAGCAGGAGCAGCGCCGCGGCGCCAAAGGCTGCCAGCGCTCGGCGCAAGCTCAGGAGCGCAGCCGCTTGAGCGCCTGCTCGCGACTCGGGTGCGTCGGGATCGTCTGCTCGAGGCCGGTGATGTCGAGCACCCGCTTGACCTGGTCCCCAATCCCGCAGAGGGCAAACCGATCGTCGCCATCGCCGTCGAGCGCCTGCCAGGAGCGCACGATCAGGGCGATGCCGGTGGAGTCGATGAACTCGCAGCGGCTGAGGTCGATCAGCAGTGGTTCTTGGCCAGCGGCAAGTGGCCCCTCGAGCTCTCGCTCCAGATCCGATGCGGTGTTCATGTCCAGCTCCCCCTCGACTGTGACTACGAACACCCCGTCTTGCTGCTCGCTGCGAACTTTGAACGGCGCGGGGCTCAATTCCGCAGCGATGCTACTGGACTACTCGCCGAGCAGTTCGTCGAAGCGCAGGGCCGCACGGCTGGGCAGCACCAGAGCCTCGTTGCGGTGCAGCAGGCCGCAGCCGGCGAGCGAGTGCACGGCCCGCTCGATCGCGTCGCGCTGGGCGAAATCGCAGCCTTTGCCGGCGATCTCATCGACCAGCTCGGCCAGGGTGACCGGGTTCGGGTGGATCGCCAGGACCTGCTGCAGCACCGCCGTTTCGAAAGTCCGGTCTTCCTCGCGCGGCGTGCGGATCTGGCCCAGGCCTTTCACGATTGCCCCCATAAGGCGCCCCCTCAGCCCTTCTCTTCCCCCTGTGAGCCGCCTCGGCGGGGCGGCTCCTCACCCGCTTCCAGTGCCGTGATCGCCCAGCCCGCTTTGATCACGGCGCGGTAGAAGTGCTGAGTCGAGCCGCGGATCTGTTCAAGGCGCACCAGCTCGATCGCGTGGCATTCGGCCAGCACCCTGACGTGGTAACTGAGCGCGCTGAGCTGCTCGGCAAGTTTGGCGGCTAGCTCGCGCGGGCTGAGCTCCCCGCCGCTGTCGAGCATCTCGCGCAGGATCCGCCGCCGCATCGGGTGCCCGAGGGCGTTGAAGAGGTCGCTCCCTTTCGGATTGTTCCCCGGCGCCATGTGGCGAGAATACCGAACAAACGAAATCTATTGTCTGACGGCTCGTTGTCTGCGCCGTCAGGCATCCTCGCGGACGCCACCCATCTCGGTGAAGACCGCGGTCGGCCCGCCGTTGGCGCGCTGCTCGTCGGCGATCACGTGCGAGACGGCGTTGATCAGCGCCAGGTGGGTGAAGGCCTGGGGGAAGTTGCCGAGGTGGCGGCCGCTCTCGGGCTCGAGCTCCTCGGCGAAGAGGTCGAGCCATCCCGCCGCCTCCAGCAGCCGCTCGCAGAGCGCCCGCGCCCGCGCCGCCTCGCCGATCTCCGAGAGCGCCGAGACCAGCCAGAAGGAGCAGATCAGGAAGGTGCCCTCGGCGCCGCTGAGGCCGTCATCGGTCTCCTCGACCTTGTAGCGCAGGACGAGGCCGTGTTCGGTCAGCTCATCCGCGATCGCCTCGACCGTGGCGCGTACCCGCTCGTCGTCGGGAGGGAGGAAGCGCAGCAGCGGGATCAGCAGGGTGGAGGCGTCGAGCGCATCGGTCTCGTAGTGCTGGCGAAAGACGCCGTCGCGCACGCCCCGCTCGAGGATCTCCGCCTTGATCTCGTTCGCCTTCGCCTCCCACTCCTCGGCCAACCCGTCGACGCCGACGCTGCGGGCGAGGCGGACACCGCGGTCCACGGCGACCCAGATCATCAGCTTCGAGGAGACGTAGTGGCGGGGCTCGCCGCGCGCCTCCCAGATCCCCTGGTCGGGGTGCTCCCAGGCCTCGATCGCCGCTTCGACCTGGTGGCGGATCAGCTCGCGGTCGGCCTGCGTGCCTGCCCCACGCAGCGCCTTTTCGTGCAGGTAGATCGAGTCGAGCAGGGCGCCCCAGACGTCGTTCTGGCGCTGGTCGTAGGCGCCGTTGCCGATCCGCACGGGGCGGGCGCCACCGTAGCCGCCGAGGTGGTCGAGCGTGCTCTCGGTCAACTCGCGCTCGCCGCCGATCCCGTACATGATCTGCAGGTTTGGATTGTCCCTGCAGACGTTGAGCACGAAGCGCATGAAGTCGCGCGCCTCCTGATCGAAGCCGAGCGTGTGCAGGGCCCAGAGCGTGAAGGTCGAGTCGCGGATCCAGCTGTAGCGGTAGTCCCAGTTGCGTTCGCCGCCAGGGGTCTCCGGCAGTGAGGTCGTGGGGGCGGCGACGATCGCGCCGCTCGGGGTGTAGGTGAGGCCCTTCAGCACCAGCGCCGAGCGCTGCAGGTGGATGCGCCAGGGGTGGTCGGGGAAGTCGCCGGCGCGCAGCCACTCGCGCCAGAACTCTTCGGTCGAGTCGAGTCGCTCCAGCGCCTCGGGAGCGCTGCGCGGCCCGCCGAGGTCGCCCTCGCCCCAGGTGACGGCGCAAAAGCCGCTCTCGTCCTCGCGCAGGCGCAGGGTGCCGCGGGCGCCGCCGTCCTCGCCGAGGCTCAGCTCCATGTCGCTGGTCAGGCGCAGCTCGGTGCCTTCGCTTCCCGTCGCCAGCGCTTCGCCCAGCTCGCCGCCGCTCCACCGCGCTGCCTCGGCGCCGTAGCCGAAGCGCGGCAGGCACTCCATCTCGACCTCGACCTCGCCGTCGACGCAGGTGGCGATGCGCAGCAGCGAGCGGTCGGACTCGTGTCCGGTCGCCGGCCGGCCGTCGGAGCCGTTGCCGCTCGGTGCCCAATCGGCGATCGAGAGCAGGTCGTGGGTGACCAGCCAGCCCGTCTCGGTCACCCAGGTCGTCTCTATAACAAGGGTGCCCGGCTCATAGCGGCGGCTGATCGGCACGATCACGCCCTTCGGCGCCAGCTTGAAGTGGCCGGCACCGCGATCGAGCAGGGCGCCGAAGGCGCTGGGCGAGTCAAAGCGGGGCAGGCAGAGCCACTCGACCGCGCCGTCATAGGAGACCAGGGCGCTGGTGTGGCAGTCGGAGAGGAAGCCGTAGCCGCCGATCGGCGGGAAGCGGTCGTCGGCAGGGCTCATCACAAAGGCTCGTGCCCCAATCCCCACGGATTTGAGCCCCCGGAAGTCACCGTGGTGATTGGCGCACTCACAGCCCTGCCAAGCTACCACCGTGAGCAGCGTCCTCTTCGCACACGTCGCCGGCGCCTTCGCCCCGATCGAGGTCTTCCCGATCACGATCGGCGGCGTCGCCTACTGGGCGCGGGTGCGCAGCCTCGCCTGGGACGGTCGCTCGGTGCCGCTCTGGCGCCAGGCTTGCTTCGGCAGCGGCCTGCTGCTGATCGCGATCGCCCTCTTCAGCCCGATCGGCCACATCTCCGACGAGCTGGTCATCGCCCACATGGTCGAGCACCTGCTGATCGGCGACATCGCCACGCTGCTGGTCGTCCTCGGCCTCACCCGCTCGCTGCTGCAGCCGATCCTCTCGATCAAGCTCTTCAACCGCCTGCAGGTGCTCACCCACCCGCTGATCGCGCTGCCGCTCTGGGCGATCAACTTCTACTTCTGGCACGTCCCCCCTATCTATGACGCCGCCTACGGCACGGCGCCGATCCACGCGCTCGAGCACACCACCTTCTTCGCCTTCGGCTGCCTGATGTGGATGCCGATTTTCGGCCCCCTGCCGAAGCCGGAATGGTTCACCGCCGGCTGGAAGGTCGGCTACGTGATCGCCGTGCGCTTCCTCAGCGCGATCCTCGGCAACGTGCTGATGTGGTCGGACTCGGTCCTCTATCCGATCTACGGCAAGGGCGAGCACTACTGGGGCGTCACGCCGATCGCCGATCAGAGCACCGCGGGCGCGATCATGATGGTCGAGGGCACCTTCCTCGCCCTCGGCGTACTCGCCTGGATCTTCCTCGAGGTCGCGCGCGAAGGCACCGAGCGCCAGCGCCTGCTCGAGCTGGCCGAGGAGCGCGGCTTCGCCCTTGACGAGCGCCGCGCCCAGCGCGCCGTCGCCGCCGGGCACGGCGCGCGCCTGGAAGAACGGATCATCGCGGGGGGCGGAGCGGCGAGCGGGGGAGGGGAGCATGTCGCCACTGGCTAGGGCTCGCGCCTGGCTCGTCACCGGCCCGTTGGGTCGGGGCGCCGCCTTCGCGATCGACTTCGCAATCGCCGTCCGCACCGGTCTGGCCCAGCGCCGCCCCTGATCCGCTCCGCTGTTCCGCGCCGCGAGTCCGCTCCGCTGTTCCGCGCCGCGAGTCCGCTCCGCTGTTCCGCGCCGCGAGTCCGCGCCGCTGTTCCTTTGCCGGGTATTGCCGGGACAACGAACAGCGCAAGCCGATCCTCTAGGGTCCGACGTCCTTGAAGACCGTCGTCACAGAACTGCCCGACTCGCGTGCGCGGGTCGAGGTGGAGGTTCCCGCCGATCTGGTCGGTCGCGGTCTGCAGCGCGCCGCCCGCGCGCTGGCGAAGGAGATGCGGATGCCCGGCTTCCGCAAGGGCAAAGCGCCGCCCTCACTGGTGATCCAGCGGCTCGGCTTCGGCACCGTCCTGCAGGACGCGATCCGCGAGTCCCTGCCCGAGTGGTACGAGCAGGGCCTGCTCAGCTCCGGCATCAGCCCGGTCGGCGATCCCAGCATCGAGATCGTCTCCGCGCCCGAAGCCGAGGGCGAGCCGCTCGAGTTCAAATTCGAGATCGGCGTGCGCCCGCCGGCGAAGCTCGGCACCTACAAGGGCCTCGAGGTCGGCAGGGCCGAGGCCGAGCCGACCGACGAGATCGTCGACCGCGAGGTCGAGCGCATCCGCGAAGGGTTCGCCAAGCTGGAGCCGGTCGAGCGCGCCGCCGCCGACGGCGACGTGCTGCTGGTCGACTTCGAGGGCCTGCGCGACGGCAAGGCCTTCGAGGGCGGCAAGGCCTCCGACTACCTCTTGGAGCTCGGCGGCGGTCAGCTGATCGAGGGCTTCGAGGAGCAGCTCGCCGGCGCCGAAGCGGGCGAAGAGCGCAAGGTCGAGGTCACCTTCCCCGAGGACTACCAAGCGGAGGAGCTGGCCGGCGAGGACGCGGTCTTCACCGTCGAGGTCAAGGAGGTGCGGGAAAAGGTCCTGCCTGAGCTCGACGACGACTTTGCCTCCGAGGCCTCGGAGTTCGACACCCTCGAGGAGTTGCGCGCCGACATCGCCAGGCGAGTCTCAGAAGCGGTTGACGAGCGCGCCGAGCAGGACTTCCGCGTCGCCGCCGTCGATGCCGCCGTCGACGCCGCCACCATCGAGATGCCAGACGCCCTCGTGCAGGCCCGCGCCGAGGAGCGCTGGGACCGGGTCGAGCGCCAGCTCGCCGCCCGCGGCATGGACCCCAATGCCTACCTGCAGATGCAGGGTAAAACGCGCGAGGAGCTGCTCGAGGAGTCAAAGCCCGACGCCGAGCGCGAGCTCAAGCGCGAGGCGGTACTGGCGGCGATCGCCGAGGCCGAGGCGATCGAGGTCTCCGACGAGGAGATGGTCGAGGCCCTCGCCCACACCGCCGAACACGAGCGCACCACCCCCGAGAAGCTCCTCGCCCGCCTGCGCGAGAACGGCCGCGACGCGATGGTCCGCGAGGACATCGCCGTCCGCAAGGCAATCGACCTCCTTGCCGAGTCGGCCAAACCAATCCCGCTCGAGCAGGCCGAAGCCCGCGAGAAAATCTGGACACCGGAGAAAGAGGAGGAGGGGAAACCCTCCGAGCTCTGGACCCCGGGCGACGACAGCTAGGGGTGAATTCGCACCTGTAACGGCTTAAGTTTGTTCCCGACGGCCGGAGAATCGTCGTGGTCTATGACCATCCTCATGACGCAGGCCGAAGTGCAGCCCGGATTGTGAGCGTTTGGCCGCTATGAAACGAGAACCCCTCGGACGCTACTCTCATGAGGCGATGCGTGCCCATTATGACCCGGATGTCGATATCGCTCTGATCGTGTTGCAGCGCGGTGATGCCGTCAGTCAGGAGTACGAGTGGGGGCTCGTCGACCGGGATCCTGATAACGGTCATCTGATGGGTTTCGAGATCTGGGATGCGAGCCGGCGCCTGCCCCCGGAGCTTGTGGACGCTCTGCCCACCCCCGGCTCCGCGGCCGGCGCGGCATAGAGCAAAAAACTTGACCAGCTTGCAGCGGCAGGAGGCGGTCCGGGGCCGCCGAAGGCCGCTTAGGTGCTCGCCCGGTTGATAGACGGAAGGCGCCGCGAGGCGATCGCCGCCGCGGCCGTCCTCTTCATCGCCATCTTCGTCGTGCGCACGACGGTCGGCACGCTCGCCGACGCGATCAGCTTCCTCTACGTGATCCCGGTGGTCCTCGTCGCGATCTCGCTCGGGATCCGCGGCGGTGCCCTGGCCGGCGCGGTCGCCTTCGCCCTCTCCACGGCCTCGGTCCTGATCGTCGAGCAGCCAATCAGCGCCTTCGGCTACGTCAACCGGGCCGTCGCCTTCCTCTTCATCGGTGCCCTGGCCGGCCGCTTTGCCGAAGTCCTGCGCTCGCTGGAGGCAGAAAGCACCCGCTTCTTCGAGCTCTCGCGGGACATGATCTGCGTCGCCGGCTTCGACGGCTACTTCAAGCGGGTCAACCCGGCCTTTGAAAGGACGCTCGGCTACAGCCGCCGCGAGCTGCTCGGCCGGCCCTTCGTCGAGTTCGTCCACCCCGACGATCGCGGCGACACTGACGTCGAGACGGGGGAGATCTCCGACGGCGGCCCCGCCACCGTGCACTTCCAGAACCGCTACCTCGACAAGGACGGCGACGTGCACTGGATCGAGTGGACCTCGGTCGGCGTCCCCGACGAAGAGCTGATCTACGCCGTCGCCCGCGACGTGACCGAGCGCAAGCTGCTCGAGCAGGAGCTGGAGCTGCGCTCGCGCAGCGACCCGCTGACCGGGATGCTCAACCGCCGCGGCTTCGACGTGGCGCTGGCGGCGCAGCTCGCCCACGCGCGGCGCTACAAGCGCAGCGGGGCGCTGCTGATCGCCGACCTCGACCGCTTCAAGCAGATCAACGATGAGTTCGGCCACGCCGCCGGCGACGAGGCGCTGCGCGTTGTCTCCCGCGTCCTCGCCTCCAACCTGCGCGAGACCGACCTCGTCGGCCGTGACGAGGGTGGGCTGCTCGCCCGCCTCGGTGGCGACGAGTTCGCCCTGCTGCTGCCCGAGACGGACGCTGCCGGCGCTGAAGCCGCGGGGCAGAGGCTCGTCGCCGCGCTCGCCGCCGAGCCCCTGAGGTTCGGCGATCGCGAGGTGCGGCTCGGGGTCAGCATCGGCATCGCCACCTTCGGCCACGGCGAAGGTGGCACGGTGGAGGACCTCCTCGCTGCAGCCGATCGTGCGATGTACGTGGTCAAGGCAGCGGGCGGCGGTGGCGCTTCTATAGAGTCCCGCTCATGAGCCCTCTGGTTCCAATGGTGGTCGAGCAGACCTCGCGCGGCGAGCGTGCCTTCGACATCTACTCGCGCCTGCTGGGCGAGCGGATCGTCTTCCTCGGCACCCCGGTCACCGAGGACATCGCCAACCTGATCGTGGCCCAGCTCCTGCACCTCGAGAGCGAGGACCCCGACAAGGACATCAGCCTCTACATCAACTCGCCCGGCGGCTCGGTCTACGCCGGCCTGGCGATCTACGACACGATGCAGTTCATCAAGCCCGACGTGCAGACGATCTGCGTCGGCATCGCGATGAGCATGGGCGCGCTGCTGCTGGCCGGTGGCGCCGCCGGCAAGCGCATGTCGCTGCCCAACTCAAAGATCCTCATCCACCAGGTGTCCTCCGGCTTCGAAGGCCAGGCGACCGATATCGAGATCCACGCCAAAGAGATCATCGACGTCCGCCGCCGCCTCGACGAGATCCTCGCCAAGCACACCAACCAGCCCTTCGAGAAGGTCACCAACGACACCGATCGCGATTACTTCATGAGCGCCGAGGAGGCGAAGCAGTACAACCTCGTCGATCGCGTCATCGAGCACCACTGAAGCGCCCAGCCGCCCTGGCGCTTCTACTCCTCGCGGCCCTCGCCGCACCCCCCGCTTCCGCCGACCTCCTCACCTCCTCGGACGGCGGCCTCAACTACTACGGCCACGTCTTCCCGGTCCAGGGCCCCCACGGCAGCCGCGGCCCGATCGGCGAGTTCGGCGCCCCCCGCAGCGGCGGCCGCACCCACGAGGGCTTCGACATCCTCGCCGCCTGCGACACGCCGCTGGTCGCGGTCCGCAGTGGCCGAGTCCTGCGCAGCGGCTACGACCCGGTCCTCTACGGCAACTACCTGCTGATCCACGGCGAAGGCGAGGACCGCTCCTACTTCTACGCCCACATGCCAAGGCCGGCGCTGGTCCACCGCGGCGAGCGCGTCTACGCCGGCGAGCGGGTCGGCGCCGTGGGGGAGACCGGCAACGCGATCACGGTCGGCTGCCACCTCCACTTCGAGATCCACGTGCACGGCGTGCCGATCGACCCCCAGCCGGCCCAGAGGCGCTGGGATCGCTATAGCTGACAGCGCTCGCGCCGCGACGCTGCGAGTACCTCTCCAGTACCGCCGTTTGCTCCACCAAACTCTTGCAAGAACCTCACCGGTCTGTTAAGACTTTAGAAAATATCGGAGGGGCTTCTAGATACTTGGAAGTCTCAAACGAGGGAGACCGGTTTTGTGATGGGGGAAGTCAGGAGAGGGAGCGGCGGTGCCTGCACTGCCTGAGGCGGTTGGAAGACTCTGTGGCTAGCGGCTTGCTGCCAGCCGCGGGAGTCGCGAGCAGCGGGTCGCCCAGCGCGAGCCGCAAGCTGCGCCCGGGCCCCGGTCGCTCTCCGGGCGACGTGGGCGCTCACCAGTTGGCCCGCATCCACCGCGCCACGACCGAGGTCGTCGCCGAGAGCGGATACGAGAACCTCACGGTTCGCAGCGTGGTCCAGCGCGCCGAAGTATCGACTCGCGCCTTCTACGAGCACTTCGAGAGCAAAGAGGACTGCTTTCTGCGCACGCACGAGTTCGTCGTGCGCCGCACCGCGAGGCGGATCGTCGCCGACCAGGCCGGCGAGCGCGACTGGCAGGAGCGCTTTCGTCTAGCGGTCGGCGCGTTCACGCGCGAGCTGGCGTGCGAGCCGGAGGCGGCACGCCTCGCCCTGCTCGAGGCCCACACGGCAGGTCCAGCGGCACGCGAGCGCGTTCGGCACGCCGAGCACATATTCGAGGCGATGATCGCCGAGAGCTTCAGTCGCGCTGCAGACGGGATCGTGGTGCCGCGGGCCGTGGTGGAGGGAATAGTGGCGGGGGTCGAGCACGTCGCTCGGACGATGGTCCTCGCCGGCCGTGAGCTCGAGCTGCCGACGCTGGGCGATTCGCTTGCGGAATGGGCGCTCTGCTACCGGAGAGAGGCGGTCATGACGCTCGGCGACCTCGGCCCCAGGTCCCTGTCCGGGCGATCGACGATCGAGCCTTGCTCGGATCAAGCAAGTGCCGCGGAGAGGGAGGGGTTCGAAGGACGGTCGCGGAATGGCGACCGCGCCGTCCTCCTTTCCTCGGTGGCCCGGCTCGCGGTGGCAGAGGGCTATGAACGGCTGACGGTTGGCGGGATATGCAAGGTCGCCGGCGTCTCGCGCCGAAGCTTCAATCGCCACTTCGAGGGAATCGAGGACTGCTTCCTCGCGGTCGTCGACGAGCGGGGCCGTGAGGCGATCGCCCTCGCCGGCGAGGTCCGGGCCTGTTCGAGCTCCTGGGCAGGTGGCGTCTATCAGGCAATCGCCGCATTCTGCGCTCAGCTCGCCGCCGACCCTCTGTTGGCCAGGCTCTTGTTCGTCGAGCCCTTCGCCGCGGGCGCGAGTGGGATCGAGCGCGATGGGCAGCTGGGGTCCTCTTGGGTCGGCCAGCTGCTTGGCGACGCTCCGCCGGATGCGCGCCTTGTGGAATCCACGATCGCCGCCTCGACGGGCGCGGCCTGGGGGCTCCTCGGCCGTTGGGTCGCCGAAGGGCGCGCCCGCGATGCACAGCAGCTCGCTCCCGCCCTCGCCTACTTGACGCTGGCCCCGGCGGTCGGTGCCGAGAGGGCTGTCGCGGAGATCGCGGAAACCCAAGACTTCATCCCAGCTCCATCCGATGAGCACCCAGTCCATCGAGCAACCAGTTAGGAGAAAGCCAAGATGCACATGCACAGAAGGAGGGTGGCATGCACGGCGTTGATCGCCGTCGCCCTCGCAGCCCTCGGCTTCGCCGGCACCGCCGCGGCGAAA
>Ga0207652_10004324_pt1 | contig 11576 bp, 9 predicted proteins | sample KBSC63BmetaG_FD_184334 | JGI IMG/M metagenome (GOLD analysis project Ga0207652, IMG submission 184334) | Corn rhizosphere microbial communities from Kellogg Biological Station, Michigan, USA - KBS C6-3B metaG (SPAdes) (version 2) | ecosystem: Host-associated > Plants > Roots > Rhizosphere ... | reverse complement strand
GAAACGTCTCGTCGGACAGCAGCCGGTGCAGGAACGTGGCGGGCGCTGCGGCGACGATCAGGAAATAGATCGCCGTCGACGCCGCCCGTGGTCCGGCGTGCGTGGCGGCCGTGACGGGTGCCGTCGCGCGATACGTCTCCACGAAGTAGCCCCGTTCGGGGTGCGGCGCCAGGTTCAGGCGCGCCACCAGCTCGCGCCAGCGCTCGGGGGCAGACGGGGGTTGGCTCACCGGTCATTTATACGTCGTCGCAGATCGGGAGCGAAGTCGTCGCCGCCGCATCGAGGGGGCTGCCCGCCGCATGGCCAGCGCGCAGGCACATCGCCGCTGGATCACGGCGCGCACGAGCGAGCGCGACTATGCTCCGTTCCGGAGGAGCAGCCATGGCCGACCAGCCCAAGGATCGTGTCGTCGTCATCACCGGCGCCAGCGCCGGCATCGGGGCCGCGCTGGCCGAGATCGTCGCTCGTCGCGGGGACATCCCCGTCCTGGCGGCCCGCAACCGCGCCGCGCTGGACGAGGTCGCCGCGCGCTGCCAGGGCCGTGCCGACGTGCGCGTCGCCGACGTCACCCGGCGCGACGACGTCGAGGCGGTCGTCACCGCGACGCTGCAGGCGCGCGGTCGCATCGACGTCTGGGTCAACAACGCGGGCCGCGGCATCACCCGCCTGGTCTCGCAGCTGACCGACCAGGACTTCGACGACATGATGACGGTGAACGTGAAGTCGGTCCTGTACGGCATGCAGGCGGTGCTGCCGCACTTCCGCGACCGGCGTCGCGGCCAGATCATCAACGTGTCGTCGATGCTGGGGCGCCTTCCCTTCGTGCCGTTCCGGTCGATCTATTCGGCGGCCAAGCACGCCGTGAACGCGCTGACCGCCAACCTGCGCCTGGAGCTGGCCGACGAGTTTCCCGACATCGTCGTCTCGGCGGTGCACCCCGGGATCGTCGCCACCGCCTTCGGCTCGAACGCGCTGCACGGCGGCCCCGATTCGCGCCACCTGCCCGGCGCCCAGTCCGCCGAGGAGGTGGCGACCGTCATCGCCGACATGATGAACAGCCGCCAGGCCGACGTGTACACACGCCCCGAGGCCCGCCACAGCGTCGCCGCCTACTTCGCCGCCGACGACATGGCCGCCGTCGAGCGTCAATCGATGCTGCGCGTCCGTCGCTGAGCCGGCGGGCTGCCGGGCGGGGGGCTTTCGGTTAGACTGCCCGGCCTTGTCCGATCTCGTACAAATCCGGACCCGCGCCGCATCCGAGCCCTTGCCCGGCGGGCCGGCCGCGCCGTCACCGCGCCTGGCGTACGTCGAGACGTACGGGTGCCAGATGAACGTGGCGGACAGCGACATGGTGCTGGGGTTGCTGCACCGGGACGGCTACGCCCGCACCGACGACGTGGCCAGCGCCGACCTGATCCTGATCAACACCTGCGCCGTGCGCGAAAAGGCCGAGGAGCGCGTGTTCCAGCGCGCCAGCATGCTGGCCGAGCACCGCCAGCGGCCGGGCGTGGTGCTGGGCATCACCGGCTGCATGGCCGAGCACCTGAAAGAGAAGATCCGCGCGCGCGCCCCCTACGTCGACCTGGTCATCGGGCCTGACGGCTACCGGCGCCTGACCGACCACGTGCGCGACGTGCGGCAGGCCCGCGGCGCGGGCGACAGCCACGCCGCCGTGCAGGACACGACGCTGGATCGTCACGAGACCTACGAGGGGCTGGATCCGGCGCGCGCCATGTCCGGCGGCATCACCGGGCACATCACCATCCAGCGCGGCTGCGACAAGTTCTGCACCTTCTGCGTCGTCCCCTACACGCGCGGCCGCGAGCGGGGCACCCCCCCGCGCGAGGTACTGCGCCAGGCGCGCGTGCTGGCGCAGGCCGGCTACAAGGAAGTTCAGCTCCTCGGCCAGACCGTGAACTCGTACCGCTACGAGGACGTCGGCTTCGGTGACCTGCTGCGCGCCGTGGCCACCATCGACGGCCTCGAGCGCATCCGCTTCACCTCGCCGTATCCGCTCGACTTCTCGGACGACGTGATCCGCGCCATGGCCGAGACGCCGAAGGTCTGCAAGCACGTGCATTTGCCCTTGCAGACGTCGTCGGACAGCGTCCTGGCGCGTATGCGCCGTGGCTACGACTACGCGCAGTACCGCAAGCTGGTGCACGACCTGCGGGCCGCCATGCCGGATGTCGCCATCACCACCGACATCCTGGTCGGCTTCTGCGGCGAGACCGAGGACGAGTTCAGGCCCATCCTGGACGCGCTGGAAGAGCTGCGCTTCGATGGCGCGTTCATGTTCGTCTACTCCGAGCGCGAGGGGACGACGGCGGCCCGCAAGCTGAAGGACGACGTGCCGGACGACGTGAAGCACCGCCGCCTGGCCGAGGTGATCGAGCGCCAGAAGCGCATCACCACCGAGGTCTACCGGGCGCAGATCGGGCGCCGCGCGCGGGTGCTGGTCGAGGGGCCGTCGAAGCGAAACCCGGACGAGCTGTTCACGCGCACGGACGCCTTCCGGCCCGTCATCATCCCGGCGGCGCCGGGCATCGCGGCGGGCGCGCTGCTGGACGTGGTCATCGAACGCACGACGGCGGCCACGATGTTCGGCCGGGTGGTCTAGGCAACCCGCGGCCGACGGGGCGGTACTACTTGTGGAAGGGGGCTACACGATGCGCAACCGTTTCGCCTTGGCCGGCTTCATCGTCGCCGCGGTGTTCACGCTGGGGACAACCGATTGTTCGGGACCAGGGCTGCCCGGTCTCCTGGGTCCGTCGTCGTGCGGCAGCGGCGCCGGTCCCGACCGGTGCGCCGCGCTCAACTGTCCGCCCGGCACGCACTGCGCGCTGACGGGCAACTGCACCGCCTACTGCGAGCAAGAACAGCTGAGCCCCCACTAGCCCCGGGGCCGTTCGCCGCGCGGAGGTGCCTGGCACGAAGGCCTGGGCGCACCATAGGGATCACCGCACCCGCCGGTGATGGTGTTCGGCAAATAAAAAAAGCGGTCGCCGGGGCCCTCGCCGCGGTCGACCGCTCTTCACACCGCAGGGTGCCTGACGTCGTTACGACGCGCGACGGACCCGCAGCCCCTCCAGCTCGGTGAAGAACCGGTTGGTCGTCTCGATGCTGTTCTCCATCGATTCGAGGATCAGATTCAGAAGCGTCTCGTTGTCGAAACGCAGCGCCTCGTAGTAGCGCTGCCGCTCGATCGAGTGCACGACGGCGGGCAGGTGCCCGTGGCGCAGCAAGATGAAGTTCATCAGCAGGCGCGCCACCTTCCCCGAGTTCTTCGTCCAGGGATAGATCGTCAGCAGCTTGAAGTGCGCCTTGGTGGCGCGGCGGACCGGGTGCAGATCGTGGAACTCGTCCGACTCCAGCCACTCACCCAGCTTCTTCATCTTCGGCGCGATTTTGTCGGGCGCCGCGATCTCGTGATAGTACAGCCGGTGCAAGGGGTTCTCCTTGCGGTACGGATGACCCTTGGCCGCCGCCTCCGGCGTCAGCATCGCGTACAGCTTCCGCACCAGCTCCAGGTCGACCTCGACCGGCCTCTTGGTCGACACCTTGCCGGACTTGTCGGCCGGCCGGTCGCTGACCGGCGCCGCCTCGCGAACCCAGTCGAGCGCCTGCTTGTGCAGACGGACCTCCTCGTACATCGGGATGAGGGTTACGTCGCTGATGATCCGCTGATCGATCGCGGCCTTCAGCTCGGAGTAAGACAGCACCACGCCCTCGAGCGCGTTGTCGTGGAACAACCAGGAGACGTCGAGGCGATCCCGATAGTCCTTCGTCACCGCCGACGGAAACTTGGTCAGCTTCTCGCGAAGACCTGACATTCGCGAATCCAGTTCGAACAGTTTGGCGTCCATACCCATCTCTCCTGATGTTGCTTCCATCCTGTGAGGAACCTGCACCTTCGCGCCGGGTATTCCGTGAAATTTCCGCCGGGCATCGTATCGTCTTTTATCCTAATCGTCAAGCGGGGTTACGCGTGTTCGGGCGCACCTGGCCGCCCACTTGTCGCACCTTTGCCCCACGGACGGAAGCGACCGCTCCACGGGTGATTTCGATCGTCTATCCACAGGTTATCCACAGCGGTGCGCCAACCTGCCACACGCCTGGCGCATCTGCGGTCCCCTCCCACCTGCCCGATCATGGACAAGGAATCGCCACGTCCGCTGCCCGGCCCGCAATGCAGTGCAATGATTGGGCATTTGCAGCCCGGCTTTGAACCCGAAAAATTGACTTCGGGGGGCGCGCGTCAAGAATGGATCCCCGGCCCATTAGATGATGCCCGAGGCTGCCCCCCCGACCGCCGCCCATGATCCCGTCCTCTTGACGGAGATACTGGAATTCCTTTTCCCGGCCGGGCCGGCGGCCGGCGGGTTCTTCTGCGACGCGACGCTGGGGATGGGGGGGCACAGCCAGGCCATCCTGGAATCGTCAGGGCCCACGGGCCACCTGCTGGGGCTGGACCGCGACCCCGATGCCCTGGCCTTCGCGGGGGCGCGGCTGGCGCCGTTCGGAGATCGGGTGACGCTGGTCCATGCGCCGTTCTCGCAACTTGCGGCGACGCTGGCCAGCCGGGGCCTCGGCCCCGCCACGGGGATCCTGGCCGATCTAGGGGTGTCGTCCCCTCAGCTGGACCGCGCCGAGCGGGGCTTTTCGTTCCAGCGGACGGGGCCCCTGGACATGCGCATGGATCAGACGACCGGCGAAACGGCCGCCGAACTGGTGGGCCGCCTCGACGAGCGCGAGCTGGCCGGCATCCTGCGCGATCTCGGTGAGGAACGATTCGCCGGCCGCATCGCGCGCCGGATCGTCGAGGCGCGGGAGCGCGGTCCGCTGGACACCACCGGTGCGCTGGCCGAGGTGGTCGCGCAGGCCGTGCCGGCCCGCGAGCGGCACAAGAACCCGGCCACGCGCACCTTCCAGGCGCTGCGCCTGGCGGTGAACCGCGAGCTCGACGAGCTGGGGACCTTCCTGGCCGAGGCACCCGGCCTGCTGGGTCCGGGCGGCCGGCTGTGCATCATCTCGTTTCACTCGCTGGAGGACCGGATGGTGAAGCGTCGCTTCCGCGCGCTGTCCGAGCCGCGGCCCGAGGTGCCCGGCGACACGCCGAAGTTCCGCGCCGTCACGAAGCGCATCGTCGAGGCCTCGGAGGCCGAGCAGCACCGCAACCCGCGGTCGCGCTCGGCGAAGCTGCGCGTGCTGGAAAGGATCGCATGAGTAACTTGCCGTCACCCCTGGTCGCGCCGATCTCGTCGAAGGTGGTCTCGGCGCCCATTCCCACCGCCCGCGCCGACGAGCGCCGGGGCATGGGCGTGGGGGCCGTGGTGCTGGCCATCATCACGCTCGGGGCGCTGGCCCACGTCGCCGTGCGCATCAAGAGCATCGAGGTCGCCTACGCGCTGGGGCGCGAGCGCCACGTGGCCACCGAGCTCGAAGAGCAGCGGCGGCGCCTGCAGATCGAGATCGGCATGCTGAAGGATCCCGGCCGCGTGGTCACCATCGCCCGCGACAAGTTGAAGATGGGGCCGCCCGATGCCGACGCCATCCGCGCCATCGGCGATTCACGACCGCTGCTGGACGCCGTGCCCGCGGCCGCGCCCCCCAAGGCGCCCGTCCATGGCAAGCCGGCGCAGAAGGGGGAGCGATGAGCGGTTCGATCTCGCGCTGGACGAAGATCCGCATCGCCGTCTTCGGGGTGGGGTTCGCGCTGCTGTTCGGCGCGGTGGGCCGCCGCGCTTACAGTCTGCAGGTGGGCGGCGAGGCCGACCGCATGCGCGACAAGGCCGAGGAGCAGTACGTCCGCGAGATCGAGCTGCCGCCGCGGCGGGGCCGCATCCTGGATCGCAACGGCGCCGAGCTGGCCTCGACCGCCGACGTCGACTCGATCTACTGCAACCCGCGCCGCCTGCCCGACATCCCGGCCGCCGCGCGCAAGCTGGCGCGCGTGCTGGGGCTGGACAGCAAGGAGCTGGCGCAGCGCCTGGGGCAAAAGAAGTTCTTCGCCTGGGTGAAGCGCAAGGTGACGCCGGAAGAGGTCGAGGCGGTGAAGGCGCTGGAGCTGCCGGGCCTCGCCTACACGCGCGAGCCGCGGCGGTTCTACCCGAACCGTGGTCTGGCGGCGACGGTGATGGGGCACTCGGGCGCCGACGGGCGCGGGCAGGAGGGGGTCGAGCTGGCGTTCGACCGTTACCTGCGCGGCCAGACCGCTTCGCTGCAAGGGGTGCGGGATGCCCTGGGCCGCGAGCTGTTCGTCGACGGCATGGGTGAGTCGGGCGGCGACGCCGGCAGCGACGTGGTGCTGACCATCGATCGCTACCTGACCTTCGTCACCGAGCGCGCCATCGAGGAGGCGCAGGCACTGCACCACGCGAAGGCGGTCATCGCCATCGTGATGGATCCACAGACGGGCGATCTGCTGGCCATCGCCTCGACGCCGTCCTACAACCCGAACGATCCCAGCAGCGCCGCCGAGCACGGCGCGCGCGACCGCGCCATCACCGACGCGTTCGAACCCGGCTCGACGATGAAGACGTTCACCATCGCGTCGGCGCTGGACGCCGGGGTGGTGAAGCCCACCGACTCGTTCGACTGCATGATGGGGCGGATGATGGTCGGCAAGTACACCATCCACGACACCCACGCCCACGGGCCGCTGACGGTGGCGGAGATCTTCAAGTTCTCGAGCAACATCGGCGCCACCAAGATCGCGCGCCGCCTGGGGAAGGAGAGGCTGGCCGCGTCGTTCGGCCGGTTCGGCTTCGGGCATCCCACGGGCCTGGGCCTGCCCGGCGAGCGCAGCGGCATGCTTCGCCCGGTCGAGAAGTGGGGCGACATCGGCTTCGCCAACGTCTCGTTCGGGCAGGGGGTGACGGCCACGCCGCTGCAGATCGTCTCGGGCCTGGCGTCGATCGCCGCGGGGGGCGTGTACCATCCGCCGCGCATCGTGGCGCGCGTGGTGCGGGCCGACGGCTCGCTCGAGCCGCTGCCCGAGCGGCCCGCGGTGCGCGTCATCTCGGAGCGGGCGGCCCGGCAGATGACGGGCATCATGCTGGGCGTGACCGAGCAGGGCGGCACCGCGCGCGCGGCCGCCATCGACGGCTATCCGGTGGCCGGCAAGACCGGCACGGCGCAGAAGGTGTCCGGCGGTCACTACGACAGCAGCAAGTGGGTGTCGTCCTTCATCGGTTTCGCCCCGGCACAGGAGCCGCGGGTGGCCATCGCGGTGATGGTGGACGAGCCGCAGGGCGGCCACCTGGGCGGCGCGGTGGCGGCGCCCGTGTTCAAGGAGATCGCCGAGCAGGCGCTGCGCTACCTGCACGTGCCGCCGCAGGCGCAGGTGGTGGCCAAGGGGGGCGAGCACGGGAAGAGCGAACGGCAGGGCAAGGCCGGGCGTGCCGCCGCGACGGACGAGAGCACCGACGACGAGCTGCCCGGATCGGACGTGGCCGAGCTGCGGGACGCCGATCTGGACAACGGCGATGACGCGAGCGCGGCACCGACGAGCGACGGCGTGGTGGCGGCGATGCCGGACGAGGCGTCGGACGACGAGGACGCGGAGGCGCCGCCCGCGCAAATCACTGTCCCCAACTTCCGGGGCCTGACGATCGCGGCGGCGCTGCGCGTGGCGCGGCAGAGCGGCGTGCAGCTGGCGTTCGACGACGATCGCGCGGCCATGGGCGTCGCGCTGGCGCAGGCCCCCGGCCCGGGGCCGGCCCAGCGAGGCGTTGTCTGTCGGGTATCGTTCGGACGGGCCGAGTGAGCCCGCTGCCATGAAGCTGGACGACCTGCTGAAAGACATCGGCCCCGTGACCGTGAGGGGCCCGCGAGCCGTCGACGTCGTCGAGGTGCGGGACGACTCGCGCCGGGTCGAGGTGGGCGATCTGTTCGTGGCCGTGCCGGCGGCCGTACCGGGGCAGGGAGAGGTCACCGCCGCGAACATCGCGTCCGCCGTGGCGCGCGGGGCGCGGGCGCTGATCGTGGAAGACGGCGCGCCGGTGCCGGCTGATTTCAGCGGGACGGTGGTGGTGGTGCCGCGCGTACGCGCCATGCTGGCGCCGCTGGCGGCGAACCGCTTTCCACGCGGGCGCGAGCTGACGCTGACGGCGGTGACGGGAACGAACGGCAAGACGACCACGACGTATCTGATGGAATCGGTGCTGGGCGCGGCCGGGATCGTCACGGGCGTCGTCGGCACGGTGGCCAACCGCGTGGGGGGCGGGCCTGGCGCGCCCGCGCCCGCGGCCTTGCTGCAGCCGGCGACGCTGACCACGCCGGGGGCGCTGGCGCTGCACCGGCTGCTCGCCGACATGCGCCAGGTGGGCGCGTCGGACGCGGTGCTGGAGGCGACGTCGCACGCGCTGGACCAGGGCCGCCTGGACGGCTGCCGGTTCCGCGTGGCGGGCCTGACGAACCTGACCCAGGACCACCTGGACTATCACCACACGATGGCCGCGTACTTCGACGCGAAGGCGATCCTGTTCGATCGGCTGCTGGACGACGCGACCGGCGTGGCGGTGCTGCCCATCGATCGGCCGGAGGGCGTGGCCATGCGCGCGCGCGTGCGTGGCCGGCGCACGGTGTTCACCGTGGCGGCGCACGGCCAGCCCGCCGCCGACGTGTCGGTCGAGGCGCTCGCGGCGACCAGCGGCGGCACCCACGTGCGATTGAAGACGCCGCTGGGCGCGATCGAGGTGGACTCGCCGCTGGTCGGTGACTTCAACCTGCAGAACATCGTGCTGGCCGCCGGCATGGCCATCGCGCGCGGTCTGGACGCGGAGGCCATCGCGACGGGCCTGCGCCGCCTGCCCGGCGTGCCCGGGCGTCTGGAGCCGGTGGCGAACGATCGCGGCGTCCTGTGTGTGGTCGACTATGCGCATACGCCCGACGCGCTGGAGCGCGCCATCGCGGCGGTGCGGCCGCTGGTGGCGCCGGGCGGGCGCCTGCTGACGCTGTTCGGTTGCGGCGGGGATCGCGACCGCACCAAGCGGCCGCTGATGGGTGAGGCGGCCGCGCGCGACAGCGACCTGGCCATCGTCACGTCCGACAACCCCCGCACCGAGGATCCCGACGCGATCGTGGCCATGATCGAAGAAGGGGTGCGCCGGCAGGCCGTGCCGACGATTGAGCCGCCGGCCCTGGCCACCGCGGGCCGCGGCGCGTGCGTGATCGTCGACCGCCGGCAGGCCATTCGCGCGGCCGTCGGCGCCGCGCGCGCGGGCGACGTGGTCCTGCTGGCAGGAAAGGGCCACGAGGACTATCAAATCCTGGGGAGCCAACGGGTGCACTTCGACGATCGAGAGGAAGCGCGCGCCGCCTTTGCGCTGGCCGCGCCGGAGCGGACCGCGTGAGCGACGAAGACACCGTGCCCGCGCGGCGGCCGCTGTCGTTCGCCGCGGGCGCCATGCGCGGGACCTGGCTGACGCCGCCCGCGCCGGGAACGATGTTCGCGGGCGCCGCCGCCGACAGCCGGCGCGTCCAGCCGGGACAGCTGTTCTTCGCGCTGCCGGGTGAACGCGTCGACGGCTTCGACTACGCGGCGGGCGCGGCGGCCAGCGGCGCGGTGGCCGTGGTGGTCCCCGCCGCGCGCGGCATTCCGGCGAACCTGACCGAGCGCGTCCGCGGCGGCCTGTCCGTCATCGGCGTCGATGACGTGGGCAAGGCGCTGGGCGATCTGGCGCGCGCCGTGCGCGGCACATTCACGGGGCACGTCATCGGCGTGACGGGGTCCAACGGCAAGACGACCACGAAGGAGCTGTGCGCGGCGGCGCTCTCCTCGGCGGGCACCGTGCACCGCACCGCCGGCAACTACAACACCGAGGTGGGCCTGCCGCTGACGATCCTGGCGGCGTCGGGGCACGAGGACTTCTGGGTCCTGGAGATGGCCATGCGCGGGCGCGGGCAGATCGCGCTGCTGGCCGACATCGCGCGCCCGCAGGTCGGCGTCATCACCAACGTGGCCGGCGCGCACCTGGAGCTGCTGGGATCGATCGAGGAGGTGGCGCGCGCCAAGGGCGAGCTGTTCGCGGGGCTGGGGCCCGAAGGGATCGCCGTGCTGCCGGGTGGCGATCCGCTGATCGAGCCGCAGGCGGCGCACCTGCCCGAACGGCGCAAGCTCCGCTTCGACGGCGGCGCGCCCGGCGCGAAGGACGTCAGCATCATCGAGGCGCAGCCGGCCGGCGCCGCCGGACTGGTGGTGCGGTACGCCGTGCGCCGGCAGCCTGTGGTGGCACGGCTGCCGTTGTCCGGGCTGCACAACGCGCGCAACGGCGCCGCGGCGCTGGCCGTGGCGGCCGCGCTGCGCCTGCCCATCCCGGCGGCGGCGCAGGCGCTGGCGGGGACGCAGCTGCCGCCGCACCGATCGCACGCGCGCGACATCGGCGGGCGGATCGTGCTGGACGACTGCTACAACGCGAACACGGCGTCCATGCGCGCGGCCCTGGAGACGGTGATGTCATCCGCGCAGGGCGGGGCGCGGCCGTTCGCCGTGCTGGGCGACATGCTCGAGCTGGGACCCGACGCGGCGGCGCAGCACCGCGCCGTGGGCCGCGAGCTGGGCGGCAAGCTGGCGGGCCTGGTCACGGTGGGAAATCTGGCCGCGGAGCTGGCGCTCGGCGCGCGCGAGGCAGGGCTGGACCCGAGCCGCATCGCCGCGCTGTCCGATCCCGCGGAGGCAGCGGCCAAGCTGGCGCCCTGGACGCGCCCCGGCGACTGGATCCTGGTGAAGGCGTCCCGCGGCATGAAACTGGAGCGGGCCATCGATGCGCTCGCGCAGAATTTCGCAACCGGCCGCCGGTGACGTAGAAACAGATCGCCCCCTTTGCTGTTCCATCTGTTCCATCGTTTTCGCGACACCATCCCGGGAGCGAACGTGTTCCGGTACGTGTCGACCCGCGTGGGCCTGGCGACGCTGACGTCGCTGGTGATCACGTTCATGGTGGCGCCGCGGTTCATCCGCCGCGCCCGCGCCCGCCAGCTGGGCGAGGTGATCCGCGAGGACGGTCCGGCCAGCCACGCCGGCAAGCGCGGCACGCCCACCATGGGCGGGGCGCTGATCATCATGGCGCTGGTGACCGCCACGCTGCTGTGGTGCGACCTGCGCAGCACACTGGTGTGGCTGGCGCTGCTGGTGACCGTCGGCTTCGGCGCGATCGGGTTCCTGGACGACTACCTGAAGATCTCGCGCAAGAACAAGAAGGGCCTGCCGGGGCGGCTGAAGCTGCTGGGGCAGTTCATCATCGGCGGCGTGGCGGTGGTGTGGCTGTTCACCAGCAACGCGCTGCCGGCCGACGTCCGATTGCGCCTGGCGCCGCCGCTGCTGAACTTCGAGAAGTTCCCGGTGTCGCTGCCGCTGGGGCTGTACATCGGGTTCGGGATCTTCGTGCTGCTGGCCGAGTCCAACGCGGTCAACCTGACCGACGGCCTGGACGGACTGGCCATCGGCCCCGTCATCATCTGCTCGTTCACGTTCCTGCTGCTGTCGTACGCGGCGGGGACCACGCTGCGCGACTTCAACATCGCCCAGTATCTGGGCGTGGCGCCCGTGCATGGCGCCGGGGAGCTGGCGGTGT
>Ga0207652_10004322_pt1 | contig 11582 bp, 14 predicted proteins | sample KBSC63BmetaG_FD_184334 | JGI IMG/M metagenome (GOLD analysis project Ga0207652, IMG submission 184334) | Corn rhizosphere microbial communities from Kellogg Biological Station, Michigan, USA - KBS C6-3B metaG (SPAdes) (version 2) | ecosystem: Host-associated > Plants > Roots > Rhizosphere ... | reverse complement strand
GATCCGTCTCGCGCTGCTCGAGGCGGACGTGAACTTCCAGGTCGTAAAGAGCTTCACCGCCGCCGTGAAGGAGCGTGCTCTGGGCGCCGACGTGCTCGAGTCGCTCAACCCCGGCCAGCAGGTCGTGAAGATCGTGGACGAGGAGCTGACAGCCCTCATGGGCGGTGCCGGCCGCGACCTCGTGTTCGGGTCCTCGAAGCCGACCGTGATCCTCATGGCCGGCTTGCAGGGCTCGGGCAAGACGACCGCCTGCGCGAAGCTCGCGCGGCACCTGCGCGAGGAGCTGGGGAAGGACGTGGCGCTGGCTGCCTGCGACGTCTACCGCCCCGCCGCCGTGGACCAGCTCGTGAAGGTGGGCGAGCAGGCGGGCGCCACCGTGTACGAGCAGGGCACGGGCCGCAACCCGGTCGATATCGCGGAGTGGGCGCTCGGCCAGGCCAAGTCGCAGGGCAAGGACGTGCTGATCGTCGATACCTCCGGACGGCTCCACATCGACCAGGAGCTGATGAAGGAGCTCGCCGAGATCAAGAAGCGCACGAAGCCACACAACGTCCTGCTCGTGGGCGACTCGATGACCGGCCAGGACGCGGTGAACGTGGCGGAGCAATTCGCCGAAGTCGCGAACTTCGACGGCGTGGTGCTCACCAAGCTCGACGGCGACGCTCGCGGCGGCGCCGCGTTGTCGGTCAAGGCCGTCACCGGCAAGCCGATCCTCTACGCCTCAACGGGCGAGAAGCTGCAGGCCTTCGAGCGCTTCCACCCCGACCGGATGGCGCAGCGCATCCTCGGCATGGGCGACGTGATGACGCTCGTCGAGAAGGCGGAGAAGGAGTTCGACGAGAAGAAGGCCGAGGAGCTAGAGCGCAAGATCCGCAAGCAGGAGTTCACGTTCGACGACTTCCTCGACCAGCTCCACCAGATCCGGCGCATGGGGCCCGTCAGCGGGCTGCTGAAGATGATCCCCGGGCTGGGCAATCAGCTCGGCGGACTCAAGATCGACGACCGTGAGCTCGATCGCGTCCAGGCGATCATCACCTCGATGACACCGGAGGAGCGCGCCAACCCGTCGATCCTGAACGGCTCGCGCCGCCGACGCATCGCGCACGGCTCCGGGACCACCGTGAGCGCCGTGAACCAGCTCGTAAAGCAGTTCGGGCAGATGCAGAAGATGATGCGCTCGCTGTCGCAGGGAAAGATGCCGAACCTGTCCCAACTCGCGCGGGGCCGCTAACGTTCTCCGCCGCCGCATCCATCTAGAGAGGTGAACTGAGACTTGGCAGTACGTGTAAGGCTGACGCGAGTCGGGGGTCGCAAGAACCCGATTTGGCGCGTGGTGGTGGCCGATCAGCGCTCCCCGCGCGACGGCCGCGTTATCGAGACGATCGGGCGCTACAACGCGCAGGTTGAGCCGTCTGAGATCGTGCTCGACCAGGAGCGCCTGGAGCACTGGCTGGCCCGCGGGGCGCAGCCCTCGGACACAGTGAAGAAGCTCATGCGCGCAAAGGGCCTATCGCCCGCCGGCACGGCCGGCGCCGGCAGCTCCAGCTAGCAACCAGCCATGGAAGAGCTCGTCGAGTACCTGGCCCGGTCGCTCGTCGACGATCCCGACGCTGTCTCCGTCGAGTCCTACGAGGAGGACGACGGCAGTATCGTCTACGAGCTCTCGGTGGCCGAGGACGACGTCGGCAAGATCATCGGCCGCGGCGGCCGGACCGTGAACGCGCTGAGGTGCGTGCTGCGCGCCTTCGCGGCGAAGCAGGGACGCCGTCTGCTGCTCGACGTGGTGGATTGAGCACGACCGGGCGCCTGGTCTCCGTCGGACGAGTCGGCAAGGCCCACGGGCTCGATGGCAGCTTCTACGTCGTGCGCCCCTCGCACCTCCTTCCTCTGGGCATGACCCTCACGGTGGGCGGTCGCACCGCCAGCATCGAGCGGCGCGCCGGCACAGACCAGCGCCCCCTCATCCGCCTGAGCGGCATTTCGGATCGCGAGAGCGTCGCCGCCATCGTGGGGGAGGCCTTGATGGCGGACCTCGCGGATGCTCCGCTCGAGAGCGACGAGTGGCTCAGCGCCGACCTGATCGGCTGCGAGGTGCCGGGCGTCGGCAAGGTCACGCGCGTGATCGAGGGTCCGTCGTGCGATGTGCTCGAGGTCGGCGCCGACGGGGTGCTGATTCCCTTCATCTCGGATGCCGTCAAGGAGATCGACGTCGAGGCGAGGCGGATCGAGGTCGACCGCGTGTTCCTCGGCCTCGACAGCGAATGAAGATCGACATCTTCACGCTCTTCCCGGGATGGTTCGACTGGTTCCGCGAGCAGCGGCACGTGAAGAACGCGTCCGCTCTCGGGCACGAACTGGAGACCGTCGACCTGCGCGCCACCACGCCGCTCACCGCCGGGCAGGTGGACGACACCCCGTATGGCGGCGGGGCGGGGATGGTGATCCGGGTGGATGTCGTCGAGGCGGCGCTCAAGGCGCACTACGGCGGTGACCCGCTCGAGCTCCGCGAGCGGCGGCGGGTGATCGCCCTGGCCCCCGGCGGCAGGCAGTTCGACGAGGCGCTCGCGAACGAGCTTGCCGCGGAGCAGGAGATCACGCTCCTCTGCGGGCGCTACGAAGGCTTCGACGAGCGCGTCCACGAGCATCTCGCCTCCGATGTCGTCTCGATCGGCCCCTACGTGCTCTCGGGCGGTGAGCTCGCGGCGATGGTGGTCTCGGACGCCGTTCTGCGGAAGCTGCCAGGCGCGCTGGGCCACGAGGAGAGTGCGCTCGAGGAGTCGTTCAGCGCCGCGCTCGAGGGCGCGCCGGAATACCCGCACTACACTCGTCCCGCCGATTGGCACGGACATCTCGTGCCGGACGTGCTCCTTTCGGGCGATCACGGCAGAGTCCGTGAGTGGCGCCTCGAGCAGAGCCGCCGCCGCATGAGTGGGGGCTGAGCCGGCCGGCACGGGCGGACTCCGTCGCCTTCGATACCATTGGCCGTCCCGCGTCAAGCCTGGGCTCCGGCCAAGGATTGGCGCACTTCTTTTGTCATGAGCAAAGTCATCGAAAGTCTCGAGCGCACGCAGCTGAAGCGCGTGCCGCAGTTCCAGGCCGGCGACCGGGTGAAGGTGCACTTCCAAGTCGTCGAGGGCACGCGGCGCCGCACGCAGGTCTTCGAGGGCGTGGTGCTCAAGCGCCAGGGCACGGGGGTCCGCGAGACCTTCACCGTGCGCAAGCAGTCCTTCGGCGTCGGCGTGGAGCGCACGTTCCCGCTGCACTCGCCGAAGATCGAGCGCATCGAGGTCGCGAGCCGCGGCGACGTGCGCCGGGCGAAGCTCTACTACCTGCGCGGCCGAGTCGGGCGGCGCGCCCGCGTGCGCGAGCGCCAGTACACCGGACCGGAGCCGGCCGATGTGATCCCAGAGGCGCTCGACGAGCAGGGCGCTCAGGCGGACGCGGAAGTGCTGACGCCTGAGGACGTCGCTCCAGCGGAAGAGGCGCAGGCCGAGGCGACGGACGCTCCATCCGAGGAGGCAGCGGCTGAGCCCGCCGCCGACGAGCCGGCGGCCGAGGAGCCTGCGGCAGCCGCCGAAGAGGCCTCCGCCGAAGAGGCCACGGCCGCCGAGGAAGAGCCCCCAGCAGAGGACAGCGCCGCCGAGGAGTCTCCCGCCGAGGAGTCCTGATGCCGCGGGCGTCCTCCTAGCCGCCCGGTGGCGAAGAGCAAGCAGAAGAAGAGCGCGTCGGGCTCGGTCATCGAGTTCGTCGTAATCGTCGCGGTCGCCCTCGGCCTGGCGCTCGGCATTCAGGCCTTCATCGTCAAGCCGTACCGGATCCCGAGTGGTTCGATGGAGCCGACGCTGGCGATCGGGCAGCGCGTGCTCGTCGACCGGGTCTCGAAGCACTTCACGGACTTCCACCGCGGCGACATCGTGGTCTTCAAGCCGCCGGCCGGTGCCGACACAGAGCCCCAGTGCGGCGACCCGAACAAGCCTCCGGACGAGTCTTGCCCGAAGCCGACTCCGCAGAAGTCGGACACGAACTTCATCAAGCGGATCATCGGGGAGCCCGGCGACCGGCTGAAGGTGATCAAGGGGCACGCCTACATCAACGGGAAAGAGCTGAACGAGCCCTACATCCGCCCCGACGAGAGCTGTCCCATCTGCAACTTGCCCCGTGAGATCACGATTCCGCCGGGGCACTTTTTTATGATGGGGGACAACCGTGGGGAAAGCGACGATAGCCGCGACTGGGGCCCCGTCCCCAAGGGATGGATCATCGGAAAGGCGTTCTTCACGTACTGGCCGCCGAGCCGCGTCGGCACGCTCTAACCCAGCGCGCAGCGGCCGCCGCCTCTTCGCCTTCGATCGCGCCTTCGAGCGGCGCTTCATCGCCGGCGCTGACGAAGCCGGCCGGGGCTCGCTCGCAGGCCCGCTTGTCGCGGCCGCCGTGCTGTTCGACCTCGAGCGGCTCACGCTGGCCGACAGGCGCGCCCTGTCGCGCCTGAATGACTCCAAGCAGCACACCGAGGAGGGTCGCGAGGAGCTGTACCCGCTTGTCTGCCGGGCCGCGGCCAAGGCGGTCATCGTCTCCCGCTGCCCGCGCGGTATCGACTCACGCGGCCTCCACGTCACGAACCTCGAGGCACTCAGGTCGGCGCTTCTGGGCGTCGCTTGCGAGGGCGCCCTGTGTCTCGTCGACGGCTTCCAGGTGCCGCCGTTCGGATACGAACAGCGGGCCGTGGTGGGCGGCGACTCGACGAGCGCGGCGATCGCGGCTGCCTCGGTGCTCGCCAAGGTCACGCGTGATCGCTACATGCGCCGCGCCGCCGAACGGCATCCGAGCTGGGACTTCGACACGAACGTCGGCTATTCGACACCCGAGCACCGCGCCGCTATCGCCGAGCATGGCGTATCGCCGCTGCACCGCATGTCGTTCGCGTCGATCGCCTACCAGCAGTTGGCGCTCGGCGGCTGACGGCGTCAAAACGCGTTCTCCACGTGGTCGAGCGAGACAAGCTCCCCGCCGCGCGACACCAGGATCCCTATGGCGTCGAATCGGAGCTCCGGGCGCCGTGGGCGATCTGACGAGGCCGAGCTCGCCAGCCATTCGCGCGCCATCGCCCTGACCTGCGCGCGCTTGCGCGGGCCGATCGCGTCCAACGGACCAGCCGGACCGCGGCGGGTGCCCGCAATCCGAGTCTTGACCTCACAGAAGATGAGGCAGCGGTTGTCAGCCGCGACGAGGTCGAGTTCGCCAAAGCGAGTCCGGAAGTTCCTCGCGAGGATCGTGTAGCCGGCGCGCTCGAGGTGCGTGGCTGCGAGTCGCTCACCGCGTTCGCCGAGCGCGCGCCGGGGATCGAGTGAAGCAGTCATGCGGCCAAGCTACGGGTGGCCGTGTAACGCATCCAGACCTGACCGCACCAAGTGCGTAACGGCGATGTAACAAACGCGTCGCACTTGCCTCGGCCTGAGATCCTTGACCGGCGATGACGGCGCGAGCTCCCGAGTCTCGCCATAGGCCCGGCGGCCTGATCGAGGCTGTGACCGACGGCTGGCGCCTCGGCGGGACAGCGATCGGCTTCGTGCTCGGCAGCAAACCACTGCGGCGCTTCCTGCTCGGTTCGCTCGGCGCGGCGGTGCTGCTCGCCGCCGGGGTGGCCGTGGTAGCCGTTGCGCTGCGCCGTCACGGCGGCCCTGTCGTCTACGCGCTCGCCGGTTTCGGCGCCTCCTACTTCCTCAGCCTGATGGCGACGGCCGTCGCCGTCGGAGTGGCGGCGATGGTGTCCGACGCCCTGGAGGGAAGGCCTCTACGCCCCTCCGACGGCTGGCGGAGGATGGGCAGCCGACGGCGCGCGATCGCCGGTTGGGCGCTGATCGATGCCACTTTCGGGGTGCCGTCGAAGTACGTGGGGAGTTGGACCGTCGATCAGCTCGCCGCGCTTGTCCTGGGCTTCGGCTGGGGACTGCTCACCTTCTTCGCGATCCCGACGATCGCGCTGACCGGTGCTTCGACCTGGCAATCGGCGCGCCACTCGCTGCACCTGATGCGCGGCCGCTGGGGCGACGCGGTCTACGGCACCGTCTACCTGTGGATCCGAGCCGTGGTCGTCTTCGGCCTGCCGGCCGCCGGGTCGCTCGCGGTCGGCGTCCTCCTCATTCGCCACGGCAGGGTTGTCGTCGGCGGCGCGCTGTTCGCCGCGGGCGCCGCGGGCATCGTCCTCGCGTACGTGCTCGCGCAGGCCGCGCGCACGGTTATCACGGTGGTGCTCTACCGGTATGCGGACTCCGACACGGTTTACCCGGCCTTCCCCGCCGAGCTGCTCGATCGGAGCCTACGCGGCCCGTCGAACACCTTCCGGCGCGTGGCCCGGCGGCTCGAGGGAAGGCGGCTTGGGAGCGTGCGACGGAAGGCTCTTGACCTGATCGAGCGGCCGGGTCGCGACGACCTGTAAACGAATTGTCGCGCCGCCGTCGCGAACTTGTTACCTGAGGTACAGCGCGGTAACAGGCGGCCGCGTAGGTTGGCCATGTGCTCGCAAGCATCGCGACATTTGCCCTGGAGGGCGTTGACAGCAGGGAGGTCACCGTCGAGGTCGACGTCCGCCCCGGGCTGCCGGTGTTCTCGGTCGTCGGCCTGCCGGACGCGGCGGTTCGCGAGGCGCGCGAGCGCGTTCGCGCCGCGATCCTCAACTCTGGCCTCGAGTTCCCGCTTCAGCGGCTGACGGCCAACCTCGCGCCCGCGCACGTGCGCAAGGCAGGGCCGAGCTTCGACCTGGCGCTCGCGGTCGCCGTGCTCGCGGCCAGTCGCCAACTGCCACCGGAGCGGCTCAAGGGCTCTGCCGTGTGCGGCGAGCTGTCGCTTGGCGGGGAGCTGCGTCCAGTGCACGGCGCCGTGGCAGTCGCGGTCGGCGCGCGTCAGGCCGGCTACGAGCGGCTGATCGTGCCTTCGGAGAACGCGAGCGAAGCCGCGATCGTCGATGGAATCGAGGTGCTCGGCGCGCCGAGCCTGCAGCGGCTGGTGGACCTCGTCGCGGGCGTGTGGACGCCGCCCCCAGCGGAGCCCGCCGAGGCCGGCGACAGCACGCCGGCGGCCTGCAGGCCCGACCTCGCTGACGTGCACGGCCAGCTCGACGCGCGCCGGGCTCTCGAGATCGCGGCCGCCGGTGGCCACAACCTGCTCATGATCGGACCGCCGGGCGCGGGCAAGACGATGCTGGCACGGCGCCTGCCGGGCATCCTGCCGCCACCGAGCTTCGAAGAGGCGCTCGAGATCACGCGGGTCCACAGCGTGGCCGGGATCAGCGAGGGCCGGCTCGCGCAGGAGCGCCCGTTCAGGGCGCCCCATCACACGATTTCCCCTCCGGGACTCGTCGGCGGCGGATCGACTCCGCGGCCTGGTGAGATCACGCTTGCCCATCGCGGCGTGCTCTTCCTCGACGAGGTGGCGGAGTTCTCGCGCCCGGCGCTCGAAGCGCTCCGGCAGCCGCTCGAGGAGGGCTTCGTGAAGGTCACGCGCGGGCAGCGGTCACTCGTCTTCCCGGCCGACGCGATGCTCGTCGCGGCGTCGAACAGCTGCCCGTGCGCGCGCCCACCCCACGACTGCACGTGCACCCCGGCGGATCACCTGCGCTACTCCCGGCGGCTGAGCGCCCCTCTGATCGACAGGATCGACCTCGTCTGCCAGCTCGACCCGTCGCCGCAGCTCGAGGCGGTCAAGGGACGCCCGGAAGATTCGGCAAGCGTTCGGGAGAGGGTGCTGCGGGCCCGGGATCTGCAGGTGTCCCGCTTCACGGCCACCGATGTGCACTGCAACGCCGGCATGGATGCGCGCCTCACGGCTATGCACGTGCAGCTCCCCGCGGCTGCCAGGAGGCGGCTGCTTGCGGGCAACCGCGCCACGCCACTGAGCGCGCGCGGCCATGACCGCGTGCTTCGCCTTGCGCGCACGATCGCCGACCTCGACGGTCGCCCGAAGGTGAGCGAGAGCGATGTCGAGGAGGCACTCGGCTACAAGATGAGCGCTCCATTGGCGGCGGCCGCATGAGCGTCTGCGAGGTCTGCCTGAGGCGCAGCTATCTGATCGCGCACCTCGCGCCGCGGATCGCCGGACTGCTCGACCGGCCGCGCGCGCGACCGAGCGGCCTGCTCGAGCTCGACGAGGAGGCGTTGATCGACAAGGTCGCGAAGGGCAACGCCGGAGACGTCGCGCGCGCCTTCCTGGATGCGTTCGATCCGGAGCGGGCGCTCGCCCAGCTCGTGGAGACACAGATCAACGCGCTCTGCCGGCACGACAGCCGCTACCCGCCAGGCCTGCACCAGCTCAGTGACCCGCCGAGCGTGCTCTACGCGACAGGGCCCGAGGAGCGCTTGCCGGTGCTGTCCTCGCCTGTCGCGGCAACGATCGTCGGCACCCGGAAGGCGTCGCCCTACGGAGCGCAGATGGCGAGAGAGCTCGGGCGTGGACTTGCCGCCGCCGGGGTGACGGTGATCAGCGGTCTGGCGCTCGGCATCGATGGCCTCGCCCATCAGGGCGCCCTCGACGCCGGCGGCAGCCCGATCGCCGTGCTGGCCTGCGGCGCGAACATCCCGTACCCGCGGAGCCACCGCGGGCTCTACAGACGCGTGCGCGACGTCGGCGTCGTGATCTCGGAGCTGCCGCCGGGCAGCCGTCCGTTCCGCTGGAGCTTCCCGGCGCGGAACCGGATCATGGCCGCGCTCGGCGCCATCACGGTTGTCGTCGAGGCGGCCGACCCGTCGGGCTCGCTCATCACCGCGCACTTTGCGCTCGATTTGGGCAAGACCGTGGGCGCCGTGCCCGGGCTGGTCACTTCATGGAGAGCCGAGGGCAGCAATCGCCTGCTGCGCGACGGCGGCGCCACCATCCGCGGCACGGAGGACGTGCTCGACGAGATGTTCGGCATCGGCAACGGCCCCGACGGCGCCCGGTACGCGACCGAGAAGCCCAAGCTCAAGCTCGAGCCACGACTGCGAGCGGTGCTTGACGGCGTCGAAGCCGGTGAGGGAGTAGGGGAGATCGCAGAGCGCACCGGTATGAGCGCGGCGGCAGTTCGTTCCGCCCTCGGGGAGCTCGAGCTCGACGGCCTGATCGTGCCCGGTGGCGTGGGCTGGTATCAGCGAGCGGCCACGCGGTGAGGCTGCCTATGCTCGGGGCTCATGACCACAGGCCCGCCATCCCGCGTGCCCTGCGCGCTATCGATCGCCGGCTCGGATTCCGGTGGCGGCGCTGGGATTCAGGCCGACCTGAAGGCCTTCGCCCGCTGTGGAGTTCACGGGGCTACTGCCATCACGGCGATCACCGTCCAGAACACCGTGGAGGTGCGGAAGGTCTATCCGCTGCCGCCGGAGGCGATCATCGAGCAGGTCGCCGTTGTGGCCGAGGACATCGGTGTGGATGCGGTCAAGATCGGGATGCTCGGCAACGTCGCGACGATCGACGCAGTGGCGGAAGCGCTTGGTCGAACCGGTCGGGCGCCGGTCGTGATCGACCCGGTGATGGTGGCCGAGAGCGGATCCCGCCTGCTCGACGAGGACGCCGTGGCGGCGCTTCGCGAGATCCTGCTGCCACGCGCGGCGGTGGTCACCCCCAACGTGCCCGAGGCCCGCGTGCTGAGCGGCCTCGGCGAGGATGCGACCGGCGAGCAGCTCGCTCGCGGGGTCCGAGAGCTTGGACCCGCGGCGGTCGTCGTGACCGGCGGGCACCGCGAAGAGGCGGTCGACGTCTTCTTCGACGGCGATCAGCTCGTCGAGATTCCAGGGGAGCGCTACCCGGACGGAGCAGCGCACGGCTCCGGCTGCACCCACTCCTCGGCGCTCGCCGCCCACCTGGCCCTCGGCTTCACGCCGCTCGAAGCGGCCCAGCGGGCGAAGGCCATCGCATCGGAGGCGGTTCGCAACGGGCTCACGGAACTCGGAGCGGGCGCCGGGCCGGTGGACGTCTTCGGGCTCACCGCCCACGCGGCGTCGGCGGGCCGCTGGCCTCTGGCATAATCGCTCGAAGCCCGCTCGCATGGATCGCGGGCGGCCGTGGATCGTCAAAGGAGGCCCACCATCAAGTTCCTTCGCATGAAGCCCGGGTTCGGAGAGATTTTGCTCGCCGAGGGAGACCCGCAGGTGCGCGAGGACGAGGAGCGCCTCATCGAGGAGTTCCGCCGGCAGCTCGACGAGGGGATGTGGGCCGCTGTGCCCACGATCGCGCCGGGCAACGGCCGCCGGGAAGCTCAGATGGTCCGCGACTACACCGAGATCCCGACCGACGCGGAGCGCGTGATCTTCTTCCCGCGCGCCGCGGGCGGCTAGGCGAGGCGCGGGGTCCCAGTGCTGCTTGCCCTCCTAGCGCTCGCTCTCATCGCCGCCGTGCTGGCTCTGCCCACGATCGCGGGAGCGTGGTCGAGGAGCGAGGAGCGCCGATCGGCGCGCAGGCGTCCGCACCGCCGGGAGCGCCGCTTCGAGCCGCACGATCCGGGACGCGAGCGGCGGGCCGAGCAGCGCGCCCGCGAGCTGCTGCGCTCCTGTGTGAACGACGAGGAGTGGGCGATGTACCGCGACCTCGGCTTCATCCGTGTCTCCGGCCGCCTCGGCCAGCCCGACCCGGCCACCGGCGACGCCGCCTACGCATACCTCGTCTACCCGCACAAACCGATCGTCGCCTTCGTGCCGAAGACCAGGCGCCTGCTCAGCGAGTACTGCGTCGAGTTCCCGGACCTCACGCGCGCGATCTCGCATTCGCGCCTGCCGGACTCGGACGACGTGCTGGCCAAGTGGATGGCGCTCACGGGCGACGAGGAGCACCTGATCCGCAACGCCAACATGCACCTGCCCGGGCGGCAGGTCGATCCCGGCCGTGTACGGCGCGACCTCTGGCGACTCGCCGAGTGGGAGCGTCAGCAGCGCGGCTCGGATTCGTTCGAGGCACACCAGACGTGAGCGCCGACCCCCGGCGTCACAGCCGGGTGATCCTCGACGGTCCAGAGCGGGCCGCGGCCCGGGCTTACCTGAAGGGGATCGGGTACGACGAGGACGCCCTCAGCCGGCCGATCATCGGCGTCGCCAACACCTGGACGGAGACGATGCCCTGCAACTTCCACCTGCGGCGCCTGGCCGAGCGGGTGAAGGAGGGCATCCGAGCGGCGGGCGGCACCCCGATGGAGTTCAATACGGTCGCGATCTCGGACGGGATCACGATGGGCACGCAGGGGATGAAGACCTCCCTGATCAGCCGCGAGGTGATTGCCGACTCGATCGAGCTCGTCGCGCGCGGGCACATGTTCGACGGCGTGATCGCGATGTCGGGCTGCGACAAGACGATTCCCGGCTGCGTGATGGCGCTCGCGCGCCTCGACGTGCCGGGCCTCATGCTCTACGGCGGCACGATCATGCCGGGCCGCTACCGGGGCAAGGACGTGACGATCCAGGACGTCTTCGAGGCCGTCGGCGCCCACGCTGCCGGCGACATCACGGACGACGACCTGAAGGAGCTAGAGGGTGTCGCCTCGCCTGGAGCCGGGGCGTGCGGCGGTCAGTACACCGCGAACACGATGGCCACGGCGTTCGAGGTGCTCGGGATTTCGCCGATGGGCA
>Ga0207652_10004320_pt1 | contig 11588 bp, 7 predicted proteins | sample KBSC63BmetaG_FD_184334 | JGI IMG/M metagenome (GOLD analysis project Ga0207652, IMG submission 184334) | Corn rhizosphere microbial communities from Kellogg Biological Station, Michigan, USA - KBS C6-3B metaG (SPAdes) (version 2) | ecosystem: Host-associated > Plants > Roots > Rhizosphere ... | reverse complement strand
CTTCTTCGACGCGGCGATTCATGTCCCAACCGTGCTGCGCCTCGATCTTCGCCTGGGCGTCGGCCAGTGCGTCAAGGTCGCCGATGGCCAGCAAGTGGTGGTAGCGCGCCAGCAAGCGGCCGAGGTCGCCCAACCCTTCTGCCACCACGTCGAACACGCTGCCGGCGGTGTCCTGCGGCACCTCTTGCGCCAGGCGCGTAATGACAACGCCATTTTGTACGCGTACCTCGCCGTCGTCCGCGCGCAGCTCGCCGCTGATCAGCTTCAGGAGGGTGGATTTGCCTTCGCCGTTGCGCCCGACAATACACACCCGTTCGTTCGCTTCGATGGATAAATCGACACGTTCGAGCAGGAGCGGGCCGCCGACGCTGAAGTCGACGCGTTGCAATTGGACGAGAGACATCCGCTCATTGTAATGGCCGGTCCGCTGCAAGCCGTCCGGCTGGCGGCGGCAAGGAGCAGGCCATGACATCAACAATCGACCATCCAGGTCGGTGACCGGCCAAAACCGGCCGGTCGAGCGTCCCGCCTTGGTGCTCAAGAGCGGTCACACGCGGAATCGCAGCATGACTTTACGGACCGGCCGCGTGGCACATCGATGCGTGCCTCTCGTGACTCTTTTTTCGAGAGCAGCAATGCTTGACGCCGTGCTCTTGGTGGACCCAGCGCGATCGCGCATCACCCTTCAGGGTTCGGCCGGGTAATCCGCAGCATCGACTTCCCGCGTGCAGGTTTAAGCGGAAAAAACGCTTCGTGCGTAACCGGATCCACTGCCACAACGTGGGCATTGGGTCCAAGCCGCGCGGTTCCGAGCGCGTTGACCGCTTTCCCCCGTACCTTGAACACCGAGACTTGGCCCGATTCGCCGGCGACATACAGCCAGCCGAGCGCGGGATCGAATGCGAGCACGTCCGGATCCTTGGCGACGTCGAGCGAAGCGAACACTTTACGGCTGGCGAGATCCAACACCAGCAGCCTGTCATTGCCTTCGCAGGCAATGAAGGCAAGCCGTGCAGACGCGTCTATGTACAAACCGTGGTTGCCTTTGGCGCCGGGCAGGTTGATGCGTGCGACCAGCTTGTCGGTGACCGGGTCGATTTCCGCCAACTGGTCGCGCGTTTGCATATTGGCGAAGATGTGTCGCGATACCGAGTCATATTGGGTGTTGCCGACTTCGCCTCCCAGCGAAATGGTGGCGATGCGCTTGTTGCTTGTGGTGTCGATGACGGTGTCGGTGCCACCGTGTTCATCGGAGACATACAACTTGCGCACCGCGGGCGCGTAGGCCATGCCGTCCGGGTAATCACCTCCGGGTGTGCGTGCGACGATCTTGAACGTCTTGGCATCGATCGCGACCACTTCATTGGTTCCGGTGGCCGATGCATAGACGCGGTCAAGCTGCGACACGTAGAGCACGCCGTGCACATGGCTGACATCGGGGATGGTCGCGACCACTTTTCGCTGCGCGGTGTCGAACACCACCACTGCACTGTCGCCCAAGTGGGCGAGAAAAAGATGGTGGCGCTGCGCGTCAAGGCTGGCGTAATCCCATCGCGTTGCATTGCCGGGCAGCGGCACGTCCGCGACCGTGGTCAGCGGCAATTGGCTGGCCGGATTGCTGGCGTGGCTGCACGCGGGCATGACTGCGGCGAGCACCAGGAGGACACCAAGCGCCCAGCCTCGACGGAAGTGGCTTGTGATGGTTTTCATTCGCCGCCGCCTGTTGCAAAAAAGATCATACGCCCGTCATCACACGTGCCGCTCTTCCGGTGGCTTGAGATGTCGGAACTGCGCCAGCAGCAGGAAATCGTAGACGATCTTCAGGGCGCCGCAGATCAACAGCGGCCAGGCGAATGCGGAAGCGGCCAACAACGCGCCCGCCATCGCCGGGCTCGCGGCTGAAGCGAGACTGCGCGGTACGGACGTGAAGCTCGCGGCAGCAGGCCGTTCGGCCTCGGTGACCACGGCCATCACGTAGGACGAACGGGTCGGCACGTCCATCTGCGAGAGCGCAGCGCGCACCAGCAGCAACGCCAACACTAGTCCAAGCGTCGGTGCCAGCGCCGCCAGGATCAGCGCGATGCTGGAAGGAATATGCGTGAACACCATCGTGTTGACCAGCCCGAAGCGTCGCGACAGGCGTGCCGCGACCGGATACGACAGTGCTGCCAGCAGACTTGCGTAGAAGAAGAACACGCCGGCGGCGGCCAGCGAGAGATGAAATCGCTGGAACAGCCACAATGCCAGCAGCGACTGAACCACGAAACCGCCCGCGAACGCGTCAAGGCTGAACAGCGCGGCCAACCTGATCACGATAGCCCGCGAAGGTCCCAGTGCTGCTGAAGGCGCGGTGTTTGCGGGGATCGGCCGTTGCGGCAGGCGTGCGTAAAGCAAATGTCCCGCCACGCCGAGCAGCGCATAGAGCACGAACATCCCACGCATCGCGCTCAACCGATCCAGGCCAAGCGGTGACATCAATTGGGGTGCACCCGCAACCAGCGCACCCACCGCCGCGGCCAACGCGCCGGCCAGGCTGTAGCGCGCAAACATCCGGGTGCGATCCTGGTCGCCCGCTTCGTGCGCCAGCGCCGCGTGTTCCAGTGGCACGAACACGCTGACGTTGCCAGCGGACGGATTGATCGTGCCCGCGAACGCGATCACCAGCAGCACCGCATAGTCCCGCGAAGCGGCGAACGCGAGCCCGGAAGCCACCATCAGGCCGGCTGCGATCAGCAGCAGCCGACGATAGCCGTAGCGCGCTCCCAGCAAGCCCGCGCCGATCGTCAGGCAGGCTGAACCCGACAGCGACACCGTGGCGAGCACGCCGACCGCCAGCGGCGTAAAGCCCAGCGCCAGCAGGTAAGCCGGCAAGAGGATCGCGACGAAGCTGTCACCGAAGTCGCGCAGCGCGCGTGCCGCGAACAGGCAACTCGTCGGGCTGAGCGCTCGGCTCGCCATGGCATTTCATTGCCGGTACATGACCCGAACTACCGGGTCACCGTCGAGCACTTTCAGCGGAAGGTACACGTCGGTGGACGGATCGATGGCTACCACGTGCGCATTCGATCGGGCGAGGCCTCGCCAACGCGGCTGCAGGCGACCGCCTGTGATGGCGAACAGCGCTGCCACGCCACTCTCAGCCGCGACGGCGAAGCGAATATCCTCGACTCGTTGAGGTTTGGTAATGACCGCGAGCGGCGCGAGTGAAAGAAGCACCGCGATCGGAAGCCAATGCTTCATGACAAGTCACTCCTAGCCGTGGCCTCGGCCAAGCGGCTGACCAGGCATTGGCTTGTTCCGATTGACACCGGGAACGAGCGCCGCGACGATCCGGATCAGGCGCCCGAACCGGGGCGGAATTGGGGTTAGACGGCAAAAAGCAATGTAGCCTTTTGCCGTCAGTCATGCGCGGTGTCCTTTGCTGTTGTTGGCGCAGGAATGAGCTTGGCTCGGTTCTGCGGAGCGCGGGCGGGGTATTTGATGGTTTGCGGTGGCGGCCATCGCAGTCCGGATTCGGCGAGCAGCGCCTTGAAGTGGGGCGTGGCGTCGAGGTCGAATGGCGCGCCGCACTGGCATTCGGTGACCACGATGGCAAGTAGCAGGCCGCCCGCCGGTCGCGCATCCAGCGCCGCAGCGCGGCGGTTGGCTTCGATGCGGTTGCCGGACAACGCGGCTGCCACTGCGTCGGTGATCTCCCCCGTTTGAAGCTTCGAGTTTTTGCGATCCACTTGCTGCAGGCTGGCACTCAGCTTTACCGGGTCTTCCCCAGCGGCCCTGCCCACGATCAGTTGTGCGATGTAGTAACTGTCGCCGCGCGGTTCCATTGATGCCAGCGTGGCCTGCGCTTCCCCGATTCGCCCGAGCATGGCCAGTGCGATGGCCTGGGATACCGTTGGCATGGGACCAAGTGCCTTCCAGTACATGGCCAATACATCCAGCGCACGCTGGGGATGTCCGGTAGCAAGTGCCACTGACATGCGGGTGTGGTAGTTGATACCGTTCAGCGGGTCGCAGACATTGACGCGGGCACCCAGGTTTTCGATCAGATCGCCATAGCCGAACGCGCTGGCGAATACCGGCATCCAGTTCGGTGCGCTGCACCCGGGTTGTTTCAGCGCGGCTTCAATGCGATCGGCCAGACCATGCCAGTCGTCGCTCAGCAATTGCCGCTCGGCCAGCGCCAGATCGCGCTGCTGCGGATCCGGGCTGGTGGCGGCGGCGCGTTCGAGCGTGTGCAGGGCGGCACGCTGGGCATCGAGGAGTTCGGTATGGCTGCGGCCATCGGCCATGAGTGTGTGTTCGTAAAGATCTGCCTCGGCGAAGTACGCGAAGGAGAAGTCGGGATCCAGTGCGATCGCCTTGTCGAATTCCACGTTGGCTTGGCGCAGTCCATCGATCAGGTCGGCTCCCGCCTTGGAGTGCGCCTCGATGTAGAGCTTCCAGCCCTTCTGGTAAGCGATGAAGGCATCCACATTCTTCACGCCGGCCGCGCGCATGCGCGCACGCTGTTTGTCATCCAGCACCACATTGAGTACGCCGGCGACCTGCTCGGCAATATCCAGTTGCACGCCCAGGCTGTCCTTGACGGTGCGGTCGTAGGTCTGCGACCACAGCTGAGTGCCATCGGAGGCACGGATCAGCTGCGCGGTGACGCGTGCCCGTTCCCCTTCACGCCGCACGCTGCCTTCCAGCAGGTTGGCCACCCTCAGCCGCGCGCCGATCGTGCGCGAATCCACGTCCTTGCCCTTGAACTGAAACGACGAGGTACGCCCGATCACGCGCAGGCCGTCGATGCGCGCCAGCGAGTTGAGGATCTCCTCGGAGAGACCGTCGGAGAAGAACACGTTGTCCTTGTCGTCGGACAGGTTTTCGAACGGCAGCACGGCGATGGATTTGGCCGGAATGGCCGTCACGGCAGACGCCGGTACCGAGTTACTGGTGGCAGTCGTAGTGGATGCCAACTCGGGAGCTCCTTGCGCGGCGGGCATTGCCGAACTCGCCGTGACGCCATGGCTTGTTGGCGCACCGGCAACTTTCCACAAGAACCCGCCGCCCACCGTCAGCACCAGCGCGACCAGCAGCAATTCCGTGCCGCTGGCGCGTTGCCGGCCTTGGTCACCGTGGTACCAGGCCAGCACCAGCACGACAAAAAAACCGACTGCGAGCGCGAGGATCAACAACCGTTCGATCGAGTCCGGCCATGCGAACCTTTGCGCGACGATGTCCACGCCCTGCAACAGAGCAAACGAGAACGCCACATAAGCCAGCGCCCACTGCACCAGCTTGCGCTGCTTCAGGGATTGCCACAAATCAGTCATGCCGAGCATCCGGCAGCGCGGTGGCTGGCGAGCCATCGGCGTGCTTCGCCAACAGCGCCTGGAAGGCTGGATCCTTGCGCAGCGGGTCCCAGACCGGATCGAGCTTGAGGCGATCGATCGACATCACGCCACCGGCGGGCATCGCCAGCAGTTGGCGGAGGGTCTTCACGGCCAGGTCGGGCACGCCTGTCCACGCGGCGATCTGCGCCAGGCCGACCAGTTGATACGTGCCGAAATAGCTGTCCTTGGAAATCGGCAGGGCGCCCACGGCGCGTTGCGCCAGGGCGATGGCCTCGGCGTTTCGGCCCAGGCACACATCCACCCAACTCGACTGCTGCAACAGCGAGAGTGACTTCGGATCCTGCGCCAAGGCCGATTGCAGCGATGGCGCGAGTCGCTCGCAATCCGGTCGCGCCTGCTTGCCTCGACCGGCGAGCAGCTTGATCACGATCCGCGCTGCCTGTCCGGTGCGCCGCTGTTCTTGCGTCTCGGTGGGTGCCGATTCCCACGCACGCAGGGCCGCATCGAAATGGCGCGCAAAAACGTCGGCATAGGTCCGCGTATTGACCAGATTCATGATGTCGCCGGCCAAGACGTTTCCATAGGCAATCCGCCAACCCGGCAACGACTTCACTGCTTTGCGGGCGGCATCAGCGTCGCCAAAGCCGAACAACTTGATCTGCAGCATGTCGTCGTAGGCACCCGCACTGTCCGGTGACAGGATCAATGCGCGCCGCAACAGGGTATCCGCCTGCTTATAGCGGCGAACTATCATGAATGTCTCACCGTACGCCCCCACAAGCGCAGGGTCCCGTGGAGAAATCGCCACGGCCTGCTTCAGGTAGGTCAATGCCTGCGGCACCTGCCCGGAGCGTCGTGCGACGTAGGCCAGCCCGGCCAGTGCGTCGACATTGTTGGGCGCCAGCGCCAGGGCGCGCTTGAACTCGATGGTGGCAGCGGCGTACTGGCGAAGGCCATAGTAGTGATAATAACCAAGCGCCAGGTGCGCCTCGGGCAGATTCGGCGCCGAGGCCAGCGCGCGGTCTGCATACGCCTTGGTGGTAGCCAGCTGTGCCGCCGTCAACGGGGTGGCCAACCAATCCCGTTCGAGCTGATTGAAGGCAAGCCGCGCATAGGCCAGCGCGAAGCCCGGATCGAGCGCGATCGCCTGCAGATAGTCGGCGTCGGCCGCCAGGTAAGTCGCGTCCGATTGCAAGGCGACCGCCTTTTGCGCGAGTTCTTCGGCCTGCAGAAATGCATCGAAGGCCGCGGCATTTCGGGTCGGCGCTTCGGCCACACGGGCGGTCTCGGCCGGCGTGAGTTTGGCCTGGAGCGCATCGGCCACCTTTTGCGCCACCTCGCCCTCGACGCCGAAGATATTGTCGAGCTTGCGCGAATAAGCCTGGGCCCACAGGTGGCTGTCGCTGGCCGCGTCGATCAACTGCACGTCGATCAATACCTGGTCGCCGACCTTCTGCACACTGCCTTCCAGGATCGTGGCCACACCGAGCTGCCGGGCGACGGCCTTGAGATTATCCGGGCGGCTTGCGTATTTTTCCGTCGAGGTGCGCGAGATCACTTTCAGATCCCCGATACCTGCCAGCTTGGTCAGGATCAGATCCTGAATGCCGTCGGCGAAGTACGCATTGTCCTTGTCCTCGCTCAGATTCTCGAACGGCAGCACCGCGATGGATTTGGCGGGAATCGGGGCGACCGTGGTCGTGGGCGGGATCACAACCCGATTCCGCTGCGCCGCATCTAAGCCACTCGCTGGCACGTTGCGTTCATAACGCCACAACAACCCGCCCCCGATCGCCAGCAGCAGCGCGAGGATTACGACTTCGGTGCCGCTGACCCTCTGTGCTCCGCGTTCGCCGTGGTACCAGGCCAGCACCAGTGCGAGAAGAAAGCCGATCGCCAAGGCAAGGATCAGCAGCTTCTCGATCTGGTCGGGCCAGCCGAAGCGCTGCGCCACCACGTCGAGCACCTGGATCAACGCGAACGCGAACGCGATGTACGCCAGCGCCCACTGCACCAGCTTGCGTTGCTTGAGGCGCGCGAGGAGTCCTATCGCAAGCTCGTTCATTGCGTGGCAGCCTCCGCCGGGACTGTTGCGGAAGCCGCACGCTGGGCGGCGACTTCATCCGGCGTGGGCAGGCCGAGTTTGCGGCACAGCGTCGCCATGCGCGGATCTTTTCGCAGCGCCGGAACCAGCCACGGCAGTTCGTAAAGCGTCGCCACGCCCGGATCGCGCGTCGCGACCGCGCGATCCAGCCAGGCGAATGCGTTGTCGGCATCACCCCTCATCGCATAGACCATCGCCATGTAGGTGTCCCCGAAATTGGAATCCAGCCGGATCATGTCGTCGAGTTGCTGCTGCCCGCGCGCAGCATCGCCTTGCGCGAAGTATGTCGACGCTAGCGCCCAGCGGCGGGCCTCGGGCTGTGGCTCGGCCTTGGCCGCGGTCATCGCTTCGGCGAAGCGATGCTGCTGGATGTAAACCATTGCAAGGAGTGCGTGGGCTGCCACCATCGCCGGTTGCAGTTCGATGGCGCGCTTCAGCTCGGCCTCGGCTGCGCCATATCGGCCCGCCGCCGCCAGGAACTGGCCCGTGTAGAAATGGAATGACGCATTCAGCGGTTCCATCACCAGCACCTTGCGCATCGTGCCGATCGCTTCGCCCAGCCGACCAAGGCAGGCTGTCACGTCGGCGAGCTGGTAGAGCGTTTCCGCATTGGAAGGATCCAGCGCGACGGCTTTCCTCAATGTCGGCTCGGCCGCCGCATAATCAAAATCCGACCACGCCTGATTGATGCCGAGCGCGCCGAGCGCCAGCGCCGATTGCGGCGCGAGTTCCACCGCCTTGCGCGCGTTGGCGCGCGCCTCCGCGCCGACCATTTTGCGTTCCTCATCATTGGCTACCCAGTCGTTGAACCACTGCTGCGCAATCGCCAACCTCGCGTAGGCCAGCGCGTAATCGGGATCGAGCTTGATGGCTTGCTGGTAGTACGCCACCGCCTTCAAGTAATCCGCGCGCGTGCGGCGATCTGCGTAGTAACGCCCCTGCAGCATCGCGTCGTACGCCGCCATGTTGCCGCTGGGCGGCTTGTCGGTAGCTTCGACAGCACCGCCGAAAACGTTGACCTTCAAGGCATTCGCAACCGATGTCGCAATTTCGCTCTGCACCGCGAACACGTCTTTCAATTGCCGGTCGTAAGTTTGCGACCACAACTGGCTGCCATCGGATGCCTTGATGAGCGAGGCGACGATCCGCACCTCATCGCCCTGCTTGCGAACCGTGCCTTCCAGCAAAGTCGCCACGCCGAGCTTGGCGCCGATGCCGGCGGTGTCGTCCTGCGCACGCCCGCGAAACTGGAACGAGGAGTTGCGGCCGATCACCTTCAGCGCGCGCACCTGGCCTAGCGCGGAGATCAGTTCTTCCGAGAGCCCGTCCGAGAAATAATCCTGTTTCGGATCGCCGCTTTCATTGAGCAAAGGCAAAACAGCGATGGATTTGGCGAGCGCCGGAAGGGTTCGCGCGTTCTCCGGGGCGGAGCGCCGATCCCGCTGCGCGGCGGGTGCCGCAGCGGAACCGCCTGCGCGCGACGGCAAGCTCCCGAACCGCCACAACAGCCCGCCTCCGATCGCGAGCACCAGGGCGATCAGCAACAGCTCCGCACCGGACACGCGCTGCCTGCCCTTCTCGCCGTGGTACCACGCCAGCACCAGCGCGATCACGAAGCCCAGCGCCAGCAGCCCGAACACGACATGCATCGCGCTGTGCGGCCAGTCGTAGCTGCCCGCCACCACGTCCAGCACCTGGATCAGCGCGAACGCGAACGCGACATACGCAAGCGCCCACTGCACCAGCTTGCGCTGCTTCAGGCGCGCGAAGAATCCGGCCGGGGTTTCGATCACGAGGAAATCTCCTCTCCGCCGGGAACCGGGCGCAGGACTTCAAACAGGTGTGTCGGGCGCGCGTTCATTGGCAGACAAATGCCTCCGCACCAGCAGACGGCGCGGGATTGCACAGGTCCGGCCAGCCCTGGCTCTTCCAGTAATCCACCATTCCGATGCGCCGTGCGAAGCCCTGGAATGCCGGCGCCTGACGCGCCGTGCGCGACCACGGTTCCGGCTGCCACAGCCAGTTGAGGTACGCATCGGACAGACCGCTGTGGCCGTGCTCATACAAATCGAAGGAACGCTTCGGCTCGTCCAGTTGCAACAGCATCGTCGGGGTCCAGTCGTCGTCCAGATGCGCGTCGAGGATTTTCAGCGCGGTTTGGTGCCGCGCGGCATCGCCATAAGTGCCGCGATAGATCGCCTGCAGATCGGCAGCGGGAATTTTCGTGCCCATTTGGCTCGTCGAATTGGCAAACTGCCGGGCAGAGCCCGCCAGGTCGCCATGTGCGGCGTCGTAGAACTCCAGCATCAACGCGCCGAATGCGGAATCCGCCACACCGGCGCGATGGATGTAGGCCAGCGCCCCGGCCTGATCGCCTTCGCGCCAACGCAACATGCTTTTGTAGAAAAGCAGCAACGGATTGGCCGGGTCATTGGCGAGGGCGGCGTCGATTCGCACCTCGGCATTGCGGGTCCGGCCCATCGCGGCCAGTTCGTTGGCGGCCCAGTAGTTCACGGCGGAATTGTCCGGCGCCAGTCCCAGCGCGCGTTGCATGGGCTCCACCATCGCCAGGTAATGCCGTTGCGAAAACTGGTTGTAGCTGAGTGCGGCATAGGCTTCCGCATCTTCCGGATCAAGCGCGAGCGCGCGATGCGCGGCATCGTCGGATGCGCGCCAGCTCGCGTTCCAGTCGCTGGACGTGTACTGTGAAAGCACCGCATCGGCCACCGCCAGCTTGGACCAGGCACGTGCGAATTTCGGGTCGAGCGTGGTCGCCCGCTGCAACAATGCGATCGCGCGTGGCAGGCTGTCGCCGGTGCGCTTGTTGACCAGCGCCTGCGCGGTAATGAAATCCGCGTACGCTTCCGCGCTGGTGGTCGCCACCGGTACGAGCCGCGCCTGTTGGTCGTCGCTCAGGACGATCTTCAGGTGATCGGCGATCGAGTGCGCGATGCGCTCCTGCACGTCGAAGATGTTGCGCATGTTGCCGTCGTAGCTTTGCGACCATACTTCGAAGCCGTCGCCGGTACGGATCAGTTGCACGCTGATGCGCACCGCGTCGCCCTGGCTGCGCACCGAGCCCTCCAGCACGTTGGCGACATCCAGTGCCTTGCCGATGGTCCGCAAATCCGCGTTGCGGCCGCCGTAGTAGAACGACGACGCCCGCCCGGCCACTTTCAACCCCTGCACGCGCGCCAGCGCATTCAGCAGCTCCTCGGCCATGCCGGCGGAGAAATAGCCATGATCGTGGCCGGGACTTAGATCTTCGAACGGCAGCACCGCGATGGACTTGGCGGGAGGGCTTGCGAGCGCGGAATCGCTCGCCAATCCCGCCCCCTTGCGCCAGACGAAAGTATTGGTGAGCAACAACACCACCGCCACCACCAGCACCGCGATGATCCATTTGTCGAGCCTGCGCCCCGTTGAATGCGCGATCGAATCGTCCGGCGCGATCTCGCTTTCGCGTTTCAAACCCTGCGGCGTGAATTCGTAGAACCACGCGAAGGCGATCCAGAACGGAAAGCCGATCAGCGCTGCGATCAGAAACCAGCGCGTCGTGACATCCGGCAGGTCGAGCGCCGGGGTCAGCTGCGAAATGCCTTGCGAAAGCGCCCATATCGCGCCGGCGTACAGCACCGCCGCGCGCAGCACATTCCGGCGCTTCAGTTCGGCGAAGAAGGTCGGACGATCGGCCACGGCTACGCGACTTCCCGCCGGCGACAGGCCGGCCTCCTGTGGGGGAAGTGTACGCGGTCGCGGCGCGGCACGCTGGGGTTAACTCCACTCGCGCAATCACACGTCCCCAAACGGGCCGCTCGTCAAGGATCGCAACGGGTCGATTCCGGCCTCGCGCGTCGCCTGGCACCGACGCGGACATCCTTGTCCACGTCGATGCCAGGTTATGGGTCTGCCGGCTCGTTATTTGTTGTCATTCCAGCGTGCACTGTGACACTTTTGCCTGCTGGTGGTGCCACTTATTGCCGGTTTGACCACTATGTGCGCGCTGGATGGCAATGGCCGTGAGGGTGCGGCTGGCTGCACCGCACCCGCGTTTGTCCCGAACTCGCTGGCGGCTAGAAATTCTGCTTGAAACGGATGCCGATCGTGCGCGGATTGATGAAGCCCGTATACACCTGTCCGTCCGG
>Ga0207652_10004313_pt1 | contig 11592 bp, 19 predicted proteins | sample KBSC63BmetaG_FD_184334 | JGI IMG/M metagenome (GOLD analysis project Ga0207652, IMG submission 184334) | Corn rhizosphere microbial communities from Kellogg Biological Station, Michigan, USA - KBS C6-3B metaG (SPAdes) (version 2) | ecosystem: Host-associated > Plants > Roots > Rhizosphere ... | reverse complement strand
GCTCCCGGGTCAGCCGGGGGTCACTGACCCTCTCAGGGCATGAGAAAGCCCCTGAGGATGTTTAACCCTCAGGGGCTGGGTAGAACTCTCGTAGCGGGTCAGTTCATGAAAGAAGGAGGATGATGATCACGGTGAAGATCAGGGACCGGGATGAGATCGTCACGGTCACCCGCAGCAGAGCCCCCGTCGTCGGGGGCTACGTCAAGTACCGGGGCAGGCGCTGCCTGGTGCTCGCGACAGAGATCATGGTGAAGCACTGGGCGGCGTAAGCGCTCCCGCAGGACCTGCCCCGGGACCCCGGGCAGGTCCTGTACGTGGCAAGCCCAGTCATGCTCCCATTCCTCCGGGTCATCGCTGTACCCGCTGTCCAGGATGGGGCATCCGCAGACCGGGCATCTTCCTGCCTGGCGGCTGATGAAGATGTCACTTCTCATGATCCCCCTTCCTGATGCCTTTCCGCTTCCTCCTCGGGAGCCCTCTTTCCCGCCGGGATCCGCTGTCAACCTTGCTCATCAGCACAATGAATCCCACTATCGCGACGAGCATCAGGATCACTCCCGTGACAGTTTCCCATTCCGCCTGGGTCACACGACGTCCATTCTCTTCAGCGGGCGCTTGGGTTTATCGTCAGGATATCTCTCGCTGTACCCGAATCGCATCCAGTGCTTATCCGAGGACCGGAACCAGCAGACCCCGCTGTCATCTTTCCAGACGGTGGCGTAAGGATGCTCCGGTTCCCGGTGATCGAGAATATCTTTCAGGACCGCGAGGTAGGGCTTGTCTTTCCCGTGGAAGGGAGTCCCGCATTTCCCGCAGCGATCATCAGGGAACATCCGGGTCAGGCATTCCCGGAGTTCTTTCACGGTAACGGCATCACTGTCTGCCCAGACGGGGTTATTCTTCATCAGCGCCCAGAGCACTTCACTCTCGTTGAGCCTGTCATGCCCGGCGAATGCCCGGCGGATGTCTTCGGCGGAATAGTTTGTCACCTGATCTCCTTCCTGTCGCCGTCCTCGATTTTCCTTCTCCTGCGCTCTTTCAGTCCCGCCCGGAAGAACAGCACTGCCACGACGACGGCAATCCCGGCAACCGGGAGCTGCCACAGCGGCAGCGCGAATGCCAGTCCCGCGATGACGAGCCAGATGACTCCCAAGATGATCATCTCCCGGTGACCTCCTCATCCGTCAGGGGGAAGGCGGGCAGTGCTGCGGGAACTCTCACCAAGGGCACCAGCGTGATCGTCCCGTCCGCTGCTTCCTCCGCGAGGTACCGGACGTGATCCTGCTTCCTGACCCTGCTCAGGTCAGCCCTGCCCAGGGTGTCAATCCTGACTTCCAGCTTCACTTCCTCTTGCCTCCTGGTGAACGGCGGGTCGATGCCGTTGAGGATCCTGGCGAGGTACTTAGCCCTGGTCGGGTCGATGATCCACCCGAGGACCTCATCGCGGTCATCAGGCTCATCTCCCCGCTGGATGTACAGTTCCCGGTCATTCTCCCGGGTTTGCGGTCGCCCTGTCCTGATTATCATCTCTCTCCCTGATCTCCAATGCTGGCCAGCAGTAATGGATGAACCCGTCATCTTCGAGGATCTCGAAAGTGCCGCAGTCTCCCACCCCGAGCAGCTGCCCGCGTATGATCTCATTGCTCCCGTAGGTGCTGCCGTCCGGGTTGACGCCCTCCCTGTCCAGGGTCACGGTAACCTGTTTCCCCAGGAAACCTTCATGGTGATACTTCGGGCGGCACAGGTGCTCCATCAGGATTTTCAGCTCGGTGAACTGCTCTTCCTCCCAGCTGCCTTCCACCTGTTTCATGAACACCATCAGGGCGTCGATGAGGTAAGCTCGCTCAGTCCCGCTCATCGCGAGCGCCTGATCCCGCTCGGGAATACTCATGAGACCTCCGTGGTTGCACACGACGGAAGGATGTGATAACGATGGCAGGTTTCGGGGCGTTCCTGCTCCTGGCAGCACTCTACTGCGCATGCACGGGTGACTGGGGAGGGGCAGCGGCGTGCTTCTTCATCGGGATGGGGCTGATCGGGGTCAGGGCTGACCGGGGTCCGGCACAGTACCGTCCGAGACGGGCGTACTGCCCGGTGTGCGGAGGGTATCACCTGGCAACGGAAGATCACGCCTGGTAATCCGGTCCCGCGCTCCATCGTGGCGGATCTGGATTCCCTCCGGGGACCATCCCCCGCGATGGAGTCTCGTGCACTCACTGCACCCGCAGCACCATTCGCAGCCAGCGATCTTGCACTCAGCGCACCAGTGCAGCTCTCCGCAATCAGCGGGATTCTCCGGATCGCACCACATGCATTCCTGCCCGCAGCACCAGCATCCTACTGCCATTCCCACTCCATGGTCCGGGTGTCGAGAATGCCCCAGTTCCGCTGCGTCCCGTTCATGTCCAGGGAGATGAACCGGCACTCCCCCCAGGCGGCATGAATGGTCTTGACCTGGGACAGGTGATAATGCCCGTGGAAGACATAGGAAGGCTTTACCGCCACGCAGATGCGCTGCAGTCTTTCCCGGTGCTCTTCTGCTGCGGGGATCATCGGCAGCCATGACTTCGGCAGCTCGTCTCGCGGGGAAAGCTGCAATGGGCACTCCGAAGGAGCGTCGTGGGACAGCAGGACGTCAGCGGGACCCGTCGCCCCGATGAAGAACTCCTCGAAAAGGCTGATCGTCTCCTGCGGGAACCAGCTCACTCCCTGCTTGCGCAGGAACTTGTCCACGCTGACCGCTCCCCCGCAGGCGAGCCAGGTCTTCCCGTGCCAGGACCACCTCGCTCCTCGCCGCAGCCAGGTGATCCGGGGAGCTACCTGGATCCCGTCCAGCTCTGCGAGTCCCTCAGCATGCCTTTCCAGCAGGTCATGATCTTCATGGTTGCCCTCGCAGAACCACAGCTCCGCATCATTATCTTCCAGGACCTGGCTCAGCTCCTTATGCGGGAAGCCCTCCTGCAAGTACGGTTCATCCGTTCCCGCGAAATGGATCTCCCTGTTCGGCGATACCCCGAAATCCCCTGCCTGCAGGATGATCCTCGGGGGTTCCAGCCGCTTGCAGATGTCCTTAACCGCCTGGACGGTCCAGTTCTTCTGCCCGTGAATGTCTCCCATCACCCCGATGAGCCCTGGCTCGCTCATTTCTTCTTCCCTTTCCGGGGCTTTTTCTCCTTCTTCAGGTGCGGGTACTTCCGCTCCAGCGCCCTGCCCCCGTAGTAGATCAGGGCGCAGAGCACCCCGAGCACCGCCGCCCAGGTCCAGTACGGCAGCGCTGCCTTCAGCCCGTCGTGAAGGGAGCCCGCTAGTATCTCCATCCGTATCTCCTGACCTCGATACCTGCACGCTGTGCCCTCTCGGCGCCTTTCCCGGCACCGTGACTGTCATGCGGGACTTTCCCCTGGCATTCATCGCGGCGGCACTGGTCGATGAATGCCAGCCAGCAGTCCGCGTTCATTCCCAGGTAGATCATCGCGTTATTGCGGATATGCCCGGCGGGCATCCCGTAAATAGCCCACAGTGCCTTCATGGTAGCTACGTGCCATCCGCGCCGGCTCGCTTCCCTGCGGCACAGTACATCCCCGCCGCCCGCCCCGCCCTCGATGAGGATGTCAGGACAGGCGGGATCACGGAAATCCGCTGCTGCCAGGTCAAAGGCGAGCCTGATCTTCTCCTCGTCTTGCCAGGTCCGCGACGCGGTGACCCCGATGATCACCTGGGCCTCTTCCTGATCATCTTGCGGCGAGCCCTGTCCTTCTTCCTGTCACTGCGCCTGCACTTCCGGCAGAAGGCGCTCAGCGTGAACCGCAGCTTCCTGCCGCAGTCCATGCAGACTCTCCGGGACTTTCCTTCTCGGTGCATCTTCTTCCTTTTCTTCAGTCTTCGCTCTACTGCCTTGTTCAGTTCCCGCCATACTTCCGGTGTCAGGAGTACCGGACCGCACAGCGGGCTCGCCATCCACGCTTCCTGGTACTCGACCCATATCCCGGGCTCCCTGGCTTCCCCGTCCTGGAAGAAAACAGGACCGACCCGCACGCACAGCGCCTGCGGCTTGCAGTCACCTGTTGCCGCTTCGATCGCGGCAACCTCAGGTCCGCCGTCATCGTCAAGATAGCAGTCAGCCATCTCGCCAGGATACCCGCTTGACAGCATCCGCGAGGGTCGCTAGTGTTTTCCCTGTGCGGGTCGGACGGCATCGGTTATCTTACACATCGCTATCAACGATGATCGTTACCCCGGGAGACCGGTTCCGGTGCTCATTATCATATCCGCACGCTGACAAGTGCATATACTGACGGGTCGGATGAAGATCGGTTCTCATTGATTCGAATTCAATTACCTGCGAATGCTGGTAGCGCCCGGGTGGTTCGGGCATCCGGTCTCGGCAACATATCCGTCAGCTACAATTACATAGACCTGATGGCGGGTCGGATGAGAATCGGTTATCGCCTGATAAGCGGGTAGTCGCGGGTTCGAGTCCCGCCGCCGGGGAAACCTGGCGTAACTCAGGGGCAGAGTGCCTAAACATCGGTTCTCGCTAAACATATCTGCCATCACAGGTTCCTGCGGGTCGGATGGGGATCGGTTATCACTGCAAATGGTACAAACCCGGTCTCCGCTTAACATATCTGCAGGGCTCAACAGGGAAAGACCGCGCGGGTCGGACGGATATCGGTTATCTTTGCGGAAGAAGAGGATGCAGGTTCGACTCCTGCCAGCTTCCCTTCGTGGAAGCTGTAGCTCAACGGCAGAGCGCTAAAACCCGGTAGCCATTAACACATCCGCGCGGTCTTTCCTGCAGCCCCGTAGTTTCTTGCTGCGGGGCTTTCGCATGAACGAGGAAGGAGAGGGAAATGCCACGCAAGGACCCATTGCTGGACACGGGAACGAAGGTCACTCCTCAGTCGGAGCAGGCTGATCCCCGGCAGAAGAAGAACAATGCTGGAGGCTGGACCTTCAAGGTCGGCGATGACGTCCTGGTGCAGCGCTTCCTTACCCTGGGCACCACCGGGGGCACCTTTCACGTCGGCGAGAAGAAGCTGACCAAGGATGCCACTGACGTGGTGAAGAGGATCGCGGCGGAGAACGCCACATCCCTGGCGGAGGCTGCCCGGGAAATCTCGGTAGCAGGTCGTGCCCCCCGCAACGACCCGGCTCTCTACGCCGCTGCCGCCGCCTCCGTCCTCGGGGATGACGCCGGGCGCAAGCGCGCCCTGGAGATCCTGCCGGAGGTGGCGCGGATCGGGACTCACCTGTACACCTGGGCAGAGTACAGGGAGCTGTTCGGCGGCTGGACGAGGGGATCTCGCCGGGCAGTATCGAACTGGTACCTGGACAAGGACCCGGAGAAGCTGGCGTACCAGCTCATCAAGTACCGCCAGCGCAACGGCTGGACGCACCGGGACCTGCTGCGCCTGGCGCACCCGAAGACCTCTGACCCCGCCTATGAGCACCTGTTTGACTGGCTGTGCGGCAGGGCTGTGCGCAACAAGGACCTCCCGGACTGGGTAGTCGCGTTCCGCAAGGGGCAGAAGATCCAGCGCAGCACCGGATCGCCTGCGGCAAAGTACGTCTCGCTCATCGAGAAGTACCCGGGACTCCCCTGGGAGGCGCTTCCTGACGAGGCGCTGACCAGGGCTGATGTCTGGCGTGCCCTCATCGACGCCAGGATGCCCATGACCGCCCTGATCCGCCAGCTCCCGACGCTGACCCGGCTCGGGGTGCTGGCTCCCATGTCGGAGCACCTGAAGAAGGTCTGCGATCAGGTCGGGGATCAGGACGAGCTGATCAAGGCGCGAGTCCATCCCATCTCGCTGCTGATCGCGATGAAGACCTACGCCGCCGGGCACTCCATGCGGGGCAGCAGCACCTGGACCCCGGTCCCGCAGGTCATCGACGCGCTCAACGATGCCTTCTACCTGGCATTCAAGGCTGTCACGCCGAGCGGCAAGCGGACCATGCTCGCGCTGGACGTGTCCGCATCGATGACCTGGCATGACATCTCCGGGATCAAGGGACTCACCCCCCGGGAGGCTTCTGCTGCGCTTGCCCTGGTCACCGCCGCGACAGAGGAGAACCACCTGATCACCGCTTTCGCCAGCGACAACGGCAGGGGAGAGGGCATCACGGGAGTGAAGATCTCCCCGAAGCAGCGCCTGGATGACGCGGTACGCACCGTCGCAGGCATGTACGCGGGAGGCACGGACTGCTCCCTGCCCATGCGGTGGGCACTGAAGAACAACATCATGGTGGACACCTTCCAGGTCTACACCGACAACGAGACCTGGGCGGGTCCTGCCCACGTCCACCAGGCTCTGCGGGATTACCGCAACGCGACGGGAATCAACGCGAGGCTTGCCGTTGTTGGCATGACTGCGACAGACTGCGGCATCGCGGACCCGGCAGACCCGGGAAGCATGGATGTTGCGGGTTTTGACAGCAACGTCCCGGCGATGCTGGCAGACTTCTCCCGTGGAGACCTCTGACCGAAGGGAACGGTAATGGCAAGCAGTAACGGCGAGACCCAGGTGATCCCGGCACAGCCGGTCATGGAGCAGGAAGGACCGATCTTCCGGGCGCTTACCGGCAAGAAGCAGACGCTGAAGGACCTGGGGCTGAAAAAGATCGTCCTGGTGTATGTCGATCAGGACAACCCCCACGCGGATATTCACGTCATCCTCCCGGCAACCCTGGACAAGATCACGAACCTCCTGGAAGACGAGGCGATCGGCTAGATGGAGAACAGGCTCGTCACTATCGCGAGGGCGGTTCACGCCGCCAATGCGGGGTACAACGTCGGGCTGGACGACCCCGCTCCCGATCCTGCCAGTTTCGACATTCTCCCGGGCTGGCATAAACAGTTCATCCTGGACCGGGTGCGGACGATCAAAGACAACCTCGCCGTGCTGGACGATGAGGACCTGGCGATGTTCATCCATCAGCAGTGGGTGGACCTCATGATCGGAAGAGGATGGGAGCTGGGAGACAGGAAAGACCCGGCTGCCACTCCCCCCACCCATACCTGCCTGCAGGACTTCCGTAAGCTCCCTCCCGAGCAGCAGAAGAAAGACCGGATGGCAATCGCTATCGTGAGGGAACTGCTTTAAGACCCGCCTGCCCCTTCTTCCTTCCAGGCAGGCGATGCGAGACCCCCGGAGACTCCCACGCCCTCCGGGGGTCTCTTTTTGCCTCGTGATTCGAACTGGTATTCGTGGTAATCTCGGATATCATGCCAGCTGTCATAAAAACTCACGTTGCCATCCGCCAGAAGCTCCGCGATTCCGCTGATCACGCCCTTGTCCTCGATGAGAAACTGGAGCTGCTGATCGCGGAGAAGCCATCGAGGCCTTCCGGGGGCTTTCACGGGAAAATCGACTTCTCCCAGCCTCCGTGGTATGCCCCTGTTGCTCACGCTCATCTCGATCTGCACGCCCTGTCCCGCAGGCTGGAGAAGGAGATGAGAGCGGAACTGGGCTTCCCGGAAAGAACGCGGGGAGGCAGTCCTGCTAATACCAGGAAAGCACTGGAAGCCATTTCCCGTCTCGCTGAAGGATCAGATGACTTCATGGTCAAGCTGGTGACCAGGGAGCTGGAGAAATGGTCAAGAAGGGCTTCTATCGCCCTGGAACTCACTGAGATCCCGAAGAGGCTTCCCCGCTCCCCGGGACAGAAAGAACCCGTGTGCCCGTTCTGCGAGAATCACACCCTCCGCGCGAAGGCGCTGGAAGGTAAGATCTTCTGCATCAACCCGGAGTGCAAGGACAGCGAGGGCAGGAAGGCTGAGGCTCGCATGGAATACTCTCCCGTTACCGCCAACTGGGAAGTAGTCTGGATGGATGACGTTGTAGGATTGCCTGCATGAGCGCCATCGGCGGTTATATCCGCAGGAAAGACAGGAAATACGTCCCTCCCGCGAAGCCTGATCCCCGGCGGTGCTCGATGTGCCACGCCAGGTATGATCAGGGACCCTTCGCGATGACGCATATCTGCAAGGAGATCACTTACGGGACTCCCCTCCTGGACTTCAAGCCCTTCGAGGTCCGGGATGCCTGAAGGAGCACACCCCCTCCCCTCTCTTCCCGGCTGGCGGTCCCTTCCCTTCGTGGACCTCGACGGCATGAGCTGGCCTCTTCCCATTGCTGCCCAGGTTCTCGGTGTCAAGGAGTCTGACCTGCGCAAACGTGTCAAGGCGGAAGGGCTGGAGCCGTCCGGCGTGATCCGCATGCGAGCATACCGCAGCCAGGGCAGGCAGCCCAGGGCATATCTCGCCACCGAACTTATCCGCATCGTGGAATCCATGGAATTTCCCGATTCGCCTGACAGCGTTTGACTCACCTGTCATGATCGCGTATAAGTGACATAAGGACAGCTATCCCTTGTCACTGACAGGCTCGCTGTCCTTACTGATTCCTTGAGGACTGCATGCGAGCGCACTGCAATCTCAGGAGTCGTATGTTCTCGCATAAAGGGCAGCACCGCCGTCCTTCCAGGACCGGTACTGCTGTCACCGCCGCAGGTACCGGTCTTGCCGCTACCGCGATCATCGCAAGCGCTTCCGCAGCGTCGGCGAGTACCCTCCCGGCGCCTTCTTCCTCTCATCAGGCTCCCCTGCGTGCCGTCGCCGACACGATCCGCGCCGCGCAGCCCCTGACGGTCACCGTCCAGCCGGGGGACTCCCTCTCGAAGATCGCGAAGGACCACTGCGGCAATCCCGCGATGTGGACCGGCATCTACACGGCGAACAAGCCCAGGATCGCGGACTATAACGTGATCTACCCCGGGCAGCGCTTCACGATCGCCTGCAAGATCTCCCACGTCCCCCAGGCGGTCGTGGTGGAGACGGTCGCTTATGCCCCCCGGCACTCTGCGGTCCGCCAGGCGCCCGTACAGGCGCGTGCGGAAAGCAACGTGAGTACTGCCGGAATGGGCGGTTTCCAGGCGTGCGTGATCCGCGCCGAATCCGGCGGCAACTCCCAGATCTGGAACGCTTCGGGACACTACGGGCTCTACCAGTTCAGCGCATCCACCTGGGCGGGTCACGGCGGCAATCCCGCCGACTTCGGACGCGCTTCTGCCGCTGAGCAGACCCAGGTCTTCTGGAACACTGTCCACGACGACGGCACCAGCGACTGGGCGCCCTACGACGGCTGCTGACATGGGGCGGCACAGGAAGCCTGCTTCCAGGCACATCTTCCGCACAGCGGCAGTCGCTGGTGCAGTCCCGGCTCTCCTCGGAGCCTTCCTCACCCCGGCGCAGGCATCGGTGACCCCCGGCAATGCCGCGCTGAACTGGGAGGAAACTCACGCCGCAGGCTGCTGGTACAGCTGGGGCGGCACCTCATGCGGACGGGGCTATGACTGCTCCGGAGTTGTCTACGAGGCATTCCTCCACGAGGGGATCAACCTGGGGCGGACCACCTACGACATGCTCCGCAGCCGCCACCTGGTGCAGATCCCGGTAGCGGACGCGCAGCGCGGGGACCTGCTGTTCTACGGTTCCGGGCACGTGGAGCTGAAGACGGCATGGTGGCACACATCCTACGGTGCGCACGAATCCGGGACGCGGGTCGGGTACGCGCACTGGAATAGTTACTGGGCGCCCACCATGGCATTCAGAGTCAGGTAGCATAAGAGGCGCTGGCACGCCTCGGCGAGCAGGCAGAGCCCCTGGAGCTTGACCCTCCAGGGGCTCTGTCATGCAAGGAGGTGGTTGTGTAAAGACCGACCCCAAGAAGCTCACCCCGGAGACCCAGGCGCTGCTGGCGAAGGAGATCCTCGCCTTCAAGTCCGCCAATGAGCCCCGCAAGTGGGAGCGGCAGGCTTACCCTAAGCAGCTCCCCCCCGATCATCCCCGGCACCACTACCCCGATCCCCGTACCGGCAAGAAATGCGGCTGTGACGGTCCTAATCCGGACTGGCAGACCTGGCTGCTGATGACGGGACGAGGATTCGGGAAAACCCGCACAGGAGCCAACTGGGCGCTGTCCAGGGGGCTCTCCGAGCCGGGCATCTGGGTGGCGGTCTGTGCTCCCACCTTCGCCGATGTCAAGAACACCTGCTTCGAAGGTCCCTCCGGGATCAAGAACATGGCGCAGCCCGGCGAGATCATCGACCATAACAAGAATGACCTGCGCATCACCTTGCGCAACGGCTCTGTCATCCAGGGGTTTTCCGCCGAGAAGCCCGAGTCGATCCGTGGCGCCAACCTCGCCTACTGCTGGTTCGATGAGCTGGGCATCATCCGCTATCCCGAGTTCTACGAAGCCGGACTGCTGCCCGCCCTGCGTGTCAGCAAGGGGCAGATGATGATCACCACCACCCCGCGTAATACCAAGCTCTTGCGGGAGATCATCAAGGAAGCCGAATCGAACCCGAAGAGGGTCCATTTCACCCACGCCACCTCCGCCGAGAACTGGAAATCCGGAGGCGTCACCGAGATGATCGAGCGGGTCACTTCCCGCTTCGAGAAAGACTCTTTCCTTGAACGGCAGGAGCTTCAGGGCGAGTTCATCGCCGAGATTCCCGGTGCTCTTTTCCAGATGGAATGGTTCGACCGGTACCGCATCTCTCCCGATGAGGTGCCGGAATTCCGCCGGGTGATCGTCGCGGTGGACCCGGCATCTTCCTCCTCGTTCAAGTCCGACGAGACCGGAATCGCGGTCTGCGCGGAAGGTGAGGACCGGCACCTGTACACCCTGGAGGACTGCTCGGTACAGGGTTCTCCTGATCAGGTCATGGAAATCCTGATCGGGGCGTATTACAAGTGGGATGCCGACCTGGTAGTAGGAGAGAAGAACGGCGTCGGGGACTACTTCAAGACGATGCTGTACAACAAGAACCCGTATATCCCGTTCAAGGCCATCCAGGCGATGAACTCCAAGAAGATCAGAGCGCAGCCCATCTCCCCTCTCACCGAGAGAGGGCAGGTCCACATGGTCGGGGACAGGCACACTTTCGAGGAACTCGAACGCCAGCTGTGCGCCATGACTGCCTACGACGACCGGGTGAAAGCCCACGACGACCGGGCGGACGCCTGGGTCTACGCCATGCGCGAGCTGTGCGGGCTCGGGCTGACCAACTACAAGGAGATCTACGGGTTCGCCCCCTGCAAGAAGTGCGGGGAGGATATTCATGTCCTCAAGGATAAGGTGTGCAGGAAGTGCGGGGAGAAAGTTGATCCCGAGCCGTTCAAAAAGGACCTCAAGCACCAGAAATCCGCGATCCGCTGGGCGGCGGCTTACCGGAGAACGTGTCCCCAGGGTCATGAGTATGCCATGAAGCTCACGAAATGCCCGGAATGCTCTCCTGACCCGATGGCATACATGGGGCAGGTCGCGAAGCTGTCCGGAAACAATTCCGGCTCGGCGTCGTATAATCAAAGAGACTGGCTCACCGGGAGGAAACTCTGATGGCGTACACGGATTACAACGTAAACATGACTACGGCAACGACGACAACCGGTCTGTACTGGTGGAATTACCCCCCGGCAACCTGGGTCCCGAGCACTCATACCCAGAAGTGCCAGAACTGCGGCTATTGCAGCTGCTGCGGGAAGTCCGATATCCCCGGCAAGCTGACCCCGGAGACCGATGG
>Ga0207652_10004312_pt1 | contig 11594 bp, 10 predicted proteins | sample KBSC63BmetaG_FD_184334 | JGI IMG/M metagenome (GOLD analysis project Ga0207652, IMG submission 184334) | Corn rhizosphere microbial communities from Kellogg Biological Station, Michigan, USA - KBS C6-3B metaG (SPAdes) (version 2) | ecosystem: Host-associated > Plants > Roots > Rhizosphere ... | reverse complement strand
TTCCTGCCGCTGTTTCAGATGCTGAAGTATCTGCCCGGCAAGCTCGAGACCATCGGCGCGCTCGGGCTGCCGCTCGTGGTCGGCGCGGTGCTCGTGTTCTTGCCGATGGCGTCGCGGCGCACGGCGCTCGTGGCCGTCGCGGCCATCGGGATCGGCGCCGGTGGGCTGGCGCTGATCGCCAAGATCTCCGACGCGCACAACGAGCCCTACCAGAAGGGGCGCGCGCGCGCCGAGGCCGATGCGCGGCGCGCGCTGGCGCTGGCGAAAAAGGGCGTGCCGCCGGCGGGCGGCATGGCCGTGTACGACAACGATCCCGCCGAGCGCGCGCGCAAGCTCTTCGCCGACAAGTGCGTCGGCTGCCACGTGCTCGACGATGAGCCCGCCGCAGGCAAGGGGAATGGTGCCGCCGACCCGCGGCGGGCGAATGGCGATGAGAAGGGGCCGCTGCTGACCGGCTGGATGTCGCGCGCGTGGCTCACCGACTTCCTGAAGCAGCCCGACGCGCCCAAGTACTTCGGCAACACCAAGAAGCTGCACGGCATGAAGCCGGTCAAAGCCGAGGGCGAGGAGCTGCGCGCGCTCGTCGAGTGGATCTACGCGCAGGGCGGCGGCAAGTTCGATCAGGCGCTCGCCGATCGCGGGCACGAGATCTACAAGCGCGACGACTGCGACGACTGCCATTCGGACGACGGCAAGACCGAAGGCGTCGACGGCGCGCCCAACTTCGCGGGCCACGCGTCGGCGGAGTGGATCGAGAAGCTGATCCGCGACGGCGGCTTGCCGACGCTGTTCTCCGATCACAACGAGATGCCGAAGCTCGGCAAAGAGAAGCTGAGCGACGACGACGTGGCAGCGCTGGCGACGCTGATCGAGGGTCAGCGCTCGTAGCGCATCATCTTGCGCAGGAGCGCGCCGGCGGCGTCGAGGCGGATCTCGGCGTCGGCGTCGCCGAGCGCGGTCTCGAGCGTGGAGCGCCCTTCGAGGATGGGCGCGAGCAGCATGATCGCCGCGCGGCGCTCCTGCGGATCGGTGGCGCGCGCCGAGGTCTGCAGGACCGTCAGGCCGCGCGCGTCGCCGAGGCGGGCCAGCTCGTCGGCGGCGTCGAGCCGGCGCGCGGTGCCGAGCGCGCCGACGAGCGCCGGCAGCGCCTCGTCGTGATGTCCGCTGGCGATGGTGGCGCGCGCCGCGGCCAGGCGCACGTCGACGTCGGGATCGCCGAGGTGCGCCGTCGCGAGCGGATAGCCGGCGGCGCCGAGCTCGCCGGCCGCGTTCATCGCCGCGGCGCGCACGGCGGGATCGCGATCGTCGGCGGCGGCCCTCACCGCGGGCAGCGCCGCGCCGCCGCGGCCGTCGTGCGAGAGCTGCACCGCCGCGCGCAGAGCGACATATTGATCCTTGCCCGCGCCCAGCGCCAAGAGCCGATCGCCGACGGCGTCACGGCCCACGCGCACGAGCGCGCCGAGCGCCGCGAGCCGCACGCCGAGCGAGCGATCCTCGAGCGCGGCGGCGATCTCGCCGAGCGCGCTGCGATCGCCGTAGCGCGCCAGCGCCGCGAGCGCCTGGCCGCGCACGCCGGCATCTTCGTCGCGGAGGAGCTTGTCGAGCAGCGCGCGGGCGCCCTCGGGCTTCCACTGCGCGATCGCGGTGGCCGCGCGCGCGCGCACCCGCAGATCGGCGTCGGCGGCGAGCGCCGGCAGGCGCGCCTTGCCGTCCTCGATGGCGCCGATGGCGTCGATGGCGATGACCTTGGCGGCGGCATCGTTGCCGTCGAGGATCTGGCGCAGGACGTCGGCCGCGGCCGGCAGCTGCTGCGCCAGCGCCACCGCCGCCGTGGCGCGCACCGACGCCGACGGATCGGCGAGGCGCGCGCCGAGCCCGCGATCGAGCAGCGGATCGGCCACGTCGGCGGTGATGCGCGTGGCCCGCTCGCGCATCGTCGGCGAGGGCGACGCCATCGCGCCCCAGACCACCGACTCGGCCTGGCGCCGCACGCGCGCTTCGTTTCCCGTCGACGCACAGCCCGCTGCCAACCCGAGCAGAACGCACGCAATCTGCCGCATGGGCTGAAGTATACCGGGACTACAGCTCGCCGCACTCGGTCGTGGTGCCGAGCTCGCCGCCGGGTGGTCTGACGCGGCCGTCCATGTCGAGCGCCAGCGGATCGTCGGGATCGGGCATCCCCGAGCTCGGATCGAACTCCGGCACGATCGGCCGCGGGTTGTACTCCTCGGCGTCGCGCAATAGGCGCGGCGCGCCCGCCGCCGAGGTCACGCCGCCGACGACCAGCACGTTGCCGTCGTCCATCAGCGTCGACGTGTGGCCGTAGCGCGCGATCTGCAGCGTCTCGCGCGCCTTCGACAGCGTCGAGGGCGCCGTGAACAGCGAGGCCTGTGCCGTGGCGCAGCGGGCGTCGCTGCCGCCGTCGTCGCAGTCGTTGCAGGTGCCGAGCACCGTCGGCGCGCCGCCGGTCACGAGGACGCGCCCGCGGCCGAGATCGACCGCGCTCTCCCAGCCCGCGGGACGATAGCGGTCGTCGAGCATGCAGGTCGAGTCGAGCGAGTAGCCCGAGAACACCGGCGTGGTCTGCGAGACCGTGCCGGTCAGCGTCACCGTCAAGAGGCGCGCCGCCGCGTTCGGCGCCGGCGGCTGCAGCGCCTGCCCCATGTTCATCGTGGTCTCGACGAAGCCGCCGGTCACGAGGATGGTGCGATTGGTCGTCGTGTCCGGCGGCAGCAGCGTCGCGGTGTGAAACTGCGTCGGCGGCGCCGTCGCCAGCGTGATCGCGACGCTCTTGACGGTGCCGCCCGCGGACAGGCCGGTGATGAGCTCGCCGGCCGGATCGGTCGGCGTCACCTGCCCGCCCCACACGAGGCCGCGATCGTCGCCGTCGAGCGAGGTGAGCGTGGCGCCCATGCGCACGTTGGTCAGCGCCGCGCCGCGCGGGGCCTCGAGCGCGCGCGAGACCTCGAGGCGCTGCACCACCGGGATCGTCGCCGCCAGCGGGTTGCCCATCCAGTCGATACCGCCGGCGACGGCGATGCCGTCGTTGGCGTTGAACGTCGCCGCGCCCTGGTACACGCCGGGCGTGAAGCCGGCCATCACCGTGCGCGTCGCCGAGCGCGCGACCGGGTCGTAGACCATGAGCTCGGCCTGCGCCGCCGAGACCATGAGCGGGCTGGGGAACGCGCCCGAGGTGTCGAACGGCACCAGCCGCGGCCCCGGCGCGGCGCCGGTGTTGAGCCCGAACGCCGCCGACGCCGGATCCGCCGTCGCGCCGCCGACGAGCAGGATCTGGTACTTGCCGTCGTCGGTGGTGCCGACGAGCGCGGCCTGGTGGAACGCGCGCGGGAGCGCCGCGTCGTCCTCGGCGACCTGCACGAACGTGCCATTCGACGGATCGTAGATCTCCGCCTGCGACGTGATGTAGAGCGGCGCCGTGCTGAACGCTTCGTCGCCGGCGTCGGGCGTCGGCGTCAGGCCGCCGACGATGAGCACCTGGCCGTTCGGCAGCTTGGTCGCCGAGTGGAAGGCGCGCGGCCGAATCATCGCCGTGTCGACGCAGCGGAAGCGCTCGTCGGGATAGAGGCGCAGATCGGGGATGGGCTTGCCGTCGAGCGGGACGTTCAAGAGCGCCCCGACGGCGACGCGGCGCGGGAACGAGTCGCCGGTGGCCAGCGGCGCCCACGCCTCGGCGTAGATGTCGATCGACTGGATGCCGGCGCGCTTGAGCCTCAGGCTCGGCACGTCGTGCGGCACCTTGAGCACGCGGTCGCAGACGAACTTGCCCGGCACGTCGCCCGGCGCGTGCTCGCGCACGGTGATGCGCACCGTGTCAATGCGCAGATCGTCGAGCATGACGCCGGCGAGCTGCTGATCTTCGGGCTGCGGCCCCCCGCCCGGCACGAAACAGCGCGCATCTGCCGTGGCCGGGTGGGCCAGCCGGATGCGGACCGGCCGCCCCGAGTTGCCGCTGCAGGCGGCCGCCGCGCATGCGAGCAGCGGGCCGAGCCAGCGAGCAGGGAAAGGCATTCCCCGCACGGTATCGTCTGGGGTGCACAGCGTCAAATCCGATCCCATAGTGATCGATCGCGGAATGAGGTTGCCCCGTTGACCTTTGGCAATCCGTGCGTTATTCCCCGCGGAAGGAGTTCATCATGCGCGAAGTCGTGATCGTCGGTGCGGCGCGGACGCCCATCGGCAGCTTCCAGGGTGAGCTGGCACCGGTCAAGGCGCCCGAGCTCGGTAAGGCAGCGATCGTCGAAGCGTTGCGCCGCGCCGGCGTCTCGCCGAACGACGTCAACGAAGTGTTCATGGGCTGCGTGCTTCCCGCTGGCGTCGGCCAGGCGCCCGCCCGCCAGGCGAGCATCTTCGCCGGGCTGCCCAAGGAAGTGCCGTGCACCACGATCAACAAGGTGTGCGGCTCGGGCCTCAAGGCCGTGATGCTCGGCGCGCAGGCGATCATGGCCGGCGAAGCCGACGTCGTGGTCGCGGGCGGCATGGAGTCGATGTCGAACGTGCCGTACTACCTGCCGACGGCGCGCGCCGGGATGCGCATGGGCAACCAGGTCGCCGTCGACGGCATGATCCAGGACGGTCTGTGGGACGTGTACAACAACTTCCACATGGGCACCGCGGCCGAGCTGTGCGCCAGGGAGAAGAAGATCGATCGCGCGGCGCAGGACGCCTACGCGATCGAGTCGTTCAAGCGCGCGCTCGCGGCGCAGAAGGCGGGCGCGTTCAAGGACGAGATCGTCGCCGTCGAAGTGCCGCAGCGAAAAGGGGCGCCCAAGAAGATCGACACCGACGAAGGGCCGGCGCGCGGCGACATCGAGAAGATCCCGACGCTGAAGCCGGCGTTCCAGAAGGACGGCACGGTCACGGCGGGCAACGCGTCGACGATCAACGACGGCGCGGCCGCGGTGATCGTGTGCGGCGCCGACGTCGCGCAGGCGCGTGGCTGGAAGCCGCTCGCGAAGATTCGCGCGATGGCGCAGGCGGCGCAGGCGCCCGAGTGGTTCACGACGGCACCGGCGGTGTCGATCGAGCGCGCCCTGCAGAAGGCGAAGCTCGGGCGCAACGAGATCGATCTCTACGAGATCAACGAGGCCTTCGCCGTCGTGGCGATTGCCAACAACCAGCTCCTCGAGCTCGATCCCAAGAAGGTGAACGTGCACGGCGGCGCGGTGGCCCTGGGCCATCCGATCGGCGCCTCGGGCGCGCGCATCCTGACGACGCTGCTCTATGCGCTGCAGGCGCAGGGCAAGAAGCGCGGCGTGGCGTCCTTGTGCATCGGCGGCGGCGAGGCGGTCGCCATGGTGGTCGAGCGCGCATGAGCATCGCCCAGGAAATAAAAAAGATCGGGGTCATCGGCGCCGGACAGATGGGCGGCGGCATCGCCCAGGTCGCGGCGCAGTCGGGCATCGACGTCGTCCTCGTCGACGCGCAGCGCGACTGGGCGGACAAGGGGCGCGCCAAGATCGGCGCCGCGCTCGACAAGCTGGTGTCGAAGGGCAAGCTCGACGCCGGCGCGTGCGCGGCCGCGATGGAGAAGATCCGCATCGCCGACGGCTACGCCGGTTTTGCCGACTGCGATCTCGTCGTCGAAGCGGCGACCGAGAACCAGGAGCTGAAGAAGAAGATCTTCACCGAGCTCGACAAGACGGTGAAGCCGGGCGCGATCCTGGCGTCGAACACGTCGTCGATCTCGATCACGCTCCTCGGCGCGCAGACCAAGCGGCCGGAGAAGGTGATCGGCATGCACTTCATGAACCCGGTGCCGGTCATGAAGCTCGTCGAGGTGGTGCGCGGCCTCGCCACCGACGAGGGGACCTATCAAGCGGTGCTCGAGCTCGGCAAGAAGTTCGGAAAGTCGCTGGTCACGGCGAAGGACATCCCCGGCTTCATCGTCAATCGCCTGCTGATTCCGTTCCTGAACGAAGCGTGCTTCGCGCTGCAGGAGTCGCTCGGCTCGATCGAGGACATCGACCAGGGCGTCAAGCTCGGGCTGAACCATCCGATGGGGCCGTTCGAGCTCGCCGACCTCATCGGGCTCGACACCTGCCTGGCGATCTCCGAAGTGCTGCACGCCGAATTGGGTGACGACAAGTATCGGCCGGCGCCGCTGCTTCGGCAGTACGTCGCGGCGGGGTGGCTGGGCCGGAAGTCGGGACGCGGTTTCTACAAGTACTGAGCAAAGGAAAACCCGAGATGCCGTCGTACGAAAACGTTCGATACGAAGTGGACGGGTTTATCGCGACCATCACGGTCGCGCGCGAGAAGGCGCTCAACGCGCTCAACCGCACGACGCTGAGCGAGATCGCCTGGGCGCTCGGCGAAGCCGACGGTGACGCGCGCGTGCGCTGCGTGATCGTGACCGGCGCGGGCGACAAGGCGTTCATCGCCGGCGCCGACATCAGCGAGATGGCGGAGCAGGGCGCCACCGAGGCCCGCGGGTTCGCCGCCGCCGGACGGCGCGCCGGTGACGTGCTCGAGAACATGGGCAAGCCGGTCATCGCCGCGGTCAACGGCTTCGCGCTCGGCGGCGGCTGCGAATTGGCGCTGGCGTGCGACTTCATCTACGCCAGCGACAAGGCCAAGTTCGGCCAGCCCGAGGTCAACCTCGGCGTCATCCCCGGTTTCGGCGGCACGCAGCGGCTGCCGCGGCGCATCGGCGCCGGACGCGCGATGGAGCTGATCTTGACCGGCGATCTCATCGGCGCCGACGAGGCGCTGCGCGTCGGCCTGGTCAACAAGGTGTTCCCCGCGGCCGAGCTCATGGCCGAGACCAAGAAGTGCGCGGAGAAGATCTCGTCCAAGGGCCCGCTCGCCATCGCCTACGCGCGGCGCGCGGTGCGCAAGGGCGCCGAGCTCAACCTGCCCGCGGGCAACGACTACGAGGCGGAGCTGTTCGCGCTCCTCTTCGCCACGCAGGATCAGAAGGAGGGCATGCGCGCCTTCCTCGGCAAGCGTCCGGCCAAATTCGAGGGTAAGTAAGGAAAATGAATTTCGAGCTCACCGACGAGCAGCGCCTGGTGCAGAAGACGGCGGCGGACTTCGCCAAGAACGAAGTGCTGCCCAAGGCCGCCGAGATCGATCGCAATCACCGCCACCCGAAGGAGCTGGTCGCGCGCATGGCCGAGCTGGGCCTCCTCGGCGTGGCGGTCGCCGAGAAGTGGGGCGGCGCCGGCTTCGACACCGTCAGCTACGTGCTGGCGATGGAGGAGATCTCGCGCGCCTGCGCGTCGACGGGCGTGATCATGAGCGTGAACAACTCGCTCGTGTGCGATCCGCTCGCCAAGTTCGCCACCGACGAGCAGAAGCAGGAGTTCCTGGTGCCGCTGGCGTCGGGCAAGCTGCTCGGCTGCTTCGCGCTCTCGGAGCCGGAGGCGGGCAGCGACGCGGCGGCGCAGAAGACCGTCGCCAAACCGGACGGCGACGACTTCGTCATCAACGGCATCAAGAACTGGATCACCAACGGGCCCGTCGCCGACGTCTGCATCCTGCACACGATGACCGCGCCGGAGAAGGGCCACAAAGGCATCACCGCCTTCATCCTGCCCATGAACGAGAAGGGCGTGCGCACCGGCCCGCCCGACAAGAAGCTCGGCATCCGCGGCTCGCAGTCGTGCCAGATCTTCCTCGACGACGTGCGCCTGCCCAAGCGGCTCGTGCTCGGCGAGGTCGGCGGCGGCTTCAAGGTGGCGATGTCGACGCTCGACGGTGGGCGCATCGGCATCGCGGCGCAGGCGCTCGGCATCGCGCGCGCGTCGCTCGAGGATGCGCTGGCGTACGCCGGCGAGCGCAAGACGTTCGGCAAGCCGATCGCGCAGCACCAGGCGATCCAGTGGAAGCTGGCCGACATGGCGACCGAGCTCGACGCGGCGCGCCTCTTGACCTGGCAGGCGGCGACGATGAAGGACCGCGGCGTCAAGCATTCGATGCAGTCCGCGATGGCCAAGGTGTTCGCCTCCGAGGTCGCCAATCGCGCGGCCAAGGAGGCCGTGCAGATCTTCGGCGGCAACGGCTACGTGGAAGATTTCCCCGTCGAGCGGCACTTCCGCGACGCCAAGATCACCGAGATCTACGAGGGGACGAGCGAGATCCAGCGGCTCGTGATCGCAGGCAACTTGCTGAAGGAGTGATGCCGATGCGCAAAGCTTGGGGGCTCGTGGTGGTGATGGCGATGTTCGGCGCGTGCGCCGAGCAGTCTGGTTCGACGCAGCAGCAATCGACGATGGCGGGCTCGCAGGAGCAGGGGGGATCGGCGGTCGATCCCAACGCGCTCACGCCCGAGCGGCAGGACGCCATCGAGCGCACCTTTCAGCGCAAGGCGGGCTCGCTGCAGGATTGCTGGTCCAAGGAGTACGAGAAGACCAAGGACCGCAAGTTCGAGGACGACATCACCGTCGGCTTCGAGATCGAGCCCTCGGGCAATCCGACGAACGTGCGCATCTTGAAGGCGACCGGCAACAACCACGACGTCGAGAGCTGCGTGATGCAGGAGATCGCGCAGTGGTCGTTCCCCGAGGGCAACGCCAAGGTGCCGTACATGCGCACCGTGCACCTGGGAGCGGAGTTCTGATGACGCGGCGTCTCGTCCTCGTCGCGGCGGTGGCGCTGGCCGGTTGCGCGCACGAGGCGCCCAAGGCGGCGCCGGCGCCCGAGCCGGTGGCGCAGACGGCGCCGCCGCCGCCGCAGGAGAAGCCCGACGAGATGAAGGTCGCGGGCACGCTCGGCGAGCTCAGCGAGGACGAGATCGCCGGGCCGTTCCAGCGCCGCTGGGACGACATCACGCGCTGCTACGAGCAGGCGTCGGGTCAAAAGCAGTTCCTCGGCGGCAAGATCGAGGTCAAGCTGCGCATCGGTTCGTCGGGCGATTCCAAGTCGGCGTTCGTGGCGGCGTCGACGTTCGGCAACTACGAGGCCGAGCGCTGCGTGCTCGCGATCGCGCGCGAGCTGCACTTCGCCAAGCCGCACGGCGGAGCCGAGGCGGAGTTCAGCTATCCGATCGAGTTCCGCGCGCGGCGCCCGGTGCAGGAGTGGGAGCAGGCGCGCGTGTCGCCGGCGGTGGCGCGCCATCGCGGCGACGTCCGGCAGTGCAAGGGCTCGGCCTCGTTGCCGTCGCAGCTGTCGATGACGGTGTACGTGATGCCGGGCGGCAAGATCGCGTCGGCGGGGTTGGCGGCGGATGCGCCGCTCGACGACGCGTTCGCCAACTGCCTGGTGCAGAAGACCAAGGCGTGGCGGCTCGACGATCCGCTGGGCAAGATCGCCAAGGCCACGGTCGAGGTCGCGGAGTGACCCTCTCGTGATCGATTTCGAATTGAGCGACGAGCAGCGGCTCGTACGCGACACCGCGCGCGATTTCGCGACGCGCGAATTGGCACCCAAGGCAGCGGCGCGCGATCGCTCCGAGGCGTTTCCCGTCGAGGAGATGCGCGCGCTCGCCAAGGTGGGCCTGCTCGGCGTCAACGTCCCCGAGTCGCTCGGCGGCGCCGCCGCGGGAGTGGTCGCCTATTCGCTGGCGATGACCGAGATCGCGCGCGCCGACGCCTCCGTCGCCGTCGCCATGAGCGTGACCAACATGGTCGGCGAGATTATCGTCAAGTTCGGCACCGAGGAGCAAAAGAGCGCGTTCGTGCCGCGGCTGACCTCGGGCGCGGCGCTGTCGGGCGCGTTCGGCCTGTCCGAGCCGCAGGCGGGCTCCGACCCGGCCGGCATGACGACGACGGCGAAGCGCACCGCCGGCGGCTGGCGCCTCGACGGCGCCAAGCAGTGGATCACCACCGGCGATCGCGCCGGGGTGCTCGTGGTCTGGGCCAAGACCGATCCCGCCGCGGGCGCCAAGGGCATCAGCGCCTTCATCGTCCCCGGCGGCACGCCCGGGCTGTCGGCGGGCAAGCACGAGGACAAGATGGGCCTGCGCGGCTCGTCGACGGTGCCGCTGTTGTTCGACGAGTGCCAGCTGCCGGAGGACGCGCTGCTCGGCCGGCTCGGCGGCGGGCTGTCGATCGCGCTCACCGCGCTCGACGGCGGACGCATCGGCATCGCCTCGCAGGCGCTCGGCGTCGGCCTCGCCGCGCTCGACGCCGCGCGCGCCTACGTCAAGACGCGCGTGCAGTTCGGCCGGCCGCTCGCCGACTTTCAGGCGATCCAGTTCCGCCTCGCCGACGCCGCCACCGAGCTCGAGGCGGCGCGCCTGTTGACGATGCGCGCGGCGTGGCTCAAGGAGAACGGCCAGCCGTTCTCGCGCGAGGCGGCGATGGCGAAGCTGTACTCGTCGGAGGCGGCGTGGCGCGCCTGCGACGCCGCCATCCAGGTGCACGGCGGCTACGGCTACACGCGCGAGTATCCGGTCGAGCGCTACGCGCGCGACGTCCGCGTCACGCGCATCTACGAGGGCACGAGCGAGATCCAGCGCCTCGTCATCGCGCGCAGCCTGTTGCAGGGCGGCAAGGGCGCATGAGCGGGCGGCGCCCGAACGACCGGAAGATCCGCATCCTCGTGGCCAAGCCGGGGCTCGACGGCCACGATCGCGGCGCCAAGGTCGTCGCGCGCGCGCTGTCCGACGCCGGCTACGAAGTGGTGTACACGGGGCTGCACCAGACGCCGGAGATGATCGCGGCGGCCGCGGTGCAGGAATCGGTCGACGCGGTGGGCCTGTCGATCATGTCGGGCGCGCACATGACCTTGTTCCCCGCGGTCATCGACGCGCTCGCCAAGCGCGGCGCGGGCGATGTGCTGGTGTTCGGCGGCGGCATCATCCCCGACGAGGACGTGGAGCCGCTGCACGACAGTGGCGTGTCGGCCATCTTCAAGCCCGGCGCGTCGACGCAGGAGATCATCGACTGGGTCGAGACGCACATCCGACCCAAGCACGAGGGCGCATGAGAGCGATAGCGATCGGAGTGATGTTGTTCGCGGCGACGGCGTTCGCCGCCGACGAAGATGCGGCGATGGGCAAGCGGGTGCAGGATCTCTTGCACGCGCATCAGGCCGACGTGTTCGGCTGCGTGGCCGCGGCCAACGGCACGGTCAAGGGCGAGATGCTGGTGCGCGTGATGGTCGGCGCCGATCAGCATCCGTCGAAGGCCGAGGTGCTCAAGGATCAGACCGGGCTGCCATCGGTGGCGCCATGTCTGCAGTCGAAGATGCAGAAGTGGGATCTGGCCTCGCTCAAGGCGTCGACGGGCGATCAGGTCGTGTTTCCGCTCGTTTTCAAGCCCGAGGCGCTCGCCAAGGGCGAGAAGCGCGTGCTCGTGCCGATGTCGGCGCAGGACGCGCAGGGGCCGCAGCGCTTCCTCATCGACGACGAGTCGATCGGCGAGGCGCCGCTGGCGTCGGTGGCGATGCTGACGCTGCCGGCCAACGCCACGGCGCCGGCCAAGACGCGCAAGGATGAAGCCGAGGAGATGGTCATCTACGTCCTCGACGGCGGCGTCAAGATCGGCGCCGACACGCTCAAGGCGGGCGACGCGCTGTGGCTCGGCGCGCACACCGATCGCGCGGCGATGACGCCGGCCGACAAGAAGCCGGTCAAGCTGCTCGAGATCCGCGCGCACGGCGACGGCACGGGGCAGAAGGTCGTGAAGGGC
>Ga0207652_10004309_pt1 | contig 11598 bp, 7 predicted proteins | sample KBSC63BmetaG_FD_184334 | JGI IMG/M metagenome (GOLD analysis project Ga0207652, IMG submission 184334) | Corn rhizosphere microbial communities from Kellogg Biological Station, Michigan, USA - KBS C6-3B metaG (SPAdes) (version 2) | ecosystem: Host-associated > Plants > Roots > Rhizosphere ... | reverse complement strand
AACGTCGCCGGGTGATTGCTGGAGAAGCTGAGGGCCTGGAAGTCGTGCACGTGGCCGTGCATCGCCATGCCGATGTTCGGCGGGTAATAGTTGCCCGGGTAGGCGGCGTTCATGACCGACTGCAGCCCCGCGTTGCCGATGGTGGGCGGGTTGCCCGCCGAGTAGCCGAGGACGGGGTGGTGCACCGCCCAGATGTTGAAGAGGCTCGAAGTCGCCAGCGCTGCGGCCGAGGCCAGTTCGCTGGTGTAGGGCATGAAGGCGGCCGGCGCGTAGGCGGTCTTCGACGCGTTCGCCGAGTCGAAGGCGATGAACTGCGTGTCGCCGAACGAGACGCCCCACGGGTCGTTGTAGTTGCCGGCGTTGTCATTCGCGGGGTCGTTGCAGGTCTTCACGCCCGTGACGTCGTACGGGTTCGGATCCAGGTAGCGGTACCAGCCCTGGCCGGCGCGGTTGCAGGTCTCGTGGTTGCCGCGGACCATGACCCAAGGCGCCGCGGCCAGCAGCGGCGCGGCCGGCGTGAAGAAGTCGGCCATCCAGCTGTCCGAGCCATAGCCCCAGGGCGTGCCGCTGCAGGCGCTGTTGCCGGGGGGGCAGGGGTTGTCGCGGTACTGGTAGTCACCGACGTGCAGCACCAGGTCCGGCTGCATGGCGGCGGCGGCGGCGGCGATCACGGGGAACGGCCACTGGGTGGGGTCGCCGCAGGCCTGGTACGGGTTTCCGATCGAGATGCGGCAGCCGGTGTCGCCCACGATGGCGACGCGGTTCACGACCGCCCTGGGCAGCGGCAGCTTGACGTTGCCGATCGAGGCCGCCTTCGCGGCGGCGGGCACCAGGAACTCGCACGAGGCCGTCGTGAACACCGAGGGCTTCGAGTTGCCCGACGTCATGGCCGAGGTCAGCGTCGTGTCGGTGCTGGTGGTGCGCAGGGGCATCGTGCCCGGCGCGGCGCGCAGGGTCATGGCGCTGCTGACCCCGTCGACGGTGATGGCCGGGCAGGTGGTGTAGGGCGTCAGGGCGCGGGCGATGGTCTGGTTGCCGGCGCCCAGCTCGACCCACGACGACGTCAGGACGGCCGCCTCGGGCGGGCAGGCCACGGTCAGGTTGAACGTCGAGGCGCAGCCCGCGTCGCCGTCGGACACCGTCAGCACCAGGTCGACGTTGCCGGCGGCGGTGCAGGTCAGCGTGGGGTTCGGCGTCGTGGCGCTGCTGAGCGTGCCCGCGCTGGTCGTCCAGCCGTAGGTCACCGCCAGGGGGCCGGCATCCGGGTCGCTGGCGCCGGCGGTGATGGCGATGGTGTTGCCGACGGGCGGGCTGGAGGCGACGGAGTCGACGTTCGGGCAGACGTTGATCGTCCCGTTGATGAGGACGCTGCCGCTCTTGTTGCCACCCACGTGGCAATCGATCGCGATCGCGACCGCCGTGGTGGCGCCCGCCATGACCGAGAACTGCGTCGAGGCGCCGGCGCACGTCGTCTGTCCGTCGGCGGACACGCCGGTCAAGGTCAGGGAGTAGCCAGCGCCGGCGGCGATGCCGCCGATGATCGTGCTGACCCTGGTCGAGCTCGAGACGTCGATGGTCCCGCTGTAGCTCTTCGGGCCGGCGATGGTGTAGCTGAAGGAGGTCACCACCACGCCAGGGACGAGCTGCAGGGCCAGCCCCACGTTGCCCACGTCGCTGTTCGGGGCGACACCGTCGCCCGAGGGAGTGGTTTCGCCGCAGCCGGCAATCGTCGCCAGCGCCAGCGCTACCACGACATTCAGGGCCAGGGATCGAGAAGAAGCTTTGGACACGGTCGCCTCCGGGAGTCAGCACGCGCGAACGCCGTCTGGGCCGTGGCCGCCGGCATCTTCGCTGGAACTTCGAGGGCCTGTTTCGGGGGACCTCGATGGGCTGGCACTTTTTCGGAATGCGACGAACCCGTCGAGCGACGGTTCGGTTACGGAGGGCGACGGTTGTGTGACGGCACGCCCGGACGTGACCACCGTGACGCCCTCCGCGCGGCGTCGCCGGACGGCGCTCGCGCGTGACTAGGTGGTCGGGGCGATGATGCTCTGTTCGACGCCGATGCGAAGCTGGCCAGTCCGGTCGCGGCGCTCGATGATCGCCGCATGGTCCAGGAATCCCTTGCTCGAGAATCGCTCCCGAATACGGTGCACCCACACATTCAGCTGGGTCTCGGGGCACTTCAGCATGCTGGTGAGCTCCTCGCGGTGAATCCATCCGGCCTCGCTGGCCGGATGTATCTTCCGCTCCTCGTCGCGACGGCGTGCCAGCGTCAGCAGCAGGTAGTTCCCGACGAGCTGGCCGATGGGAATCCGTTCCTGGCCATGGAGCACCGTCAAGGTGACGGCCTCCTCGTCGCTCGATACGTCGAAGTGGAGCACGCTGTCGCGGAGCATGCGGAACTGCTGGACCTTGTTCGTCGCCTGCCACTCGGTGGGGCACGAGAAGCGCCACACCTGCCCTAGCACCTCGATCAAGTCGCCGGACGTGATGGGGCGAACCCGATCTCCGCATTCCAGGATCCAGCTGCCGTCAGCGCCGCAGAAGATGCTGGCGGCCATGTTCTCGGCGCTGGGGATCGCGATGACGCCGGCCTCGATGACGCACGGATCGCCGCCCGACGGTTGGAACACCATCGGCTGTGGCGCGCCGTCGCCGTCCAGCAGCCACGCCAGCTCGCGTACACCGAAGGAGAGGGTATCTTCCAGCGACAGCTCGACGTCCACGCCCGGGGGAACCAGCTGCTTGTTCACCCAGGAGTGATTCGTGCTACCGAGGTCCCGCAGCACCCACCGGCCGCCCCGCCAGCGCACGCTCGCATGCTCGTTCGATACGCGATCGTCGGTCAGCCGGAGACCGCAATGCGGCGATCGCCCGATGATGGTGTTGCCCTCCAGCGCGTAGCAGCGGCCCGAGAGCAGGTCTCGCAAGCGACCCATTATGGGGGATGCTGACGCGTGGAGCGGAGCTGTGTCCAGTCCGGCCCCGCTCATGAACGTTCGGCGGCCGGATGGCCACCCCTCATCAGCAGGAGATCTCTGAGGGGGTGGCTCAAGGCGCCACCCAGCATCAAGCGCGACCGACGCGCACAGGCCTCGTCCCGGATCAGCCGTTCAAAATCGCCATATGTCAGCCCCTGACGGGCGAGAAAAGACTCCAGCGCCCCCTGGTCCGGCAGCTGGTTGGCGCGGCAGAACTCCGCGACCAGGGACGCCAGAAGGTGGGGTTCCGGGATATAGCCGTCGCGTCTTCCTGCCTCTGCCGCCAGCAGCCGGAGGTGAGCCAGATTCAGCAGCGCCTCGTCCGCGGGCAGCGCCGCGAGGGATGCAAATTGACCGATGCCCTCCGGGCGAACAGGGGACGCCACCGCGGCGCGCGCGAGCAGGTTGCGTCGAACCTGCTCCCACGCATCCGTGTGCATGAACGTCCAGGGAACGGCCTTTGGTCCCGGGGCGGCGACCCGCAAGGCCTGCAGCGCGCGAAGCATCTGCAGGGCGTCCACCTGCTTCTGATCGACGCGGTTTCGCGGATCCTCCAGCCAGGCGGCCAGCCGTCGCGCGTCGCCGTCGGAGGTCCGCTGGCGCGCGAGATCCAGCAGTCGGGCATAGCTGCGCTCCGGGTAGAACGTGGCCTTCACGGCGCGCTCCAGGTCCGAGGCAAGCTCTGCCGAGAGGACCCCCTCGCGCTCGGCGGCCGCCAGCGTGGCCCGCACATTGACCATGGCCACCGACAACGGACGGTAGTCGTGCTCGGCGTCGGCGTGGACGATGGCGACCTCGTCGTCGTCCGTGAGGCGCCCGTCCGCGAACGCTTCGTATATCGCGCCCACGCCAACCATCCCGAAGTCGGACAGCTCCGCTGCACGTAGCGCACCCATGCTCGCGGCGCCGAAGACGTGTACCCCCTCCGACAGGGCCCACAGAACCTCCTTGTGCCAGACGGATGGCACTCTCTCGAAATAGCCGTCGATGATGCCGATGGCGAAGGGGCGCCCGGCCGTCAGGCTGTGGACGTCGCCCTGCATCGCGGGCCCGTGAAACATGAAGCCTTCCCCCCGCGGCCACGCCGTCGAGGGAAGCGACGGACCAGCGAAGACGTGGATCACGTTATTCATGGGCTGACCCTTCCCCCGAGCAGCGCCCTGGCGCGGGGACCGGGAGTCCAGCCGGGCAGATCACGGGAGGGCTCCAGCCCCGGGACGATGACACGCGCCACGGGGATGCCCAGCTCCGGTTTCGTCAGATCGACCACCACGATGTGATCGATGCCGACAGCCATCAACTTCTCCTTCATGAAGGCAATGTCGTCGCCGACGTCATCCGCGTGAAAATGTGGGACCTTCAGGAACGATCGGCGCGCCGGGCCGCGAAAGATGGCCTCGCGGCGGGCCCGGACCTGCTGTTCGTCGTTCGCGACGTAGCGCTCGCGAGGCAGGTCATCACGGGAGCCGGCGATGACGGTCAGCCTGGCCTGAGCCGCCTCCGTCAGCGCGCGCAGCAGCGCCACGTCGCGTGAGGGGTGGCATCCGGTACCCGTGCTCGGCCCCAAGGGACGTTCCATGATCTGGCCGCCGTCGACAATGACGGCACGGATCACCGCGAGATCCGTATCGGCAGTCATGTCAAACAGCGCGACATCGACGTCGGCGCGTGCGAAGCGGGCCAGCAGGTCCTGGCACTCCGACAGTTCGACCGTCGCGGGATCGATGCGTCTTGCGTCGCGCTCACTGTCCGCGAGCAGGCTGAACATGGTCGCGGCGTCCCGCTCCACGACCTCGGCTAGACCGTGCGCAACCGCTTCCCATAGATGATTTCCCGAGGCCAGTCCGTTGGACGTCATCGGGAAGCAACCGGCGCTGCTGGGTAGCGGCAGCGTGAAGTCGGTGTGGACTAGCTCGAAAGGAACCCACGTCTCCGACTGTTCGATCAGGTCCACGCCGCTGATCCAGGGCAATTTGCGATCCACGCCCCAGCGGCCGACGACGCTCTTGGGCAGCAACTGGGGATCCAGCAAGGGGTGCGAGAACCGCAGCTGGTTGTAGCTGCCCAGCAGCAAGGGAAGACTGATGTTCTCTGCGTGGTAGAACTCGATCGACTCCATCGCTCCGGACACTTCGGCCGCCAGCAACGTGCAGCCCTTGCCTTGGGCGACAGAGAGCGACCGCGCGTTGGGCCGGTATACCGCCACCACTGGAATTCCGATGCAATCGAGGCCGGTGATGTTGGCAACACGCGTGATGCCCAGCGGTCTCAGCAGCGGCCAGATTCGCGCCCGGGTCTCCTCTAGGGAGGAGACCCGGTGCGTTCCCCGCGTATGGCGCTTGGTCGTCACGATCGTCAGACAGAGGTCGCGAAGCTGGCCAGGTTAATGACGTAGCAGGCACAGCCGTCACCCACGACCTCGTACCTCTCCGTGGGGATCGACGCGATTGGAACGAGATCGTCGATCAGCGGCTTGAGCATCTTCTGCGTGCTCGTGAAGCGGTCAGCCGGAACGGGCTCGGCGACGTGTCTCAACTGGTGTTCGTTCAACTTGTAAACCCCTCCCCAAGGGGTCGCGATCACGAGCTGCCGCACTCCGGGCGGAAGGGACAGGGTCTCGGGAGCGGGCGGGGTTCCTTGCTGAGCCTTTCCATTGGGATGCGCGGACTTGAGATCTTCGTAAATCGACCGCGGCTTCAACCCGGCCAGGTTGAACAGCAACGTCGTGTTCGAGCCGGCGACGGTGTCGCGCAGCCGCGCGTTGGCAACGCCGCGGTTCAGGTGGTCCTGGATCTGATGGTTCTCGGAGACCGAATCTTCCGTCTTTGGGACCGGCACGGAAAGGCTGCGTACTTTCGGGAACTTCATCCGGATGCCGGCCAACTCCTCCGAGATGTCCGTGGGCGCGCTCCCTGAGGCGATGGCCTTTGCCGACGGAGTCGCGCGCAGCTTTGAGTGCTCGATGACGAACGCCTGCTTCTTTGCGTCCACGACGATGGTCTTCGTTTGATATCCCACGTTGGTGGGATCGTAGGAGAGCGAGGTCATCAACGTGTGTGAGGTGCTGACGATCAGCTCCTGGACGTCCTTGTAGCAGTCGCGAAACTCGTCGCGCAGACGATCCTCGGGCGACGTGCTGCGCCCCGGCATCACGCGCTTCAGCGCGCCCTCGCGCATGATCTCGACGACCGTGGATTCGTCGGGGATGCGCCAGATGTGGACAAATCGATTGATCACGCTGGTAATGGGATAGGCAGCAAATACCAGCTCCCATTGTTTGTAGTCGAACATCAGCTCGGTCAACGATTGCATCTTGCTTTGGAATTTGTGGTGGTTCTGGCGCGGGACATCGAGTTCCACCATTACGTACTTCACAAGCTCGCTCGCGTCGTCGGGGAGCGGCGGCATCAGCTCCTTTCGTCCGTCGCCGCCGCCGTGCAAGTCGCCGCCCATCATCGTGGATTGCTTCTCGTCTTCACTCATGGCTCAAGTCCTTTCGAGAGATGGTCTGAACCTCGTGTCGACCTGAATCTCCAACGGACGATGCCTGGAAGTCGATTACGGACTATAACGGCCACTCGACGCGCGCGGCGTCACGGTCAACTACAGGCGCCGAGGACGGGGGGGAGGATTTGGCCAGGATGGAAAAGGAAAACCCGGGGGATCGGAAAGGGAGGATCTGTCCGGGCGTCCGCGTGGGGCCCTACGTGGTCAGGCGCGTCCTCGCCGAGGGCGGTATGGGCCGGGTATTCGCCGCCGTGGACGTCCTCACCGGGCAAGAAGTCGCGATCAAGACCGTCCTGTCGCCCGATCCGGGATTGAAAGAATATTTCCGTAGTGAGATCGCCACGCTGGCGGCCATCCAGCATCCGTCCGTCGTGGCGTTTCACACTCACGGTGTTCACGAAGACGAGCCCTGGTACGCCATGGAGCTGCTCGTCGGTGCGACTCTGCGCGACGCGATGGTGGGCGCCACGACGCCTTCCCCTGGGGGACAGCGGGCCGAATGCGCCGTGGCCGGGGAGGTGGTGCGCACCCGCCTCGTCACGCCGGGAGGCGGTCGTTTACCGACGCAGGGGAACGAACCCGGCTCCGCCTGGAACGGCCCCTCGCGGGAACGGCTGGTGAAGATCTGCGTGGACCTGTTCCGCGCCATCGAGCACGTCCATGCGCGGGGTGTGGTTCACGGCGACATCAAACCTGAAAACGTCTTCTTACGGGGCGAGGATCGGCCGGTGCTGGTCGACTTCGGCGTGGCGATTCCGTTCGATTGCGCGCGGGAGCGCCTGGTGCTGGTCCCCCGATCGATCGGCAGCATCGCGTACATGTCTCCGGAGTGTTTGAACGGTGGATTGCCAGACGCGCGCGCCGACCTCTACGCGCTCGGCTGCCTCCTTTACGAGTGCCTCACCGGGGTTCACCCGCTCTTGCGGGACACGGCGGACGGCACGAAGCTGGCGCACCTGCGCGCCGACGTGGTGCCGCCGTCGCGATACTTTGCCGAAATGCCCCGCCAGTGGGAGGCGATGATCATGAGGCTGCTAGCGAAGGCGCCGGCTGACCGCCCGGGTTTCGCCAGTGATGTGCTTGCGGTCCTGGCGTCGGCGGACAGCACGCCGGATGGGACGGCACCGTCTGCGCGTCCAGCCCCCCGCCATCTGTTTCGCGCCCCGCTGATCGGGCGCGACCGACCGCTCGAACGACTGCGCGCCGCTCTCGCTGATGCGAGCCGCGGAGTGGGCAACAGCCTGCTCCTGCGGGCGGGACCGGGAATGGGGAAGACGCGCCTGCTGCTGGAACTCGTGCAGGGCGTGGTCCAGGAGGACGCGCTCTGTCTTCACGTCGAGTGCGCTCCCGCGCGCGAGACGTCGCTCTCGCGCGCCAGGAATCCGGTTCGGTTGATCTTTGATCGCCTGCGCGATCACGTCGACGTCCGCCGGCCCGACGTCGGTGCGGCGCTGGACGACCTCGAGTCGGCCTTCGGCCAACTCGAACGCCTGCCGCCCACGGATCCCGGGCGGGCGCCGGCAGGCGAGAGGGCCGTGGCCGATCTGGTGGCGATCATCCAGGCCGTGGCAAGGTCGCACACGGTCGCCGTCATCGTCGATGACCTGCAGGACGCCGACGAGTTGACGCGCGAGCTGGTTCGCCAGGTGACCGCGCTCGGGGGCGCGGGCGGGCGCTTGCTGCTGGTGTGCGCCACCGAGGGGGGGGATGAACCACTCCCGTACGAGACGCTGACGCTGGAGACGCTGGACGAGAGCGAGGTCGAGCGCGCGGTGCGGGCGATGCTGGCCATCGAGCACCCGTCGCCGACGCTGATAGACCAGGCCGTCCAGGTCTCGCAAGGCAATCCATTCATCCTGGGCCGTTACTTGCGCGCCCTGATCGACGCCGGCATCCTGCAACACGACCGACATCGGGGCTGGCGCGTCGAGTGGCCATCTGGCGACCGCGGCGACGCGAACGAGGCGCGGCATGCCCCCATCATCGAATCGGTCACTACGCTGTTCGAGTGGCGCCTGCGCGCCCTCTCGGAGAAGGCGATCGGATTCGCCGGCGCGGCTGCTCTGTTCGGCACCGACATCGACCTGGAAACGTGGGCGTACATGATGCGCGTACCGCGACAAGAGGCGAATGCGCTGGCCGATGTGCTCAGTCGCTGGCAAGTGGCAGAGCCGCGCGGACCGGCCCGCTACCGGATCTCGCACCCACTGCTGGCGCAGGCCTTGGTCCGGCGAATTCCCCTTGCCATGGCCGCTCGTCTCCACCGTCGCGCCGCTGCCGTGCTGTGGCTGGAGCGCCGGCGCTGCGGAGGAACCCCCGACGCCCTGGCCGATCACCTGCGCGCGTGCGGTGGGCACGCGAAGGCCGCCCTCTGCTTCGCCGAGCTGGGGCGGTGGTATGCCTCGAACCACCGGCGCCGGGAAGCCCTGGAATCGTTCGAAGCGGCCATCGAACAGCGGCGGGCATCGGCGCCGAACGGACCCCAGCGCGACCATGAGCTGTCCGAGTTGTATGAGGCAGCGGGCGACGTCGCGGTCTCGCTGCGCCAGTACGCGCGCGCGGAGAAGGCCTTTCGAAACGCCCTGATGCTCTGCGCGACGGACGTGGTCCGTTCGGCCCGGCAGCTGCGCAAGATCGCCGGTGCACAGCAGCGCTCCCCTGACGAGGCCCTGCGCAATCTGGACGACGGGATGATGCTGCTGGCCCACGAGGATGGCCATGACCCGGGCCGCCGCTTCGAGTGGATCCAGGCGCACCTGGACGCGATGTGGATCCACTACTGGAGGCAACGCACGAAGGCAGTTCTTGCGCTGGCCACCCGGATCGAGAGTGAGGTGCGACGGTTCGGGACGGCCCACCAGAACGCCAGCCTGGATTTCAATATGGCTGTGGGTTTGATGCAGGCAAATCGTTACGTCACGGGCCCTGCAGAGCTGGAGCACGTGCAGCGCGCGCTGGACGTGTACCTGTCCCTCGACGATCGGCAGAACGTGGCTATGTGCAGATTCCTGCGCTCGATGATCCTGTTGTTCTCAGGCGAACTGGACGCCGCCGAGGCTGGCTTTGACGCCGTCCTCATGGTCGGCGAGCGCGCGACCAGCGTCACCATCCGGGTCCGCGCGCTGACGTTCCTGTGCATGGTGCATCGGAAGCGCCGTACCCGCGAACGTGTCCGAAAGCTGGCTACCGCCTGTCTTTCGCTGGCGACGGAGCACAGCATGCCGGAGTACCGCGGCACCGCCATGGCGAACCTGGCCTGGGTCGCGCTGCAAGATGGCGAGTTGCTGGAGTGCGAAACCCTGGCGCAGCAGGCCATCGCGGAATGGGACCGCTCCCCCCTGAACGTCTTCCGCTGGACCGCGCTGTTGCCCTTGATGGCGCTGGTCTTGGCGCGTGAAGAACGGTCGACAGACGGCGTCGAGCTGGCGGCGCTGGCGCAACGCCTGCTGGACCCGGGCCAGCAACGGCTGCCCGACGCCGTCACACATGCACTAGCCACGCTTTGCGATCCGAGCACCGGCACCGTCCAGGCTGCGCGCGAAGCCGCCCGCCATGTCTTGGAGGTCGCCGCGACCGCTGGCCTGTTGTGACCGCAGTGCAATCCTCTGCAATCGACCCTGCCGGGCGGCCCGCCTATACGAGGCGGGGTCATGGACGAACAACACGTCGCAACCGCACAGGGACAGCAGGAACCTGAACGTCTGTTTGCCGAGATGGATGGACGGCACCGCGGTCCGCTCTATCGCTGGGCAATCCGCCATCGATGCAGCCCTTGCGAGGCAGGGGACCTTTTGCAGGATGCGTTTGAACGCGCGCTCCGGACCAGGCCCGCGCTATCGGACCACAGTTCGTTGCGGGCGTGGTTGCTGGTGGTGCTGCGGCATCTGCTGACGGACGAGCGACGCCGCGCCGAGAATCGGTACCGGGTCGACTTAGATCTGGACCGGCACTCGGCGCCTGTCAGCGAGGCCATCCCGTTCTGGCGACGGACAGAGGTGGATCCGATCGCCGACCTGTTGCCGTTGCTCTCGCCCGTCCAACGCGAGGTGCTCCAGTTGCAGGTGAGCGGGTGCTCCATCGACGCCATCGCGGGGCGTCTGGGGCTGCATCCCTCGACCGTGGGGACGCGCCTGTTCCGGGCCCGCCTTCGGATGCGGGAAATCGTGATGGAGCGGCTGGGCATAATCGAGGCGGGGGACGAGCAAAGACCAGGAAAGAACTGCGCGCGGGCCGTCTCTCCACGGGGCACGCGCCTGCCCAGGCGGCGTGTCATCGAGAAAACAAACAACCATGGAGATTGCTTATGATCACGCTTGCCGTTATTAACGAATCGACCGCCATCTCGGACACGCAGATTCAAAAGATGTTGCCGGCGTTCGCGACGCAGTGGAACCGAGATCTGGTCCGTGCTTGGGGGGTGGACGACGTATCGTTCGCGCTGATCCCGAAGGGTGCTGTTCCGCCGCCCGGGGCCTGGTGGCTGGTGTGGCTGGATGACTCGGACCAGGCGGACGCTCTGGCGTATCACGATCTCACGGACGAAGGGTTGCCGCTCTCGAAGGTGTTCGTGAAGACCGTCCTCGCCGATCATGCTTCGCTGAGCGTCGCGGCCACCCACGAGCTGTGCGAGATGGCGGTTGATCCCACCATCAATCTGTCTGCTCAGGATGAGCGGGGGACCTTCTGGGCCTACGAGTGCGCCGACCCGGTCGAGGACGATCGCTACGCCTACAAGATCGAGGACGTACTGGTGACGGACTTCGTGCTGCCGTCATGGTTCGGCTACAAGAACTCGCAGGGGCCGTTCGACTTCTGCAATCACTGCACCGATGCCTTTCAGATTCTGGCCCGGGGATACGCTCAGGAGTTCGGGCCGTCGGGGTGGACCCAGGTGAACGGTGCCCAGGTGACGAAGGCAAGGTCGTTGAATGCGGTAGCCGGTTCCCGGCGACAGCGTCGCGAACGAGGCAAGGCCAGGTTGAGTCGCAGCCGGGCGCGCCGTTGAGCGGTCACGGGCGGGCCGACGCCGGGACGAGCCCCTGAGCGCCTCCGTGTAGGCTGGTGTGGGGCGTTCAGAAAAATTTGCACCCAAAGATTTAAGACGGGC
>Ga0207652_10004306_pt1 | contig 11599 bp, 11 predicted proteins | sample KBSC63BmetaG_FD_184334 | JGI IMG/M metagenome (GOLD analysis project Ga0207652, IMG submission 184334) | Corn rhizosphere microbial communities from Kellogg Biological Station, Michigan, USA - KBS C6-3B metaG (SPAdes) (version 2) | ecosystem: Host-associated > Plants > Roots > Rhizosphere ... | reverse complement strand
GTCCACCACCTGCCCTTCATGCAGAAGGCGAAGACGAGCGAGTCGGTCCGCAATTACGTGGTGATCGCCTCGAACTACGGCACGAACATCCTCTCCGGGATCAAGTCCGCGCTGGCGAGCATCGCGGTCGCGGCCACGATCTTCCTGTTCACCGCCTTCTATGTGATGGTGGACGTCGAGACCATCGAGGCCTACGTCCGATCGAAGATCGCGCCGCGCTACAGCGAGCTGCAGGCGGCGCTCGAGAACAACGTCCGCGGCGTGCTCTACGGCGCGATCTATTCGACGGTGCTCACGCAGGGCGTGAAGTCGCTCGTCGTGCTCGTCATGAACCTGGCCTTTCAGGTTCCGCTCGCCGGCGTGCTGGCCGTGCTTTCGTTCATCATCGGCTTCTTCCCGATCGTGGGCTCGTGGAGCGTGTATCTCCCGGTCGCTGCCTGGCTGCTCGTATTCAGGCACGCGCCCGGGCAGGCGATGGCGATGGTGTTGATCGGGTTCTTCGTCAACACGCTGTATATCTCGACCTTTTTGCGACCCAAGATCGCCGCCGAGCGGTCGAAGGTGCTCAACTTCTACTGGATGCTGGTCGGCCTCGTGACAGGCGTCTATACATTCGGCCTCGTGGGCATTCTGCTCGGGCCGATGCTCATCGGACTCCTCAAGGCGGTGCTCGACACGATCACCGCCCGCCAGACCTGGCAGCTCGCCGATCCGAACGGTGACGCAGGAGGGGAACAGGGCGTCTGAACTAACGTCATGATTCGCTTCGACAAAGTCACAAAGATGTACGGCCGCGCTCCCGGTTCAGGGCCGGCCGCCCTCCGCTCAGTGAGCTTCGGTGTCGCCCGCGGTGAGTTCCTTTTCCTCACCGGGCCCAGCGGCGCCGGCAAGAGCACAATTCTCAAGCTGATCTACATGGAAGAGCGTCCTACCAGCGGGGACGTCAAGATCAGTGGGTACTCGTCCCAGAAGATTCGCCGCAAGGAAGTCGCGCAGCTCCGCCGGCGCCTCGGCATCGTCTTCCAGGATTTCAGGCTCCTCGAGGATCGCACGGCCGAGCAGAACGTGGCCTTCGCTCTCGAGGTCACCGGCACCGCGCGCGCCGCGATTCCCGCTAAGGTCTCTCGCGCGCTCGCCCAGGTCGGCCTCGCCGCCAAGGCGACGGCGCTCCCCAAGGAGCTTTCGGGCGGAGAGCAGCAGCGCGTCGCGATCGCGCGCGCCATCGTCAATGATCCATTCGTGCTGGTCGCCGACGAGCCGACAGGCAACCTCGATGACCGCGCCACGCGCGGCATCTTTCAGCTCCTGCGCGACATCAATGCGGCCGGGACGGCCGTCGTGATAGCGACGCACGACCTCGATCTCATTCGCGGCACCGAATACAGGGCCATCGAGCTCAATCACGGCGAGATAGTCTTCGATTCCGCCGAGCCGTCCGTGGACGGCGTGCGCATGCAGCACCCGCGGATGGCGGAGGCGCGCGCATGAGGTCCATCGCCCGCGCGACGACGGCGCTCAGAAACTCGCCCCTGCTCAGCGCCTTGAGCATCACGACGATCGGGTTCTCGCTCTTCGCCTTCGGCCTGTTCGGCCTCGTCGCGCTCAACATCCGGAGCGCGCTGGAGCAGGTCGCCGCGCGCGAGGAGATCAGGGCCTTCGTGGCGGACAGCACGCCCATCGAGACGCTCACCGCCATGGCGGGCGAAGTCCAGAAGTTCCGCGAGGTCCAGAAGGTGGACCTCGTGTCGCAGACCGAAGCGCTCGCGCGCGCGCGGCAGGAGATGCCTGAATTCACCGACGTCTTCCAGTCCGACGTGCTTCCGGCGTCGCTCGACATCCATCTCGCGCCTGGGTATCGCGATCCCGCCACCGTCGCCAAGGTCGCTGACCGCATCCGCAACAGCTACGGATTCGTGGACGACGTGCGCTACGGCGAGGACTGGATCACACAGCTCTACAAGCTCCGGAACATCGCGGGGATCGCCGGCGCGACGCTCGGCCTCGCCTTCGCCACAGTCGCGATCATCATCATCGGCGCGACCATCCGCATGGCGATCCTGTCGCGCGCTCGCGAGATCTCGATCATGCGGCTCGTGGGCGCGACCGACGGCTTCATCCGCCGGCCGTTCCTCATCGAGGGATTCGTGAAGGGCGCCCTCGGCGGCGCGCTCGCGCTGCTTCTCACGTGGGGCGTGATGCGGGCGCTCCAGCAGTACCTGCACTTCGAGACTGTCTTCTTCGATCGGCGAACGGCGGCGCTCGGCGTGGTGGCCGGTGCGGCGATCGGTCTGCTCGGCAGCGCCGCCTCGGTGGGGCGGCACCTGCGCCGCGTGTGAAGCGGCCCATCCTCGGCGCGATCGCCAGGGCGATCGTCGCGTTGGCGTTCATCCCTGCCCTGCTCCGGGCGCAGGACGAATCGACACGCCTGCGCGCCCAGCGCGATTCGCTCGATCACATCCGCGCCGAGCGTGAAGCGCTCGAGCGCGAGGCGGCCGATCTCAGCACCCGCGCCCACTCACAGGCCGACGAGCTGGCGAACGTGAACCAGCGCGCGCAGGCCACCGCGCGCATCGTCGCGATGCTGGACGCGCAGCTCACGACCATCTCGGGCGAGGTGGACGAGGCGGCGGCACGCGTGGACTCCGCCGAGCACGAGCTGGGAACGCGGCGCCACTCGCTGCGCACGCGGCTCGTGGAGATTTACAAGCGCGGCCCCATGTACACGACGCAGGCGCTGCTGTCGGCGCATTCGTTCGGCGACCTTGTGGCGCGCTACAAGTACCTGCACCTGCTGGCGCTGCACGACCAGACCCTCGTGACGCGCGTGCAACAGTTGCGCGACAGCGTCGCGTTGGATCACCGGCGCCTCGCCGCATTGCAGGGCGATCTGGAACAGAGCCGGAGCGACAAGGCCGAGGAGGAGGACAACCTGCGCTCGCTCCAGAAGCAGAGCGCAGGCGAGCTGGCCAAGACGAAGCAGCAGGAAAAGCGCACGCAGGCCCGCATCGCGCAGTTGCGGCGCACCGAAGCCCAGGTCTCGAATACGATTGCCGCGCTGGAAGCCGCCAGGCTTCGCGCCGAGCGCGCGCGGCCCAACGCCAAGAAAGCTTCGAGCTCGATCAGTACGAGCGACTACGGCACACTCGCGTGGCCGGTGAACGGGCAGCTGCTCTATACCTTTGGGAAGGCGCAGGGCGCTGGCAACAGCACCATCCGCTGGAACGGCGTGGGGATCAAGGCGGGCGTGGGGACGCCTGTGAAGTCCGTCGCGGCGGGCAAGGTGGTGAGTGTGCGCCAGCTCGGCACCTACGGCCTGACCATCATCGTGGATCATGGCGGCGGCGACTACTCGATCTACGGCTCGCTATCACGCGCGAACGTGCGTGAGCAGGAGCAGGTGACGAAGGGCCAGGTCATCGGCGAAGTTGGGATCTCGGATCCGGATCTCGCGCCGCATCTGCACTTCGAGATCCGGCATGGCGGGCCGGCGGTGGACCCGGCGCAGTGGCTGCGGGATAGACCTTGAGGAGCAACTGATGCCGGCACGGCGACCAGCGAAAAAGAGTGCGGCAAAGCCATTGAAGCGGGCTGCCGGGAAGAAGGCCACCGCGAAGAACAAGGCCGCTCCCAAGAACAAGACCGCCGCGAAGAACAAGGCCGCTCCGAAGAAAAAGGCGGCCCCGCGCAAGCCGGCGGCGAAGAAAATGGCCAAGCCGAGCACCCGGAAAGCGCCCTTCGACGCGAAGAAGGACAGCGCTTACGACCCGGCCTGGGCGCCGCCCGTCTGGGACGCCGCGCTGCTGCTCGGAGCGCATGTCTCCATCGCCGGTGGAACGCACAACGCCCCGTTCCGCGCACGCGCCATTGGCGGCACGGCCATGCAGGTGTTCACCAAGATGGCCAACCGCTGGGCCGAGCGGCTCTGCGAGACCGAAGAGTGCGCGGCCTTTCGCGCCGCTGTCGGCGATTCCCCGCTGCGCGTGACAGTCGCGCACGATTCGTATCTGATCAACCTGGCGAGCCCGGACGCGACGCTGCGCGGCCGGTCCGTCGAGTCCATGGTCGCGGAGCTGGCGCGCTGTGAGGCGCTCGGTATCGCCTGCCTCGTGTCGCACCCCGGCAACTACATGGACGACATGGCGAGCGGCATCGCGCGCAACGCAGCCGGCGTCACCGAAGCGCTCGAGCGCGTGCCCGGAACCACCGTGCTGTGCCTGGAGGTGACGTCGGGGTCGGGCACCGCGATTGGCTCCCGCTTCGAGGAGCTGGCGCAGCTCATCGAGCTCGTGCCCGCCAACCTCCGTGGCCGGGTCGCCGTCTGCCTCGACACCTGCCACGCCTATTCGGCTGGGTACGACCTCGTAGGCGACTACGAAGGCGTGTGGGCTCGCTTCGACGACGTGCTCGGGATCGACAGGTTGCGCGTGCTGCATCTGAACGACTCGAAGACGCCGTTCGCGTCCAGGCGCGACCGCCACGAGCTGATCGCCGAAGGATCGCTCGGCGAAAAACCGTTCCGCCGGATCATGACGGATGCGCGCTTCGCGCACGTACCCAAGGTCATCGAGACGCCCAAGGGTGACGACGCCACGAAGACCGACGCGCGGATGCTCGGTCGCCTAGCCGGCTACGCCGCCGGCTGACTTTCAAGGGGACGGAGCACTTGAAACGAGTTTCAAGTGCTCCGTCCCTTTGAACGCCGTTTCAAGTGCTCCGTCCCCTTGAAATCAGGGCTTCTTGCCCGCGTTGGCGCAGACGTACTGCATCGCCAGGTCGGGCGGCGTGCCCTTGAACGGCGAGCCGAACCCCGGAATTCGGTTCTCAGTCTTCTTCACCAGGTGCCTGCCCGCGGCGTCCGAGTAGAGGAAGTTGTCGTTGGTCGCCGTCGTGCGCGCGGCGCACTTGAACATGGCGTTGCTGCGCTCGAGCACGACCTTGCCGCCGTCCATGGCCACCGGCGTCGCGAAGCGAACGCGGACTGTCGCATCAATCACGTCTCCGTGCCGCCTGATGCTGTGCGTGTCCACTTCGACGCCGTTGCCGGATGTCGTCTTCCCTATCGACTTCCAACGAGCCTGCGCCTGCGCCGTGCCCGCCCCGGCGGCAAGCGCGATAGCGGCAACCAGCAGACTCGTGATCGAGCGGTGCATGTGTCGTCCCCCGCGAAGTTTCATGTCACAGGAATATGCGCTTCCTGCGCGGCGCGCCACCCGGTGCCTGACCTGACGAGCTGGTACGCCCGCTCGAAGCGCATCGGCGCGGAGAAACCGCTCTTCGCGTTGTCGTACTTCTCCGCCCACAGATACACCCGGGCCGTGTCCCCGCCCGACATGAGCACGTCGGTAAAGCGCACCACATACCCGGGCAGCGGCGAGGCGCACTTCGCCGTGCCCTTGATCCCGAGCTTCGGGTGGCAGACGCCGCGAATGGTCCCGCGCTGCTCCAACTCGCGGGCCGAGGCGGCGGGAATCGTCCCCGCCGAATCCACGCCGGCGCTCCTCGGGAGCAGCCGATCGTCGAGCAGAATGGAAACCGCCTGGTCGTCCGGGTCGAATGCCGCGCGAATCGCCGCGTCGTAGGCGCGCGCGCGGGAGTCGGTCGAGAGCTTCGCGGCGTGCAGTCCCGGCCCGCGAAAGGCATCGCGGTCCGGATCGCTTCCGGCGCAAGCGCACAGGAGGCTCAGCATGCAGGCGACGCCAAGCCCGGCGCGAAGGGTGGTCATGGGGCGGGTGGGAAGGACGGGCACGTGGTGTTCCGCTCGGCGCAAGCTAATCTCCGGGCGGGGGCGGACCCGCCGGAACTCTGGCAGGTCACTTTCCGTAGGGGGATAGCCGCCGCGCGGGCCGGGCTCGCGGGCATGAACCTGAATCGGGAGCACACGTGAGCGAGAATCGGAGCTGGAGCGAGGAAATCCGCGTGGAGGCCAACGAGCTCGCGGACACCATCAAGGGTCTCGTCCGCGAAGGCAACGTTCGGCACATAGTCATCCGCAATCCCGACGGCCGTACGGTGCTGGACCTGCCGCTTGCGGCCGGCCTTGTCGGCGCCGCGCTGCTGCCCGTGTGGGCCGGCATCGCGAGCCTCGCCGCCTACGCCGCGCGCTACACAGTCGTCGTCGAACGGACCCAGCCGGCCTCGCCCGCCACTCAGCCGCCGCCGCTGTGAAGCGGGGCTGAGCCCCGAATGGACTAGTCGCCGCGCCTGTTGGCGTGGCGGCGGTCCACGCCTGTGCGCGGCCGTGCGGCCTGCCAGGCGACGAACAGGAAGATGACCGCGACGCCGATGTAGCCCATCCGCACCAGGTTGATGAACACGGGCGAGAAGTGCGCGAGGAGAGCGAGCGCGACTTCGAGCACGGCGAATACGGCCACCACGCGCAGTACGCGCCGCATGCGGTGTGGGTCGAGCGTTGAATCCGCTGCTGGCTCCAAGTCCATGCTCCAGAGGGCGTTGGGGACCGTCAAAGCTATCGCCGGATTGGCCTGCCGCGCTATTCTTCATTCAGCGCGATGACTAAACGCCAAGACGCCCTGGACTACCACGCGAACGGCCGGCCCGGCAAGATCGCCGTCGTTCCCACCAAACCGCTGACCAACCAGCGCGAGCTGTCTCTTGCCTACTCGCCGGGGGTCGCCGAGCCGTGCCTGGAGATCCAGGCCGACGCCGATCTCGCTTACACGTATACGGCCAAGGGAAACCTCGTCGCGGTCGTGACCAACGGGACGGCCGTACTCGGCCTCGGCAACATTGGCGCGATCGCCGGCAAGCCCGTCATGGAGGGCAAGGGGAATCTCTTCAAGCAGTTCGCCGACCTCGACGTGTTCGACCTCGAAGTCGGCTCCGAGAATCCCGACGACGTCATCAAGTTCTGCCAACTGCTCGAGCCGACGGTCGGCGGCATCAACCTCGAGGACATTCGCGCCCCCGACTGCTTCTACATCGAGGAGACGCTCCGCAAGACGCTCAAGGTTCCCGTCTTTCACGACGACCAGCACGGCACAGCCATCATCTCCGGTGCCGCGCTGCTGAACGCCCTGGACATCGTGGGCAAGCCGATCGACAGCGTGAAAGTCGTGTTCTCGGGCGCGGGCGCGGCCGCGATTTCCACGGCCGAGCACTACGTCCGCCTCGGCGTGAAGCGTTCGAATATCCTGATGTGCGACCGCGCGGGCGTGATCTACGCCGGCCGCGCGGGCGACATGGACCCGTACAAGGCGCGCTTTCAGGTCGAGACGGACGCGCGCAGCATCGCCGACGCGCTGGTGGACGCCGACGTCTTCGTCGGCCTCTCCGTCGCTGGCGCCGTCACGGGCGAGATGACCGCACGCATGGCGCCGAACCCGATCATCTTCGCGCTCGCGAACCCGGTCCCCGAGATCCTGCCCGAGGAGATCCGGAAGTTCCGGACTGACGCGATCATCGCCACTGGGCGCAGTGACTACCCCAATCAGGTCAACAACGTCCTCGGATTCCCGTTCATCTTCCGCGGCGCGCTCGACGTGCGCGCCACGGAGATCAACGAGGAGATGAAGATGGCGGCCACGCGCGCCCTGGCCCTGTTGGCGCGCGAGGACGTGCCGCAGAGCGTGGCATCGCTCTACGGCCTGGAACGGGTGACCTTCGGGCCTGACTACCTGATTCCCTTCCCGTTCGATCCGCGCGTGCTGCTCTGGGTCGCCCCCGCGGTCGCCTGGGCTGCCGTGGCGAGCGGGGCGGCGAACGAGTTCATCGATCTCGACGACTATCGCCACCAGCTCGAGTCGCGGCTGGGCCGCGCGCGCGGGCTGATGCGCGGCCTGATCAATCGCGCGATCAACAATCCGAAGCGAGTCGTCTTTCCCGAGGGCCACGACCTGCGGATCATTCGCGCCGCCGCCATCTGCGTGGACGAGGGCATCGCCCAGCCGATCCTGCTCGGCAACCCCGAGATGATCGCGACCATTGCCCGCGACGCGAATATCTCGCTCGACGAGATAGTGATCGAGGATCCATTCAATTCCGAGCACCGCGACACGTACGCCGAGTTCCTCTGGAGCAAGCGCCAGCGCAAGGGGCTGAGTCTCGACGAGGCGCGCCGGCTGCTGTTCAATTCGAACTATTTCGGCTCGTGCATGGTGGCCCGCGGCGACGCGGACGCGCTGCTTTCGGGCGTGAACCTGCACTATCCGGAAACGATCCGGCCGGCCCTCCAGGTGATCGGGGCGCACGCGAAGGCGGGCGTGGTCAGCGGCATGTACATGCTCGTGTTCGACACCAAGGTGATCTTCTGCGCCGACACCACGGTGAACATCGATCCCACGGCCGAACAGCTCGCCCAGATCGCATATTCGGCGGCGCGGGTGGTCCGGAGCACCCTGGGCATCGACCCGCGGATCGCCATGCTTTCCTTCTCGAATTTCGGCTCGGTCCGCCACCCGGCGGCCGAGAAGATGGCGCGCGCCGTCCAGTTGCTGCGGCAGCGCGACCCCTCGCTGGTGGTGGACGGCGAGATGCAGGCGGATACGGCGCTCGCCCCACAGGCGATCTCGCGCGATTATCCATTCAGTGCGCTCAAAGAGTCGGCGAATGTGCTGATCTTCCCCAACCTGAGCGCTGGCAACATCGCTTACAAGCTGTTGAACCACCTGGGCGGCGCCACCGCCATCGGGCCGATCCTGCTCGGCATGAGCCGGCCGGTGCACGTGCTCGAGCGCGGGGCAGACGTCCAGGACATCGTGAACATGGCCGCGGTTGCCGTCATTGACGCGCAGGAGCGGACCTTCCTGGTGGAATCCTCGCCGAAGCCTGCCGAGGGTGCCGCCCCGACGATTTTTTCGAGGCTATGATGGCAACGCAAACGACGCCGAAGGATTTGGGCTTGCAGGGCAAGGTGGGACTCGGGGCGCAGGGCCTCGAGCCAAGCGGCGAGGTGCACTGGAACCTGGGGGGACCGGCGCTGATCGAAGCCGCCGTTCGCCGTCAGGAAGGCAGCTTCGCCAGCACGGGCCCGTTCGCGGCCATCACGTCGCCGCACACAGGCCGCTCGCCCAAGGACAAGTTCCTGGTGAAGGAGCCCGCGTCCGAGAACGACGTCAATTGGGGCAACGTCAATCAGCCCATGTCGCAGGAGCACTTTGACGCGCTCCTCGCCGACGTGCGCACCTACCTCGACGGCCGCAACGAGCTGTTCGTCGAGGATCTATACTGCGGCGCCGACCCCAAGTACCGCTTGTCCGTCCGTTACGTCTCGCCGAATGCGTGGCAGATGGCGTTCGTGCGGAACATGTTCATCCGCCCCGAAGCGACGGAGCTCGCCGCGTTCGACCCGAACTTCACGGTGCTGCACGCGCCCGAGTTCGAGGCCGATCCCGCGAAGCACGGCACCCGCACCACGACGTTCATCGTGCTGAACCTCGCGCGCCGCATGATCCTGATCGGCGGAACGCGCTACGCGGGTGAGCTCAAGAAGGCCATGTTCACCGTGATGAACTACTACCTGCCCAAGCAGGGTGTGCTCTCGATGCACTGCTCGGCCAACATCGGCGAGTCGGGCGACACGGCGCTCTTCTTCGGGCTCTCGGGCACGGGCAAGACCACGCTCTCCGCCGATCCGCACCGCGCGCTCATCGGCGACGACGAGCACGGCTGGTCCCCAGAGGGCGTGTTCAACTTCGAGGGTGGCTGCTACGCCAAGGCGATCAACCTCTCCGCCGAGGGGGAGCCGGACATCTATCGCACGACGGAGATGTTCGGGACGATTCTCGAGAACGTGGTGCTCGATCCGCAGACGCGCCGCGTGAAGTTCGAGGATTCGAGCATCACCGAGAACACTCGCGTGTCGTACCCGCTGCACTACATCCGTAACCACGTTCCGAGCGGCCGCGGCGGACATCCAAAGAACGTCGTGTTCCTCACGGCCGACGCGTTCGGCGTGCTGCCGCCCGTGTCCAAGCTCACCCGCGATCAGGCGATCTACTACTTCCTTTCGGGCTACACGGCCAAGGTGGCGGGCACCGAGCGCGGCGTTAAGGAGCCGCAGGCGACGTTCTCCGCCTGCTTCGGCGACGTGTTCCTCGTGTGGCCGGCCGTGAAGTACGCGGAGATGCTGGGCAAGCTGGTGGACGAGCACGGGTCGGACGTGTGGCTCGTGAACACAGGCTGGACCGGCGGCCCCTACGGCGTGGGCAAGCGCATGAACCTGGGCCACACCCGCACGATGGTGAAGCGCCTGCTGGCGGGCGAGCTCTCGCATGCGGCCAGCCACGAGACCGACCCGACGTTCCATCTGTCGGTGCCCACGGAGATCAAGGGCGTGCCGTCTGAGGTGCTGCGTCCGCGCGATTCATGGGCGGACAAGGATGCCTACGATGCGCAGGCGAAGAAGCTCGCGGCGATGTTCCGCGAGAATTTCAAGCGCTTCGAGGCGCGCGGCGTGCCCGAGGCTGTCGTGAAGGCTGGTCCGAAGGGCTGAAAATCAAAGGGTCAGAGCACTTGAAATTCTCCGAATTTCAAGTGCTCTGACCCTTTGATTTTCGCCGTTGGTTTTCTCCGTTGGCGCGTCGCCTTCAGCCCTGCTGCCCGCTCGCGGGCGTCTCCGCGGGATTCCGCTCCACGAGCACGCGCGTCATGAAGCGCTGGTTCTCCGAGATCCGCTCGACTTCGATCGCCACAGAATCCACAGCCTGCTCCAGCCGCTCCAACCGCTGCGCCGCCATGGGGTCGGCGTGGAGAGCCGGCGCCGCTGCCCGGCCGCCGCGAAGGATTCGGCGCGTGGCGAACGCGCACATCGGGATCGCACACGCCACGAGAATGACCAGTCCGGCCAAGTTGCCTAGCTCACGCCCATTGAACCAGGGCACGTTGCCAATGTTCACCGCTGGGCCCGGGTTCCCCCTGATGGACACGTGACGCGCGCCCATCTGGGCCTTGAGCACCGCGAGATTGCCCTCGAGCTGGGCGATCTGCACACCGACATCGGCCGTCTGCTTCTGCACAGCGGCTCGAGCGGGGTTGTCCAGGCGCATCGAGTAGAGCTGATTCTGCAACCCGTCCCACTGCGCCCTGAGCCCAGCCAGTTGCATGGTGCCTTCGGTGTACTGGCTGATCAGCGACGAGACGCTCGTCACACCAGCGCCCTGCACGGGCGCCACTGGGACGGCCGGCGGAAGCGGCGGGGTTGCCGGACCCTGCGAGATGGATGAGTCCATGGACGTCACTACGCGAAGGGGACGGGGCGGGTTTCCGGCTGCTCCCTGAATCTGCCGCCGCCTGGCCGCGAAAGACAGCCTTCCGGCCGCCGATGCCCGGCTTGCACGGCGGCATTACAATCCCTCCATGATGGAGATCATCCGCGATCCCCTCTGGAACAACGTCCGGGTCGACCCGCTCGCCATGGAGCTGATCGACACGCCTGTCTTTCAGCGGCTTCGCTACGTGCGCCAGCTCGGTCTGGCGTTCCTCGTCTATCCGGGCGCGACACACAGCCGGTTCGAGCATGCGCTCGGCACCTACCATCTGGCGCGCCGCGCGCTGGGTCTCTTCGAGGAGCGCGGCGATCTCGCCAAGGTGGACGCGCGTGACTGCCGCATTCTCCGTACGGCGGCGCTGTTGCACGACATCG
>Ga0207652_10004305_pt1 | contig 11601 bp, 7 predicted proteins | sample KBSC63BmetaG_FD_184334 | JGI IMG/M metagenome (GOLD analysis project Ga0207652, IMG submission 184334) | Corn rhizosphere microbial communities from Kellogg Biological Station, Michigan, USA - KBS C6-3B metaG (SPAdes) (version 2) | ecosystem: Host-associated > Plants > Roots > Rhizosphere ... | reverse complement strand
TACAAAAAGGGGCATCTATCTGGTTGGCTACAGCCATCATCACCAGGCCATCCGAACGTTCGCGCTCGACGGAATTCGCGCTGCCGATTGGCGCAAGGGCGACCGCTTCGACTATCCGCCCGACTACGACCCGGGGCGTCTGACCGAGGGCGCCTTCGGTCTTGTCGCAGGCGAGAGACAGCGCGTCCGCATCGCCTTCGACAAATCAGTGTCGCGCTACGTACGCCGTCGCCTCTGGCACCCGACGCAGAAGATCACTGCGACGGCGGACGGCGTCGAGCTTGTCCTCGACGTCGCGCCGACGTTTGAGCTCGATAACTGGATCCTTAGCTTCGGCGACAAGGCCACCGTCATTGAGCCCGCCAGTCTTCGCCAGCGTGTAGCCGCACAGCTTCGTCGTGCGGCAGCGCTATATAGCGCATCGGCATTTTCTGAAAATTAGGTCGCGAATTATTTCCTGAGTTGCTCTAAGAGGTTCCGTTAATAGCTTTGACCACCCCGGCGAGTCAGATCATCGGGAGACCTGGCGCTTCCGCGATCGCCCTTCGCACCTGGCTTCGAGATCTTGTCACCGCACGCGGTGCGGCGATTCCGGAATGGCGCGCCGCGAAAGTTTCCGCAGCGACGCTCGGCTGGCAGCTCGTCGAGCCGCTCGTTGAGCAATTGGATGGGCACGTCGAAGTCCGATCGCCGCCCGGGACGCGCGTGACCCTGACCTTTTCGCGGCAGCGCCACTGATCCGGTCTGGGCCGGATCCAACGTCGCTATCCTACCGGAGAGCGCGCTTTCGCCGTCTTCCGGCGCAGGAAGAGCGTGACGACGAACGCGACGAAGAGAGCCGCCGGCTTATCGTCCGCGACGTGACCGACGCTGCATCCGCATGCATTCGTGGCAGGAATGGCGACGGAGAGATCGGAGGGTATCGCCATGTCCTCCGGTGACACATCTTGGACTGTCGACATGGCTCCGACGCGGTGGTCCTCAGCGGACCGATCGGTGCGCTGCGCACGCTAGAGCAGCAACCGTCGCCGTAACGAGCGGCGGCGAGCGCCCGAAGCGCGCTTATGATTCCCCTACGGACAGGCGCCGTAGGAAGTGAAGTGGGAACTATGCAGCGGTCTGTGGCAGAGCTACCGGCGGGATACACGGCGCAAGCCGTCTACCAGTTCCGGGACCCCTCGCGCCGCTTCTCTTACGAGTTCTCGAATGTATACGGGCCGCCCCGACCGGGACGCCGCGGACCGGTCTGCGTCCTCGACGAGGATCGGAGCTACTGGAGCGTCGTCAGCCGAATCGACGACGCCCGGCAAGGTGAGCCGATCGAACGCTCGGTCAGCTTTGCCGAAGCGCGACGCGGGAAGCGCGGGCATCTCCGCTTCGCCGACTTCGCGTCGGAAATGCACATGCGTCACGACCTTCCGGCGCTCTTATGATGCGTGCGCGGGTCGACCGACGAATCGTGATGCGTTCGTGACCACGCGGTGACATCCCCGTCCTGCAGCGCTCCACCTTATTCGCTGGTGGAGCATGACCGAGTATCCGATCAGCGAATACACGCGCGCGTTGCGTAGTCATCTACCGACACGCGTGTTCGCGCCGGCGCCGGGCCGCGCGCTCTGGTTGCTCGTTCACCTGGCAGTCATCGCCGTCGGTGTCACCGCCATCACCGGGCATTGGGGCGGCTGGCCGGGGCGCATCGCCTTCTCGCTCCTTATCGGTCACAGCTTCGCGGGCGGCGCCTTCGTCGCGCACGAGGCGCTGCATGGATCCATCGTCCGCGGCCGTCGAGCACGGCAGGCGATCGGCTGGCTCGGCTTTCTGCCGTTCGCCATCTCGCCGACCCTCTGGGCGGCGTGGCACAACCGCGTCCATCACGGCCATACCGGGCAGAGCGGCGTCGACCCCGATACCTATCCGACCCTGGCGAAATATCGCCAGAGCCGCGCCGTGCGCGTCGTCGACCGACTCTCCATCGGCGGCGGCCGATGGGCGGGACTGGTCACGCTGTTCCTCGGCTTCAGCGCCCAGAGCGCCATCGCGCTCGGGCAGTGCCGAGGTGCGCTCGGAATGAGCGCGGCGCAGAGGCGCGCGGCGATTGCCCAGACCGTCGCGGCGCTCGCTGTTTGGGCGAGCGTCGGCTTCTTCATCGGTCTTCCTGCGTTCGTGCTCGCCTTCGTGCTGCCGCTCATGATCGGCAACGCGATCGTGATGGCGTATATCCTGACCAACCACAGCCTGAGCCCGCTGACGATGGTGAACGATCCGCTGCTCAACTCGCTCAGCGTGACCGCTCCTCGTGCGATCGAAAGGCTCCACCTCGACTTCGGTTTTCACGTCGAGCATCACCTCTTCCCCGCCATGAGCCCGCGCCATGCGCGCGAGGTCCGCGAGGTCGTCCGCGCCATGTGGCCCGAGCGCTATCAGTCCCTGCCGCTGTGGCGCGCGCTGCGTCTCCTGTGGATCACGCCGCGCGTCTACGAAGACGCCACGACCCTCTATCACCCGCGACGTGGCGATCGCATGCAAACGCTGCTGCCGCGGCGTCCGCAGCCGCGGACGCCGTCGGTTACGGCACCGGAGTGGCCTCGCCGTCCTCGGGCCGCGCTTGTCCCTGAGCTCGCGCAACGAACGCGACGAATTGCGCCGCGAAATACGACGTGAGATCGACCGGCGCGCCAGCATGCGCCGCGCGCGCCCAGAAGCTGCGTTCACCGTCGACGACATGGATGAGCTCGTCGCTCTGCACACCGTCGTTCATGACCAGCCACGAGGGACGGGCGAGGCTCACTTGAATGCCGACCGAGTGCTCGCCGACCTTGACCGAGTAGTCGGGCATGATCGCGCGCGCCACGACCTCGAATCCCGCGGCGGCGAGCCGCTGTCCGAGGCCCACCAGCGCCGCGGCGATGTCGGCGGTTTCGTCGCGCATCTCGCGCCGCACGCGCGCCCTGGCTGCGAACGCGGCGTGCCTGGTCTCCTCTTCCCGGCCCTTCGTCGACCTCAGCTGCTGGTCGATTGCATCCCAATTGATATGCATGCGTCCTTCGTTTCTCGCTGTCGGTTCCAAGGTAGCGACGGAGGCAGCCGGCGCAATCGCGCGGTCAATCGTGTCAGTTCGGCGCGTGTCGAGCGTCGGTGACTTTGATGACCGATTCGGTCAGTCGCGCGATGTCGATCGGCTTGGACAGATGCAGCTGAAAGCCGGCTTCGAGCGAGCGCGCGCGGTTCTGGTCACCTGCGAGCGCCGTGAACGCAATCGCAGGCGTGGCCCCTCCGTGCTCCGCATCGCGCTCGCGTAGCCGCCGGATGAACGTGTAGCCGTCTTCTTCGGGCATCGCGATGTCGCAGAGGATGACGTCGAACCGTTTCTCCTCGATCGCGTGCAATGCCTCCGACGCCGAAGGCGTCGTGACCACCGAAGCTCCGAGCATGTCGAGAATCTCCTTCGTCGTGTCGCGAATCGCGACATCGTCGTCGACGACCAGGACGCGCACGCCTCGCAGCTGCGCGTCGGCGCCGTTTCCCGATGAGGGACCGCCGGCGGGCCTCGGCGTGCCCGTCTTGGTCGCGGTCGGCGAAGCAGCCGCCCGGCTCGCGGCGATCAGAGGCAACGTGACCCAGAACGTCGCGCCTTTACCGGCGCCGGCGCTCTCCGCCCTGACGGTGCCGCCGTGTAAATCGACGATGTGGCGGACGATGGCGAGGCCCAGCCCGAGGCCGCCGAACTTCCGCGTCGTCGAGCTGTCCTGCTGCGTGAAGCGGTCGAAGACATGCGGCAGGAACTCCGGCTCTATGCCGCGGCCCTCGTCGCTCACGCAGACGGCCGCGTTCCCGTCGACCGTCGTCAACGCCACGGCCACGCGCCCGCCTTGCGGGCTGAACTTGACGGCGTTGGTCAAAAGGTTCGAAACCACCTGGATCATGCGCATCGGATCGGCGAAGACGGTCGCGATTCCGGGCTTGACGTCGACCGCGAAACGGACCGCCTTCGTCTGGGCCAGCGCGCTCACGTTCTCCAATCCTGCCGTGACGACGCCGGCGAGATCCACCTCTTCTGGCGCGATCGTCAGCTTGCCAGCCACAATACGCGAGACATCCAGTAGATCGTCGATGAGCTGGATTTGCAACCGCGTGTTGCGCTCGATGGCGTCGCCGATGCGATTGGCCTTGGCGGTATCGAGCGGCCCGCGCCGCATCATCTGCGACTGCATGAGCAGCGTCGCCAGCGGCGTGCGCAGCTCGTGCGACAGCATGGCCAGGAACTCGTCCTTCGCCGCGTTGGCGCGCTCCGCCTCCTCCTTGGCCGCCTGGGCGCGACGCAGCAGGTCGGCGCGCTCGTCCTCGGCGCGCTTGCGCGCCGTGATGTCCTCGAGCGCGAGCAAGATCATCGGCACGTTGGTGCGCGAATGGACGACGCACGCCGAGACGCGGATGACCCGCCGACCGATACGCGGGAACTCGTGCTCGACCTCGAGGTCCGCGAGCCAGCTTTGGGTCGCCAACATCTGCTCGACGGGAGTACGGAGCGCGGGGATGTTCCACTGACCACCATCGAGCTCGAGGAACCTCCTCGTCTTGGTCGACTCTTCGGTCGTCTGGAAGGTGCCGTAATATGCTTGATTGGCCGACAGCACGCGCAGGTTCTCGTCGAGGACCACGAGTGGAACCTGCACCGCCTCGACGATGTCGAGGGCGTAGTCGCGCGCCCACTCCGCGTCGGCGACGTGGTGTTTGAGCGCGTCGATGTCGATGAGCGACAGGATGGCTCCGTCGACTTTGGCGTCGGCGTCCTGCGACGGTCGGACCTGCATGCGGTACCAGTGGCCCTGACGATCCTGGACCTCGGATTCTTTGGGGCCGCCCGACGCGACGACGGACGCGACCTGCTGCTCGAGGTCGACGCCTCCGACGTTGGGTTTGATCTCGTCGATGGGGCGGCCGACATCGGTCGACTGGACGTTGAGCACCCCCCGCGCGGTCGGCGTGAAGCGCTTGATGCGCCGCTCGGCGTCGAGCATGACGACCGGGATCTCGACGGCGTTGAGCAGGTTCACCAGATCCGTATTGCTCTGGCTCACTTCCTGATTGCGGCTGTGCAGCTCGTCGTTGACGGTCGTCAGCTCCTCGTTGGTCGACTGCAGCTCCTCCTTCGCCGTCTCCAGCTCCTCGTTCATGCTCTGGAGCTCTTCGTTGCTCGACACGAACTCTTCGTTGGTCGCGGCCAGATCGTCGTTGGTGCGCGCGTGCTCTTCGAGCAACGCTTCGAGATACTCCTTCGTCGAGGCCAGCTCGTTCTCGAGCTCGGCCATGGCGCGAACGGCGCGCCGCTTGCCTTTGCGCTCGCTCTTCGGCTTGCGCTCCGGCTTGCCTTCGACGCTGTTTTCGAAGAGCACCAGGAACAGCGGCTCGCGCACATTGGGAATGGCGACGAGCGGCGCGACGGTGAGATCGCACTTCCTGCCGTCCCCCTGGCCGGCGACGAGGACCTGCTTGCGTCGGACGACTGTCTTTGCCTTCTTCGCCTGCGCGAACGCCATCCGTAACGGCGACAGCAAGCCCTCGCGCGCCATCTTGAACAGGTTGTTTTGCGGCGCGCCCGCGGGGACCTCGAGATAGGAGCCGGTCCGTCCGCGGAACTGAAGAATGTCCCCCTTGTCGTTCACCAGGGCGCCGGCCGGCGCGTACTTACTGAGGAGCATCCGATCGACGTATTTGCCGAGATCCACCGTCGGCGCAGATGATCCAACGGCGGCGGGCCCGACGCGGTGCTTGTCGGCGGCCGTGAGACCGCCGCCGCGCGCGACGAAGCTGAGCGTGCTGCGCCGCGCGGTGCGCGCGAACGTCTTGCCGCCGCGATCGGTTCGCGTGAAGAACTGGCTGAAGCCGGAGATGCTCTCGGTGCGGCCAAGCAGAAGAAACCCCGGATGGTTGAGGCAGTAATGAAATGTCGCGATGATGCGCTTCTGCAGCTCGGCGCCGAAGTAGATGAGGACGTTGCGGCAGCTAACCAGGTCGAGCTTGGAGAACGGCGGATCGCGCGCCAGGTCGTGGCGCACGAAGATGCACAGCTCGCGCACGGACTTGCTGATGCGGTAGCCGCGATCGACCTTGGTGAAGAAGCGGCGCCGCCGCTCGTCGCTGACGTCGCGCAAGGCGCTGTCCGAGTAGACACCGGCCCGGGCCGTCTCGATCGCAGCTTCGCTGATGTCGGTTCCGAAGATCTGGATCGGACGCGACCGTGCCGCGTCGTCGAGAAACTCGAGCAGCGCGATGGCGAGCGAGTAGACCTCCTCGCCCGTCGAGCAGCCGGCGACCCACACGCGGATCGGCGCGCCCTCGGGCTTGTCGGCGACGATCAGCGGAAAGACGCTCTTCTTCAGCTGCTCGAAGGCTTCCGCGTCGCGAAAAAACGAGGTGACGTGGATGAGGACGTCCTCGTACAGCGCGCGCGCCTCCGTCGGATCTTCGAGCAGCAACTTGAGGTAGCTCTCGCGGCTGCCGATGTTGCGCAGCGCCATGCGACGGCCGAGACGGCGCTCCAAGGTCGCCGGCTTGTACTCGCTGTAGTCGACGCCCACCGCGTTGCGCACGACGACAAAGATCTTCTTCAGCGTGTCTTCATCCTTCTTGTCGACGACACGCGGCTGGAGCACGGAAAAATAGGGATGACGAGCGAGACGCTTGAGCTCCTCGGCCAGCTCGGCCGGCGTCAACGCCGCGTCGGCGACGCCGGCGTCGATCGCGCTCTGCGGCATTCCGGCGAACTTCGCCGAGGCTGGCTCCTGGACCAGCGCGATGCCGTTCTCCGCTTTGATCGCTTTGAGTCCCGCGGTCCCGTCAGAGGCCGTGCCGGACAGGACGATGCCGATCGCCTGATTGCCGAGATCCGCCGCGAGCGCGCGAAAAAAGACATCGACGGGCAGGTGCGGGCGGCGCAGATCAGTGCTGCGCGGCAGCAGCGTGAGCGCGCCGTGGAGAATCGCGGCGTCCGCATTCGGCGGGATGACATACACATGATCACGCTCGACCGGCATGCCGTCGCTGATCTGAACCACAGGCATCGCGGTCGCGCGGCTCAGCGCTTGCGGCAGGAGGCTGTCGTGCTGCGGATCGAGGTGCTGGATGAGAACGAAGGCCATGCCGGTATTGGCGGGCAGACTGGAAAATAGCTGCGTGAAGGCTTCGAGCCCTCCGGCGGAGGCTCCGATTCCGACGACGGGAAACGGCGCCATTCGCTTTGTCGCCACCGCGATGGCAGAGCCCGGCGTGCGCGGCTTCGCGCGTGGACCACGCTTCTTCGAGGCGGCGGACCGCCGCTTTGACGACGCTCTCGGGCTCATTTGGTTGCCTCGCTTTTGCGTCGGTGTCACCCGCCGACAAGTCGCTTGGCTGCCTGGATGCACCGAGTGCTAGTACAAGCTTGGAGAAACTTCCTCCTCCAGTGTAAATGCGCCTCGTCGACAGTATTGTCAATGAGCCGGCTCGAACTATGACAATCAATCGCCTCGGGCGACGAAAATTCCCCCCGGGCGGGCGGGCGCCCGGCAGCCAGACTCATTGACCGCTCGCCGGCGCAGAAGATCGTTCCAGACGCGCCGACATTGCGCGGGCCGCTGCCCAAGTTCGACCTTACGTTGTGTCCGTCGGGAGCCTGATTACCTCCGACGTCCAGAACGCCGGGATCGCCCGAATCGATGAAAGTGAAGTGTCCCATGTCTTCCAATCACGCCGCGGTCTGGATCGATCATCACGAGGCCCACGTCTTTTGCGTCGATCCTTCGAGCTTCAGTGCATCGACCGTCGAAGCTCCCCACCACGTGCCGCGCCATCCGAAATCGCAAGCGCACGTCCGCAATCACCCCGACGATGCGCCGCGATTCTTCCGCGAGGTCGTGCGCGCGCTGGGCAGTGCTACCGAGATCCTCGTCGTGGGCCCATCGACCGCGAAGATCCGCTTCGTCGACTTCGTTCGCGAGTACGCACCCGCGGTGCGGGTCGTCGGAATGGAGACGGTCGACCATCCCACCGCCAAACAGCTCGCCGCCTACGTGCGACGCTACTTCGCGGCCAGCGACGCAGCGCTTGCGAACATGGGTGAGTAGCCCGCATTTGCTGGCGACCACCTCAGGACGTCGAGGGCTCCCCATGGGAGAGATCGCCGGAGACATGACGCTCGTAGACGTCGAGCACGGTGATCATGAGCGCAATCACGAGCGGGCCGACGAACAGCCCCACGAAGCCAAACGCGAGCATGCCGCCGAAGACCGCGATGAACACAAGGAGCGGGTGAAGCTGCAGGCCGCGCTTGGTGAGCAGCGGCCGGACGACATTGTCTACAGTGCCGATGATGACGAGGCCGTAGAGCGCAAGGCCGCCGCCACGCAGCCAGCCGTGCCCGACCCCGACCACGATCGCCACCGGCACCCAGACCAGCGCGGGACCCACGAGTGGAACCAGCGCGGCGAACAGAGTGGCCGCGCCCCAGATGAGGGGGACGGGAGCGCCGAAGATGAAATAGCCGAGCGTCGCGGCGGCCGCCTGGGCGAGCGCGGTACCAAGGTTGCCGACGAGAACCGCGATGCTCACCCGGTGGAAGCGCTCGAAGAACATGCGGGTGTCGGCCGGTGGAAGCGGGACCAAGCGCACGACGCGTTCGCGCCACCGGTGGCCCTCGAGAAAGAAGTAGTACAGAGCGACGGCGATGAGGAACAGGCCGATGCCGATACGCAGCGCGGCTCGGCCCGCGACGGCGACGAATGCACCGAGGGCGCCCGCGATCTGCGGGCCGGCGGCCATCAGCTTCGGCCGCAGCTCGGAGGCAGCGCGCTCGAGCGGAGGGCCGAGCGGACCGAGCCGCGGCGCCACGCGCTCGACTGAAAGAGGACCTCCGTGCTCGAGGCGATGCGCAAGCTCGGTCCCCTCGACGACGAGCCCGCGTACGACGACGGTCCCGAGAAAACCGAAGGGCGCGAGCACGCCGACGAACAACAGCAGCACCGACACGAACGCCGCGAGTCGGCGGCGCCCGTGCAGACGGCGGACCACCCAAGCGAAGAAGCGGGTCGCGAGCGAGGCGAGCGCGGCGGCGAGCACGATCGCGACCAGGACGGGACGAGTGGTGAGGTAGGCGAAGTAGATGAGGAGGAGGACCGCGATGAGGATGAGCACATCGCCGGCGATGCTCAGAAATGACCGCGGCGTCGCTTGGTCGTTGCGATTCATGTTGTCTCCGGTGAGGACAGCGGGCGCCGCGGCGCTGCGAGTGAGGCAGCAATCGTGATCCCCAGTACTGCCAGGGTCCCCGCCAGCGACCAGATCGGGTCGATGCGCACGACGTCGGCGAGGCCCAGCTTGGCGCCCATCAGCGCGAGGATGAGCCCCAACCCGTAGTGCAGGTAGCGAAGCCGGCGCAGCAGATCGGCGACGACGAAGAACAGCGCGCGCAGCCCCAGCACCGCGAGAACGTTCGACGAGAAGACGAGGAACGGATCGTCGGTCACCGCGAAGATCGCCGGGATCGAATCGATGGCAAACAGGGCATCCAGGCACTCCACGACGACGAGCACCAGGAGGAGCATCGTGCCGACGCGACGGCCGGACTCATGGGTGAAGAACCGGCCTCCCTCGTAGCGCGGCACGAAGGGAACCACCCGTCGGAGAAAACGAGCCAACCGCCGCTCCGAGAGCGCCGGCTGGTCGAGCCGATCCGGTCGTTGGAGGAACGTCCGGATTCCCGTCCATAAGAGGAGCGCACCGAGGACATAGGCCATCGGGTGGAACGCGTGAAGCAGCTTCATGCCGCCGAGGATCATGGCGCCGCGCAGGAGCACCGCGCCGAGGATGCCCCACGTCAAGACCCGGTGCTGCTCGCCCGATGGCACGCGGAACTGAGCGAAGACCATGAGAAACACGAAGAGGTTGTCGACGCTGAGGGACTTCTCGAGCACGTAGCCGGTGAAGAACTGCGCGGCCGCTGCACCGCCGCGGGTCATCCAGATGAAGAAACCGAAAGCGACCGAAACCGCGACCCAGATCGCGGACCAGACGAGCGCTCGCCGCATGCTCATCGACGTGTGGCGCCGATGAGAAGCGCCCAGGTCGACAGCGATCATGGCGACGATGAGAAGAACGAACCCCGCCCAAGTCCACGGCTGCAGCATTACGCTAGTGCTCGTCGGGCAAGGGCGGCACCAGGCCGGTCCGCTCCTCGGGTGGAAGGTCCAGGGATGTTTCGGGCGACTCCGCTTCCCTCGTCGCCACCAGCGTTCGTGCCCCCACGGTCAATCATGCCAGTGGGTGAAGGCACGCATAGACTGTGCCTTCGTGCTCGCGGCGGTACGAATCCGCGAAGCGGTGCAGCAGTAAACAGCACGTAACAAGCGACCGACAACCGCTGCGAGCGCTAGACATGTGGCGTCGCCTCTCTAGCTTCCCACCCTGCACGCTCGTTCGTGCCGGAGGAGAAGCGGATGCAACGCGTAGTGACGACCACCGCGGCGACAGAGCACACGGAGCGGCTGCGACAGTTCGGCCAAGCCATCGACGAGATCCGGCGGCACGCGGAGACGAGCATTGGCGCCGAGGACGTCGCCCACATCCGGCGCGTTCGCAGCGCATCAACGACGCTGGAGCTGATCGGTCGCGCGCTCATTCACGTCAGTCCCGAGCCGCTGAGCTTCGTCGCCGGCGTAGTCGCGCTGTTCCTGCACAAGCAGCTGGAGACGGCCGAGATCGGCCACACGGTGTTGCACGGGGCCTACGACGGGCTGCCTGGCGCCGAGGCGTTCACCTCGACCACGTTCCGCTGGCGCACCGCCATCGACGAGGAGTCGTGGCGCGTCGCCCACAACGTACGCCACCACCAGTACACGAACATCGGCGGTCGCGACCCCGACATCCATTTCGGTCCGGTGCGTCTGACGACGCTGACCCCGCACAACCTCTTTCACTACGTGCAGGTACCGTGGCTCTTGTGGGAAGCGTCGGTCTTCCTGTTCGGGATCAATGTGCACGTCACCGGCGTCATCGACGCCGTCTTCGGCAACGGCCGCCCCGAAAAGCTCGACTTCTTGCGCGACCGCTCGTCGGCAAGCGTACGACGAGCGTTCGGGAGGATGCTGCGCAAGCTTATCCCGCATGTCGCGCGCGAGTACGTCTTGTTTCCCGCGCTTGCAGGACCATTCTTCGCCAAGGTGCTCTTCGGCAATTGGCTGTCGGCGACGATGTGCAACGTCTACAGTGCCGCCACCATCTACTGCGGCCACGTCGGCGACCAGATCGACCAATATCCCGACGGCACCCGCGCGCACAGCCGCGGCGAGTGGTACCGCATGCAGGTCGAGAGCAGCCAGAACTTCGACGTACCGCTACCGCTGTCGATCCTCTGCGGTGCGCTCGACCGGCAAATCGAGCACCACCTCTTTCCGCGTCTTCCCACCAATCGACTTCGTCAGATCAGCCCCGAGGTGCGGCGCGTCTGCGAGCAGCACGGCGTCAGATACCGCTGCGACAGTTGGCCGCGAACGCTGACGGCAGTATTCCGCCGACTGTGCCGGCTGAGCCTCCCAAGCGCAGGCGGACGAATCACCGGAGACGGTGCGA
>Ga0207652_10004303_pt1 | contig 11603 bp, 7 predicted proteins | sample KBSC63BmetaG_FD_184334 | JGI IMG/M metagenome (GOLD analysis project Ga0207652, IMG submission 184334) | Corn rhizosphere microbial communities from Kellogg Biological Station, Michigan, USA - KBS C6-3B metaG (SPAdes) (version 2) | ecosystem: Host-associated > Plants > Roots > Rhizosphere ... | reverse complement strand
GCGATCGACAGCTTGAATTGCGTATGCATACACGCCCCCTCTGGAAAACACGACGACGGAACACACGAAACATCCGGGCGACCAGCGCTGGGCCGCCCGGATGGTGGTGGGCTTGCGCCTATTTGCCAGCGGTGTAGCTGAGGTCGGCGTTGTACTTGTCGAAGTGGTCGGGGGCCTTGGCGATCGAGTCGTTGAGCGACTTGCGGATCGCGTCCGCATCCGTCTGGCCGTACACGCCTGCGACCATCTTCCACAGGGCGGGGTTGGGTTCCATGCCGACGTCGGCCCAGTTTTTGCTCCGAATCACCAGAAGGAAGTCAGGTGCCCCATCACCGCCGCCCTCGATCCGCATGGTGCTCCAGTAGTACGGCCACTTGGACTTGGCGGCAGCCGCGGTGATCTTCTTGACCGCCTCTGTAAAGGCCATGCTGGCGTCATGCCCCGGTTTCAGCGTGTAGTCGATCACGTGCAGGATCGATGGCGGCTCCTGCATCTTCCGGTTCGGCGGCAGGTAACTCATGTCCGTCTGGATTACCATGAACGCGCTGGTTTCGCCGTCGAGGTGCGGATTGCCCTGCGCGCGCCAGGTCGCATCGCACGTTTTTGCCTGGGTATCCAGCGTATCCAGATCGGCCCACGTGATCGGGCCCACGTCGGTCGAATACATGTAGTCGTTGCCGGTTTCGTGCGTGACGGTCGGCTCACTGAACTTGACGTGGTGTTCGCGCAGGCATTGGTTGTAGGCCTTGAGGCCGGCCTCGTAGGCTTGCTGGTGGGCGGGCGCCACGGTGTCGGTGTAGTCCCGCATGACGACGGCCTTGTCTGGATCTGCCGCAAAAGCACTTCCGACTGCGGTTGCCGCAAGCGCAGCAACCACACACACGGTCAAGACCTTCATAACCCCTCCGAAACTTCGAGTGGCATCGCCACGGATTTGCCACTCACGCCTCCCCCGAGTGTGACCTGCGTCACGCTATACCTGTCGCCTCGCATGGCGCAAGTGCCGGCAAATACCGGGCTGGAGCCGTTGCGGAGAGATCGGAAGGTGCGAAATGCGGCTTGATGGCCAGTCGGTGGCTCAATCCCGGTGCGCGGCGTTGCGGTCGCGGCCCGCGCCGAACTTCTTGTCGAGGCCGCCCGCGATCTTCTTGAAGAAACGCGAGGCGATGCCGCGCTGGGTCTTGCGCTGTTTTTCTTCCTCGCTGGTCAGCCACGCGACCTGGATGACGCGGCGTTCGCCTTCGTACGGAAGATGGCCATGGAAGGAATTATCGGCGCGCTTGAAGATCACGAACTCGCCGTACAGCGGTTTCACTTCCGGCGCGATCGCGGTGTCGATGTCATCGATCTTCGCGAGGAAACGCAGGCAACCGTCGCTGGTGTCGTGCCAACTGGAGTTGAGATAGATCAGCGCGGTCGCGATCTTCGATTTGCTGTCGGTATGGATGGTGCCGTGGCGCCTGTTGAGGTGGCGGCAGATCGTCACCAGCGTCGGATACTGGCCGAGGTTGTCGATGCCGAGCTTGGCGCCGACGGCGCTGGCGAAGGCGGGCGAGGTGAGCGCATCGACCAAAGCATGGATCGAGGGGCCGCATTCCTTTTCGTTGTACGGGAAAAATCCTGCGCCCGAGTACTTCGGGAAATCGCGCTCGAGTTCCGCGCGCGCCTGCTCGGGCAGTTGCCCGTGCGCGATCATGAACGGAAACGGCTCGTCGCGGATCAGCGTGTCCGGGCGATCGAGGCGGGCGGGGTCGAGCAGGGTCGCGGCAAGCATGATCAGGGCCTGTTGGCGCTATGCCAAGCGGATCGCGTTGCTTCCGCAGCGGGTGCCAGACGAGGCGCGCGCCGCAGCGCCATGGTTATTCCATGGTCAAGGTGCGCACCGAAGTATGGCGGCCGCTGCGGAGCAACCCTTCGGGCCGGGGCCATTTGCCCGCATGGCCGCGTCATCGTTCGTCTATGTATCGACATACATCTTCCTCACTCTTCCTTGCCCTGCGGGCAAATGGCCGCCGGCGCGACCGTTTGGCATAGCGTCAGCAGGCCCTAGTCCTCGTGATGCGCGCATTGTATCGCTGGCGCGGTGCTGCGCCGTGAATGGCGGACGCGACTCTGCTAACATTGCCGCTTGCCTGAACCACCGATCCCCCGAGCCCGCTCCCGCGCGGCTCGTGGGTCAACTTGCACCCGGAATCCGCCCATGCCCACGCCAGCCCTGCTCGCCCTTGCCGATGGAACCCTCTTTCACGGCGAGGCCGTCGGGGCCTCTGGCGCTGCCGCCGGTGAAGTGGTGTTCAACACCGCGATGACGGGCTATCAGGAAATCCTGACCGACCCATCCTACGCGCAACAGATCGTCACCCTGACCGCGCCGCATATCGGCAACACCGGCTGCAATGCGCCGGACGAGGAATCCGTGAAAGTGCAGGCCGCGGGGCTGATCGTGCGCGACGTGCCGCGGCTCGCGTCCAACTGGCGCAGCACGGAATCGCTGCCGGATTATTTGAAGCGGCAGAACGTTGTCGCCATCGCGGACATCGACACCCGCAAGCTCACGCGCATCCTGCGCGACCGCGGTGCGCAGCACGGCTGCATCATGGCGGGTGATTCCATCGATGCCGACGAGGCGATCGCGAAGGCGCGCGCGTTTCCCGGCCTGAATGGCGTTGACCTCGCGAAGGTGGTCAGCATCCGTGAGCGGCAGGCGTGGCGCGAAGGTACGTACGATCTTGACGGGCAGGCGTTCCGCAAGCCCGCTGCGAAGTACAAGGTCGTCGCATACGACTTCGGCGTGAAGCAGAACATCCTGCGCCTGCTGGTGGAGCAGGGTTGCGACGTCACGCTGGTGCCGGCGCAGGCGCCGGCCGCCGACGTGCTGGCGATGCAGCCCGATGGCGTATGCCTGTCCAACGGCCCCGGTGATCCGGCCGCGTGCGATTACGCGATCGAGGCCACCCGCACGTTCCTCGATGCGAAGATTCCGCTGTTCGGCATCTGTCTCGGTCACCAGTTGATGGGTCTCGCATTGGGCGCAAAAACGCTGAAGATGCCATTCGGCCATCACGGCGCCAACCATCCGGTGAAGGACCTCGACGACGGTCGCGTGCTGATCACGTCGCAGAACCATGGCTTCGCTGTCGATCCCGCCACGCTTCCCTCCAGCGCGCGGACCACGCATGTCTCGCTGTTCGACGGCTCGCTGCAGGGGTTCGCGCTCACCGATCGTCCCGCGTTCTGCTTCCAGGGGCACCCCGAGGCGAGCCCCGGCCCGCGTGACATCGCTTACCTGTTCGAACGTTTTGCGAACCTGATGAAGGAGGCCCGCTGATGCCCCGCCGCAACGACATCAAGACCGTTCTCATCATCGGCGCCGGCCCGATCGTGATCGGGCAGGCCTGCGAGTTCGACTACTCCGGCGCGCAGGCGTGCAAAGCGTTGCGCGAGGAAGGCTACCGCGTGGTGCTGGTCAATTCGAACCCGGCCACGATCATGACCGACCCGGAGATGGCGGATCGCGTCTATATCGAGCCGATCAACTGGCGCACCGTCGAAAAGATCATCGAGAAGGAAAAGCCCGACGCACTGCTGCCGACGATGGGCGGACAGACCGCGCTCAACTGCGCGCTGGAACTGGCGGACCACGGCGTGCTGGAGAAACACGGCGTCGAACTGATCGGCGCCTCGCGCGAGGCGATCCGCATGGCCGAAGACCGCGAGTTGTTCCGCAACGCGATGGACGAGATCGGTCTGGAATCGCCGAGATCCGCGATCGCGCGCACGCTGGACGAAGCGCGCGAAGGGCAGGCAAAGCTGGGTTTCCCGTGCATCATCCGGCCGTCGTTCACGCTCGGCGGCACCGGCGGCGGCATTGCCTACAACGTCGAGGAATTCGAGAAGATCGTTTCGCGCGGACTCGAACTGTCGCCGACGCACGAAGTGCTGATCGACGAATCGGTGCTGGGCTGGAAGGAATTCGAGATGGAAGTGGTCCGCGACAAGGCGGACAACTGCATCATCGTGTGCGCCATCGAGAACTTCGACCCTATGGGCGTGCACACCGGCGACTCGATCACGGTGGCGCCGGCGTTGACGCTGACCGACAAGGAGTACCAGCGCCTGCGCGATTTCTCGATCGCGGTGTTGCGCAAGATTGGCGTCGACACCGGCGGCAGCAACGTGCAGTTCGGCGTGAATCCCGCCGACGGCCGCGTGGTGGTGATCGAGATGAACCCGCGCGTGTCGCGGTCGTCGGCGCTTGCATCGAAAGCTACGGGTTTCCCGATCGCCAAGGTCGCGGCCAAGCTGGCGGTCGGCTACACGCTGGATGAACTCAAGAACGAGATCACCGGCGGCAAGACGCCGGCGTCGTTCGAGCCGAGCATCGATTACATCGTCACCAAGATCCCGCGCTTCGCGTTCGAAAAATTCCCGGCCGCCGATCCGCACCTCACCACGCAGATGAAGTCGGTGGGCGAGGTGATGGCGATCGGCCGCACGTTCTCCGAGTCGTTGCAGAAAGCGTTGCGTGGCCTCGAGACCGGCCGCGACGGATTGAACTCGGGCGGCATCGACTGGAAAACGCAGGAAGGCATGGAATCGCTGAAACGCGAATTGCGCCAGCCCGGCCCCGAACGCATCTTCCACGTCGGCGACGCGTTCCGCGCAGGTCTGTCGCTGGATGACGTGCACGAACTTTCCAAGATCGATCCGTGGTTCCTTGCCGCGATCGAGGACATCGTCGCCACCGAAGCCGACGTGCGCGCGGGCGGCATGCGTGCAATCGACGCCGCGCGCATGCGCGAACTGAAACGCATGGGGTTCTCCGATTCGCGGCTGGCGCGTTTGCTGGAATCCGACGAGTCCGCGGTGCGTCATCTGCGGCATACCTTGAACGTGCGTCCGGTGTACAAGCGCGTGGATTCCTGCGCGGCCGAGTTTGCGACCAACACCGCCTACATGTACTCGACCTACGAGGAAGAGTGCGAAGCCAATCCGACCGACCGCAGGAAGATCATGGTGCTCGGCGGTGGCCCCAACCGCATCGGCCAGGGCATCGAATTCGACTACTGCTGTGTGCACGCGGCGCTCGCGATGCGCGAGGATGGTTTCGAAACCATCATGGTGAACTGCAATCCCGAGACGGTGTCAACCGACTATGACACTTCGGATCGCCTGTATTTCGAGCCGGTGACGCTGGAAGACGTGCTGGAGATCGTGGACAAGGAAAAACCCACCGGCGTGATCGTGCAATACGGCGGACAGACACCGCTGAAACTGGCGCGCGCGCTGGAAGCCGCGGGCGTGCCGATCATCGGCACCTCGTCCGATTCGATCGACCTGGCCGAGGATCGCGAACGGTTCCAGAAGCTGATCGACAAGCTGGGCCTGAAGCAGCCGCCGAACCGGATCGCGCACACCGCCGAGGAAGCGATGGTGCTGGCGCGCGAACTCGGCTATCCGCTGATCGTGCGCCCGAGCTACGTGCTGGGTGGTCGCGCGATGGAAGTGGTGCACGCGGACGAGGACCTCGCACGCTACATCCGCGACGCGGTGCGCGTATCGGACAAGGCGCCGGTATTGCTGGACCGCTTCCTCGACAACGCGGTCGAGGTGGACGTGGACGTGATCGCCGACGCCGATGGTGCCGTGCTGATCGGCGGCATCATGCAGCACATCGAGGAAGCCGGCGTGCATTCCGGCGACTCATCGTGCTCGTTGCCGCCGTACTCGCTTTCCTCGGAAATCCAGGACGAACTGCGCCGCCAGGTGGCGTTGCTGGCGCGCGAGTTGGGCGTGGTCGGCCTGATGAATACGCAGTTCGCGATCCAGGGCGACGACGTTTATATCCTTGAAGTGAATCCGCGCGCCTCGCGCACCGTGCCGTTCGTGTCCAAGGCCATCGGCCGCCCGCTGGCCAAGATCGCGGCGCGTTGCATGGCAGGCACCACGCTGGCCGAGCAGGGTGAGACGCGCGAGCGGGTGCCACACTACTGGGCGGTGAAGGAAGCGATCTTCCCGTTCCTCAAGTTCCAGAACGTCGACCCGATCCTCGGGCCGGAAATGCGCTCGACCGGCGAGGTGATGGGCGTGGGCAAGAGCTTCGGCGAAGCGTTTGCGCGCGGCCACGAAGCGGCGCACATCGCGGCACCGGCTCCCGGCAGCAAGGTGTTCCTGTCGGTGCGCGACGCCGACAAGCCGCGTCTGCTGGAAGTCGCGCGCGACCTGGTGAAGCGCGGGTTCGCGTTGATCGCGACGGGCGGCACCTGCGCGTTCCTGATCGAACACGGCATCGCGTGCGAGCGCATCAACAAGGTGCTCGAGGGCCGCCCGCACATCGTCGATGCCATCAAGAACGGCGAAATCGCCTACATCGTCAACACCACCGAAGGCCGCCAGGCAATCACCGACTCGTTCTCGATCCGGCGTTCGGCCCTGCAGCAGCACGTCACCTATTCGACCACGGTCGCGGGTGCGGCCGCGCTGCTGCACTCGCTTGATTATCGCGATCAGGGCGGCGTGATCAGCCTGCAGGAATTGCACGCAGAACTGGAAAGGCACGCATCCGCCCCTTCCGGCGATGCGGTCGCGGCGGCCTGACCGCGCGTTCGTCGCATCCACGAATCGATCGCGGGCGCAAGCCCGCGGGCCTACGTATCAGCAACAAAGGAGTCCCGCACATGCAGCGAGCCCCCATGACCAAAGCCGGTTCCGAACGCCTGCGCGCGGAACTGGAACAACTGAAATCCGTCGATCGCCCCAGGGTCATCGCCGCGATCGCCGAAGCGCGCGCGCATGGCGACCTCAAGGAGAACGCCGAGTACCACGCGGCGCGCGAGCAGCAGGGTTTCATCGAAGGCCGCATCGGTCAGATCGAAGCCGCGCTTTCGACCGCGCAGATCATCGATCCCGCCAGCTTGAACGCGGGCGGCAGGGTCGTGTTCGGCGCGGTGGTCGAGCTGGAAGATGCCGACAACGGCGGCAGCGTGACCTATCAGATCGTCGGTGACCTGGAAGCCGACATCAAGAAAAACCTCATCGCCGTTTCCTCGCCCATCGCACGCGCAATGATCGGCAAGAACGAAGGCGACAGTTTCGCCTTCAACGCGCCGGCGGGCGAGCGGAATTACGAAATCGTGAGCGTGCGTTACGCGTGATCGCCTTTCGTTCGTTCGCACTGCGCCGTGGCGGACGCCTGTTGCTCGAAGGCGTCGATGCGGCGCTGCACGATGGCTGGAAGGTTGGCGTCGCCGGTCGCAACGGCAGCGGCAAGTCCAGCCTGTTCGCCGCGATCCTGGGCGAAGTTGAAGTCGATGCCGGCGCGCTCGATGTGCCGACCGGTTTGCGGATTGCCTCGGTCGCGCAGGAAACGCCGGCGTTCCCGGACCCTGCGATCGACTACGTGTTGGGCGGCGACGTCGAATTGGCCGCTGCGCTGGCCGAGGAAGCGCGCGCGCAGGCGGCAGGCGAGCATGCCGCGACTGCCGCGGCGCACCATCGCATCGACGCGCTGGGTGGCTACGACGGCCGCGCACGGGCAGGGCGCCTGCTGCACGGTTTGGGGTTCAAGCCGGAAGACCACGAAAAGTCCGTCGCGGAGTTTTCCGGCGGCTGGCGCGGACGGCTGAATCTCGCGCGTGCGCTGATGGCGCCCTCCGACCTGTTGTTGCTGGACGAGCCGACCAATCATCTCGATCTCGACGCGGTGTTGTGGCTGGAGCAATGGCTGCGGCGATACCCGCGCACGTTGATGGTCATATCGCATGACCGCGAATTTCTGGACGGCACGGTGGATCATGTGCTGCACCTGGAGCAGGGCGGCGCGCGCTTGTACGCGGGCAACTACAGCGATTTCGAACGCCAACGCGCCGAGCGCCTGCACCAGCAGCAGGCGGCGTTCACGCGCGAGCAGGCCGAGCGCGCGCACCTGCAATCGTTCATCGACCGCTTCCGGGCCAAGGCCACCAAGGCGCGGCAGGCGCAATCGCGCGTCAAGCGGCTGGAAAAACTGGCAGGGACCGAAGCGGTGCGCCTGGAGCGCGCATTCGAGTTCCGGTTCCCCGAACCCGAACGGTTGCCCCATGCGATGCTGAAACTGGACCACGTGGACGCCGGCTATGCGCCCGACGCGAAAATCCTGGAAGGCGTTCGCTTCGGCGTGCAGGCTGGCGACCGCATCGGCTTGCTGGGCCCCAACGGGGTGGGCAAATCCACGCTGGTCAAGACACTCGTTGGCGATTTGCTCTTGATGGCCGGCGAGCGTACTGCGCACAAGGATCTGTCGATCGGCTATTTCGCTCAGCACACCGTCGAGAACCTGCGCGCGGGCGAAACCCCGTTCGATCATCTGCGCGACCTTGCACCCGGTGCATCGCCCCAGATGCTGCGTGATTGGCTTGGCAAGTGGCATTTCGCAGGCGACCGCGCGTTCGAACCCGTGGAGGGATTTTCCGGCGGCGAACGCGCGCGACTGGCGCTGGCGTTGATCGCGTGGGGCAAGCCCAACCTGCTGGTGCTGGACGAACCGACCAACCACCTCGATCTCGACATGCGCGGCGCCCTGGCCGATGCACTGAACGACTATCCAGGTGCGCTGGTATTGGTCGCGCATGATCGGCACCTGCTGGGGCTGGTGTGCGACAGCTTCTGGCGCGTGGCGGACGGCCAGGTCGAACCGTTCGACGGCGACCTCGACGATTACGCGCGCTGGCTGCGCGGGCGCAATGGCGGTGCCGCCGATCGCGAAACCGCGGCCGCGCCGCAAACGGCCGATCCGCGCGAGCGGCGTCGCGAAGCCGCGGTGGAACGCGAACGCCAGCGTGGGCTGCGCAAAAACCTCGACAAAGTCGAGGCTCGGATGGCGAAGGTGGATGCAGCGCTTTCCGCATTGCAGGAACGCCTGGCGGACCCGGCGATTTATGAGGGCCCGACCTCGGTGCTTGCCGACATCGGCCGCGAACAAAACATGTTGCGCGAAGAAAAGGCGACGCTGGAAGCGGAATGGCTGCAGCGGTTCGAGGAACTGGAAGCGGCGACGGCATGACCACGCTGCACGCCCTGCTGCCGCCGCTGGTGCATGTGCGCATGAATCCGGCCTTCATGACCTGGCTCGCCAAGGGCGATCGTTTGCCCAAGGCAAGCAATGCGCGTACGACGCTGTTGCGCGAGTTGTTTCATTTTGCGGGCGACAGCGTGCCCGCCGCGGCACTTCGCCACCTTTGTCACGGCGACGATGCCGCCACGGGCGCATGGCTGTGCGCCGACCCCGCCTGGGTGCGCAGCGAGGCGACCGGCGCGCGATTGATGGCCTGGCCACTGGGCGATGTTTCAGCGGATGAGGCCGAAACGCTCGCTGCAGCGCTACGGCCACTCTTCGGCGACGCCGGTGCCCCCTTGTCGATCGACGCGCCTTCGGCGTGGTGCCTGCACTTGTTGCACGGTGCGCCGCGCGCTGAATTTCGCGCACCTGCCGAGGCTTTGGGCGTCGATCTGGTGGAGTGCCTGCCAGACGGTGACGCCGGTCGCGCATGGCGGCGCCTGTTCAATGAAGTACAGATCACGTTGCACGCGCATCCCGTGAACGCGGAGCGCATCGCCGCGGGCAAGCGACCGGTCAACGCGTTGTGGTTCTGGGGCGCGGGGGTGCTGCCGGCGTCTGTCGAGAGCGGTTTGCAGACTGTCGCCAGTGTGGATGATGTGGTGCGTGGGTTGGCGAAAATGAGCGGTGCCGTGCGCGTGGAACCGCTGCCGGAAGCGCTGGAGATGGCACAACGATCCGGAATGGCCCTGCTCGACCTCGATATTCCGGGTCACGCGGACAACGCGGCGGATTGGCTGGCGCACTTCCAGCGCTGGTTGCGCGAACGTCACTTCGATGCCATCGCGGTCACCTTCGCGGATGGCGAACGGTTTCGCATCCGTCACGCGCATCGGCTGCGCTTCTGGCGCAAAGCGTGAGCGCGGATCGAACCACGCTGCGGATCATCAGGCGCGAAACCGCGCTTCTCGCGCACGGCTGGCCGGCATCCGTGCATCCGGTGTTGCAGCGTGTCTATGCCGCGCGCGGCGTCACGTGTCCCGGGGAAGCGGGTCATCGCCTGTCGGCGCTGTTGCTTCCGGATGGTCTTGGAGGTATCGAGGCTGCAGTCGCGTTGCTTGCCGACGCGATCGCGCAAGATCAACGCGTCGTGATTTCGGGCGACTACGACTGCGACGGCGCCACGGGTTGCGCGGTGGCGGTGCGCGGCCTGCGCATGCTCGGTGCGCAACATGTCGGATACGTCGTGCCCGATCGCGCCGTGCATGGTTACGGGCTGACGCCCTCGCTGGTTGCCACCATGCAGTCCGCGCCCGACCTGATCGTGACCGTCGACAACGGCATCACGTCGTTCGCGGGTGTCGCCGCCGCAAAGGCCCGCGGCTGCAAGGTCGTTGTCACCGATCACCATTTGCCCGGCGCTGCGTTGCCCGATGCCGATGCCATCGTGAACCCGAACCTGCCGGGTGACGGCTTTGCCAGCAAGGCTTTGTGTGGCGTCGGCGTGATGTTTTACCTGCTGCTCGGCTTGCGCGCGCATCTGCGTGCACGGGGCGCTTTCGCTGGTGCTGGCGAACCCGACCTGTCCGGCTTGCTGGACCTTGTCGCGCTCGGCAGCGTGGCCGATCTGGTGCCGCTCGACGCCAACAACCGGGCGCTGGTGGAAGGCGGTTTGCGCAGGATGCGTGCGGGCGGCGCCTGTGCAGGCGTCGCAGCGCTATTCGACGTTTCGGGACGCGACATTCGCAAGGCGGTCGCCGCCGATCTCGGTTACGCGATCGGACCGCGCATCAATGCGGCGGGGCGGCTCGAGGATATGACCCTCGGTGTGGAATGCCTCTTGGCCGATGATCCCGCGCGTGCGCGCGAACTCGCGGGCGTGCTGCAGGAAATCAATGCGCAGCGGCGCGATCTGCAGGCGTCGATGGTGGACGATGCACTCGCCGCGCTTGGTGGCATCGAAGCCGGCGGTGCATTCGGCATCTCCCTGTTCGATGCAACCTGGCACCACGGCATCGTTGGACTGGTCGCTGCCAAGGTGAAGGAGCGGCGGCATCGGCCGGTCGTCGCATTCGCGCCGGCGGGCGAGGGCGACCAGCTTCGCGGCTCGGCGCGATCGATTCCGGGGTTCCACATCCGCGACGCGCTGGCGGAAGTCGATGCGCGCTGCCCGGGCATGATCGTGCGCTTCGGCGGTCATGCGATGGCGGCCGGCTTGACACTGGCGCTCGCCGACTACGCGCGCTTCGCGGAAGTATTTGATGCCGTCGTGCGTGAACGCATTGCGCCGGAATCCCTGCAACCGGTACTCGCGAGCGACGGCCCGCTCGCGCCGGAAGATCTCGACATCGGTCTTGCGCACCAGCTGCGCATGGCCGGGCCTTGGGGCCAAGGCTTTCCAGCGCCGATGTTCGACAACGTGTTCGCATGCATCGAATGCAAGGCGATGGGCACGGACGGCGCGCATCGGCGCTTGCGCCTGCGCGATCCACGCGACGGGCGTGAATATGCCGCGGCCTGGTTTGGCGCGACGGAAGATTTGCCGACAAATACTGCGCTGCGGATTGCC
>Ga0207652_10004300_pt1 | contig 11606 bp, 10 predicted proteins | sample KBSC63BmetaG_FD_184334 | JGI IMG/M metagenome (GOLD analysis project Ga0207652, IMG submission 184334) | Corn rhizosphere microbial communities from Kellogg Biological Station, Michigan, USA - KBS C6-3B metaG (SPAdes) (version 2) | ecosystem: Host-associated > Plants > Roots > Rhizosphere ... | reverse complement strand
CAAGGCATTCAGGACTTTGAAGCCGACCTGATCGACGGCAAAATATAAAACTACCCGCCGTAGCGGGTAGTTACCTGACGTGAAAATTGTTTGTTATTTCTTGCGACGCGTCGTGGCGCGTTTTTTAGCGCTGTCTGGAAGTCCCCACAGGCGAACTCCAGAGTAGCGGGGCGAACGCCGGTTGGATGGGCGGAATTATAGAAACTGCAACCGGAGTGTAACCGGCAAGCGTTGACGGAGAATTACAACTGAGCTCCTGCCAAATGGCCGACGGCACCCCCCGCAAACTTTTGGTGCGACGCGGTCTTGGGCTTGGTTCAATTACGGAGGTGACCGTGCAGGCTAAGGTAATGGGGAGTTTGACAACCACTAAATAGCCCCGGCGCGGCGATCCGTCGGGGGCTTTTATGTTTCGCATGCGAGGGATTTTGCGGCCGTGAGCGAGATATTTATCCTGCAATCGCCTATCCCAGATGCAGGAAATGGCATGCCGCAAACAGGCTATGTAGCGCTGCGCTAAGCATGCGTAGCTACGACCATGGCCCCTCACACGCGCGCCCGGCGAGCCGACGCGGGCGGGTAAAGCTTTACATTGCTCGGACAGCCAGCTCCAGGCGTGGGAACTGGAACAGACGCGGCAAGTTTGTTGCCGTTCCGTATGGCGAGAGCTTTGTAATTCTCGGCTTCTTTGGATTTACCCAATTGACCAGCTGCGATTGCAGCGAACCATGCTGACTTTGCTCTAAGGTTGCGCATGTCGCCGGACAAATTCGGCTGCGATACCGATACTCGGTCGGCCGCTTCAATGGCGCTTCTTGCCAATTCTAACGACTGGCGAAAATTGCACTTTGCTAAATAGATGTGAGCCGTGTTGTTAAATGCCCATGCTTGCTGTTGTGGTTCAGCCTTCGTTAGATTGGTGTACACAAGCATTTGGTTCGCCCGAACCGCGACATTGGGCTCTGTTTTAGCCGCCTCGTAGAGGTCTGACGCGTTGATGTTCAGCTTCGCAATCACCAAGTCTGCCACTTTTCGAACGCCAGCAGCGTCCTCACGACTTGCAGTTGGGTTTGCCACTGGAGCGTACTTAAATTCGGCAAGAAAGTCTGCCGCCGCCTGCGCCTCATTAATATGCGCGGCCGCGCTTGCAAATTGCGAGTATAGTTCTCTACGTAGCCTTCCAAGATATGAACCAAACTCGAGTGCCGCAATCTGTCGCATATGAGGCTCAGCATTCGATTCCTGCTTTCCTTTCCAATCTTTCGTCGCTATCCAATCGGGGACAGTACCGTCCCCGTGGCAAGGCAAGTCTATCGTGCCCGAATATTTTGGCGGGACAAATTTGATGTTACATGGCGTGTTCTGATGCAATCCATAAAAGTTTACGACATCGAATTCGGCATCGACATCATACGTGGCAACGTCGCACAAAAAGACTTTCGCTTGTTGCAACAAGCTCGGCAGTTCTTTATCGATAAAATCATCCCGCTTCTTTCCCTCCAGCTGAACGGGCCATCCCAATTCTTTCCACGCAGCGGGATCGAACAAATCATAGTTAGCTTCGAAATTGTTCGATGTACGGAAATCTAAGTCAGAGCGAAACGTTGACGGTAGGCAGCCGGGACCGCTTTTTCCGTAGATCGGCAAGAGCTGGTATGCGCTTGGATATTGGATGCCGTAACGATTAAGATTGCCAGATATGACATTAACATCCACCCAATTTAGAAGCCTCGACCAGCTTCGCCAAATGCTCTCATCGTTTGGTTTATCATAAAACAAGCTTTCACCTTGCGAGAAGGTGAGTACCGCCTTTGGAGAACCATAGTTCGGTGTGCCCAAAAAGACGATCTTCGATATCGGCATATAACTCGCAAACGACTGAGCAACGTCGCCACAAGCAGGATTCCGATAGTAGTGTTTGAGCCAATACTTTAAGACGAGACCGCCCATACTGTGAGCGATAAATACAATGGAGTGGTCTTTGACCTTAGATTGAATATCCGGCCTACAAAGCCATTTCGAAAAGTCATCCGCACTGCGAACGTTTGACTGTCTCCAATCGTAGGGAAATCTCAATACGCCCTCTGGTGCGCCCGTGATCCCCTTAATCTCATTGTACCCGAACCCATAAACGTCAAAGGTCGTGCCTATGCCCTTAAGGTAGATATCGTCTAGAACTTGTGCAGACACTGTTTCGTCAGGGTCATAACGGAATGCTGGGTCGTTACCTGCGAAGGCGCGCGAGGTACCCCAAAAGGGCTCATCGATCCCGTTCACTTTCCTCGAAAGTCTAGATCCCATTATGCCCGGCAGGAAAATGAATACAGGCTTAGTCTGCTTAATCAGCGGACCTAGGGCTGGAAATGAAGGAATGGCAGCCTCGCTCTGTGCCGCAGTTGGAGGAGTGGTTCGAAGAAGCTGTGCCTGGGCGAAGCAACAGCTGAAAAAAACTGTGGTCGTAGCGACTGACAGAGATTTGAAATCCAATCGCATCTTTGGCCCCCGCAATGATTTGTACAAAAAGTTAGTCCCTTACCTTATACTATCTTAGATGGCATAGACCGAACCTCGTCACAACCGGGTCAATAGAATTGTTCGACCACATTGGGCACCGCGGTGGTGGGCCGGAGATGCACTGGACCGGCGGTCCTGGCGTAGCTTCCGGACGTTCCTTCCTAAAGTGACCTTCCAGTCCTGCATTTCGGGGTCGGGCCCGATCGGGCATATCTGAACGACGCAACGGTCGCAAAATCACTTTTAGATGTATTTCCGGTTTAGAATGCTCTTTGCTATCGCCATTTCCCGCTGGTGCAAAACACAAGTCGAAAAGCAACACCGAAGCGATGAATGCAGCTACGCCAGAACTCGGCTCAACTCAGTCTTTGCCTGGAGCCTAAGCCGCCGCCCGCATGAGGAAACGCAATGTACGGGCTCTACAATTCAAACGGGTCGCCGCCAGGAAGCGGATCGACAACCCTGTTTTGTGGGCCACGTCTGGCCAATTCAAATGGATCACCACCTGGGAGCGGGTCGACCATGGCAGCCAACTCCGTCAAGAGGCGTCCGGCGTGATGGAGAACGGCCGCGCGAGGCGTTCTCATGTCGGCAGCGAACCCGGTTTCCGTAGAGAGTGCTGCCGGAAGATTGAAGCTGGCGACTGCGCGTCCGTTCGCTATTGCTTTGCGGTACTCGCTCCGATGCATAGTCCGGTCTTCGACCTCACGGAAATGACGCTCCTTGCGGCGCGAGCCAAAGATTTCCCGCGCTGCTGAACCGTTGCTCACAATTTGATAGCCGTTTTTCAAAGTCTGGAACGGGTGGCTAACCTTGCTAAGGTGATCAAATCGAACCGACCGCGGCTTATGCCAAGATTCGAAGAAAGACGGATAGACGAAGTTGCTTACTGCGATGCCGTCGATTTCATACCCCCCTTCCTCCACCGCGTCACACATCTCGTAAGCGTAAAACAGACCATTGCCGTTTTGCGCCCACATCTGCGCGCCGGGATCGATCAACATTTCGAGCAACTCATGGGACGTGGTTACGCTTACCTTCTCGCCGGCCGCAACGGTGCTCTTAACGAAGACCTTCGACACAGGTTGTCCGTTCTTCGTCAGGTCATGATAACCAAGGGCATCGGCGGCGTCAGAGTCATCCAGAAAGACGACTTGCCATTCGTCGGGCTTCGGCTTGTCGGCAACCTGAAGCTTCGCGGGATAACCCCATACGGATACGAAATCTCTCTGCAACTGCTTTTCCAGCGCCGCCACCAATTTGTGGAGATCGACTCCAAGCGATGCCTTCGCCAGATTCAAGAAAGTTATGGTCGGAAATTTCCCTTGATTAAATGCAGCTGCTCTAATCATCGCGAAGCTCCTTCGAAGAGGTCAAAAAGGGGGCGCCTATGCGTGCGGTAGAAATCATAGATCACCAAACGGATCTTCACCGGGTAGTGGGTCAACCGTCTTGGGCGCTCGCTTGCTCTTTTTTGGTCGCTTCTTACCGCCTGTCTTGGCCTTCTTTGCCGGTCCGCCGGTGCGCGGCGGCGAGCGTTTTTGAATTTTTGAGGTTGATTTTGCCATCCGCCTCACTCCTTTATTGCGAGCGTATGAGCTGGAGCTCTCGACTTTTCAGTTGATCAACCGCCCTGGCAGCAAGTTCTTCAGCCCAGTTACGAGCCTGCGCAGTAAGGGTGTTTCCTATAAATATGTCGTCTGCCGGCAGGCGTGCCGTGCGTACAATCGCACGCGCCGGCGCCCTTGCTGTGCGCGAGGACGGGGAGGCGACGGAAGCACCGGCGCTTCGTTCTCTGGAGAACAGGTAACCACGGAGCGAACCAAGAGACGCCAGGACGTCCTTATCTACCGCAAGTCCAACAGTGACTTTGTGGGTGTCCATCCGATTTAGCGTACCTGTGAGCGAAGCATCAGCGAGCTGGAAACCAGCGCCGACGGGAGTAAAGATGACTTTGGGCGTCGCTGACCCGTCGATGGTCGTCGTGAAGGTCAGTTTGTCAGCTATGGTCGGAGGGCCGATCGCGCCGGGCGCAGCGTCCTTGTCGGACAAGCCTCCGAGATAAACCAATTCGAAGAAGGTCTTCACAAGTTCGTCGACGCCGATACGACCGGCTATGGGGTAGACATAGTTGGCCTGAGCAATCTGCCCGTCGCAGTAACGATGACCGCGAACCGGTGTATTGACGCTTATCAAGAGTTCACTGAATGTGTCCGTCACCGTGAAGGACCGTTCGTTGGTCCGGTTCCGATTGAAATCGCCTGACATAGCTAGCGTCAATTTCCGCGCCCAAGGACCCAGCAGGTTGATGGTGGTGCCAAGGTCATTTTGTTCACTCATGGTGAGATCAAAATTGTAGGCGATCGCAGTCGAGTAGATTACGCGGTAAAAATTCCGCACCTGTTCATATTTCAGACCGGGAAATCGATCAGGGTTGAAAGTGCTAATCGAGTCCGGGTTGGCCGCGTAGGCCTCAAGCACCTGCCGTGCGATTGGGTCTGCGGGCTGATCGTCGTGGTCGGTGGCAAGCCGCGTAAGTTGTCGGAGCAGAAACTGCAACGCGGCCTCGCGCGTTTCACAGCGAATTTGCCGAGCGATATGATATGTATTTACGCCGGTGACGTCTTCCGGCAGCGGATGGATTGAGCAATTCGTCAACAGCAATGCGGCCGCGCTCGCGGCGAGTAATCGAATAAACATCGGGTGTCCCCGCCAATGTATAATCCTCTGATTGTATGCACATCACGGTTGTGTTGTATGTGATATTCGCGCAACAGGCGGTGAATTTCACCATCATGGACTAAGATCTTAAATGCGATCTGCCCTGTCCGGCCGTGCCACCTGGCGTCTTCGGTCACCCCGAACTTGACGAATCCGAATGTGCATCATGAGATTCACAATGGCCGGAAGCGGATAGACATTACCAAAACAAACATGGCCTTCCATGGGTTCTTCAAATGGTTGGCGACTCACTATCCTTCGGGACATGTAACCGACATGGCGCCCCACTGGTGGAAGTTTGATCTGCGGGTACTATCCGACCCGAATGGGATGCATCGTAGGCAACGAAAGGGCGCAGCAGACACCGAAGCGCACAGCGCAGCCTTACTAGTCATGGGGGCAGATGGTGGCACAGGCTCACTGTTTTCAATGTGATGTTCGTCCACCGAGAGAACGGGGCTTAAGGGAGGCTCAATTCGATGAGTTATGCACTCGCGGGAAGCCAGCGTTGGTTGCAATTCGCGGTAAACAAGAAACCGCAACTTCTGGATAGCGCCTTACGTCGGAGCGGCGCGATTGGACGAAGAAGCTCTGTTACCTGGCAGTCTCCTCTTGAGAGTGACGGTTTTCGTGAATATCGGGACAGAACAGCGCTTGCCAAAGTAGGCATTGGCGATCTCAAGAAGCCGTTACAAGCGTTTTGGCCGGCTCGCGGGGTGGTTTGGGATGCATTGGGTATTACTAGCGAGCACGTCCCGATCTTCGTGGAAGCGAAGGCTCACATTCCCGAGGCCGCATCGCCAGCGACGAAAGCTTCGGCCGAGTCCTTCAAGTTGATTGATCAGAGCTTGACAGAAGCGAGGCGTTTTTACGCCAAAAAATCAAAGGCGATTTGGAACGGTCTATTTTATCAGTATGCGAATCGGCTCGCTCACCATTATTTCCTCACACAGGTGAACGGCCTATCAAGCCCCCTTGTATTCCTATACTTTGTAAATGCGGACGATATGCTCGGTCCAATGTCTGAAGAAGAATGGCATGGGGCCATTCGGCTCATCCACGCAGTTCTTGGCCTACCCAAGGATCTCCGGACTGTTGGAGTTTTTGACGCATTCCTTGATGCAAGGCACCTTCAGGATGCCGCCGAGTAGTCCAGGAAAGCGATACGCCACGAAGTGTGGCATGAAATGGGGACTATTTCTGTGAACGAGCTTGTATCAGCTATCGTTCCGTCCGCTAATGATGAAGAGCATCTTTTATCATTGATCTCAGACTTGGAGCTGTTCGCCGCGCAATCTAACCGCTCGAAGCTGAACATATTCGAGCTTGTGGGTTTAGATCGTCAGGAAATCAAACATTCTAGATTTCTGAAATTCCTCCTCACGCCGGTTGAGTCTCATGGCCTTGGAGACGCCTTTCTGAAAGAGCTAATCGCTAAGGTGTTCGACAACCTCGACTCCGGTCCGCCTATTCGTCCTCTCGCCTTTGCTCTTGCTAGTTTCGAGGATGCCATCGTACAAAACGAATGGCGAAATATAGACATCTTGATCGAGTCAAAATCCAACCAGCTTGTGTTAGCGATCGAAAACAAGATCGATGCCAGCGAAGGAAAAGATCAGCTAAGCAAATACGAAAGCATCATAGACGCAGCCTATCCACGTTACCGGCGTGTTTTCGCCTATCTCACTGCACCGGATGCGGACACTCCTTCAAGGAGCCGATGGTCGTCAATCAGCTACGCCGATGTTCTTCACGCGTTGGCAAAAGCATGCAGATCAAAGGCCCTCGTACCAGAAATCCAATTGACAATAGATCACTACGTCGAACTGATCCGGAGAAATATCGTGCCTGACGACGAGCTAATTGAGCAGTGCCGGCAGATATATTCCAAACATCGGCAGGCGCTTGAACTCATCTACCGCTACGGGGAAGTTAACAGCTTCCATACGGCCGCCAGCAATTTCTTCAAGGAACATCCTGAATTCCGTTGGAGCACCCTCAAGCCCAGCAGAGCGGCCTTTCTACCAGCACCAATCTTCGATGCGACACCCGAAATGCCTGGCATGAGCTGGTTTGGACAAGCTCGGCCTGTGCTGTTTTGGTTTCTCTTGGAAGCCAAGAAGCTCGGCCTAATAGTCGAGGTAGGCCCGTTCAATCACCCTCGGTATCCAAGAGAGCCACTAGCAAGGAAGCTTCTCCAACATTTCGGCAGCAACGCCAAAACCATATCTCCCCAATATACGCGCGTTCACACTCAGTACCGACCCCTCAAGGAAGAAGCAGCCGGAGATGTCGAGAAGTTGCAGTCGGACATGTCGGCGCTCTACAAGGATGCGGCACAGCATCTGGGCGCGGTCGCAGCAATATTGACCGAGTACTTTAAGAAGGACAAACAGCCAACGTAACTGCTCAGTATGGCCGTCACAGTCGATCCGAACTGCGCCTAGGCCGCACCGTGCGGGGTTCCCGGGACCGCTATCGAGCTGATTTGACTTGCGAAAACCTGGTGCCGCAAACAGGATTCGAACCTGTGACCCCGTCATTACGAAGGGTGAATTATTTGCGTCGCCGCAATGCGCTTCCTAGCGCTTTCGAACGCTCGAATGCGCTTCCAAACGGAAACAGGAGCCGTTCGCTTCTATGCCGAACCGTGAACTCAGGAGTACTTTCGAAAAGTTCGGTTGATTAGAGCAAAAATTCAGAAACTGCAACCACCGTGTAACCGATAGGAATAGCCTCGTTCTTCGGGGATGCACCCGCTAGTGTTGTATTTTTACAATACGGCCTCTAATTGTAATCATCAAATCAAAAGCACTGGTTGTGCTCGCGCGCACCACTTACTAGCCTCAAGGGATAGTGTCGGAGAAATTGTGCATGGGTCACATCCGCCCAAAACTAATATTTTTGTTCTCTATTGCCCAGTTTCTAAGTGGCTGCGGCACCTTTGCACCCAGTCTGCAGGAATTTGGCGACGAGGCATTGCTCGTGAAGGCAATTGTGACGAGCGTGCATTGCGAGGTAGCCAACGCAGTAAAGGCGGTCATAGACAAAGATTCCGATGGTGATTTGAGGCGTCTCGGTCCGGTCGAGAAAGAGTGGTACAGGCACTGGGGCGCGGAAATTGCCCTCACCTTGGCGTTTGATGATACGACAACACTGTCCCCAAATGCGGTAGGTATGCCACCAACCCCCGCAAACTCGATTTTCACCATCGGGGGTAATGCCTCTGCGTCAAGCGAGGCAGTAAGAACGGATAAGGTGAACTACTTCTTCACCATGAAGCAATTGTACAATCGCGCACCTTGTTCAGCTGGCTTGCAACCGCCATCCGGTGCGCCTTCGATCATTGTCCAAAATGATCTGAAGACAAAAGCCTGGCTAAACGATCAACTGCTTCCATATCAGACACAAGAAGCGAACCTGGAGACATCCGCAAAAGGCGTTCTCGGCCAGAACGTGCTATCGCACGAAATGAAGTTCATTATTACCACAAGCGGGGGGCTGAATCCGGCATGGACGCTGACGCGCGGCACCGTCAATCAGTCTGGGACGTTCTTCAGCACGAGTCGCGCTCGGACAAGCGATCTCATTGTGACATTTGGCCCGTTGGATCCGACCCAACCAAATGGTGGCCTCATCGCACAAGCTGAAATAGCGCATCAGACCGCACAGAGCTGGTCCCGGTTGTCTGAACAGAATCTCCGCGTTGATAAGTGGAGCGTCTGCCGTGGTTAGGCCGCCAGGCGGAATGGCGGCTGGTTGAAGTAGGCTTGATCCGGTGTGGCCTCGTCAAGACTCTGATGCGGTCGACGACCATTGTAGAAATCGAGATATCGGCCGATCGAGTTTCTCGCTTCGCTGACGCTTTGGTAGGCCCGCAGATACACCTCCTCGTATTTGACGCTGCGCCACAGCCGCTCGACGAACACGTTGTCCCGCCAAGCTCCTTTGCCGTCCATGCTGATGGCGATGCCGTTGCCGGCGAGCAGGCCGGTGAAGGCCGAGCCGGTGAACTGCGAGCCCTGATCGGTGTTGAAGATCTCCGGCTTGCCGTGACGGGCCAAGGCAACCCCCAGCGTCTCGACGCAGAAGGCCGCGTCCATGGTGATCGACAGCCGCCACGACAGAACCCGGCGGCTTGCCCAATCGAGCACGACAGCGAGGTAGACGAACCCGCGCTCCATGGGGATGTAGGTGATATCCATGGCCCAGACCTGGTTCGGTCGCGTGATCGCCATCCCGCGCAGCAGGTACGGATAAATCTTGTGGCCGGGCTCGGGCTTGGTGGTGCGGGGACGGCGATAGAGCGCCTCTATCCCCATCCGCCGCATGAGCGTTTTGACATGCCGGCGGCCGATCTTGCACCCCTCGGCAGCCAGCAGGCCTCTCAACATCCGCGAACCGGCGAAAGGGAACTCCAGATGCAACCGGTCGAGACGCCGCATGATCGCGAGATCGGAGTCCGACACCGGGCGCGGCAGGTAATAGACGCTGCCGCGGCTGATCTGCAAAACCTCTGCCTGTTTTGTGATCGGTAGATCGTGTTCACGGTCGATCATCGCTTTGCGCTCAGCAATCCCGCCTTGGTGAGCGCGCCTTCTAAAAAATCGTTCTCCAGCGTCAGCTCACCGATCTTGGCGTGCAGCGACTTCACGTCGACGGCCGGCGTGGCAGGCGCCATGCTCCCCGACCCGAAAACTCCGGAAGCGCCCCCCTCCAACTGTGCCTTCCAGGCCGTAATCTGATTGGGGTGGACGTCAAAATGCTCGGCCAGTTGAGCTACCGTTCGGTCGCCCTTGACGGCGGCAAGTGCCACCTTCGCCTTGAAGGCCGGTGTGTGGTTCCGGCGCGGTCGTCTGCTCATGGTCTCTCCTGTTCACGGCGATTATCGCCGTTGTCAGGCAGAAACTCCACTTATCGACCTGTCCAAATTTGCGAGTCCGGCTCTCGGTTACAGATCGCGACACTGAAGTAACCATAGATGAAGTAAAGCGCGCAGTTCCTAATCTTATTGAATCGTTAGACACAAACGCGTTTGCTCATTTTTGGAAGGACGGCATTCCAGCAGGTCGCGAGGAGGCTGAAGTTATTGAATTGAAGCGATGCAGAGTGCTGGTAGCAATCGCGCGAACCCTCCGCCAAGGTCGGGAATTTACGGCTCGCTCCATTGACGACAATCGTGGAGGAGTCGGTTTAGCTAATAGTGACGTAGTTCCGATTCTACACGACTTTTGCAGACGTGATATTCTTAGAGAAAAGGACGGTTCGTACGAATTCGTATTGCCGCTATTTCAAGCTTGGTTGGTTGAGCGTGGCATAAATAAACTAATCGCTGATACGCTCGGGGATGAAATGGCGGACGCTATGCAGCAGGCCGAAGATGCTGCATACGTCACAGCGCCAGAGATATCCGAACTCACTGATACGTGGTCTTTGTATCGGGGCCGCCGGGTAACTCCGGAAGACGTTCGGCGCTGGCTCGGCCAAAGGAGCAGCTTTCGTGACCAACGGTTGATTTTCAAGCTGCTGAAGAATCTCCGCTTCTTGAGCGAGGAAGAAGTCCGCGAAAAGCTTCGCCTCGCGCATAGCATTGTGAAGAGGCATACAACCGCGTTCACGCCGGAAACGAGATCGCAACGGCGGTTCGATATTATGGTTACTTACGTCGATGGTCCGGGGAAGAGCGGAAGTCGCTATGCTGACCGCTACGCCGAGGAAAACCTAATATCAACTACCTGCGTGGTCGAGCCCCGCGGATTCCCGGAGCGCGTAGCTGAGCACGAGGAGAGACGCGGTATCACCATAAACGGTGTAATAATCATAGATGATATTGCTGCAACAGGGCGGACCCTAGCTGACAACGTAGAGAGATTTGTAAAGAGTAACGCGCAGTTCTTGAACGAGCGTAATATCACCGTTGTCGTTATAGCGTTACTCTCAACTCGTGAAGGGGATGAGCATGTGCGTGCTGCAATGCAACGAGTTACCGGTATAGATATCGACTTTCGGTCGTGCGAAATTATTCAACACAATCATTTCGCCTTTCTTAGTGGCAATGGCGTCTGGTCTTCGCAAGATGAGGCCGATAAGGCAAAATCCTTGGCTATCGAAATAGGTAGGGGCATCCACCCCCGCCAACCGCTCGGTTTCGGTGACCTTGGGCTTCTGGCTGTATTTTATGATACTTGCCCAAACAATACCCTGCCTCTGTTGCATGGGAGAGGAAGCGGCTGGCTCCCTCTTTTTGAAAGGCCGAAGAACTAGCAGTACATAAGCACGCCGGAAGAGCGCTGCGCCTCGACCTCGAACCGCAATTTCGAGGGCCGCCAGGGATTCAAGGGCCGCACCCATCTGGTGTCGCCGGCAATGGC